>Ga0182007_10000149_pt1 | contig 47220 bp, 46 predicted proteins | sample Sormic07211113_1_FD_123023 | JGI IMG/M metagenome (GOLD analysis project Ga0182007, IMG submission 123023) | Rhizosphere microbial communities from Sorghum bicolor, Mead, Nebraska, USA - 072115-113_1 MetaG | ecosystem: Host-associated > Plants > Roots > Rhizosphere | place: USA: Nebraska...
CGAGGTCGTACACCTGCGGTTCCTTCGGCGCGTTCTCGCCCTCGAAGGTGACCTTGATGCCTTCCTTCGTGGCTTCGGCGCCGACCGTCTTGGTCTTGAGCATGATGTTGTCGAAGCGCGGCGCGTTCATCTTCTGCCAGACCTTCACGAGGTCGCGGTCGGCACCCTGCATCAATCCGTCGAGCATCTCGACAACGTCCAAACGCGCGCCGAGAGCGGAATACACGGTGCCCATTTCGAGACCAATGATGCCGCCGCCCAGGATGAGCATGCGCTTGGGATCGGTGGCCAGGTCGAGCGCACCGGTGGAATCGACCACGCGCGGATCATTCTTGGGCATGAAGGGCAGATGCACGGCCTGTGAGCCGGCCGCGATGATGGCGTTGCGGAACTTGATGATCTGCTTTTCACCCGTGGTCTGCTGTCCGTCGCCGCTGGTCAGATCGACTTCGAGGTAGTACGCATCGATGAAGCGGCCCAGGCCGCGCACGGTTTGCACCTTGCGCATCTTGGCCATTGCCGTAAGCCCGCCGGTGAGCTTGCCGACGACTTTGTTCTTGTGTGTGAGCAGCTTGGCGCGATCGATGGCCGGAGCGCCGTAGTCGATGCCCAGATCGGCGAAGTGCTTGACCTCATCCATCACGGCGGCCACGTGCAGCAGCGCCTTGGAGGGGATGCAGCCGACGTTCAGGCATACACCGCCGAGCGTGGCATAGCGCTCGACCAGCACGGTTTTCATGCCGAGGTCGGCACTGCGAAAAGCGGCTGAATAGCCGCCCGGACCGGCACCGAGCACAAGGGTGTCGCATTCCACATCAATCTGGCCGGTGTAGTGGGTCACAGACATGCGTTCCATCCTCACAACAGGATGCGGCGGTAGTCCGCCAAAAGTTGACCCAGGTACGCATTGAAGCGCCCGGCGGCGGCGCCGTCGATCACGCGGTGATCCCACGAGAGCGAGAGCGGCAAGATGAGGCGCGGTACGAATTGCTTGCCATCCCACACTGGCTTGATCGCGCCCTTGGACAAACCGAGGATCGCCACTTCAGGCGCGTTGATGATGGGGGTGAAATGCGTGCCGCCAATGCCGCCCAGCGAGCTAATGGACATGCAGCCGCCCTGCATGTCGGCCGCGCCGAGCTTGCCGTCGCGGGCCTTCTTGGCGAGTTCGCCCATCTCGGCGCTAATCTGCAGGATGCCCTTCTTGTCAGCATCTTTCAGCACCGGCACCACGAGCCCGTTGGGCGTGTCGGCCGCAAAGCCGATGTGGAAGTACTGCTTGTAAACGAGCGCGTCACCATCGAGGCTGGCGTTGAACTCGGGGAATTTCTTCAGCGCCGCGACCACGGCCTTGATGACGAAGGCCAGCATCGTGACTTTCACCCCTGACTTCTCGTTCTCTTTGTTGGTGGCCACACGGAAGGCTTCGAGGTCGGTGATGTCCGCTTCGTCGTTGTTGGTGACGTGCGGGATCATGACCCAGTTGCGATGCAGGTTAGCTCCGCTGATCTTCTTTATGCGCGACAAGTCCTTGCGCTCGATGGCACCGAATTTGGCGAAATCGACCTTGGGCCAGGGGATGAGGCCCAGCGCCGCGCCACCGGCCGGGGCCTTGGCCGCAGCGGCTTTGGTTTGGGTGGTGCCGCTCATCACGGCCTGCGTGAATTTCTGGACGTCTTCTTCGGTGATGCGGCCTTTGGCGCCGGAGCCTCTCACTTCCACCAGCGGCACGCCGAGTTCGCGTGCGAACTTTCGCACGGAGGGGGAGGCGTGGGGTAGCGAGGCGCTGGGGGTTTTTGTCGGGTCGTGCGGCACTTCCAGGGCGAGTGATGCGCTAACGAAAGAGCTGGCTGTGGTTTGCTGCGCGGGAGCAGGCCCCGCGGAAACGGGGGGCGGAGCGGCAGCAGATGGCGTTCCGCCCGCAGTCCCTTCCAGCACCGCGATCAAATCCCCAATGTTGACCATGTCCCCCACCTTCAACGCGAGCGACTGGAGCACGCCTGCAGCCGACGAAGGAATCTCCATCGACGACTTGTCGGATTCGACGGTGATGAGCGACTGCTCGGCGGCGATGGTGTCGCCGGGCTTCACGAGCACTTCGATGACGGCGACGTCCTTGAAGTCGCCAATGTCGGGCACTCTGACCTCAACGAGGTCTGATGCGGCCGCGGGCACAGCGACTGATGCTTCACTATTCGACGCATCCTGCAACCGTTCGGCAGGGGGGCGCGCCGCTCTTTCCTCGGAAGCCGGGGCAGATGCGCTCCCCGCCGCTTCCACCACCACCACCAGCGAGCCTTCCTTGACCTTGTCGCCCACGGCGACCCGGATTTCTTTCACGACCCCGGCTGTATTCGACGGGATCTCAATCGAGGCTTTGTCGGATTCGACGGTGATGAGCGACTGCTCCACCGCCACTGTGTCGCCGACCTTCACCAGCACCTCGATCACCGCGACTTCGTCGAAATCGCCAATGTCTGGAACGTGGACGTTGACCGCGCTCATGCCAGGGCCTCCCTGGCAGCAGCCACGATGTGGCTGGCATCGACGCCGAAAAAGCTGCGCAGTGCGGCGCGGGTGTCGCTGCGGCCGAAGCCGTCGGTGCCCAGGGTGGCGTAGCGCCGCCCTTCGGGCACGAAGGCGCGCACGCTCTCGGGCACAGCCCGCACGTAGTCGGTGGCGGCAATGACCGGGCCACTGCCGTGCAGCAGTTGCGCGATGTGGCTCTGGCCGCGGGCGGCTTTCAGGCCGTTGCGCGCCAGTTCGCTCCAACTTGTGATGCTCAGCACCTCGCAAGCGATGCCTTGCGCGGCAAGCTGCCGCGCGGCGGCGATCACCTCGGTGAGGATAGCGCCCGAGCCCAGCAGGGTCAGGCGCGGGGCTGAGGCGGTGTCGCCTTCAGGCCGGTAGAGGCCGAAACGGTAGCCGCCGTGCAGCACGCCGGCCTGCGCTTCGGGCGGCAGGTCGGGCTGAGCGTAGTTCTCGTTCATCAGTGTGACGTAATAAAAAACGTCCTGCTGCTCCACCAGCATCTCGCGCATGCCGGCATCGACGATGACAGCCATCTCGCCCGCAAAGGCAGGGTCGTAGGCCTTGCAGTTGGGGATAGTCGCGGCCACGAGGTGGCTGGTGCCGTCCTGGTGCTGCAACCCTTCGCCGCCAAGGGTGGTGCGGCCCGACGTAGCACCCAGGAGGAAGCCACGTGCGCGCTGGTCAGCGGCGGCCCAGATGGCGTCGCCCACGCGCTGGAAGCCGAACATCGAGTAATAGATGTAGAAGGGCAGCATGGCCAGGCCATGCACGCTGTAGCTGGTGGCCGCAGCAGTCCAACTGGCAATGGCACCGGCCTCGCTGATGCCTTCTTCGAGGATCTGGCCATCGAGCGCCTCGCGGTAACTGAGCACCGAGCCGATGTCTTCGGGCGCGTAGCGCTGGCCCACGCTGGAGTAGATGCCCACCTGCTTGAACAGGTTGGCCATGCCAAAGGTGCGCGCCTCGTCAGCCACGATGGGCACCACGCGCGCACCCAGCGCCTTGTCCTTGAGCAGGCTGCTGAGCATGCGCACGAAGGCCATGGTAGTGCTCATTTCCTTGCCGCCTGCCTGCAGGGCGAAGCTGGCGTAGCGGTCCAGGTCGGGCACGGGCACCACGTCGCAGGCCGTCTCGCGGCGCGGCAGGTAGCCGCCCAGGGTCTGGCGGTGGCTGCGCAGGTAGCGCATCTCGGGGCTGTCTTCGGCCGGCTTGAAGAAGGCCAGGCTGGTGGCCTGCTCGTCGCTGAGTGGCAGGTTGAAGCGGTTGCGGAACTCGATGAGGTCAGTCTCGTCCAGCTTCTTCTGGCTGTGCGTGGTCATCTTGCCCTGGCCGGCCGTGCCCATGCCATAGCCCTTCTTGGTGTGCGCCAGGATCACGGTGGGCTGGCCCCGGTGGCTCGCAGCCGCCGCGTAGGCGGCGTGGATCTTCACCAGGTCGTGACCGCCGCGCTTGAGGCGGTCGATCTGCTCGTCCGTCATGCCCTGGGCCAGGGCCGCGAGCTCGGGGTTCTGGCCGAAGAAGTTGTCGCGGTTGAAGCGGCCGTCCTTGGCCGCAAAGGTCTGCATCTGGCCGTCCACCGTGCCTTCGAGCGTGCGCACCAGCGCGCCGGTCAGGTCGCGGGCGAACAGGCCATCCCAGTCGCTGCCCCACACGAGCTTGACCACGTTCCAGCCCGCGCCGGCGAACAGGCGCTCCAGTTCGTCGATGATGCGGCCATTGCCGCGCACCGGGCCGTCTAGCCGCTGCAGGTTGCAGTTGACGACCCATACGAGGTTGTCGAGCTTCTCGCGCGCGGCCAGCGTCAGGGCGCTCATGCTCTCAGGCTCGTCCATCTCGCCATCGCCGAACACGCCCCAGACCTTGCGCGCCGAGCAGTCGAGCAGATTGCGGTGCGTGAGATAGCGCATGAAGCGCGCGTGGTAGATCGAGCTGATCGGGCCGATGCCCATCGAGCCGGTCGGGAACTGCCAGAAATCGGGCATCAGGTACGGGTGCGGGTAGCTTGACAGGCCCTGCGCGCCCGCACCCGGCGCCGTGAGTTCCTGGCGGTAGTGCATCAGGTCCTGCTCGGACAGGCGGCCTTCCAGGTAAGCGCGTGCATACACACCGGGCGCGCTATGCGGTTGGAAGAACACCAGGTCCCCGCGGTGCTGCCCCTCGCCCACGCCTTCACGAGCGCGGAAGAAGTGGTTGAAACCGCTTTCGAACAGGTCGGCCGCGCTGGCATAGCTGGCGATGTGGCCGCCCAGCTCGCCATAGGCCTGGTTGGCACGCACCACCATGGCCAGCGCGTTCCAACGCACGATGGAGGCCACGCGCTCCTCGATGGCCAGGTCTCCGGGGAAGATGGGCTGGTCCTGCACGGCCACGGTGTTCACGTAGGGCGTGTTCAGGTCGGGATGCCAGCCCACGCGTTGGGCTCGCGCCAGGCGCACCATCTCCTGCAGCATGAAGCGCGCGCGCTCGGGCCCCTCGGTCGCGACCAAGGCCAGGAAGGCATCGCGCCATTCGGCAGTTTCGATGGGATCGCTATCAATTGGGAGGGGTTCTGTCGGTTGGGTCATGTGAATAATCTTTGTTGTTGACCTCGTTAGAGGAACTTCATTGCATTTAGCCGTACGGCCGGAAACTGGCTTCTTACTTTCCCGCTCCGTGCGCATGTAGCCCACTCCCAGGTCTCGGATGCAAAAGAGGTTTATGTAGCGCAGCCAAGAGGGGAGCAAGATTCCCGTCCAGCACGTCTTCCACGGCACTGATGACTTCCTGCTGCTGGTGCGCTTGCATCACGGCAGCAGTGGCCACCGCAAATTTCCCGCAAATGTCATTCCATGACATCGGGTTGCTGGCTTCGCCGCGCGGAGCGACCACCGGCGATTCAAAGGTTTGATCGCGCGTTTCGACCACGACCCGAGCTAGGGTTTCCGCAGGGCAGCGTTTCTCGATTTCCGGATCCAGGATCAGCTGGACCTTTCTTGCGAATTCCGACACCTCGGGCCTTCCAAGGACGTCGTCGGTGACTGGCAGCATGCAATCGCCTCCCACAAGCGCCGACAGAGCGATACAGTACGGGACGCTGTACTGAACCTCCGTGAGATTGCGAGGCTCGGTACGGTTGTCGATATCGATCGCCCACTGGAAGGTATGGACCTTCACTGAAAGTATCTGTTCCGGCCGGATCTTGTTGTCGAGAACTATCGGTTCGAAGGCGGCCAGTGCTGGGTGCACATAACGGCAACTGGAGTACGGCTTGAAGTAGACGCTCTTGATAGCGTTCGAACTACCCAGGTCGCGTAGAACCACGTCTCTGTTGTAGTGAGGCGCGTGGTCAAGCAGATCCTCCGGCCCAGACAAGCCTGACCGCGAAAGCTCAATCGCAGATGAAGCCGTGACAGCAGACCATGGGATTGCTTCCTTCACGTCATTGCCCATGAGATCCGAATATCCAGCGCTGCCATTGGCAGTCAAATTCGGACCCAAGACGCCGGAGATAGCAAACGCCTGCGAAACCTGTTCTACAGGCAGCTTCAGTATTCGCGCCAGGGCTGCGACAACTCCGTAACCAGTCCATCTTCCCGACCCATAGCCGTACCCCTTGCGTGCAGGAGCGGATGCGGCAGCGACACGTACCGACACCTCGTATCCCACGACAATGGCCTCGAGAAGATCGTTAGCGCTTGCACCAAGCTCTTCCGCGACGGCCAGCGCCGCGGGAATCACCGCCGCGCCCGGGTGGCCACGGGCTGCACGGTGTCCATCATCAAGGTCCAGGACGGAAGCTGCCGTAGCATTCGCGACGATAGCCCCGGTTCGACCAGCGAGCCCCCCGCTAAACCACACTGAACTGTGCCCCTGTCCAAACTGCGTGGTAGCCAGCGTGCGCGCCCCCGACGCCACATGGCTTCCATAACCTGCGACAGCCGCACCGATCAAGTCCAAAAGGCACTTCTGTACCGCATCTCGTAGCGAGAGGTCCGACGTATCGATCTGACCTTCACAGGCATATTGAGCAAGTTGATAGGACGCGAATTCTGTGCGGTTCATGTTTGAAATGCGAGGAGTCAGCGCATCGTGCAGGCTCTCCGTCACGACGGTTGTTGATCATGCGCAGGCGGCATGCCGACTGCACATCGTCCGGTGGATACGCCGTCAGTTCGGCTTGAGGTCAAGCGTCTTAATCGCCGTTCCGATGCGGCTGTAGGTTTGCTGCACATGCTGGGTCACTTCAGCGGGCGATGCGTAGATGGGGATGCCGTAGTTCTTCTTTGCGAACTCGGCATAGGCTGGAGATTCCGCAAACTCTTTCAACAGCGAGTCCCACCAGGTTACGACCTCCGCGGGCAACGCCGTGGGCCCGAATACGCCGTACTTCAGTGTGATGGAGAGCGGATAACCAAGCTCCTTGAGAGTGGGGACTTGGGCCATGGGCCGTGTCTCACCCGTCTCCACAATCAAGCGAACTTTTCCCGCGGCCAGCATGGGACCGAAATCCGAAGACACCACTCCTTCGATATGCCCACCGAGCAACGCATTGATCGCGTCGGAGCCGCCCTTGAATGGGACGGTGATCGCGTCTACCTTGTCTCGTTCGAACGCGGACTGCATCAGAATTTGACCCAAGGTGTTGGAGCCCGCAGTGCCCCAACGGAACTTCCCGGGGTTCGCATGCGCGTAGGCCAGCACGTCATTGAACGTTTTGAAGGGACTGTCGGCCCGAACATACAAAGGATAGGGCTGTGCCATGACCAAGCCCAGATACGTAAAGTCCTTCAGTGGGTCGTAGGGTAGCTTCTGGAAATGGGGCAGGACGTACATCGCGCTTGGACTCAGAAATCCCAGCGTGTAGCCGTCTGCAGAAGAGCGCTTAATGAAACTGGTTGCGATCGTGCTCGCCGCGCCGGGCTTGAAGTCCACGATAACGGTTGCGCCTCGTCGCTGACGGGCGAATTCAGCGATCTGTCTTGCCACACCGTCGCCAATGCCTCCAGGGGAATATCCCAGCACGAGAGTGACGGGGTGGTTTGGGTAGCGCTCCTGAGCGCCAGTCCAGGTGCACACAAGTCCCAGCGCAAACAGCGCAACAATTCGGATAAGTCTCATGGTCTTGCCTCTTTCAGATTTGCCAGGCTCAGAGCTACCCGGCAATTTTTGTTTGTTGAAAAATTGCGAGTTGAATGTTCGAAAGCTGCGAAGAAATGCGTTGCGCAGCCGTCCTTGCCGCCTCCAGGACTTCTTCTTGCGGTTGGCTGCTGATGGGAATCTCCTGCCAGTCAAGCGTCGACTTATCGATGTCCTTCAGACCCGAGGCTGTCGCCAGGCAAACCACCAAATCACCGCCTGCAATGACGCCCTCTTCTCGCAGTTGGCGCACGGCAGCAAATGGCATGACGCTGGCCAGCTCGAAACTCAGGCCTTCGATGGCGCCAATGCGTTCCTGGAGTTCGATTAGGCCCTCGTTGCCGATCTTGATCGCGATGCCGTTGGACTCCCGGAGTGCCTGCAGCGCCTGATACGCGCTCTGCGGCCCGCCCACTGAGGCGGCCAATGTCGCGTACGCTGCGGGCAAGGCATCGACATGGTCGGCGTTCGCAGCCATCGCGCGCTGCAGCGAGCCGTGGGCCTCCGCAGCGATGTAGCGGGGCACACGATTTGTCTCGCCCACCGCTTGCAGGTCCACGAAACCCTGGTGAATCCCGGCCAGGGCGTCGCCATAACAGACCGGCAGGGCGAGCCAGTCGGGCACGCGGCCGAGATCCTGGTAGATCTCGTAGGCAATAGTCTTGTAGCCTTCGATGCCGATGGGCGTGCTGCCCACCACAGGCGCCGAATACGGGGAGGTGATGAACCAGCCGTAGCGCCGTGCCGCCTCGTCGAGCAACGGCCAGCGCAGCGTCTTGTCTTCCATCAGGATCAGGTGCGCGCCGAGCTTGCGGATTTGCGCCACCATGGGACCCGCGGCCCCTTTCATCGAGGCGACCACGCAAGGCAGCCCCGCCCGGGCGGCGTAGGCCGCGAGCGATGCCCCGGCATTGCCAGACGACGCCGTGGCCACCACTGGCGCGCCGATCTGCTTCGCATACGACACGGCCACGGCGCTGACCCGGTCCTTGTGGGAGTTCGTGGGGTTGTTGGACTCGTCCTTGATGTAGAGCTTTTCCAGTCCGAGAAGCTTGGCGAGCCGGGTGGTCGAGTGCAGCGGCGTGTCGCCTTCGCCCAGCGAGACCCAGTGCTCCGCCTGCACCGGCAGCATGGCGCCAAAGCGCGGCAGCCCGCGCAGGCCGGCGTCCGTCTTGCGGAAGTTCCACCGGTCCATGTCGGCCGGGCTGTACTGCACGCGCAAGTTGCTGGCCAGCGCACCCGCGCACACCGAACAGCCAGACCCCCGATAGTCGGGCGCGTGGGAGGTGCCGCATCTCAGGCACTTGAGCCCAACAGGCGCGCTCATGCAAGCACCTTCAGCGCGCCGTCTTCCCGGTGGAGCAGTTCGACGCCGTCCTTGCGGACGACCACGGTGTTCTCGACCTGCAGGCCGCACCAGCCGAATTCGTAGTACGGCGTCTCCACACACATGACCATGCCTTCTTCAATGATCTGGTCGTTGCTCGGGATCAAGTCGGGCATGTCGTAGCCGTCCAGACCGATGCCATGGCCGACATGGCTTCGGGTGTAGTGCGGGATGCCCGACTTGCGCGTGGCTTCCATCGCAACGTCAAAGACCGCCGAGGCGCGAACGCCGGGCCGGATCGCGTCGAAGGCGGCCAGCACGCCGTTGTGCAGGGCCTTGTGGTATGTCCGGGTCTTGGCGTCAGGTTCACCCAGGATGGCGATACGCGCGATGTCAGCGCGGTAATGCCGGTAGCGGCCGCCCGCATCGAAACGAATGATGTCGCCCGCTTTCAGTTTCGCCTCCGATGGGTAGACATTGGGCATGGCGGAGCGTGCGCCGAAGCCCACGCAGCCCAGCACAGGTGTGGCATCCCCCTCGACGGTGGTGGTGTGGAAGACGCGAGCCAACTCGATTTCGGTGACGCCCGGACGCGCATGCTTCAGCGCCGCGTCGATGGACTCTTCCGTGATCGTCGCGATTCGGCGCAGCCGCTCGATTTCCTGCGGTGTCTTGACGGCGCGGATCTCGCGAAAGAGCTTCATGGCCGGGACCAGCTTCGCATTTGGGAGTTCCTGCTGCAGGCGCTCCCAGTGGCCCGGCATCAGACCCAGCTCATCGATGGCCACAGTCGATTTGTCCAGGCCTTGTGCCTGCAACGCCTTGACCAGGGCGGCAATGGCGTCCTTCTCGTCCGGCTGGCCAAACAGATCGAACAGGCGGGCATCGGACGCGCTCAGCGGCAGCTCGGCGGATTTGTCCACATGGAAAAATCCGTAGCGGGAAACATTCCGGATCCACACGTCTTCCTGGTCCACAAGCTGATCCAGGAGCGAACTCGGGGCGATGACGTGCGCGGCTTCGAGGTTCTTGACCGGCAGCAGTACATGCACCTGCGGGCCGCGTCGGATCCACTGGGAAAGCGCCCAGTAGCCGCTGGCATAGGTGACGTTTTCGGGCGAGGTGGCGACAAAGGCGTCAATGCCGTGGCGTTTGGCGATGTCGGCTAGGCGGGGCTTGTTCAAAAGGGAGGTCATGGTTGTTTCCTTAATGTGTGGAGGGTTTGAAGGCGATGCCTGCAGCGGTGCCCAGCGCGTGATCGGTGCCGGCCGATTCGGCCGCATAGCCCAGCGCGGCCGAGCAGCGCTGGCTCGCGCGCAGCACCAGTTCGGCGATTTCGGGCCATTCCTTCGGGCCGCGCTGGGCTTTCAGGAAGGCCACACTGATGGCGGCCACGACTAGGCCGTCCTTGTTGCGTACGGGTGCGCCAATGGAGACCACGCCCAGGTTGTTTTCCTCGTCGGCGATGGCGTAGCCGCGCTTGCGCACGCCCTCGAGTTCCTTGTGCAGCGCGGGCAGGCTGGTAAGGGTGTGTTCGGTGCGGGCCAGATACGGCGCCGACCCCAGAATGGCGGCCGCACGCTCGGCCTGCAGCTCGGCTAGCAGCGCCTTGCCCATGGCCGTGGCGTGCGGCGACACACGCTGCCCCGCCTCGGCGCGGATCGCGATGGCACCGTGGCTTTGCACCGTGTGCAGATAGACCACTGCGTCCTGCTGCACCACGCCCAGATAGCCATTGAGCTGGTGGTGCTCGGCCAGAAAACCCAACTCCTGCGAGGCGCTCACGTACAGCACGTCGCTGCGCACCATCGCCCCCCCCAGGGCGAGCGCACGCACGCCCAGCCGGTATTTGCGCGTTTCCACAACCTGCTGCAGATAGCCGGCTTCCACTAGCGTATTGGCCAGGCGCTGCGCAATGGAGGGGCTGATATCGAGCAGGCGCCCCATCTCACGGATGCCCAGCGGCTGGGCGCTGTCATTGATGGCGTCCAGCAGCGCCAAGCCGCGCGAGAGCGATTGATTGGTGGACATTAGTTGCTCCTTTAATTGGCACAGTGTTCCTGTATATGTAATTTTCGCTGCGCCAATATCCTTGCGTCAAGGGGGTTAGAACCGATGCCGTAAACCGACGGTGGTACCGGTGGTCGCGCTGCGCGTCGTCATGAAACTGGGCAGCGGGTACTTACCGCTCAGACGGTTGTGGTCGAGCTCTGCATAGAGGTCGGTGCGTCTGGACAGCAGGTAGCTCGCCGCCACGAAGGCTGTCTTTTTGGTGCCTGGGTTCAAATGGGTCTGGCGGTCCTGCCCGTAGCTCACGGTTAGCACCAGCGGCATCGAGGGCACGGTGTAGTTGAGGCCGAGGTTCACGATATCGTTCTCCTGCGCGCTGGCGCCCTTGTCGTCGCGCTTCATATAGCCGAGAAACACTTTCGCGCCTTCGCTGATGGCATAGCTGCCGCCCGCGCTGGAAAGGCGGCGCGTGCTGGTGCCGGCCGCGTTGTTGACTTCCTGGTAAAAAGCCACCAGCTCCAGCGGCGCCGCGCTGTAACTGATACCCAGTGCGCGCCCGCGCCCGTTGCCCTCGTTAAAGGTGTACGCCGCATGCAGGCCGACGGGGCCGAAGTTCTTCATGTAGCGCACCATGTTGTCCTGGCGCGTGACCTGGTGGCCGCTGAACATATTGACGGCCCCTAGGTTTGGGTTGGGCAGGGGCTGGAAGCGGTTGGAGAGCGCGTGCGCCAGCGTGTACTGGCGCCCCAGCATCACCTGGCCCAGCAGCGGCGAGTCCACGCCCACGTAGGCCTCGCGACCGAAGCCGCGCCCTGCAGGGGCAGCAGCGGAGCCATCGGTGGGGCTGGCATTGGCCTGCTGCAGCACGCCGGTGGAAGGGTCGAAGCCGCTTTCCAGCGAAAAGATCGCCTTCAGGCCGCCGCCTAGGTCTTCCGTGCCGCGCACGCCCCAGCGGCTGCCGGTGAAAGCGCCGTCGCCCAGGGTGGTGACGGAGGCATCCTTGTTCCGTTGGTAGCGCACGCCCAGATCGACCAGTCCGTAGAGGGTGACGCTGGACTGGGCCGAGGCCAGTGCGGGCGCAAAGGCCGAAACAGTCACGCAAAGCGCGGCCAGGGAGGGGCGATGAAACATGGGGTCTTCTCCAGCTTTAGGTTATGGGAATCCGTCGCAGGGCGGTTCAGGGCAAAGGGCGCGGCGCGCCCGAATTCAGGCTTCAGGGGCGGGAGCCAGGCGGGCCAGTGACAGCGCCTGCCGCCACAGTGCGCCGTCCACCGTCAGGCACTCCCCGGCCCTCGCGCGCGTGCCTGGCAGGCGGGCGCCGGGCTGGGATTCGATGGCGTCTTGCAGACGTCCCAGCGTGTGGTGGAACTGCGCGCCGGCAATGGCGCTAGGGTCGAGCACGAGGCAAAAGAGCCCCAGGCTGTGCGGCGGACCTTCGGGCGCGGCGAGGCTGGGCGTGTCCAGCGACATGGCGGAGCCTGTGAATGCGCTGGCCAGCACCTCGGCCATAAGCGCCAGCCCATAGCCCCGGCTGCCGCCAGCGGGCAACAGCGCCCCGGCTAGCGCTTCCCGCGCATCCGTCGTCGGGCGGCCGTCGCGCGCCACGGCCCAGCCCGGCGGCAGCGGCTCCCCGCGCTGTGCGGCCTCGCGCACGTGGCGAAGGTTGGCGGCGCTGGTGCATTGGTCAAACTGGAAGGCGATGCCGCCATGCCCGTCGGGCACCGCCAGGGCGATGGGATTGGTGCCCAGCACGGGCCGGAAACCACCCGGCGCCGTCACGCTGGCCGAGGCGTTGGTGAAAGCGATGCCGATAAAGCCGCTGCGCGCCACCTGTTCCGGAAACCAGCCCAGCGCGGCCGGGGTGTAGGCGCGGCGCACGGCCAGCACCGCCACACCCAGCGTTGCGGCGGCGCTTAGGGCCGCGGGCAGGCCAAGCGCAAAGGCTGGCTGCGCGAAGCCCTCGCCCGCCTCCACCTGCACGACACCGGGACGCTCCTGGTGAAGCTGGGGCACGGCGCGGCCAGCCACGCGACCACTGTGCAACTGCGCGCAGTCCAGGGCGAGGTGACCCAGGCCGCAGTGCGGGTTGCCGATCTGCTCGGCGCGCCGCAGCGCCTTTGCGACCTCGCTGGCGGCAAAGGCAGAAGCGCCGTGGCGGCGCAGCGCCACCGCCATCACCCGCTCCAGGGCATGTGCACGGACGGCAATGCCTTGCATGGGCGCCGCGCTCATTCGAATTTGATCTTCGCGGTCTGGATCACCTTCGCCCAGCGCTGCGTGTCTTCGACCATGAAGGCCGCCATCGCCTCTGCCGTGCCGGGGGCGGCCTCCATGCCCGCGGCGGCCAGCTTGGCCTGCGCCTCGGGGTCGGTCAGCGCCTGGTTGAAGGCCTTGTTCAGCAGCGCGACCACGGGCGCCGGCGTGCCGGCTGGCGTCATGATGCCCAGCCAACTCGAGTAGTTGAAGCCCGGCAGGCCGGCCTCGGCCACGGTGGGCACATCAGGCAGCGCCTTGCTGCGCTTGGGCGAGCCGACGGCCAGCACGCGCACCTTGCCGGACTTGATGAGTGGCAGAGAACTGGCGTCGGTGAAGGTGAGGTCCACGTCACCGCGAATCAGCGCCGGCAGGATCAGCGGCGTGCCTTGGTAGGGCACGTGCAGAAAGTCCACTCCCGCCATCTGCTTGAACATCTCCGAGGCCAGGTGCTGCGAATTGCCCACGCCGCCGGAACCGAACACCAGCTTGCCCGGCTGCGCCTTCGCCAGCGCGATCGCGCCCTTCACGTCCTTGATCGGCGACTGCGCGCCCGTCACCAGTAGCGGTGACATGGTCACGCCCATCGTGACGGGCTGAAGGTCTTTCACCGGGTTGAACGACAACGGCCGGTTCGCTGCCGCCAGGATGGTGGTCGAGGGCGTGGCCACCAGCAGCGTGTAGCCGTCTGCCGGTGCGTGCGCCACGATCTCCGTGCCGATGATGCCGGTGGCGCCCGGCTTGTTCTCGATCACCAGCGGCTTGCCCACGAGGGCCGCCACTTTGTCGGCTGCCACGCGCGCAAAAACGTCCGGCGCACTGCCGGCGACGAATGGCACGACGACCCGGATCGGTTTGGACGGAAAAGCACCCGGCGCTTGCGCCAGGGCAGGCAGGGGAGAGGCAATGGCCAGCAAGCTGGCAAAGAAAAAGTGGCGAAGGTTCATGGCATGGCTCGAAGGAAGTGGACCGAGAGGCAGACAGGCACAAGGGAGGGGAGGCTGCTGCAGCGGCAGTGTCGAAAAATCTTCTTAGTTAGTGTTCCTATAATGGATACACTGTTCCATTCAGTGAATGTTAGCTTTTGTGGCGACTAGCGGTCAATTCCGGGGAACTCCCGATGCGCCGCGGGTTCTTGGGTGTTTGGGGTGTGCAGGCCGACGGGGTACAACTGGAAAAACCAGCTACTCGGCCCGGAGGCTTCCGCATCCATGAAGCGCAAGAACAACTCACCGCCAGTACCAGAACGGCAGAGTTGGAGCGACAACTCGAATCGCTGCAGCGTGACATCCGGCATCTGCAACTCCCGACCAACCGGGAGAAGACATTGCTGGGTGTCTGACCGTCGCACCGGCCTCGCGCCGCGCGCGCTCTGGGCGGGTGCAGCCCTGACGCTGAGCTTCCTTTTTGGAAGTTCCGACGCACTCGCTGCGGCTCCACCCGTCAACACCATCATCGGGAACAAGGCTTCGGTCACCTACCTGGACCCGAACGGCGCCAGCCAACTGGCCACCTCCAACCTCATGCAGGCGACGGTGCAGCAGGTCGGCTCGTTCAACCTGGACACCTACACCACGGTGACGACCAATGTGGTCAACGCCAAGACCGGCGCTGCAGGCACGACCGTGTACGCACCGCACGTGCTGACCAATACCGGCAGTGCAGCCAACACCGTGGCACCTGGCGGCACAGCCACGCTGCTGTTCTCCGTGAAGGTCAACAACTGAGCTTCGCCTGCCCGCCTACAACTTGGTGCGCACGCGGACCTTGGCAGAGTCCTTCGTTGGCTGTGTCGCGGACCAGTGGCCGGGCACGCAAAGGTCAGCTTTGTGGCCTCCAGCTTCGGCAGGCCGCTCGACTCCAGAATTTTTCAGCCCCATATGACTACAGCGGACAGACAGTAGAAGGTCCGTCCGCACCCAACAAAGCCCAGCCCGGCCTCACCGCCGTGCTGGGCTTTGTGCTGTCTGGGTCTACCAGACGTGTTCTCTCTCCTTCAGGGACGGTTCTCCGCATTCCCGCATCTCATAGACCACGACTTCACATCCACCACCTTTGACGATGAACCCTTTCTTGAGCACGAACCCCTTGCGCAGTTACCCAACTTCGCTTGCCCCGCCTGCCAGTCGTGACGGACCGTTCCCCGCGACACCGGCAAGAAGGCCGGTGCGGCCATCGGCACCGTCGCCGGCGCGGGCGGTGGCATCTCTGGTGCGCTGTCCGAGCGCAAGGTCAAGAGCAAGGAGTCCCTGGACTACTTTCTTCAAGTGCCGTGCGGGCCGAGCGTCGGTGAGGGCGGGGCGGTAGAGAGGAATGCCGCGCTGAAGGGCATCACTTACGAACGGGCCTTCACGAAAGTGCAGGCCCTCTACGAGGGTCATGGCCGTGGTGCAGAGCTCAGCGCAGCCAGGGGAACCGCGTGGGCTTGCTCAGTGCGATGACCGAATTCGTTGATTCCGTGCGCCGGGCCCTGAACCACGAATACCGGCTCGACAGCGCCTGGTTCGGCCAGGGGGCTGCGATCAAACAGCGCGCGCTCGCCCATGCACTTGAACTCGTCGTCTGAGGCGTGATCGCCAAGCAAGTCGAGCCGCGACCATCTCAACACTCCGCCCAACAACACGAAGCCCCGTCTCTCCTTGTGGAGAACGGGGCTTCGTGTTGTTGGGCATGAACACCCAAGGAAAAACCATGATCTACACACGCGCAGAGCGCCTACGAACCATGCGCCCTTCATCGACAGGACGCGCTGCACTGCATCTGGTCTCGACGTTCGATCGCGATCGTCGACCTCCAACATCCGATCCATCCGAAACCAGCCTTTCACACTTGGATGCCGCCGCCGCTCTCGGCCTGGATCCCTTCAAGTCCGAGGTGCGCCTCTGGGCGGAGAAGACGGGCCGCCAGGACCTGTTGCAGCCGCAACAAGATCGGGACGACAGCGCGGCGTACTGGAGCGGCCTGCTGGAGCCCATTGTGGCCGCGCACTATACCCAGCGCACCGGACGCCAGATCCGGCGCACCGACACCAAGCTGCACCATCCGCGCTATCCCTGGATGGTCGCCGCCGTCAAGCGCGAGGTTGTGGCCTCACCCGAGGTCCAACTGCTGGAGTGCCTGTGCGTCGGCATGAACGTTGCCCCGCTGTGGAACCACGGCGTGCCCGCACACATCCGGTTGCGGCTGCTGCACCTGCTGGCCGTCACCGGCCTGCGTGCGGTCGATGTGGTCGTGCTGTTGGGCGGTCAGGATCTGCAAATCTACCGCATCGAACGCGACGAGGCCGAGATCGCACGGCTGATCAGGCAGGAGCGGGTGTTCTGGCGCAGTGTGGAGCAAGACCAAGCGCCGCCTTCGCGGGATAAGGACGTGTCAGTGTTTGTTCCTGCGTCCTGATGCACTGGGCATCAGCGTTCCCGCCAGAACGACCACCACCGGCGTGGCTCTGATCTCATCTCCAGGGGGCGCAGATCCAGGGTGTCGTAGTTCGTGAATGGGGCCCCAGCGCGCCGGCGCAATTCCGTCTCGAGTTCGTGGGCGATGCCGCGCGCGTGAAGGTCTCCCGCCAGGGCCTTCCTGCGCCACTCGATGGCCATTGCACTCAATGCCTCGTCGGGCAGTTCCTGCTTTGTTGTCATGCACCGATTGTGCCGCGTCGGCCAGCGATTCTTGACAGATGTCCTGACGTGGCCATGAGACATCGCGCCCGGGGTGGTGGCCCGCCGCTCTTTCCTCTTCTGTGCTCCTTCTTACTTCTTTCTTCTCCTTTCAATAATCCGAATCGAAATGAACAATGAATCAACCCCTTCCGTCCCATGGGGGCGCGGGCCTTCTGCGTTGCAGTCTGTAGGCCTTCATCGTTACATCGCCCGAACGCTGCGCGTCAGTGCTCACCATCTGCCATGGGAGATGATGAATCAACTCCACACTGAGTTCCAGGCGAGCGAGTTCGATGAAGCAGCGTCATCGCATCGTGCCGGCCTGCAAATCGTCGAACTCGACGACTTCAGCTGGCGCGCGGATGTCACGGCCGACAACATCGCAGCTTCCCAGACGCTGGGGTGGAGCGAATTGCGCCGCCTGCTGCGGCTGGCGCAGACGTATCAGTGCGAAGCCCTGGAAATCGCCCCAGGCAACTTGGTGCTGCCAGCCGTTCTGGAGTTCGAGGTCTTCCCATGGCCTTGATCCGTTCGGCATTCCCTTCATCCAGATCTCACACGGAGGAACCCTTCATGACGTCCACCCTTATCTCCGCCGCCGGCAATTACCTGCTGGGCGGCAATGTGTACACCGGGCATCAGCTCCAGCGTGCCATTCATTGCGCGCACAGCGTGGCGCGTGCCTACGAGATCGCCGACATCGCCAACGGCGGCGGTGGTACCGTGGAGCGCAGCGAGATCGACGATGCGCAACGCGAGGCCGCCGATGCGATGGGGCCTCAGGCGATGCGCGAGATCGTTGCTTCGGCGCGTGAGTACAACGACGCCTTGCCGCAGGAGTCCGAGTCCGAGAATGCCGACCCCTTGCTCAGCGCTGAAGAAAACGCCGAGGCCTGCGCCGAGGGCTGGTCGCTCTTTACGCACTTCGGCGACGCCATCGAGATTCGGCTCGAGCGCGTCGACAGCCCCGACGAGGGTGACGGTGTGCTTCCCGACGATGCGGCCGCCTGGCTGCGGGTATGGACCCGGGCCACGCCACTGCATCTGAAGGTGATCGACATCCTCAAGGCATCGTCTCCAGCAGAGTACGCGCGCATCGAGGCCTATGTCCACGGTGTTGAGGCATGCCATGCCCCTGCTTGAACGCCTGGCCCGCGAGGTTGTGGCGCGCTGGGAGCATGGCGATCTTGCCGAGGCCGTGAATGCGTTGGACCAGCACTTGCAGGGCAACGCCGAAGACAGGGTGCGTCATGCAGAACTGATCGAACGCGCCATCGACCTCTACCAGGACGACGACATCCAGATCGACGCGAACGCCTCGTTGGTCTGCGAGAGCGAGGCGGGGGCTTTCGTCATGGGCTGGCTGTGGATGTCTGGGTGTGATAGCAGTGCCGCAATCCATCCAGAAGCTACGCAGCCTCCCTGACAGTCCCTTGCAGCCTTTCACTTCAAACGGCTCTCAATATCAACCCAACCCGCCTTGTGCGGGTTTTTTTACGTCTCCGCAATGCATCAACTCCTTCGCTTCCTTCTTGACATTCTCCTTCTGGTGCTCTCTTCGATGGCTGCCACCTGGTCTGCGCGAGCGCCATCCTTCGCGCCAGGCCGTTGACATGGGAACCATCGTCTACCGCGCCACCAAGGACCAGGCCGTTCACGATGAACTGGTCAGCGTTGGCGTTTCTTCCACGGTGCTTGCACATCGCGTGATCGGCAATCGGCTGTGGTTCCTGGCCCAGGTCCGCAGTGGTGAGCGCGCCGGGCGCAAGTGGATCGGCCTGACGCTCATCGACTGCAAGAACGGCGAAGCGGCCGTCAAGTGCATGGACGAGAGCTGTGGGCCTTGCTACTACGACTGTCCCCTGTCATTCCTGACACAGGCTGATCCACCCGTGGGGCCCTATGCCGGGGCGTGGCGCGAGAAGGTTCGTGCCTTTCATGTCGCTCGGACTGCCAAGCGTGCGGCCATTCGCCAGGGTGCACGCATCTCGTACGGCTACCAGACCTACGTGCTGCGTCGCAGTCTCGGGCATCGCGGATGGGAGGTCGCACGCGAAAGCGACGGCTTCGTCTTCCGCCTGAAATCCCGACAACTTGGCGACGCGACGGTGTTGCCATCACAAGAAAAACCTTCACAAGAGAAACATCCATGAAAACCAGATTCCGGCGGCACGCCACGGTGCCGCCCCATACCCGCGATCCCTTCGCCCAAGACGTGTTCAAGTGGTCTGCCGACTTCGAGGTTCCCTCGATCGGTGACGACGTGATCATCCGCATCAACGGCATTGGTCGCGCCAGGGTGGTGGGCTATGCCTCGCAAGGCGGCTATCTGGGCGTGATGACTGTGCCGTACAGCCCGCCCGATTGGTGGATTCGTCAGAACGGGCCGCCCAGCCCAGACAACGCGGCGTTGGCATTCGGCGTGGAGATCTCGCGCATCGATGCAGGGGAGGGCGCATGAGTGGCATGCCCTCCCGGCCCCGCACGGTGGTGATGTTCTGCATCGAGCTTGCCGTCTTCGATGAGGACGCGTTGGCTCGCGCTGCAAAGGCCCGTGCACGCGAGGATGGACTGAACGACGAGGTGTGGGCGTCGATGCGCTCGAGCATCTCGGATGACCTAGTCATGTTGCTCGATCCAGGTCTCATTGCCGATGCAGGCTTCGAGATCCTGCAGTCGACATGTGAGGTGTGCGAGGTGATTGAGGAGAGCGAGCATGCCATCGACCAACGTTGAATTCGTCACCGAGATGATGGAGTTCAGCGCCCACGGCGCGCTCATCCAGGCGTTCGTCATGCAGGCGCTGGAGCAGTACGCCCAGCGCGTGGCTGCAATGGATCCGGAAGCACTGGATACACCGATGGTCAGCGGCCATGCCTGGCATGGCTGCGCGGTAGAGGTGCGGGACAAGCTGGCCAGAAGGCTTGGTCGCAACGACGCAGGCCGACCGCCCGCACAGTCGTCGACGCACGAGCGTTGACTCGCTGCAGCTGCTGACTCGCTGCAGCTGCACACACAAAAAGAAAGAGGGCCTCCGCGCCCCGTATCGGACCTCCCGGTCCGCCTTCATTCCCCACACACGCACCCACCACGCCCCGGCCTCTCTGGCCTGGAGCGTGATGGGCGTGCGCACGTGGGTCTGGCTCGCCCCTTGGGGGCCGGCACTTCATGGCGTCGCTCTCAACGGCTGCGCTCACAACATAGAGGATCAACCTTGTCCATCTCGATCATGGCGCGGGCACAAGCTCGCCCGTATTCCAACCGACCGCCTCGCAAACGGGCGGGTCACTCTGGTGTAGCTTCTTCCGCACAGGACACCTGCACCTATCACCTGGTGCGCGTCAGCCGCAACCGCAAGACGGGGCCAATCCCGGTGACGACGACGAGTGCGAACTCGTGCCCGCCGAGCTGCAGCTTCAAAGGCAATGGCTGTTACGCCGAAAGCGGACCCTTGGCCGTCCATTGGCGCCACGTGTCCGACGGGCGGCGAGGCCACAGCTTCGATGAACTACTCCGGGAGATCGCCACTTTGCGTCGCCATGCCCTGTGGCGCCACAACCAGGCGGGCGATCTGACCCCCGAAGCTCCCGGTGTCATCGACGCCCGAATGCTCACGCGGCTGGCCATGGCCAACAGGGGGCGACGTGGCTTCACGTACACCCACTATCCACCGACACCCGGCAACCAGGCGGCGATCCTCAACGCGAACAGGCTTGGCTTCACGGTCAACCTCAGTGCCGAGACCTTGGTCCAGGCCGACGCGTATGCCGACCTTGGCATCGCGCCGGTGGTCGTGGTGTTGCCCCAGGGAGTCACCAAGCCCACTCGGACGCCGGCGGGACGCCAGGTGATCGTTTGCCCTGCCAGCACTGGCAATTCCGATTGCTTGAACTGCGGCATCTGCCAGGAGCGCAATCGCGTCGCCATCGTGGGCTTCCCGGCCCACGGCAGCGGGGCTGGGCGTGTGCAGGCCGTGTTCTTTGCCAAAAGTTCGCGATGAGGACGTCTCGAATGAACGATTCAGCGAATCCCGAGGAGCCCGAGCTCAGCGAGGCCTTTCTGGAGCGTGTGGACCGGGCTGTCTTGCTGTCCAAGCACCGCGACCCATACCGTCTGGAGCAGGTTCACCACGCGCTTGAGCGAGAGGTTCACCTCGCCGCTATCGATACGGCACTCAGAGACCGTCCGCCTCGCAGAGGCGCATCAACAGCCACTTCCGACATCAACCAAGGAGCACTTCCATGACCCCTCGAAACATGTTGCACCGCCGGCGAGCTGGCCAGTCAGTCGGGGTTTCCCATACCCATCGACGTACCGCAGTCGTCGCGAATTTGAATTCGGCGGCGACTCGGAAGGCCCGGATCTCCGCCAGCAGAGTCAGACGGTTCACAGCGTCGCCGCGAGACGGCGCAGCAAAGAGGACTGTATGACCACAGCCGCAGGTCCGCTGGAATACCTGGTTGTCTACGCGCTGGTCTTTCTGGCTGGGCTCATCGTCGGCTTGGCATCCGGTCTGCGCGATCTTCTTGGCGGCTAGTGGCTCTCTGGCTGCACTGAAACTGTGTTTGCTCCAGTGAGGCTGCTCGACCCAGGCTATTTGCCGGACTTCACCAGGTAGCTCTCATAGCGCTGGTCCACCCGCTGCACGAAGTCTCCTGGGCTCAGCTGGAGAGCGACGGCCAGCCTCCAAAGGACGCTGACCGTCGGTTGCTTCCTAGCTGACTCAATCATCGTGATGAATGGCCGATCGAGTTCAGCGGCCCCCGCCACGTCCTCTTGCGTCAACCCAAGCTCATTCCTCCGCTCTTTGAGGGCGGTACCGAGAGCTTGCAGAAGGAGCGCGTTGCGGCTTGGTCGCATCGCGCACAACTCTCGTGCAAATGTTGCCAATAGACATGTGTCTATTGATAACATTATGGCGTTCCTATTCAGATTTCCAAGAGGGAGGTAATGGCCGATGTCCCCTTCGCCGTGAAGCCGTTGCGTGCGAGCGGTGGATGCGGCGCGAAAGCTGGCTGCGGGTCGAGACGCCTGTCGGCGCGCTGCTGAGGTCGATTGAGGTCGCCCCCTTAACCATCACACCGTCTTTACGAACTTCATAAATCCATGAATATCCATTTCCACAAAAACGGCCAGACCCGCTTCGTCAAGCACGGCTTCTCCTGGCAGATCTTCTGCTTCGGGCCCATCGCCTTCTTGATGCGCAGCCAGTACGTGCTGGCGGCTGCCTGCGCAGCGGCCATGTACGCGGCCTACATGCTGATGGCCTTCATCGCGATCATGGTCTTGGACCTGGATGACGAGCCCGTTCACCTCCTGGGCGTCGTCGCCGCGTGCACCCTGGTGGGGTACTTCGGCAATCGCTTTTCCGCGCGCAGCTACGTGAAGAACGGTTGGGTACCTGTCGCGGACTTCCCGGCCGACTGGAATGTCCCGCAGCTGATCGCGCCGAAGGCCCGCGGCACCACATCGACCTGAACCTTCTCCCAACCCTCTCGAGAACCCCTATGCAAACCATCCTCGGCCCCGTCTTCGCGGCGCTCACTGCGATCGTCCTGACCCCTTTGGCGCTCGCCGCAGGCGGTGATCCGCTCCTTAACCCCGATGCCGTGCGCCACCAGATCGACCGCTCAGCCATGGAGATTCAGATAACTGGCTGGACGCGCGACCTCAAGTACCCGGTCTATCCGATCCAGGTGCAGGCCGGCGCCAGCGGCGTGTACTACACGACCACCGAGCGGGTGAAGACGTACCGCGAGTACGACTTCGACGAACTGCGTTGCGAGATCGGGGACGCTGACCGTGCCGTGCTTAAAGCGCCTGGCTATGCCTGCGCCGACGGCGTGTGCATGACCAAGGAGGGCGCCGTCCTGGGCACCGACCCTCGTCGCCCAATCAATAAAAAGCACAAGTGCTAGCGGCATCGCGCACTGCCTGCCTCCACCCCCCTCAAAAAAATCCCCCTATCCATCCACCCTCCCTCCGAAAGTAAATCACCATGGGCTCGCTCAATATCTATCACCTCCTCATCGTCGTCGGCCTGATCATCCCACCCGTCCTGGGCTGGCGCTTCGCGAAGAAGCTGGGGTACCACGGCGCCTGGGGTCTGTTGGCCTGGAGCTTCGTGTTCCCCTGGGCCGGCATCGTCTTGCTGGCCGTGCTGGTCTTCATGAAGCTGCCATTCGAGCGCCAGGGCGCCATTGGCCGGGACTCATCGTCTGGCGTCACTCCCACCCGATAGCCCTGCGACAGCGCAGCACGCCCCAGCCCTCAGGCTGAGCGGCGCCCCCTCCATCCAAGCGCTTCGATACCCGCTGCTCGCGTTCCCGCGCAACGCGCGTCGAGGCGCATCCAACTCATCCATGAATCAAGAGCAGCGAACGCTCACATCCACCTTGAAAAAAGAAAAATGAACGCATTTCAACTCGCAAGAATGTCCGCGCTGCTGCTCGTCAGCGCCGCACTGGGCGCCTGCACGAACTCCAGCATCACCCAAGTCAAGGAAAGCGCACTGCCCCAGAGCAACTTCACGTTCGGCGAAGTGCTCGACGGCGCCAAGGGCTGCAAGTCCACCGATTGGGACCACAGCAAGGCCGATTACGGCCAAACCCTCGTCGAATTCACCTGCTTGACGGCGACCAGCGACGACGTCGTCCAGGCCGCGAAGCAACACAGCCTGCAAGAGCTGGACAAGGTCGCGCAGGAGAAAGAGCAGCAGTACGCAAAGATGCTCGAAGCCGTCCAGCAACAGGTAGCGAATGCCAAGAGCATGCTGGAGCGCTCGGAGCAAGCCCGCAAATCAAAGCTCGAGTCCGCTGCGCAGGCGCTGAAGGACTATGAAGCACAGGCCGCGCAGGTGGCCAGCAGCCCCATCAACAATCCGACGTGGAAACGAATGGCCGAGCAGGAGCTGGCCAGGATGAAGTCCAACTACGCGGAGCTGCAGAGCAAGCTCGAGTCAGAGCGCTCTGTCGAGCAAGCCCAAGACCAGGAGGCCATTGCCAGCGCGCAAAAGCGTCTGGAGGAGATGGCCCAGTGGAAGGATCGGTATCTGGCTGCCGCCAAGGCCACGAAGGAAAAGGTCGCCGGCGATCTGGATGCTCACTTCTCAGGCTCGCATAAGTTCCTGCTGAAGGTCACTTTTCTGGCTCACGAGGACAAGGGCGTGAACGTCAATTCCTCGGAATGGTTCCTGAATGAAAAGAAGGTTGCATCCAATGCGTTCATCCCGGCATTCTTGCGTCACCCCCAGGACATGGATACAGCCTTGCAAGATATGTTCAAGGAAAAGATCCAGTTCAATGCGCTGGAGCGATATGCCAAGGAGTTTCCCATCGAATGCGCCTATGAATGGGGTGGACGAGTCAGCGGCTGTACATTGAAGCAATAAAGAAGAGAGAAGATTGCGTCATATATAGAGAGCGAGTCTTTCAAGACTGCTCTCTATTTTTTTTGCTTTCAGCAAGGAGCTTTGAAGGTGGTGGGGAATCAGATCAAGGGCATTGCTCTTGGGTGAATATTTTTTTACGTGCTTGCCTATTGGTATAGGACTCTCATGTCGAGGGGCCAGGGAGGGAGGGTAAATGAGCACGCGCACTTACCGTTTCTCCAATTACCACTCAGGAGCAAGCATGGCTAGTTTTCACATCACCATCAAAACCGGTAAAAAGGGCAGTGCAGCCCGGCATTCGAGCTATATCGCTCGCGAAGGGCAATACGCCCGAGAGGATAAATCAGCTGACCTCATCGCAGCAGGGCATGGCAATCTTCCGTCATGGGCCAATGGCTCACCCCGGGCGTTGTGGAGCGCGGCGGACAAGTACGAACGAAGCAATGCCGCCACCTATCGCGAATACGAAGTGGCGTTGCCGGCCGAGCTGACGGCCGAGCAGAACCATGAGCTGGTCAACTCCTACATCCAGGAGTGCTTCAAGGGCAAGCCGTACCAGTACGCCATCCACTGCCCCATGGCCGCCCTCGGGGGCATTCCTCAGCCGCATGCGCACATCATGATTTCCGAGCGCCTTGAAGACCAGTACGACCGCGAACCGGCTCAGTACTTCAAGCGCTACAACCCGGCGCATCCCGAGCGCGGTGGCTGCCGCAAGGACAACTGCGGTCGCCCGCGCGGGGTGCTCGGCGCCGAGGCGAGCATGCGGCGCAAGCACTGGGCCGGCAAACAAAACGAGTTCCTCGAGAGGTTCGGGCATGCCGCCCGTGTCGACCATCGCAGCCATCAGGAGCGGGGGCTGAGCGCTGCCCCGGGCAGGCACCTGGGGCAGGCTGCCGTGCGAAACCTGACCCAGGAAGCCAAGGCCCTGAACGCGACGCGCTCGGGCGAGGTGTGAGCGTTTGGGGGCACGGGGAAGGGGGGCGCAAATGAAGAGGCCGCGATTCCTGCTACCAAGTAGCAGGGGTTGCAGCGCCACCGGGCGCGGCCCGCTCCTGTTGATGCCAGCGCAGCCCGCCTCGCAAAGCAGGCGAGCGGCGCTTCTGGGCAGGATTCGATCTGTTGGCGGGACGCTCGTGTGGGCGTTTGAGGTTACAGGGAAGGGGTGTGTAAATGAAAAATGTTCGCTGTCAAGCCCAAAATGAGAAATGACGTCAGCCATGAAGTGCTGATGGGGCAGCTAGCTCGAATTCTTGGCGCCCTGCCCATTCGACGCTTTGTGGGCTAGAAGCCCATGGGAGCATCGCGGCAGTAAGGCCGGGAGCACTCCAGCAAGTGCGTTGATCAAGCATCGTGACCTTGGTTTCTCCAAAATCGAACACGCAGTAGAGCTTCGAGTTGCGCATTCGCGGGAAAGCCGACGATAGGAAGTCCACGACCATTGAGCAATCCATTAAGGCCGCGAACTCCTACATTCGTTGGCATAGCGAAAAGCAGATCAAGATTGATTCGACTCATTCTTTACCGGGACTGAACACCTAGCTAGTTCAAGGCCGACCGCAATGGCACGCGTGGCCAGCATGCCTTCGGCAGTGTTGACACCGGGCCCGAGTTGACCGACCCAAGGCTTGCCGTTTTCTCCGCAAGATGCCTAGACAGGAAGCCAGCTTGCCGGTCTGCACAAGCGGGATGCAGGCCGCCGGGATGGACGCGAGGGAAGGGCGATGCCGAGGTGTCTCAGCTTTTCGTAACGCTCGCGTGGGTTCTCAGGAGATTTGCTGGGAAATAATTTCCTCTTCAGAGTGGCTCAAGAAGTTAGTTCCGTATTCCATTTTTTTGAGTTGCCGCGAAGTCACTCCAACACCGCCGCAGAGAATGACCATAGCCGAATTGGCCGCCTTCAGAAATGCCGACTGGCTATCAAGCGCCGCAATAGAGGCACCGCATGCCGGCTCTACCAGAATTCGGTGCTCCAGAAGCACAGCCGCGCAGGCCGCAACCGCTGCGGAATCCGAAACAACGACGTTTTCGATGGGATGCTCCGTCGTGAGGTCAAATGCGCGATCACAGACCTTCCGCGCGCCCAGTGAGGTCGCAATGGAGGTGATCTGTGATAGCAATGCCGGCGCTCCGGCGCGCAGAGAATGAGCGAACGAATCCGCGCCCGCCGTCTCGGCTGCCAACACAGGAGTAGAACCCCAGCCATTGCGCTGCAGCCCCGTCACCACACCACACAGTAACCCGCCACCGCCAACAGAGCAAATGACCAGATCAGGCCGCTCACCCTGCCGCGCAAGCTCGTCGATCATAGTAGCGTGGCCTTCCCACAGCAGCGGGTCGTCGAACGGATGTATGAACGCATCGGTAGAGATCATAAGTTCCTGTGCTCTTGCGTTCGCCTCCATCCACGAATCGCCATGCACGACGACCTCGGCGCCTTCGGATCGGATCAGGCTTTTGGCGCGCTCCGACGTGGTGGCCGGGACCACTACGATTACGGGCGTGCCGAGCATGCGGCCCGCGTAGGCCACCGCGTAGCCTGCGTTTCCGCCGGACGATGAAACGAATCGCTTTGCGCCACGGGCCTTGTACGTCTCGCAGGCATAGCCAATACCGCGGGTCTTGAACGAGCCGCTGGGCTGCAGTGCTTCCATCTTCAGGCGAACATCCTTACCGGTGCGAAGGGAAAATGCGCGGGACGTGAGCACTGGTGTTTCGATATGGATTGCCATTCTCTTACTTCCTTACGTGCTGGATCTTGCCGAGTTGCTGCACGCCAACGACTGCAACTAGTGCTGCAACCACTACATACCAGGCAGGCGAAAGAAGATTGCCTGTGGTGCCGATCAACCAGGTGGCAATAAAGGGGGCAAAGCCGCCAAAGATCGTGACCGCAAAGTTGTAGGCGATCGAGATGCCGGTTGAACGGATCTCCGCAGGAAAAAGCGCGGCCATGGCACCACCAGCAGGCCCAGTGTAGGCCGCAATCAGGACAGCGAACGCAGCCTGCACTGCAATCAATGTGCCCACGGTCGGCGACAGGCTGAGCACCATCAGTGCAGGGTACGCCGCGAGCAAAATCAGCGCTGAGGAAATCTGCAGCAGCTTGCGCGGACCGTGGCGGTCTGCCATGGACGCAAACAACGGGAGGGCCAGCGCAGCTACGACCAGCGCGATGGAATTGCTGATCAGCGAACTTGCAACGGGAAGATGGAGCTGCTTGATGGCATAGGTCGGCATGTACACCAGGAAGAAGTAGGTGCAGACCGTCCAAAGCACGGTGATGCAGAAGCCTGTGGCGGACTCCCTGGGATATGCGCGAATAGCCGTCCAGGGCGAGGGCCGAGGCGTCTTGGCACCGGCCTTCTCTCGCGCCTGACGCTCCAGAAGGGCGGTGGCAAACTCAGGCGGCTCTTCCGTGTGCCGGCGGATATACCAGCCAACAGGCCCGATCAGCAAGCCGAGAAGGAAGGGCACCCGCCAACCCCAGGCTTCGACCTCCGCCGGACTCATCCAGGTCGAAATCGCTGCGCCGACGAGAGAGCCGCACAGCAGTGCAAGCAACTGCGTTAGTTGCTGGAAGCTCGCAAACAGAATGCGCCGATGTGCCGGCGCATGTTCCACCAGGAATGATGTTGCGCTGCCCATTTCTCCACCTGCTGAGAAGCCTTGGATCAGACGCGCCAAAACGATCAATATGGGCGCCGCGATGCCGATGGACGCATAGGTCGGCGCAAAGGCAATGATGGTGGTGCCTAGGACCATTGCGACAATGGTCCAGCTCAATGCGACGCGCCGCCCCTTGGTGTCCGCTAAAGTTCCCAGCACTAGTGCGCCGACTGGTCGCATCGCGAAGCCGACGCCGAATGTGGCCACCGTGAGAAGCAGCGACACCCATTCCGATTGCGTGGGAAAAAAGAGCTTCGATATGATGACTGCGAAGTAGCCGTAAACCGCGAAGTCATACCACTCCAGCATGCAACCAACGGTTGCCGCGAACACGGCGCGCAGATTCGTTGGCTTGGCGATCTGCGGTGCGCTGTTTGTAAATGACGATAGAGGAATGGCTGGAATATTCATGGCTGTCTCCTTTTAGATATGACGACGGGCGTCAGGTGGGGGTCGCGATGACGCAGCAGACGTTTCCCGGCGCAACGATGCCGGGATGCCGTTTTGCAAACACGACGCCGCTGATCGCGTAGGTGAGTTCGACAGGCGCGCGCCGCGGGTCGAAGATCTGATGGATCCTGCCCGCAGGCTGGCCTGCTTCGACACACTCGCCATGTCGATGGAATGCCTCATAGACGCCCCGCTCCGATGCGATGACATATGACTTGGCACCTAGCACCTTGAACAGCGGCGCAGGCGGTGCTGTGGGCACTTGGGCATAGGCCTCGTCCAGAACGCCCCAATGCACCAGCACACGCAGTGCACCAGAGCGGCAGAGCTCCAGTGCCGTGTCCGTCACCGCGCCCCGCCCTGCCATTTCCGTGCACACGCAAGTGAGTCCGGCCGCCACTGCGGTGGCCGCGCTAGTGCGGGTGTCGCCGAGGGTGTTCAGCAGCACGTTGAAGGGGGCACCGAATGTGAAGGCCGCATCAATGTTGCGCTGTGTCTGGGCGGGATCTGCGGTGGGCTGGACCAAAGCGCTCGGGATGATGTCGAGCGAGGAGCCTCCGGAATGGAGGCTCAGGAAAGCATCCCCGCGCGAGAACAGCTCGTCGCTGACGTAGGCAGCGATCTGCTCGGTGATGGTTCCAGCGTGGTCGCCGGGGAATGATCGGTTCAGATTCTTGCCATCTTGCGGCGATGTCCGCAGGCCCGCCTCAGCCGCAGGTGCATTGAGCGACGGCATAAGGATCAAGCGGCCACGAATGCGTTCGAGAGGGAGGCTCCGAATGAGTTCGCCGAGCACAATCTGGCCTTCGTACTCGTCTCCATGGTTGCCGCCTTCCAGGATGATCGTGGGACCGTCACCGTTCGCTAGCACGGCCATGGGGATGCGCACCGTGCCCCAGGCATCGTCGTGCGGTGATTGCGGTATGTGCAGGAATCCCACCTGACGCCCCGGCGTGTCGAGGTCGATGTCGGTGAATGCAGTCGCGCAATGCGGGTTGCGTGCCGGGAGGGGGGAGCACTGCCGGTCGCGCAGAAATGGCGAACTACGAAACTTTGCTTTATTCATAGATCTTTCAGGTATATATGCGATAGATATTTTGGGAGAATGCTAGGAATGAAGGGGATCAATAACAAATACCTTTTCATGCTCCTTCATATACCTTAGAGGCATACATTGGAACTGAGACAGCTGCGCTATTTCGTTGCCGTCTGCGCCGCAGGCAGCGTGGCGGGTGCATCAAAGGCGCTGCATATCGCCCAGCCTGCGCTGTCGCGCCAGATGGCGGCCCTCGAAGACGAGTTCGGCGCCAAGCTGCTGGTACGACTGCCGCGCGGCATGGCGCTCACGCGAGCGGGAGACGCATTGCTCGCCCATGCGAAAACGGTGCTCGCAGGCACCGAAACCTTGCGAATGCAAGTGAAGCTGGCGGCGAAAGGAAAGGCCGGTTCCTTGCGAATCGGGGTCATGCCCGGCTACAGCTGGCTGCCGGCTTTGGGGCGTGCCATTGCCAACTTGTCGCACGAATCACCCAATACCGAAGTCCTCGTTGAATCCGGTTTGTCGGCCTGGCAGCTCGATGCCATCAAGCGGCACGAACTAGACGCGGGCATCGTCGCATGGCGCTCGTCACTAGATGGCGCGGTGTCAGGCGTGAAAATCTACGAAGATCACATGGTGCTCGCCATGCCGGCGGTCGTCGCGCGCAGTGTGGGCAGGATTCGTAGACTCAACGACTTGGCTGGACAGGAGTTCATCCTGTTCCCTCGCGAAGGCTCGCCGTCCCACTATGACGCGCTGGCGCGTATCCTGAAGGCGGCCAACATCCCGATTGGGCGCCTGGGCGCTGCGGCTGCCGACATTCCAACCATCATCGGATTGGTTTCGGCGGGGCTTGGCTGTGCCATCGTCCCGTCTTCATACAAGCATCATTGCCCGGCCAACATCGTCCTTAAAGAGATCCCGGGCCTCGACCTGAAATTCGATCTTGAACTGGTCTGGCGCACGAACATGAGCGACCCATTGACAAGTGGCTTTGTTCAGATGTTCTCCCTCCCGAGAGATCCGTTGTGACGGCGTATCCGATATGCCACCCCAATTGGCATCCTGCTGACGATTTCAGTGAATTGGCTCGCACTCCCCAAAAAGAAGCGCATCACATCGACAGGCTTTGATGAGTGCAAGGAATCAGATGCCCAGGATAAATCGCCTTGTCTCAGTCGAATTCTTTCGTCCGTCTGTCTCAAGGAACACTTGGGCCTCGATTTCGGTCAATTTCCCACGTTATGCTGCTTCCCCCGCCGATGGCAAAAATCGACGTTACAACGTGATGTTCAATCACCTGCTTCCATGGCACCATGGCTGAATCCCATAGCAATTGGAGTCTATGCAGTCATCCGTGGTGCGGTAATTAAATCTATGCTTAAATTCGGAGCTCTGGATAGCTACTTGGTCCTTTTTTGCTGCGGATCAAAGGTTTTCTCGAAGCCCGACGTCACTCTGCCGATTAAAGATTCCGATAAGAAACAGTCCCCGACCACACCATGAAGACAATTGGCATCATCAGCGGGGTCGCATGGCCCAGTTCCATCGTCTATTACCAGAAGATCAACGAGCTGGTTGCCGCTCGCCTTGGGGGCGGCGGCAACCATTCGGCCAAGCTGGTCATGGCCCAGACTGACTTCGAGGAGATCGAGCGACGCCAACGGGAGGGGCGCTGGGATCTCGTTGGCGATCTGCTTGTCGAGCAGGGCACTAGATTGAAAGCAGCCGGCGCCGATTTCTTTTTGATTGCCTGCAATACGGTGCATGTTGCTGGCGATCGCGTGGAGCAAGGCGTGGACTTGCCTTTCATCCACATCGTCGATCCGACTGCCAGGCAAGTGCTGGAGAGGGGACTGAGTACCGTTGGTTTGCTGGGAAGCCGATATACGATGACGGGCACCTATTTTGTGGATCGGCTGAAGAAAAAATACGGTCTGAATGTTCTCGTTGCAGAGGGCGAACATCAAGTCAACGTGCACTGCACGCTCTACGAGGAGTTGGTCAAAGGCATTTTCTTGCCTGCTACTCGTGCGAAGTTCAGGGCTGCCATCCAAGACCTGGTCGACCGCGGAGCGCAACTGATCATTTTGGGATGCACCGAGTTTGGCATGCTCGTGAAGCCCGAGGACAGCAGCGTCCCGATCATCGACACGACGATCGCACACGTGCAAGCCGCCGTGGAGCATGCACTAGCCTGATCCGATGAACGATCCCCATCTTTGCAAGGACATCAGAGTGTTGATCGCTGCCGAAAACTGACCCACGGGGGCGCGGATAAGAACTCGGACAAGTTTTATGCCGTAAGTGGGGGTAGACGAAATTAACCGAGGTTAACGAGTCTGCAGAGAAGCTATTTGCGTGGAACGTTCGACTCTGTCTGCGTGGTCTGGGAACTATGATGGGGTTGCCCTGCTTCGAACCAGCGGCGCAGCCCGTGCGAGTTTTCCGCAGGTGGCCCACCGGCGGACCTATGTCTCCAGCATCGGCGTGGGGACGCCGCCATACGGAGATCCTATGCCTGCGGGTTTGTGCGGGCGATCTGGGCGACGAACTCTGTCATGAGCTCTGCGACGACACGCGCAGTCGAGGTGGCCAGCGCGATGCTCGGATAGGCGCAGCCGGGCCTTTTGCCGAATCGACGGCTTGACCAGGCGGCGTAGTTCGCGTGGAAGCGCCACTGGCGCTGGCCAGTACAGCCCACTCGATGACCGCAGCAAAGGTGGCGGACATGCTGAGAGCCAACGAAGAGGTCGCGCGATGCAGGATCCAAGCGCAGAGTGCGGCCTACGAAAGCACTACTCTCACTCGGCTGGTTTCGCTGCGCGCACGTACCCTCGGCCGAGCGCTTGAGCGTGCGGGCGAACGCCTTGTAGCGCTCGCAGAACTGCGTGTAGCGCCAGGTGCGCCCCTCGGGGTGGGCGGCCACGTACTCCTGCCACAGGAGCATGAGCGTCATGCCCTTGCGGTCGAGTTCCCGATGGATCCGGCTCCAGTCGGGTTCGACGAAGGGCTGTGTACGTCACTCAGTTGGCGAAGCTTGGAGGCTACCTCGCGCGCAAAGGCGACCCTCCGCCCGGCCACATCGTCATGTGGCGCGGCTTCACACGCTTGAGCGACATCATTCTCGGGATACAGATCGCGACGGAAGTTGTGGGTAATTGAAAGCTTGAGCGGACGCTTACAAAGCGTGCAGCCTTGGCCCACGATCTCGATCGGTCCCTACTGCGCAAGTAGGTCAAGTTTTCCGAACCTGCGAAAATCGTCAACTTGGCGAGCGCGAGACGCGCTATTGAGCGTTCACGATTCATGATGAGAGCATAAGGATTGCAGTGCCACTTGTTGTTTACATTCTCGGGCTGACAATTTTCTCGCTGACCACGTCTGAATTCATGGTGGCGGGGATGATGCCTTCGCTAACCGTGGCTTTCGGAGTTTCGGTAGAGCAGATCGGCTACTTGATCTCACTCTATGCATTAGGCATGGTGGTTGGCGGGCCTGTATTGACCGCAAGTCTGATCAAACTGAAAGCTTCCAATAAGTCGGCCCTGCTTTGGCTGCTTGGGTTCTACGCTATTGCGCATTCAATTGCAGCGTTGGCCGGTAGCTATGCGGTCTTGGCTGTCATCCGCGTCGTAACCGGCATGGTGGGAGCCGCATGCTTTGGTGCATCGCTTGCGATCTGTGCTGAAGTGGTGGCCCCGGAGGTCCGGGGCCGCGCTGCATCTGTCGTGCTGGGTGGATTGATGCTTGCGGCAGCGGCCGGTGTTCCTATTGCCACGCTGCTGGATCAGCATATGGGTTGGCGCGCCAGTTTCTGGTTGGTCGCTATTCTTACGATCTTGTGCGCAGCAATGATCGCGAAACGCGTACCACCTGTTCACTCGTTGGCGCCCATCAATCTGTCCACGGAATTGGTCGAGTTGCGAAGCGGATATTTGTGGGCCAGCTATGCGACCAGTGCGCTCATCATTGGCGCAACCTTCTCAGCCTTTAGCTACTTTGCACCGATTCTTACCGAAGTTTCTGGCTTTTCCTCCGCTGCCATCCCATTGTTGCTCGGCGGCTATGGCCTGGCCAACATCGTGGGAAACACTGTGGTGGGACGCTATGCGGACAAATACACACTCCCGGTATTGCTAGGCGGGCTGTCGTTGCTGACCATCGCGTTGATGACCTTTGCCCTGTTTGCCCACAGTCCAATGGTCAGTGTAGCCATGGTGCTGGTGATTGGCCTCGTTGGCGTCACTATGAATCCGGCGATGGTCGCGCGGGTCATGCGGACGGCCAAACCAGGGCCTCTTGTGAATACGTTGCACTCCTCGATCATCAACATCGGTTTGGGCATGGGAGCCTGGCTGGGCGGAGTGGGCATCGGCGCTGGCTATGGCATGCGTTCCCCACTCTGGGTTGGCGTGGCACTCGCAACCCTTGGGCTTGTGAGCCTCATTCCGTTTCTGGGCAGTCACCGAATCGACGCTGGCCTGGCGGCTCAACACTAGGTTCGTTCAGGAAGAAGGCCGCCTGACGGTGGGGTGATGCGAGACCGAGCGCGTAGGCCAGGTGAATCTTTGAACGGGTTCTCCGCCTCAGAAGCGCACTGATCTCTCGATCGGTCGCAGCCTAATCGCCGCGATCGTGATGATGAGCCCACATGCCAAGTACAGCGATGCTTCCGCGGTACGTGGAAACACCGCAGGGATCAGGAAGATGATGACGCCGAAGACGCCGGTCAGGAGGGTGGTAAGGGCCTGGACGCGACCCATCATGGCTTCATCCACCACGGTCAAAAGGCGACCGTTGGCTGCCGAGCGCGTGACACTCCAGGCGACACCTGCGAAAGCATCGAGAAGCGCGGCGACAAGTGGCGTCCCGCTGAATGAGAAAGCTGCCAACGAAAGGCCCGCGGCGGCCAGCAGAGTGAGCGTGCGATCCTCGATGTGGCGCTCGATTCGAGGGAGACTGGCGACGGCAACGGCGGCCGTCGGCCGAGTTTATCGAAGCGTCGCATCGCATGAAGGTCACGCTGCACGTTGCGCAGAACAAGTCGGGGCGTCGCGAGACGGTGGCCGACTAGATCGCCGAAAGCGAGGGCTATGCAATCTCCCAGCGCAACCGCATTGAGCGCTTTGGCGGGGCCAAGTTCGTCGGCCTCCATCCGACAGGTGATGGTGCGCGGCACCAAGAAGGTCGACCAACTGTTCGTGCTGACGATGGCTACCTACAACCTCGTGCGCATGTGGACCGTGGCAGAAGTCCGTCCTGTTGTCCCATAGAGGAACAGCGAGAGTCGAAGACGCGTTCTCGAAGCAGGAGACAGTGCCAATAGCGACCCTGGAGCATCGAAATCACATAACTGCCGTATTTAGTGCGCAGGATGACTTCTGTACGCTTGGTACTTCAGCGGCCTGTTTAGCGGCACGCTGGTAGACGTGAGTGCTGCTGTTGTGGGGCACCGCGAGATCGGTTGGACTGGCTCAGTCTTCCGAGCGGCCGCAGCGCCGCGTGGTGAGAACGGCTGCGGTATGCTGCCCCAGCGTCGGCGCGGCAAAAGGCTCGGGACCGGGCGTGCGGCCAAATCGCACCGGACGGGTGAAACCGCGGTACGAGCCGAGCGTGGGGTGCGCGAAGTTCGCCACCATGTCCTCGGCCAGCGCCTGCTCGTTGTCGAACATGTCTTCCACGGTGCGTGCTGCCGCGCACGGCACTTCCTCGCCGAATAGCTCTTCCCATTCGAGCGCGGTGCGCGCGGCCAATGCGGCGCGCAGCTTCGGAACGATCTCGGCGGCATGCTGCGCGCGCTTGCGCACCGAGTCGTAGCGCTCGTCGGTCGCCAACTCCGGCAGGCCGACCTTGGCGCACAGCGCCTGCCAGAAATGCGGCGTGTTCGCTGAGATGTAGATGTACCCCTCGCGCGTGGGGTGGAGGCCGGTGATGCCACCCGAGCGCATGTCGCGCCCCATGTCTTTTGGCTCGCCCTCGGCCCATACCATGCGCGCCGACTGCATCGCGAGCGCCGAGCGCAGCAGCGATACGCCGACGAACTGGCCCTGGCCGCTTTTCTCCCGCTCGTACAACGCGGAGGCCACGCCAGCAGCCACCAGCGCAGCCGCGTAGTAGTCGACGACTGAGCCGTAGATGATCTCGGGAGGCTCCCCACGCTTGCCCTGCAGCGCGCACATGCCCGTCATGGTCTGCAGCACCTGATCGTAGCCCGCCTTCTCGCGCAGCGGCCCAGTCTCGCCATAGCCGGTGACGGCGCAGTAGATCAGACGCGGGTTCACCGTCTTCACCTGGTCGTACGCAATGCCCAGCCGCGGCGGCACGCTGGGGCGGAAGTTGTGAACCAGTACATCGGCTGTGCGCATTAGCGTCATTAGCGCGGCGAGGTCTCCCGGCTTCTTGAGGTCGAGCACCACACCCAGCTTGCTGCGGTTGACGCCGATGAACGCGCGGCTCTCGGCCTCCAGTGTCGACGGGTAATTGCGCAGGTTGTCGCCGGTCGGCGGCTCGATCTTGATGACTTCCGCGCCCTGGTCGGCCAGCAGCGAGCAACCGTACGGGCCCGCGATGTAGGCGCTCAGGTCGAGCACTCGCAGGCCGCTCAGAGGCCCGGCAGGGCCTTGACGCGCGCTCAGGCCAGCGTTGTCGGGGGCAGTGGTGCTCATGGGTTCTTCTTTCTTTCCTCAATCGGCGGTGATGTTCTGTTGCTTGGCCAGTTTCTTCCAGCGCTCCACGTCATCGGCGATCACGGTGCCGAACTCCGCTGGCGTGAGCGGTGTGGCAATGGCGCCTTCGCGCAGGAAGTTGGCCGTGATCTCGGGCTTGGCCAGGATCTGGTTGACGGCTCCGTTGAGCTTGGCGACCAGGTTGGGCGGTGTGCCTGCCGGTGCCAGCAGGCCCCACCAGAGTTCGAACTCATAGCCGGACACCGCAGTGGCCATCGGTGTGAGATTGGGCGCGACGGGGCTGGGCTTCAGGCTCGTGATGCCGACCGCGCGCAGCTTGCCAGCACGCACCATCGGCAGTAGCGAGGGGCCGCTGGAAATCAGTAACTGCGTCTGGTTGCCGATCAGGTCGGTCACGGCCGGACCCATGCCTTTGTAGGGAATGTGCGCGATCTGCAGGTCGCCCGCCTTGGCTTTGAGCAGTTCGGTGCCGAACTGGTTGACGCTACCTGAGCCAGACGACGCGTAGTTGTACTGCCCCGGCTTCGCTTTAATGGCTGCGATCAACTCGGCCGGCGTCTTCGCGGGGAATTCGTTATTGACCGCGACGATGAAAGGACCCTTGGCAAACATGGCGACAGGCGCAAGGCCTTTGACTGGATCGAACGGCATCTTCGATTGCACGGCCGCGTTGGTCGTCATGCTGGACGACACCGCCACCAGCGTGTAGCCATCGGGTGTGGCGCGCGCTACCTGAGCCGTGCCGGTGTTGCCACTCGCGCCAGGGCGGTTGTCGATGATCACGGGTTGCTTGAGTTGGTCGCCAAGCTCCTTGGCCACTTGGCGCGCGAAGGTGTCGTTCGAGCCGCCGGCCGGGTAGGGCACGACGATCGTGATGGTCTTGTAGGGATAGGCGCCCTGGGCGAATGCCGCTGCAGCGAACGCGGCCGCTGTAAGAACGGCGAGCGAGCGTGGGCGAAGGGTGGAAGGGAAATGCACTTTCTTGTCTCCGTTTTCTTGCTGATGGAAGGTTTAGCTCATCGGGGCAGAAGCCCAAGACCGCGTGCGCTGTCGACGATGGCGCGCGCACGAATCACGAAAGGGATGTCGACCATTTTTCCGTCCACCACGTAGGCACCGATGCCGTTGGCATCGGCCTCGCGAGCCGCCTCAACCACCTTGCAGGCGTGCGCGATCTCTTCATCGGTGGGGCGGAAAACCTCGTTGGCGATGACGATCTGGCTCGGGTGGATACAGGTCTTTCCCAGAAAGCCGAGGTCACGGGCTAGCATCGCCTCGGCGCGGAAGCCTTCGGCGTCGCGGATGTCGGCGAAGGCACTGTCGTAGGCATAGAGGCCCGCTTCGCCTGCTGCGATGCGCACCGCGAACATGGCCTGGCGAATGGCGGAAGGCCCGCGCCGGGCGATGCCCAGCGGCTCGAATAGGTCGCCCAGCCCCAACTGCAGACCCGACACGCGCGGATGCGCCAGCGCGAGTTCCGATGCTGTGCGCAGGGCGGTGGGCGTCTCGATGTTCAGCAGCAGGCCTATGGGTTCCTTCATGCCGTTGGCCTGCTCCGCATGTTCGATGACCTCGACCGCCGTGCGCACGTGCACCGGGCTTTGCGGCTTGGGCAGGTTGATCAGATACACGCCGGCCTGCGCCACCGCCGCCACGTCGCGCTCGAAGTGCGGCGTGTCCATGGCATTGACGCGGACGATCAATTTCTTGCGCGACGAAGCCGCATTGCCACTGGCCAGAAGTAGCTGGCGCACGTTCTCGCGCGCTTCGTCCTTGCGCGGCTCGGACACTGCGTCTTCCAGGTCGAGGCAGATGGCATCTGCCTCACTGGCCAGTGCCTTCGCGAACAACTCGAGACGGGTGCCGGGAACGAAGAGTTTGCTTCTCATGAATGCAGTGTCGGCAGTTCATGAGAGGAGAAAAACAGCTATTCCCTGCGATCAGATCGTAGAAAATCTATCTTCATGGAAACGGTCTACCTGCAAAGCTTTCTTCTGGTGGTGGAATCGGGCTCGATGTCGGAGGCCGCGCGCCGGCTTGATCTGACGCCCGGCGCGGTGGCGCAGCAAATCCGTGCGCTGGAGCGAGAGCTCACCGCGCCGCTGCTCGCGCGCGCCGGCCGCACGGTGCAGCCGACCGAGGCGGGGCACCGGCTGGTGCAGCGGGCCCGCACGCTGCTGCGCGAGGTGAGCGACATCAAGGCGCTGGTGGGCAGCGAGGCGGCCGGCGGCGAGCTGGTCATCGGCACCATCAACACGGCCATCCACAGCCTGCTGCCGGACATCCTCGCGCGCTTCGTGAAGACGCACCCGGGCGTCAAGGTGTTCCTGCAGTCGGGCACCACCGCCACGCTTTACAAGGGGGTACAGCAGGGAGAGCTTGACGCGGCCGTGTGCCTGTATCCGTCGTTCGCACTCGCGAAGACCTTCGACTGGGCTTTGCTACGTGAGGAGCCGCTGGTGCTGCTCGCGCCCAAGCGCCTCGCGCGGCGTGATCCCCACGAACTGCTGCGGACCTCGCCGCTCATCCGCTACGACCGCATTCTTGGCGGCGGCAAGCAGGCCGACCGCTACTTGCGTTCCGCGGGCATCGTGCCGCAGGAGCGCTTCGAGCTCAGTTCATTGCTGGCGATCGCGATGATGGTTGACCGTGGCCTTGGCGTGTCGATCGTTCCCGACATTGCATCGCCATTGCTCGATGGGCAGCGCGTCGCCAAGATTCGGCTGCCGCTGCCTTCGGAGACGCGGCGCTTTGGGGTCCTGTGGCTGCGGGCGTCGCCGCGGGTGCGGTTGATTCACGGACTAGTTGAGAGCGCGGGGCTCGTCATTGAAGGCAAGGGCTAGGGCTCTCGCAGGTCGGCTACCCGCTAGGCAGACTCTATGCCGAGTTGGCGCGGCGCTTGCGCGCTGTCGGTCGAGGAAATGGGCGAGAGGGGCTCGCCTTGCCCAGTGGTTGGAAACTGCGGCCAGCTATCGCCGAGGATTTCGAGCTGCTTGGTCAAGTGAGCCGCTATCGCAGATGGTGGCGGCGCCCGCAGCGTCATTCTTTCTCACCCCTACCTATGGGGCGGTACGCTGCGACGAACTTGGGCGCGATCAGCCGCACGGTGTGGTCGTGAGCAGCAAACAACCTGGCCTAGTGATGAACGCCGGAACAGCCCTTCATCCCAATGATGTATGGCGGTAGGGTGTCACCGGGCGCGGCAGCAGCACGATCGTGGCGAAATGAGATAGTGCGACGACCAATCGGCCTTCACGCTCATTGCGGCGCTGCCGTATGTCCTCGCCCGTCTGGCGCATGGTGCGCACATCGAGTTCGGGCACGCGCAGCCATGAGCATCACGACGCGTCAGCGCGTGTGGCGCGCTTTGGCGTGGTTCGCCGTTGCGGCCTAGCCGTGGGGATTTGTCGCGCTTCTATCGTTGCCGCGCGGTGAGGTTGCTGCTCGTACAAAGGTGCTGTGTCGCAGCAGCGCGGCTTCGCGATCACGCTGCGGCGTGAATACCCGGTGCACGCCGCAGGCGATCTCTTCTGAAACCGCCCCGCGGGTTTCGATAGGGGGCTGGCGTGGGCCTATTCCATGATGGCGTAGCCGCCCGGTTCGACGAACCCTCCGTGAGCCTGCGTGAACAACTCTGCGAACTTGATGGTCGTTAGGTCTTCAAGATAGGCACTCATCGCCTGAGTACCGATCGGCAAGCCATCGTCGGAGAAGCCAAGAGGGAAACTTGTTGCAGGAAGTCCTGGGAGAACGGCCAGTCCGACCCAGTTGAAGAGATCAGTGAATCTGTAGTGGTCGATACCACCAGGCACTGCGACCGGGAACTCGCGCTCTCTCTGAAGCCCAACATGGTTGTGTGTGAAGGCTGGTGTGTTCAGCACGGGGCTGAGAACGACATCGACTTGCGAGAACACCTGCTCCCACTGTTGGCGGATCTGCAGGCGCTTCTCGTTCAGGTACAGCCATTCGTCGTGGGTAATCTGCGAGGCGTTGCGCGCGTTCTTGAGTGACGGTGAGCCCTGGTCGTCCTCCGGCACTGTCGTTGGCGCCACGGGACGCGGACCGGGCGCAGAGGAATACTTCAAGGCGCGGTACACGTCATCCGCGGCCTCGAGGTCTGGAAGCGCGACGCCGAGGTCTGCGCCCTGCAGCACAGTCACGTTCGACCGGCGAAGGGCATCGAGCAGACGCTTTTCCACTTGCGCTTCGGCCAGTGACTGGCGCCGGTGCGGCCATGCGCCGAGGACCAGCACGCGAAAGTCTCGCAGCCGTTCGTGCCTAGGAGCTGTCAGGTCCAGACGCCAGCCTTTGCCGACAAGCGGATCCCGGTTGAGCAGAACCTTCAACGCGATGGCTAGATCCTTCGCACTGCGTGCCAGCGGGCCTGCAACAGAGAGATCGCGCGGTGCGAGCCGAACGGGCGGGTGCCCGGTCGCTGCGTAGTGGACGATTCCGTAGGTCGGCTTGTGGCCGAAGACGCCTGTAAAGTGTGCGGGGATGCGGATCGAGCCGCCGATGTCCGTGCCCAGTTCCAGCGCGCTCAACCCTGCTGCGATGGCCGCGGCGGACCCGCCGGACGATCCGCCGGGCGTGTGCTCCAGATTCCAGGGGTTGTTGGTGACGCCGTAGACCGGGTTGTAGCTCTGCAGGTCGGCGAGAGCAACAGGCACATTGGACTTTCCCAAGATGACTGCACCGGCCTCGCGCAGCGCCGTCACAGCAGGCGAGTCGCCTTCGGGCACGTGATGGCGGTAGTCGGCGTTGCCCACGCAAGTCACCAGACCTTCGATATGGAAGTGCTCCTTGACGGTGACGGGGACGCCAAGAAGCGGCCGCCTTTCGCCGCGGGCCAACGCATCGTCGGCTTGCCGTGCCTGCTCTCGCGCGGATTCCCAGTCGTAGGCCACGATGGCATTGATGGACGGATTGAAGCGTTCGATCCGCCGGATCACGTGATCGATCAGGTCGATGGCGCGAATTTTGCCCTCAGCTAGGGCAGTGGCTTGTGCGTGTGCGGGTGCCCAGGCCCACGTGTCGAGCAGGGATTGGGCGTTGGCAGAAGTTGTAGTCATGCGTCGTTTTCCTTGAATGCTTGTGTTCGCGTGAACTTGAACCTGCTCGCGAACCGGTGGCGCGATGAAGGCTCTCGTTGGGGCGGTTCAGGCCAGTGCAACAGCAGCGTCGCCTCTGGGCGTGAAGGCATCGGCTGTCCGTGTCATCCGCAGGAGCCGACTTTGGCGCTGACGCTCCGGATCGGGCCACAGCGCGCTCGCAACGAGCCTTTGCGTGTAGGGATCCTTGGGCTGGCCCAGGATCTCGCGCGAGGGCCCCGCCTCCACGACCTCGCCGCGGCGGAGCACGACGACCTGGCGGCACAGCTCCCGCACCACCGAGAGATCGTGGCTGATGAACAGGCATGCGAACCCGTTCTCCTTCTGCAGGTCGCGTAGCAGATCCAGGATGCGGGCTTGGACCGAGACGTCCAGCGAAGACGTCGGCTCGTCAGCGATGAGCAGCGTTGGATTCAGGGCGATGGCCCGTGCAATGGCCACACGCTGCCGCTGACCGCCCGAGAGCTCCACGGTCAGCCGGTCATGCCATGTCGATGGCAGGTGCACCTGGTCCAGCACCTCCGTCACCCGCTGCTGGAGCTGTGCTTTGGTCAGGCGGCGGTGTGCGAGTAATGGCTCGGCAATGGCCTCACCCAGCGTCATGCGCGGGTTCAAAGAGTTGGCCGGGTTCTGGAAGATCGCCCCGATGCGCGAGCGCAGCTCGGGCGCCGTCCCCGGCGAGCGCGACCCGAGAGCGTGGCCGTCGAAGACCAAGCTGCCGCCGGAAGGCGCGATGAGGCCGAGCAGGCTGCGCCCGATGGTCGATTTGCCGGACCCGGACTCGCCCACCAGCCCCAGGAACTGTCCGGCCTGCAACTCGAACGACACGCCATGAACGACTTCCGTGCGCCGACCGAGCCCGGTTGCATACCCTACCCGCAGCCCATGTACGGCCAGCAGCGGTTGACCCGGTGCTGCGGCCGATGCCAGCGGGCTGACACCATGCTGACCCGGCAACGCCGATAGCAGCTCCCGCGTGTATGTGGCGCATGGTGCATGAAAAAGATCGGAGGCCGATGCGCTCTCCACGATGCGGCCTTGGCGCATCACGATGACGCGGTGTGCGAGGTCGGCCACCACGCCCATGTCGTGCGTGATGAGCAACACGGCCATCTGTCGGTCACGGTTGAGCTTCCAGATGAGATCCAGAATCTCCTGCTGCACCGTGACGTCCAACGCCGTGGTGGGCTCGTCGGCAATCAGCAGGTCGGGCTCGCCGGCCAAGGCCAGTGCAATCATCACCCGTTGAAGTTGCCCACCCGACATCTGGTGGGGGAATGCCTGCAAGCGGTTCACAGAGTCTGCAATGCCGACGCTGTCGAGCAATTCGACAGCGCGCTGGCGCCGGGCACCGCTGGTCAGTTCCGGATGGCGCAGTCGGAGCGACTCGTCGAGTTGAGCGCCGATGGAGAACACCGGATCCAGGGCCGCGGCTGGGTCTTGGAACACCAGCGCGAGACGACGGCCCAGCAAGGCCCGCCGGGTCGCTCCAGGCGCCGAGAGCAGGTCGGTCCCATCAAAGAGGGCCTGCCCTCGCACCTCCGCATCGCCGGGCAGCAGACCCAGCAGGGACATGGCGGAGGCGGACTTCCCTGAGCCTGACTCTCCCACCAGCGCAACGATCTCGGCCCGTCCGATATCAAGGTCGATGCCGTGAACGGCCCAGGCCGGAGCATCTGCAAAGCGGATCGCCAAGTTCCTGACGGACAAGAGGGGGGCGGTTTCAGTCATATGCGTTGTGCTGGTTTCGAGCCAGCGCGTCGGCGTCATGGCGTGCTTCGAGGAGTTGGCCTGCTCGTTCGCGAAGCCGAGCCTCCGCTTTGCCCGCCGCTCCGACCAGGAGCTGGGAGGGGGAGTAGCGTTCTTCCATGTCAAGGTTGGCGATGGGCTCTGCGGCGTGGCCAGAGGTCGGCCACGGGGCGCGCGGGGCGGCGGTTGAGGTTGCTGGACAGGGCCTCGCCCAGGAAGTTGATCGCCAGCACCATCAGCATGATCGCGATACCCGGTGGCATCCATAGCCACCATTGGTCGCTCAATACGCGCATGCTTTGGGCGGCGGAGAGCATGTTTCCCCAAGATGGCTGCGGTTGGCGAACGCCCAGCCCCAGAAAGCTCAATGCCGCCTCGGCCAGGACACCCTGTGCAACGGCCAGCGTGGCGTAGACCAGCACAGGGCCATAGCTGTTGCGCAGAAGGTGCCGCAGCACGATGCGCAGTGGTGAGGTCCCGATGGCACGCGCCGCCAGTACGAATTCGCGCTCGCGCAGCGACATGAACTCGGCGCGCACCAACCTCGCCAAGCCCGTCCAGTGCAGGATCCCGATGATGAGGATGACGTTCCAGACACTTGCGCCAAACAGCGCAGCCAGTGTGATGGCGATGGCATAGAAGGGGAAGCACATAACCACTTCGGTCAGGCGCATCACGACGGCGTCGACCAGGCCGCCGCAGTATCCCGCCAATGCGCCGAGCGCGACGCCAATGACCAACTGCAGCGCGACGGCAGAAACGCCCACTAGCACCGACACCCGGCCGCCGAACAGGAGCCGCGAGAAGACGTCCCGACCCACCTCATCGGTGCCCAGCCAATGGCCACCGCCGGGTGGTTCCTCGATGGCGAACAGGTCGATCTCGTCGGGCGAAAACGGGGCCACCCAAGGGGCAAACACCGCCAGTGCCACCATGACCGACAGAATCACGGCTCCGATGACGAAGAACGGGTTACGCAACAGTTTTCCGCTGGTGCCAGTTCGCTTGGGTGTTGCAGCCGGCACGGCGGCCGGTGCGGCAGCTGCTGTTCCAGTGGCTGAGCTGTGGCCGACTTTCACTGGAAACTTGGCCGATAGGTCCAATCGGGGCGCGTTCATCGAACCAACCTCACACGGGGGTCGACCACGGCTTGCAGCAGGTCGGCCAGAAGATTGCAGGCCAGCGTCGTCACGGCCAGGAAAAGCACGATGCCCATCAGGAGGGGATAGTCCCGGCCCTGAACCGCTTCGAAGCTCAGCCGGCCAACACCGGGCCAGTTGAAGACGGTCTCGGTCAACAGCGCAGAGGAGAGCAGCGCCGGGATTTCAAGGCTGATGATGATCACGAGCGGGCGAGCCGCGTTGCGCAGCAGGTGCGGCGTGACCACCCGCCGTAGCGGCACGCCACGCGCAAACAGCGCGCGGATGAAGTCCTGGTCGACCAACTCGCTCACAGAACTGCGCAGATACCGGCTGAGGATGGCGATGTTGGCCAGTGCCAGGACCGCAGAAGGGAGCACCAGATGCGCGAATACATCGCGCACATGGCCCCAGCCTTCGTGCCCCGCACCGATCGTGACGACGCCACCTGTGGGAAACCAGCGCAGGTCGATGGCGAACAGCTTGATCAGCAGCATGGCCAGGAAGAAGGTGGGGACCGAGACCAGCGCAAACGACAGCACGGAGACCAGGATGTCGGGCCAACCGTTGCGACGCAGGCCGATGAACAATCCCAGAGGCAGCGCAACGGCCAAGGTCAGCAGCAGCGAGCTACCGGCCAACAGCGCGGTGTTTCCCAGCCGCTCGCCGATCAGTGCGGTCACGGCGCGGCCCTGCAGGACAGAGTTGCCCAGTTCGCCGGTCGCCAACTTGCCGAGCCAGCGCAGGTACTGGATGCCAATCGGATCCCCGTAGCCGTAGCTGCGCAGCAACTCGGCCTTCTGCTCAGGTGTCGCGTCTGGACTGACCATCTCCACGAATGGGTCGCCCGGCTGGAGATGAACCAGCAGGAACACGATCAGGGAGATGCCCAGCAGCACGGGGAGGGCGACCGCAAGCCGTCGTAGGAGGAAGCGCAGCATTCACCCGCCCCGTGGTTGGCAGATCTGTCGCAAGCCCGCCAGGTGCAAGCGATGCAGCATTACTTCTTCACGGTCCAGTTGACGATGTCGTTCAGCGGCTCATAGGGGTGGGCCTTGTAGTTCGCCACCCGCGGACCAAGCGCATAGCCGCCGTTGCGCACGTAGAGCCACACACGAATGGCTTCGTCGTTGATGCCCTTGAGCCACAGGCCGACGTTCTGGCGCAGCACAGCCTCGTCGATGCTGGAGTTGAACGCGTCGGCGTACGCGGTGAGCGGTGGCGTGCTGAAACGCTCCCACCAAAAGTTGTTGTCGTACTGGCCGGGGCGGAAGGTCCCGCCCATGAGTACGCCGTCGTACTGCTGTTTGGAGTCTTGCAGGATGCTCAACACCGCGTTGAAGTCGGCTGACACCAACTCGACCTGGATTCCAACCGCCTTCAGGTTCTGCTGGATGATTGGCGCCGACAGCTCTCTGGTGCGGTTGCCCGTGGGCACATTCAGTTTGAACGTGAACTTCTCGCCGTTGCGATCGAGCACTCCGTCTCCGTCGCTGTCTTTCCAACCCGCGGCCGCCAACAGCTCTTTCGACTTGTTCGCGTCATGGTTGTAGGGGTTCAGATCTGCCGGGTAGTACGGGCTGTCCGGATGCGCATTGGAGTTGAACACGACACCATGACCGAAAAGGAGCCTCTCAACCAAGGCCTTGCGGTTGATGGCGTGGATGATGGCCTGGCGTACACGCTTGTCGTTGAGCTTGGGGTTGCGCGTGTCGAAGGTCAGATACTGGCCGTTCGTGCCAGCTTCCTCAACGATGCGGATGTTCGCCTTCTGGTAGATCTGAAGATCCCGGTCATTCCAGTTGGTGATTTCCGCGATGTCGAGCTCGCCACTAACCAGCTCGTTCTGAATGGTCTGCGGATTCGAGATCTTGAAGATGAGCGTCTTGATCTTTGGCCGGCCCCCGAAGTAGTCGTCGTTGCGTTCGAGCTTGACGTACTGGTCCGAGCGGAACTCTGCGAACTTGTAGGGGCCGGTTCCCACAGGATTCAACAGTTGCTGCGTGGCCTGGTTCCAGCCCTTGATGGGGATCTTCTCCCAGACATGCTTTGCCAGCACGGGCCTGTCCGCGAAATGCGAGAAGGCGGCCGCATAGGGTTTCTTGAACGTGAAGGACACCTTGGTTTCGTTCAAAACCTTGACGCCGCTGAGCGTCTTGACCTTGCCGCTGTTGTAGTCCTCGAAGCCTTGCAGCAGCTGAACAAAAGGCGGCTTGTCGCGCGTGAAGTCGGGATGCGCCTGGGTCGCGTATGTGAAGGCGACGTCCTCCGCAGTGAACGGCTTCCCGTCGTGCCACTTCACGCCTTTGCGAAGGTTCAGTGTCAGCGTGCGTCCGTCCTTCGAGTACGTCCAGGACTCGGCCAGTGATGGCTTAGGGTTCTGCTTTTCGTCCAGCGTGATCAGCCGCCCATAGACAGCGAAGATTACTGCACGGTCATAGTCCGTGAAGTAGAGCGTTGGATGGAAGGTGCCTTTGGGGTTGCTCAGGATCGCGTAGCGCAGGAGGTCGCCAGCCTGTGCTTGGGCCTGGGCCGGAACGGCGGCGAATGCGACCGCTGCGGGAACGATAAGTGCTGACAACGCCGTCCTCAGATTGCTTTTGACTTTGGCGAGAAGCGTGCTGACTTGCGCCCTGAAATGGATCGGCGTTTGCATGTGTCTTTCTTGGTGAGCAAGGGCAGAGATCGACGCGCGCCGACCACCTCCCGGAGTTCGAAAGGGCCGAATTCTGTGGTTGCCCAACGTGCTCAACAAGCGACGTGTTCGCATATCGATAGACGATTTCCTTCGAGCCGAGTGCTGAGCGTCGCACTCCCGAAAACGTCCCAAGAAATGGGATTGAGGGGGGCTTTTTGGGCAAGGGAGCCGTCCGAATGCGCGCAAGAGCGCTCAGGCGCCTAGCATTCCGCGCGTTTCGCTACATCACTGAAGCAGCCCTCGCACACGATAGGAGACACCATGAACCGACGCCACTTCACGCTGCTGGCCACCGCTCTGGCCGCCAGCCCCGCAGCCTTCGCGCAGTCCGATACGCTGTCGCGCATTCAGCAGGCCAGGAAGATCCGCATCGCGCTGGACCCGAGCATC
>Ga0182007_10000151_pt1 | contig 47081 bp, 57 predicted proteins | sample Sormic07211113_1_FD_123023 | JGI IMG/M metagenome (GOLD analysis project Ga0182007, IMG submission 123023) | Rhizosphere microbial communities from Sorghum bicolor, Mead, Nebraska, USA - 072115-113_1 MetaG | ecosystem: Host-associated > Plants > Roots > Rhizosphere | place: USA: Nebraska...
CCAACTGCATCTTGGTCGAGCCGCTAGACGCATCAATGACCCGTTCAGGGTGGGTAATGCGAATTTTCCCTGATGATGGTTCAGCCGCTTTTTTCGTCGCTTTTTTCTTGGGCGCAGGAGTAGGTTTTTCATCTGTAACGTCAGATGCCGGCACAGGTGTCTCTTCGGTTATTTCCTTGGCTGGTTTGTCGTTTCGCAAGCCGTGGAAAACCGAATGTCGTACTGAGCCATCCTTGGTGATTTCGGCATACGCCACTTCTGCCAGAAGCTCAGGTTTGAGCCAATGGACGCCTTTCGCATCAACGCCTTTAGTTGGGTTCACGACGGCTGGCTTGTCCGTCTCCAACGGTTTGAGCTGCGCAAGAATAGTGCGGAGGGTCTTCTCATTGAAGCCTGTACCCACCTTACCGGCGTACCGTAGCTCGCCGCTGTCCTTGTCATGCAATCCCAGCAGAAGTGCCCCAAACGACGTTCTAGCGCCTTTTGGCTCGCTGTAGCCGATCACGACGAACTCTTGGCGGTGCTTACATTTTAGCTTGATCCAGTCATCTGAGCGGCGGGATACATACGTACTCCCCATGCGTTTTCCTATCAAACCCTCCATATTCATCTGGCAGGCACTGGTGAGAAGGTCGCTCGCGTCTTCCCCGAAATCCTCTGAGAACCTGACTATCTCGTCTTCACTGCGCTCAACGACCTTCGCCAAGGCTGCGCGCCGTTCTTCCACTGGAACGTCTCTGAGATCAACGCCGTTGAGGTATGGCATGTCGAAAAGGTAGAAAACGATAGCTCCGCTCTTACCTGATTCGAAGGCATTCTGGAGGATTTGAAAACTGGGAACTCCTTCATCATCAGCAGCGATGACTTCACCATCTAGCCATGCAGATTCGAGCCCAAGGCTAGCGAGTGCTTCGGCTTGCCGGGGTAGCTTGGCGGTCCAGTTGTGACCGTTTCGGGTGAATAGCTTCACATCGCCGTTTTCGATTCGAGCCATCATCCGATAGCCGTCGAACTTGATCTCGTAGCGCCAATCGCCAGATGGCGCAGCGTCAACGAGGGTCGCCAACTGAGGTTTGATTAGGTCTGGAATCGGTGCCGATTTTGCGCCGGTGAGCTTGCCCGATTTTCCACGTTTTCTTGGCTCGGGAACCTGTTCAACCGGCTGAGGTTTTGCTGCCTTTCCACCACGCTTTTTCGGAATAATAGTGCGGTCACTGAGGACGGAATCGGGAAGCTCTTTCACTACGTCAAATTCAGCTTCAGGTTTTGCCGCTGAGTCTTGATGTTTGATGAGGAACCAAGGCTTCTGCTTGCCTTCCTGATGAGTCCTGACCAGATTCCAAATCCCACTAAGCTTTTCACCTTCCAGCTCGAATTTGATTTTTCCCTTGTTATAGGACTCCACCGGATCACCAATGCATTTCCATATCCCCCGGTCCCAAACGATGACTTCACCAGCTCCATAGTGACCCTCGGGGATCGTGCCTTCGAAGGTGGCGTAATCAATGGGGTGGTCCTCCACATGCATAGCCAGTCGCTTCACATGAGGATCGAGGCATGGACCTTTAGGGACTGCCCAGCTTTTCAGCGTACCGTCCATTTCAAGGCGAAAATCGTAGTGGAGGCGGGTGGCGTCATGCTTCTGAATGCAGAACTGCAGAGCATGGTCCTGAACCTTTCTCTTTCGTGTCGTTTTCTTCGCTCCACCGGACGGTTCTGGAGTGGCATCAAAGTCACGTTTTTTGTTGTACTCGTCCAGTGAACTGCTCATAGGTAAGCCCTCAAGTCGTAGGATTGAGAGGCGATACGGGATGTACTAGTTCCGGCGAATTCGGCTCTGAACGTCCGTGTTGAAGCATTCGAAGGGGAGCGATGTAGGCAGGTTGTAATGCCGAGTGCTATACCTAACAAGTTGGGCTAACGGATGTAAGGAAATGCTTTGAATCAGCAAACGGCATGGGTCATCGAAACGCTATCCAGCGCGTTCCAACCTTTGGACTGCGAGTGCTTGTCGTGTGTGGATGGCACGCTATCTATCAAGATTTTCGACGTAGCGTCGGGCAGGGTGGACCTAACAGTGGTGGGGGTTTCGTTGAGCCGAGTGCGTTCGATGCGCGACCTTTCTGTTCTTGTCGCGGAGCTGCGCGATGAGCTGCAAACAATAAAACCGGCTGCCGCTCGGGTCAGTGGATCGTCTTCTTGAATCGTTCTGGCTGATCCTGACTTTCCATTGCCCGGTGCTTGCGGCATCGGCGCAACAGCCGTTCCCGTGGTCCTGCAGGTCTTATGAAATGCTTGAATCGGCTGATCAGCATACGGACAAGCCAGAGTGGAATGTGTGGGACGGATTTCATCGTTGCGCCTACCTGTAGATCACCTTCAAAGCCTCAGTTAGCAGTAGCGTGGTTCCTGCAATAAATATCATAGCGCCGAGTGCCAACCTTGGGCGTGCGATGAAGCTTTCTACGGCTTCCGATTTTGTTATTTCGTTGACAAGTTTCATCATGTGCCGCCTCCCATCACAGGTGAGTGCTGGGGTTGCCAGCACTCATATCCGATTACTCTGCGTCTTTCCCCTGAACCATTCCCGACCCGAGATCTGCCCCGGTTACTGGATTGGCGGTAGGGTCCGACTTAGTACGAAGCTTCATCATTTCCAAGGTCACTGAATCGTCTTCGCTCAGGGTCACGGACGCCGTGCCGTCGCCGCCATCGACCGCCGGATGCGGGTTTTCAACGTACTCAAACTCATCGTCGCTGTTCCAAGGACCGCGAACGTTAGGTTCGCCATTGGACATGCTGAAATAGGTTCGAGCGAACTCAGGCATACCCGGCAGTTTTCCTTGAGGGAAATTCGGTTGGATAGAGTGCAGAGCTTTCTCAAAGGACTTCTGGTGAGCGATTTCACGGGTCATCAGGAAGCCGAGGGCGTCCTTAATGCCCGGATCGTCAACCACGTTCATGAGACGTTCGTACACAATTTTGGCTCGGGCTTCGGCGGCAATGTTGGACCGGAAATCAGCGGTAGGTTCGCCAATGGTATCGATGTATGCGGCGGTCCAAGGAACACCCGCAGAGTTCACCAGCGGCGCGCCTGCGCCGTACAAAAGGCTGGTGATATGGGAATCGTTACCGGCACCGTTGATTGCACGGTAAAGCTCACCCTCTTCCTGTACGCCTTCGGCAAGCTGACCTTTCGCACCTTTGTTCAGCATGACGATGATGGAGCCTACGATTTCGAGGTGACTCAATTCCTCTGTCGCAATGTCCATCAGTAGATCTTTGCGACCCGGATCTTCCTCCGCCAACGCTTGTGTGAAATACCTAGCCGCCGCCGCCAATTCTCCCTGTGCGCCACCAAATTGTTCAAGCAGCAGATTCGCAAGACCCGGATTAGGCTGAGCTACACGGACGGTATACTGAAGACGTTTGTTGTGTAAAAACATGTTCATTCCTCTCGTTCATGGTTAGTCGTGTCACCACTGCGGGTGACTGCGCTTACGAAATAATGAGCAAAAGAAAGGGCGAAAAATTTCAGGGGATTTCGGGTCAGTTGACGAACGGCTTGGTTTCGAAAGTTCCGAAATTTTCGCGGAGCTAGCATTTGCAGATAGGACAGCAGCCGCCTAAACGGCTGCTCCATGACTACTCATTTTTTGGCTTCAAGGTTCGGGTCTTCTGAACGCACCAGGAAGGCTTTAGTGATCTCTGGTAGGTGTTCAAGTAGCCATTTCGCCATAGCTTCCTCTTGGGGAAGAATCTGCTCACACGCAGCCTTTGTCTGAGCATCGCCAGCAGCATCCGCTGCGGCAATCAATGTTGTGTACGTCGCGATTTCAACGTTCTCGAAGACGTAGCCCGCCATCGCCCCTTTTACCACTTCGTCACTCATCATCGAGCCGCCTACAGCTTGCCCGAACGCCATGAGCTTGCCGGTCATGTCCTTGATGGTCGATGAACTGCCACCAAGGCGAGACAGGCACTCATCGATCAGTTTCTGCTGACCGAGGGTTTCTTGGATGTGCTGGTCGATCCGCGCTTTTAGGTCTGGATAGTGCTCTAGTCGCTCGGACTGAGCCTTGAGCATCTTCTCTGCTTGTTGCTCCATAGCGTGAGCATCACGGAGCCAGTCGAGTAGGTTTTCCTTTGGCGTAGCCATTTGAACATCCTCTTGGTGAAGGTAAAGAGTGGATGCCTTGCCAACATTTGAGTTCCAAGGGCGTGACCATCGGCAAAATTTCCGTGCCCCCAAAGACAGGACGGCGCTACCGAGGAAAAGGTCTAAGTACCCGTCGCCCATAAAAAAGCCCACTGGTGTGGTGGGCTAAAGGAGTTTTCGCTATTGCGGACTACCAATCCGCATTCAGTAGATAAGAAAACGGAAAGACTGGTTCACTACATTCAAGGAACTGGGAGACGGGCGGCGTTTGAATTTTCATGCTGCTATTAGGTCGATTAGTCATCGCCTAAAGGAAACAAGCCCGTGAACGCCAGCCATTACAAAGTCGAATATCAGCTTAGCGGAAAGCTAAAAAGTTTCTACGTCCGTTCTGAAAAAATGGATATCTCCGAGGCATGGCACATGTCTGCCGTGGATGCGGGCTTCGCTACGATTCCAAAATTCAAATATGACCCTTGCCCTCGCGTCAGCAAGCCCAAGGCAGAAAAGCTGGGGATCACCGATGTCGTGTGGCATCCGGCATGAAAACCATCTGTCATAAGCACTAGGTCAGACGCGGATGAAAATTGCATGCCTAGGATGGGGTTCACTGATTTGGAAACCGGGTGTCTTGCCGGTGGCATCCGACTGGTTCAATGACGGTCCAGAATTACCTATCGAATTCTCAAGGGTCAGTGACGGGGGTGAGCTTGCCACTGCAATCTGCCTCAACGCTCCACCTTGTCGGGTGCTTTGGGCATTGCTTGATGTCCAGTCGCTCGATGAGGCTGTTGATGCGTTGCGCAAGCGCGAGCAAATCCCTGATGACCGGCAAGACGGGATCGGCGTGTTCACGATCAACGCATCTACCGTTGGTGTGCTGGGTAAGTGGGCTGCAGACCGTCAATTGGACGCTGTTATCTGGACCGCCTTACCTCCACGTTTCGAGGATGTTGAAGGTCTGATTCCATCCCTCGATGACATGCTTTCCTACCTGATTTCTCTCGATGGTGAAACGCTTGAGCACGCCAAGTTCTATATGGAAAATGTGCCCGATCAAATCAATACGCCGTACCGGCGTGAAATCAGAAAGCTTGGGTGGGACTGACTCATGAGCAAGGACAGCAAAACCCTAGTCGTAGCGATTTTTAATCAGCTCCGAGTCCTTCGAGAAACGGTAACGCTGCTGGAAGCAGTTGATGAGACTGAGGTTGATTCCCTTCGTGGTGCGCAGACCGTAGATGTTGATGGGGCTGTGCATTTGTCCTTCATGAAGCTTCAAGATCAGATCGCCGCCATGGAAGAAACCCTTGCCACGATTGCTGAGGCTACCGGCGAAATTCCGAAGCTCTGAGGACAGGGAGAAGGGTATGTGCGGTAGGTTTGTGATGTTCAGGTCGATGGACGAATACGTTCAGGAACTCGACCCTCAAGGCGATCTCTTCGGAAAGGTCGATAGGACGCCCATCAGGCGCTACAACATCGCGCCTTCTACTGACGTGCCGGTCATTCACGCTGAACCTGACGGTCCTGAAATTGATTCTGTCCATTGGGGATGGAAACGAGAAGTGACATGGCCAAAGCCGAAGATGGTCCAGCCGATCAACGCAAGGATTGAAACCATCGCTCGTGGTCGTTTCTACAAGACTCTGTTCCCTGACCATCGCGCCTTGATTCCCTCTGACGGCTGGTACGAGTGGATTAAAGAGCCGGGTGATGAGAAGAAACTACCTTTCTTTATTCGCTTGAAAACGCGCAAGCCCATGTTCTTCGCGGGTTTAGCTCAGGTCGAGCCGGGTCCATCTGCGGATGAAACACCGGGTTTTGTGATCGTCACTGCCGATGCACAAGGGGGCATGATCGACGTACATGACCGGCGTCCAGTGGTGCTTTCCCCTGAGCTTGCGAGGGAGTGGCTTTCACCGGATCTCACGAAAGATCGAGCCAAAGAAATCGCTCGCGACTGCGGGCAACCGGCAGAAGATTTTGAGTGGTATCCAGTGAGCAAAGACGTTGGTAACGTGCGCAACAAAGGCGAGTATCTGATCAAGTCGATTACGTGAACAGGGTGGGCAGGGTAGTGAAGGGATTCTGGAAGGCTGGGATGGTGTGTGTAGGGCTGGCTGGTTCGCTTCAAGCGGTAGCTGCTGACATGGAGTGGTACTACAGAAATTTCGCTCCCACCGATCTGGCAACCCTGAAAGGATGCGGGAGGGCTGAAGTGTATGACGGATACCTTGCCTCCGTGAAAAAGGGACTGGAGGTCGCTCCTGAAATCGACCATACCCGCGTTCCTGTTTTCATGAAAAACCTCATAGCCAAGGCAGACATGGAATATCAGCTCATGGGCTACAAAGCCTATGACGAATATCAGGCTTCTGGAAAGCCGGGTCCGAACCCGTCAGCGGGTGTGATGGAAAGCTGTGACACTGATGTGGGTAACGCACTCAAGAACAGAATCAAAATTAATGAGCTGAGCCTGAAAGCCCTAGGCGCACGTTGATTTGGTGAGAAAAGGATCTCCATATGAATCAAAAATCCAAATCTCCGTTGGAAAAATCTGCAGTAGATTTCACCTATATTTTGATGGTTAAGTCAGCTACGTTCCCCGTATATATGAATACCAATAATACCCAAATGGAGCGAGATGGTTCTGTACTGGTTCGCCTTTTGAAAATAGAAACCATCGAAGAAGAAAACCTTTACCGCTCAATGATGCATTATCCGGGTTTGGGAAAGCTGGAGTTCATGAACCACGGTGAGGAGCTATCCGAAAAAGCTCAAAGGAAGATGATAAAGCTTTGTCAGAGAAGAGGGTGTCTTCCTCATTCTTTCGAGTATGTGGAGCTAATGGCTCAGGTGGATGTTTTCTGTAGCGTCGAAGAAGATACTGCAATAGATGAGATAGCTTATATAAAGCACAATTTAAACGAAGCGTATGACCAATATTTTCAAACCGATGAGTGTCGCTTCTTTGCGTATAACCTCTCCTACGACCGTAACCACACTGGCGGGTACAAAATGGTCGAGCAAGGGTTTCAACGGGTGGCTTTCGACGTAACATTTTTGGTTGGAATTGCTAAGGATTGAAGGAGTAATCCATGATTGTTGGCTGCTACGTTCCTACTACCTTTGAAGCGTTCTGCGCTGCGCTCGGCGTCAAGCCGGTGCCTCTTCACCTCGAACCTGATTACGCTGCCCTACAGGTCGCTGAGCGCCGTGGCGAATGGGTGGTTGACCGAGTGGTGTCGTTCGCCTCGGTCATCACAATCGCTGAGGACAAATCTGTTCATGCGTTGGTTTCTCAGAAGCTCCACATGGAAGAGATTCTGAAAAAATCGGACAACATCAACACCTTCAAGAAAAGCCTTTGGTTTCTGAATTCCCTCACGGCTGAAAAGATTCAAACTGACAGATTCGCCAAAGCAGACTGGAGCAACATCAAGTCAGCTTTCCGCCTCTTCAACCGTGCGCGTAAGGCTGGTGAGGATGTAGACAGAAAGAAGTCGAAACTGCTGAATGTGGTGAAGCTTCTGGAAGCCAAATACAAGGCGGAAAGCGAACGCGAAATTCTCAAACCCCATCGTCATTTGCTTCAGAAAAGGAAAGAGCTAGCTCGCAATATCTTTCCTCACAACATCGTGGATATTTTCAACCGTGTGCAAGCCTCGTCCAAATCTGCAGGCACAGTGGATAAAAGGTCGAGGGTTCAGATTGGGCTTGGTGTCCAGAGCACCTTTATCCCCAAAAAAATCAAGCGTGACTCAGTCGTGTTGGATGAGAAAACGACTCCGACCAAAACGACTGACAAAAGCATTCTGTATACGGCAGGTTGGAGTCTGAAGCCTGACGACATTTAAACGCTGCTTCGGTCAATTTTTGACTGAAAGACCGCACTGAAATGGTGCGTATCCTGAGAGGAAAAGTCGTAAAATGGGAACGCACACACGACAAAAAAGGGACTTATCATGCTTTCCCACCTAGAGCTTCGTCACACCATTGAATCAGGTTTTCTGCCTACTGCCTGCAAATGCACCGTACACGAAAACAACACGCTGACCGTTGAGGTGAAGCTACCCAACAGGAACTTCGCTCATGTCGTCGCTGACGGGGTCCCCGTCGATGTACTGAACAGCAGTAGGGCTATTTCCGAGTTCATTGCACGGTTGAAACGCGATTTACGAGTACGTGAAGCGGCTAGCTCAGAGGCACCAATCGGCATGCTTAAAAGCATGCGTCGCTGACCTTCGGATGCTGCTTTTGGCTGTTGGAAGCAGGTTGGAGCCACTTAAAATTGCTCATGCTGCAGGTAGGTAAGTACACCAGAGCTTCTTGTCTTCTGCGTTCCTCCCCGGCTTCCAATAGACCTGCCCGGAAAGCTCGTTGGGCACCTTGTAGACGATCTTCGTGTTGAGCTTGATGAGAGGGTTCAACGATCTGAGGCGAATGCCGTAGCCTTCGCTCACGATGGATTCAGTGGTGTCGAACTTGTAATCCTTTCCATCCTTGCTAATGAACAAGCTTCCTTCCAGTGGAAGCCGACCCTCGTTGTCAGTGTTTTTGAATGTCGCGTTCACAGTGAGGAATCGCGCTTCAGGATCTGGCTTCACAGTGGAGTAGCGATTGCCGGTCTCGATGGACTTGCTGATGGTGCAATCATTGACCGTCACGTCGAAGTAGCCGACTTGCCCATGCATGGCATCCTGCTTGGCTTGAAGCATTTTGAGGTAGGAAGTGGCATAGGTGTTGTACGCATTGGTGCCGGTGTCGCCAATGGCGTCTATGCGGCAGAAAAGGGTATCAGCTGTGTCCTTGGTCCACTTGTGCTCAGGGTTTCTCTGTTCATAGGCAGATTCAGCCTCGGCTAGATCGTGGCTCATTTGCCGTGCAAGCCCTTGGCTGTTGGCTAGCTCCTTGAGCTTCAGCACATCGGCATTGAACGCTTTGTCTTTGCGCTGCGCATAGAAGTCTGCCAGAACCGAATCTCTTCCTAGCGCAAAGCGCAGAAACTCAGATGTTGAAAGATTCTTCTGGTTAGAAAAAAAGAAGTCGTTCTCTTCCTCTGTGAGGTTGGAACCATCGAACCTCATGGCTGTGCAGTCAGGAAGCTTCTGCTTGGTGTCTTTCTTGGCTGCTGCGCAAGCGAAGCCGGGTACTGCGAGGCAAGTCATCAAAGCCAAGGCAAGGCGGCTGCGGTGCATTTCAAATCCTTTTGTACGTTGGTGTCTGCGCGAAGCCTATCCGTATGGCATGTGGCTATCAACCAATTTCTTAGGCGTAAATTTAGCGAATTCAAAGTGGTATAATTAGCTGATAACAAAAATATATCGCTATGATTAATAAATCAGAAAAGAATTATTCACCGAATCAAATACTCGCCAACGAACAGATAGTTTATCTAGCTATGCCGGGGCAAACCTTGATCGGCGGTACGATAGCTCAAGAGCTGTATCTAGAAAGCGTAGATGGAGCGCTTAAATCATTCGAGCGAGATTATCTACAGTCGTTGGACTGCATGGTTGATATTGGCAAAGCTGTAGTGGCGGATTTGGAGGGTGAGTGAATGGGATTTCATTCTGAGGTAAGAGAAATGATAGAGACCATTGCTGAATTCTATGATCATAGGGTTTCGTGCACGAATTTAGGGATTGTAGTTGGTGGGGGCGGAATCCATCTGGTTTTCAACGACGAAGGCGAAATTACTTACTGTATTTTCGAAGGGACTGACGTAAATCAGATTGCCGACTATGAGCGTTGGGTTGATTTGGTTAGAAAAAATGATGCTGGTACGCCGCTCGCAAACCATGCTGCGTTCCACGTCTCCAAGCGAACCCTTGCCCCTATAAACTAGGGATTAGGGGGGGCTAAAGAGGGCGATCAGAAAACAGATGATGCTCATGGTGCTCCGCGCTCAATCGTGGTGGCACTGTGCTTCCCGCACGATACGATTTGCGCTTATCATCCCTTGAAAATCCCAAAGCACATGGAAGCGATGATGTCTCCACGTTTGAAACAGCTAATCAAGCCTATTTCCTTGACCCTGATGGTCGGTTTGCTCAGTGCCTGTGGCGCAGATGAGGTCGATTATCGTCAGTTGCACACGGTCCAAGGTCTCTTTTACAAGGTGAATGATAAAGAGCCTTTCAATGGTACTGTCATTAATTTCCCTCTCTATAACTCCCCTATTAATTACGGAAGCTGTCGCACAGAGATAAAAACCGGTTTGAAGGACGGCTTGGAGTCGTGCCAATACCGCGACGGTCAGAAGTATACAGAGGCTCATTATTCCAAGGGGAATAAGCAAGGCGATGAAAAGCGCTGGTATCCAGACGGATTCCAATACGCTGATCTGCATTGGGCGAATGGAAAGCCCGATGGTTTGAATAAAATGTGGGACGAAAAGAAACAGCCAGTTTCAGAGATTCAGCTCACCAATGGGTTGAAGTCCGGTGTCGAAAAGCTTTGGCGCGATGGCGTTTTAGAATACGACACCGTGTGGAGCAACGGAAAACAGTCAGGTAAATATTTCTACAATGGATACTATTCTGTCATCAAGGACGGTGTTCGCTCGCCTTTACTGAAAGTAGGGACTGATGAGCCTTACGTAGAAGAAACTGAAAAACCTCTGGTTCGTAACGTTGTTCAAGAGGTTGACCCCGCTGACTGCGTGGCTCAAAAAGTCAAAGAGGTCCACGAAGAGGATGAGGAAATGCCTATTTCGAAGGACATGCTTGACGAATTCAAAGCTGACTGCGGTTCTACAGAGTAGTCAACATCGATAGGCTTCCGGCTCATGCCGGAAGCTGAGATCTATTCATGCTTCCGACCTATCAAATCAGCGAGTGCCTTCTTCTGGTCGTTCAGGGCTTGGAGCGCCTGAATAGCTTCCTTAAGCGCGACTGGGTGAGTCATGGAAAGGACGATTGCGGATGCCAATCCCATCTCTACACAAGCGAGTAGCCCCCATTCGTAGCCGTGGTTCCCAACCGCATAAAGCCCCACGTTTTCGAATCGGGTGAATCCCTCTTCATCGTCGATGATTTTGGTATGAAGAGTGACAGTCTTGGCGTTGGGGTGTGCCCCAAAGTCGATGGCGCTTTCGTACAGCTCGTACATCCAATCGCCTAATCCCGGTCCTCGGGTATTCACTATTTTTCGGGCTGATTTGATTGGTGATTGAAAGGCAGTTTTGCATGCTTTCAAAGCTTCCGGTGAGTCGTTCCGGCTCATCCAGATTTCAGTCAGAGATAGAGTTTTGTCCTCTGCCATCAGAAGAGCATAACAAGCGGTTTCCAGTGCAGTTCTGAGGATTGGATGGACACCAGCAGCATGACCTGTTAAGCCCACCCGGAATGCAGTCATCAGCAGAAAACGGGCGTTGATGAGCATGGAGTGCATAACCAGCTCGTCAGGCGCTACGGCAGGTCCGCTGACGTGTTCTCTCAGGTAAGAATCAAGGTCGTCCATCATGCTCAGGTAGGGTGAGCCTGCAGCAAGGATCTCGTCCAGATTCTCGGTTCCGGCAGTGAGGTAGGCACGAAACGAATCATCACCATTGCTACTGAACATCACTGACCCTCGCGAAGTTTATTTTTCAGCACAGCTTCGTACTGAGCCGCTTCTTCCTCGATACGCTCCATCGTCCACCCGGTTCGTAACCAGATAGGTTCAAGCAGAGCCGTTAGGCGCTTGTCAGTCTGTGAAAACAGCTCAATGTCTTCGTTCAAAGCAGTGACAATCTCGTCGAACCCTCCTGCGTACAGCACCTCCATACTCTCGCGAAAGAAGGTATGCGCGAGGTGATTTCTGCGCTTGTTCGACTGAAGGATGAGTGATTCCAGATCGGTTGGCACGGTCGTGATTTTCTTGAGGGAGTGGACCAGCTTGCCGAAGGTTTTCGAGAAGTTCTCTTCAAAAAAAACCTCGTATTCCTCGTCTGTCCATTCACCCTTACGAGGTAGGAAATCGAGAAAGAACAGAGCGTTCACTATCCCATGCTCCAGCACCTGCGCCATGTGCATCGCCGCACCGTAGTACGCGCACACTTCCTTGAATTGCAGGGCTTGAGGGTCAAGCTCTTCCATTGGATTTCCTTGATCTGCTGACCGTTCCTTGGGGATGGGCAATCATACCCAGCGAACCTGCGCGGCTCTAGCGATTCAGACCAGCTTGTTCGGTAGTCAGGGTGTCCCTATGATCGATTCAAACCAAAGGGGCAGAGCGCTCATGATTGACGATGACTACGACCATGACAGGGACTATGTGCCTGACTACCAAATCCCTGATGAGATACCTCAGTACGCGCTGGGTGAGGCTCTGAATTCACTGACCCTATTCAGCACGGACATGAACCTTGTCAGTCAGGCAATGAACCTAACCATCATTGATGAATTTGTCATGGATCTGGAGTACGACTACCTCCGCGCCAAATTCAACGAAACTTCATCCCCCTATGATTCGGTCTTCCTGTCTGCTCAGTCGCAGATGTGGATTTTCAGTGCCTATGAGCTTTTGCGGACGTGGATGCAGAAAGCCAAAGGCTACGTCCACACAGCCAAAAATTCAGGGCTTCATCAGAAGCTTGAACACCTGAAACGTGACCGTGGGTACGTGAACTACACCGCCCTTCAAAAGGCTGATGAGGTTCAGGCTCTGATTGATGAGCCCTCGCTTGTGAAGGCACTGGAAGACGATCTGGCACGCATCAATTTCTTGTTCATCAGGTTGGAAACCCTGCGCGTAGCCCTCGCCAAGCATGAGGTCAGGAAGCGTCCCAACGCCATGATGGTGGGTAGCACTGTGGGCTACATGAATCGGGAGTGTGGTTCGCTCGAGTACCAGATGAATAACGGAATGGTCACTCACGGCAGTATTTCACGCAGGGATATTGCTGATGGAATTCGGGCAATTCCTGAGTTTACGGTGCCGACTGCAGATGAGGTGAAAAGCTACGACCAATACATGCGCGGGCTTTCAGATGAAGAGGCAATAGAGCTTTTCAAAAGCTTCGAGCAACCCTGATTTTTCAAAGGAGTGACCTGTGAAGCCAGCTCTACCTAAGCGACTTGAATCCAAGGTACGCAACGCCCTAGCGAAGGTCCAAAGAATCAGAAACTCCATCGTTCGCGGTGAAATTAAACTGAGTGAAGAACAGGCGGTTGTCAATGAATTTGAGTCTGACCCGGTAGCCTTTGCTGCGAGGAAATACCCACGGCATGACGTGGATTCCTACCCGGTCCAAACCCACATTTCACGCAAGCGGGAAAGCATCGAATATCAGCTTATGCGCAAGCCAGAACGTTGGATCGAGCTTGAAGAAGCAGAAGCCAATCTTGCTCGGGTTGAAGCTGAGGTGCTTGCTGAGGTGGCTTCCTTGCGTCCATCTGCTGGACGGCTTTCATACCCATCGTCTTTGCCGCCATTCGAGGTCCAACGTCAGGTTACGATTTCTGAGCATCAGGCATTTCGCATTCAGGAAAAAGCTGACCATGCAGTGTATATGGCTGAGATCGAGCGGGAATCTCAGGAGGAAGACGCTGAGCTCCAACGTCAGTCCGATCTTGAAGATGAACAATACAGGGACGAGCGACGGCTGCGGCTGGCGTCCATGACTGAGGATGAGCGTCAGGTGTTGCTTGCCCAAGAGGCACAACTCAACGAGCTGCTGCGGTCGGGAAAGGTTACTGTCCACGATGTAATCGCTCATCTGAACAAGAAAAACGCCGAGAATGACAATTAACGCTGGATATAATGAACATCAGATGCGCGTCTGACGTAGATTTTAGGAGGCTTAATTTGCGTCTTACGTAGATTTCAATTAGGGATACTGGTTGAGAATCACTGATTAAATCTTCGTAGATAGTCGTGCAGAGGCTCGCCGGTCGTGAGGCTTTTCATCGCTACCAGCATGAACACGCCAATCATTCGCGCCTCAGACTTTTCAATCTCATGAGCGCCAATTTCCTGCTCAACGATGGGCAGGGAATGTTCGAACCACTGGCTCAGAATCTCCTTGGGATCTTCTTTCATCGATCCTGCATCAAGCTCGACTTTCTCCTGTGCCGTCAGGGCACGCAGATCCACTGCTAGGTGAAACGTCTGAAGAATTAACGCCCTAGACATACCGTGCTTAATGTGGGTTTCGGCGTAATGGTACTGAGTCATCCAGTCCGAGAACGACAGCCGAGTGAGCTTGTTGAATTTGTCCGTCTTGCTATAAACGTATACGCCGAAAATGATGAGGCAGGTAACGACAACGCCAATCAAAAATTCCATGTTGAGATAGGTCCTTTCTTGCTGTGTGTACCAGTCGCACGAAGGTCGTACGAGCGTCTGACGTAGGTGAGACGCACATCATACGTTGGTCAGACTTGGTAGCGGTGGTCGAAGAGGGCGCTGTAGCTCTTGTACAAGGCGTCAAAGCGTTCCCAGTCTGTTGCGCCGGTACGTGAGTACGTCTTGATGGGTGTTCCTTTCACAGCGGTCTTTCCCTTGAACAGAAGGCTGTTGTGCATCTCATAAAAACCGGTGAGGTCGTCATCTGTTGCGTCCTTAGGCACCGGATACCGTCCAGCCCAAACCACGCTGTGCTGATAGAAATTCAGGATCTTCTTCTGCGCAGGATTACGCTTCACGCCAAGCAGGTGAGACAGAAGGTTCAGGTCATGGTGTTCAGGCGGCTTCTGTCTGAGGCTGACCAGTGAAGCTTTCATCACGACCTCAAGCGATAGCCCACACAGCATGTGATAGACGGGGAAACAGGCATGCTTCATGTCGAAACTTTCCACCAAACCCAGCTCTTTGGCTGAGTCCTTTCCCCGACCATCTGACATTGAGAGCCAGATAGCCCCTGCAGAGGCGTGTAAGTCGTTAGCCCGATGAAGCCATAGGTTTTCGTGGCTCCGGTCTTCGACAAGGCTCATGCGTGGAGCTGGCGTGTCGTACTGCTCGAATTCGTTGCCGTCATCGTCACACATGGAAAATCCCTTTACTGAATTGCACACACAAAAAAGCCCCAATGAAGGGGCTTCTTAGGGAAGGTTAGTTTAACCTTGCAGGACTGCTGTGAAACCAGCGAAACCGCCGTTTTGTACTGCTTCGAGCAAAGCTTTGCGGTTGGTTTTAGCCACTACAACCTCTTTGCCTTCTTTGTCCTTGTATTTGAAACCAGCTTCTTTCAGCGATTCGTCCTCGTTGAACTTGAAGCCCAGCAGTTCGAAAACTGCTTTGTCTTTGCTTGGTTTGGCATCGCCACGGCGCAGAGGCAGTTCAGCCGTTTTGCCGGTCTTTTCTTGGGTGACGATGTAGGTTTTAGGTGGAGTCGTTACCGCATTAGCTTTAGCTGCGGCGTTTTTGCCCTTGCCTGTAGCACCCGTTTCACCACCAGCGTTAGCTTGATGCTGGGCTGCGCTCGCGGATTTGATAGCTTCTACTGCAATCGACAAAGCCAGTTCACGGATTTCCGAACCCCAAGCCTGAGCAATTGTTTCAAAAGTATTGTTACCACGAATGGTTTTGTGCTGGTCTTTCAGGTTCTTCTGATCCTGCTCGAGCTTGTTCAACTCTGCAAACAGGGACTTCATCAGTGGAATATCATTTTCACCAGCAGCTTTAGCGATTTTAGCGTTTAGTTCTTCGATTTTGGTATCAGCACCAATGGAAGTCAGTCGCTTCAAAATGGATTTGCCGAGATTTTTAGCGCTGTCAGTGTAGGCTTTGTCATTGACTACCTTATCGTAATCAATCTGAGCTTGGCTTGGAGTATGCGCTACTTCGGCTTTAGCATTTACCATTTTGTGATTCCTTCCGGGTGTGAATACTGGATTTTAACTGCTTGGAAAAAAAGTAATGCAAGGGTAATGCCTTGTCAATTCGATTCAGAGGAAAATGGGAAATTTCATAATCTGAAACGAAAAAAGCCCCACAAAGGGGCTTCATTGAGAAACGGCTCTTAGTTGGTGGTGATGGTCACGCCTTCAAAAGCCGTGCGGTTGTTAAGGGCAGCAATGATTTCGCGCTTATTCGCATTGGATTCTGTTCCGTCATTCAGGAGGAACGTAGCAGGCTCGATGGTTTCCTTGCCTGCTTCATCAGCGTGAACCGAGAACCCAAGCAGTTCATAAAATGGCTTATCAGCTGATGGTTTCTGAGGACCTCGAGTCATTGTCACGACTACCGACTCATCGCCCTTGGTGATGGTGTGGGTCACGGGTGGCTTTGGCTCTGCCTTGGGGCGGGTGGTCTTGGTTTTGCCAACCGGTGTGGTCAGCGCTTGGTGGCTATGAGTCAGCACCTTAAATGCAAGCCCGTAAACGACCTCTTGGAATGCTGGGTCTTGGCGGAACGACGACAGGATCTGCGAGATAGAAAATTTCGAGCTGATTTCAGCCAAAGCAGCGGCGTTCTCTTGCTCTGCATCTTTAATCGTTTTCAGCTCAACCATCAGCTCATGGGCTGCATCGTCGTCAGCGTTGCCAATAGCTGTTTTGATTTGTTCACGAAGCTCGCGAATCTTTTGACTTTCGCCTGACGAATTAATAAATGCGTCAAGAACGAATTCACCAATGATTTTCGACTGCGGAACGTGATCAGATTTATCAATGGCGTTTTCGTACTGTTCTTTAAACGAAAGGGTTTCTTCGGGCTGAATGTTCGAATCAGTCATTGTTTATCCGCTGGGCTTTGATGGTCAAAATGGGGCGGCAATATACCAAATTTACTGTGCTCTTTCAATTGGCATTCCTGTTCGTAAAATCAGTAGCCTCAAAATGGTATAATCTGTACATAACAAAATTACAAATTATGGCATCTCCAAAACCACTTAACGCAATAATGCAACATCTCAAAACAGTATGGGGCTACAAGCCCGCTTTAGATCCGGATCTATTGCCGCCAGACGAAGATGAACCTGCCGAAAACGGCATGAAGTCAGAAATCGACGTAGATAACGAATACGGAACTCTTTCTGGTCATAGGATTACTTCCGGTATCAAGAAGAACGGCAGTGAGAAATACGATAAGCCGACTGAGGAAGCGAAGATTAAATTCGACGCGATTCTCAAAGAGTATTGCGAGAAGTACCACTTAACAAGTCATTACAACCCGCTCTATGGGAACTATGTGTTGAAAGACGCCCAAGGGATGGGTGTGTACAACGTCAAGGAGCATGGGGAATTTAGGCACAATGGATATGATATTATAGGTGACCATTACAAGGACATGGTACGTATCTCAGCGCGTCAGTTCTTGAAAAACAATCTGAAGGTCTGCCCATTCGTTGAAGAGAATGACCCTAAAATCCCAGCTGCAATGCAGGAAGCAAATCTACGTTTGACAATCGAAATTATGCTTGAGGAGGGTGTTGAGTTCGAGCGCTTGAAAATCAATAGCAAGACGTGGAAACACATATTAGACGACTATAAGCCGAAAGATGAAGATAAGCATGACTCTGGCGGTCAGAACGATATGAGTGGAGTTGGGCACACTACGCCGCAAGCTAATGCACCTCCTGTCGTTGAAGCTGACAAAGCGGTAAATCAACCCAAAGCTGAGGATAAACCAACGACTGTTGATGAAATTTATCCAGATACAAAGGTCGTGTCGTGGCTAGATTCTATGGCAAACGAAACCGTCCTAGATAAAGATAAGCCTGTAGAGTCTGTTACACATGATGATGTGGTAAGTACGAAGAAGCCTGAATTCAAAGAAGGCGCGGAAAAGGCTAGGCTTGAAAAAGAGCTTCGTTGGGCGCTCGATACAGCGGCTGGAAACGTAGGACTTCTCCTAAATCAGAACGACAGTTTTGCGGCAAGAAATTACCAAGTCGAATTCTCGGCAGATGGTGAATCTGTCACCATTCAAAACGCGCAACCTGCAGCTGACAACACTATCCATAAAGTGACGTTGCAGACGGCTGAGATCCCAGGCGGGAAATTGTACAAGGATGAAGCTATCGCGTTCTATGCAAGTAGAAATGGTGAGCCAGCTCCTGCGAAGAATTCGGCTGATTTCGACGCGATGTTTGACCCAAGCGTTCACTCAACCACAAAAAACACTGATGCAGCCCCTGACCCTGAGATTGAGCCAGAAGCTAAGAAAAACAGAACGAAGTTCAAGATATGATGAGTCTGTTTATCAAATCCAAGCGACCTGAGAAGGTCATTGACGAGACCGTGCTCACAGACGCTTTTGTCAAAGCTGTTAAAGAAAGGCTTGTGAGATGCCTTTTAAAATCAGTGCGAGCGGTTCCTATCATCGTGCCGGTGTCCAATGTTCACTCGCCCAACGGGCGGGATTGGCTTTTGGCTGCTGGTGAGGGCTACCAGATCCGCGACATGGCGCATCTGCAGGCGAAGCTCCTGAAAGGGATGCTGGTGGACCTGGCTCTTGAGTTCAGTATCAGCGCGACGGATGAAGGGCAGTTCTGCTTGTCTGTCTTGCTTGATGAATCCCAGAGCCTCATAGAGACAGTGATACGTGTGACTGACCGAGTGATTGGCGATTTGCCGGAAGAGCTATCAACGGGTGGGTACGAGCCTCTGCAGGCTGCGTATCTGAATCTACTACCACGCTACCTCGCAAAGGAGCTGAACGACTACCTTGCGGAAAGCCCACGCCTCACAGAAGCTTTGGCGCGCTTGGAAGGCTCGAAAGGTCCGCACCTTGTCAGCGCTGGGGGAAGTCTCAGAAGCATCTTGGACAAGAAGCTACAGAGAGATAAGCCGGTATTGTTCAACGACCTGTACACGCGAGACACGACAAACACGTTCGACAAAGAAGCCCAGTGAAGGGCTTTCTTTACAACTGAGGTAGGTGGCTATCAACGCCTGCGGCTGGCGGTAGGCGGTCCTCTTCGAGGTCGTCAATGAGTGACGCCAGATGGTATCTCTTGAGATTCTTGCCGCTGAACAATTCCATCACATGAAAAGGCGTAAGGACGCTGTATTTGTTGAGGGAGAAGCCATTTTTCAAATAGGCTTGGTCGAGGTAATGGAGGTTCTTAGCATAATATTTATTGGCTCCGTTTTCGTCCCAGATGAGACGCCTGAATAGGTCGTAGTACCTGCTTTCCTTGTTCCGGTTGAGAATGGATTCTTTGTAAAGGCTGTAACGGATATCGACCAGCATTAGATAATCCTCAATCTCGGGCTGTAGGTTTTTAAGAAGCTGAGGGTCAAAGTTGTCTTTCTTCTTTAAGTTACGATTGATTTCCATAATGATGCTGGAAGAGAAATTTTGCTCTACCGACATGAATGAGAGCTTGTTGTCGATTTCCTTAATTATGTCATCGTCATAGAGTTCAATTGTTTTACGCAATTCATCTCTTGTACTCTCAAAAGCGGATTTTATACGGCTGCTTTCTTTCGTTTCTGTAGGTTTATTCTTTAGTTCAGCAATTTGCTGTTGAACAGCGCTTGGCGTTTCGACAGGTCCAAGGTTTAGGTCATCAATATCTACGTCATCAAAATCTGCTGCTTTGAGTTGAATCTGCTCTTTTGTGATTTTAGTAAAGTCATTATCAGTGCCAGACATATCACGCCTCCTTTGGATTTTTTTTAGCTGTTAAATGTTTGTTCAAACCATAGCCAGCGAAAATTGGTAAGCCAATGAAAGCCAATAATCCGAAAATCGTCATTGGTGCTTGTTGGTGTAACTCAGTGAATGTCACAAGCCAATCGACGAAGGAGAAATCAAACGCAAGCTGGAAAAATTTGCTTGAGATGAGCAGGGCAGCAAAAGCGTAGAATGAGATTCGTGCAATTTTGTCTGTATCGATTTTCTTGGCTAAGTGGGAAATGACGTTGGCGATAAGGAGCAATGCAGCGACTTCGAGGTAATTGTTTACAGTCGCTTCCATATCCTTCGTCATGAAGAAAAATATAGATAGGTTAGCTATGAATGGGAAAAGACTTTTATCAGATGCAAACCACGCGGTTACAGATTTTGGTGTGTTGAGTATATTCATTGTTCAAAAAATGGTTATTACTGCAATTATACCATTTGGTTGACGAAATCCTCTTGTTCGAGGCGAAGCGCATACAAAAAAGCTCGACGGTCAGGATTGCCGTCGTTCGTGAACGCACCAATGACTTTGCACATGGCTGAGTCCACAATGATAAAACTGGAAATCTTGTCTGCACCTTTCTCACGTAGCATTAGCATTGTGTGAGGCTTTAGGGTCTGAAACATCCCACGCTGGAGCGGTTCAGATGACTTGCCGGACTCATGGATAAGCTCAATTTCACAGTTGGGTATTTGTGCTGTGTATGGCTTCATCGCCTCAGTCAAGCTCGTTGTGTACAAGCTAGCTGGCTCTGAGAGGGGCTTTTTGTAAAGCAGATTAAAGCGGCTGTCGTTGAAAGGCTTTTCGTATTTCCAGTTTTTTCCAGTATCCAGATCAACTATGTTCGAAAATAGCTGGCTGAAATTTTCAATAAAATAAAGCTCAGCTTCGTCTGGTTGTGTTCCTGCAAGCGCGAGCCTGAAATGCCATTGGCTGTGACCATTGGTTTCTACTCTGTGCCCCAAAGCTAATCTATCAAGGTGCGTGTCTATCGCTTCATTTGGTAAAAAGTGGCAAGCAATGTATTCGTGCTTGTCTATTTTCTCGTTTCTGTATCTTTTGATAAGCAAGATGTGTTTGGCGTTGCATTTGTAGTTGTTGAATTTGAGCGAGTTAACATACTTGTCATTTAGAGTAATCACTGGAGTCTTTATTGGAATGCACTTTGTGAAATCTCGAAATCTTAGGTCGTCTTCAGCAAAGAAATCATCAATATTATGCGTCATGGTCAATTATTTTTGGTTTAGCATATTATACCATTTTCGAGATGCTATAATGAGGGTAAATAAACTGTTAAATTATGAACGTATACGAATTAAAATCTTTACCTGATATGGATTTCATCGCTGAGCACAAAGAGCCTGAGATAAAACAATTGGATTTCAATGATGCTCCCGTAGTGAAGTCCTCAATCTTAGAGCGTTCTGCCATGAACGTTCAGTCATTGAAAAACCTTGGCATTGCCCTTGGCTTCATGTCTCACGCCAAAAAGTTATCGGAAGAAAATCCAATTGAGAGGTCGGAAGGCGATCTACTGACCCACCAATTCGAACCTGAGCCAGTGATGGAGCAAAGCACGCTGAGCGCACCTGTGGCGCATTCTGAGTGGGGTACGGCTGGAATCGGCAGCTCAGACGATGAGGATGAAGAGCAAGAGCTTGAAGAGCCATTGGAGGATGTTGAAGTAGATCCTCACACAGACGTGGATGAGTCGTTCTTTGTTGATGCTGATGCTGTCGAGGAAGCATCGGTGGTAGAGGTCGAGCATGTTGTGCAGGAGGAAAACCCTGACGTGTTCGTAGGGGCTGAGTCCACGGAATTATCCGTCGAGCTGGTAGCCGTAGCTGAGGAAACACCAGCACCTACGACTGACGATCTCACAGTGCTCGGTGTAGCCGATGATGAGCCGGTCTATGAATCCTTCCTCCCAGCGCCGGACATTGAGGTTCCTGCTCATGTTGAGGCTGAATTCAAGGACGTGTTGCCGTTCCTCACTCCTTCACAAGCGCAGACAGCAGAAGAGGTGCAAGAAGCGGTTATGAATGCCTTGGAGACCTTTGACGCCGCTGTGTTCGGACCAAAGCCGTTACCCAAGCCCGTACCTTCCATTTTGGATAGGCAGTTACGCCTAACAGAGAAGGATTCTGTAAGCGCAGTGAAGCTCGAATTCATGACTGATGAGACTCACGCACGCTTCCACTCACTCGAAACCCGCGAGCTGAATTTCAGGCGCTTGGCGTACAAAGGGTTGAAAGAATCTGCCGAGCTGACTGAAGGCTTGAAGGCTGCGATTGAAGCGCTCGATTTCCCGGCGATTGAGAAATTTTTGAAGATGCTGAATAGATCAGTAAATTACAAAAGGCTGAGCGAAGATCTGGAAGTCACCGTTCGAGACGTAATGCGCAGAAGCCAAAAACGTTGGGGAAAATAACCTCCACACAGAAAGAAACCCTCGTCTTGAGGGTTTTTCTTGTTTACCAGTTCACACCCATCTTTTGAAGCTGTTCTAAAAATACCGTTGCGGTGTGAGGTAGATCGATTATGAGCGCCGAAAATACAATCACAAAAAGGTGCTTCCAATGCGAGTCTCCCTTCGTACCGTCTGCAATTCTTTTCAGTCCGTTTAACCCGATGAAAAAATAGATAATGCCCAAGCCTTGAAATAGATAGACAATGGTTTTCAGATTTTCTAGGAATTTGGTTTTGGCATCGCTGTCCTCGGCAAGGACTTTGTCTTTCAAAACACCATTGATTTCGCTCGTCGCGGTGTCCCAGCATCCGCTGCTGCTTGATAGTTTCGTGATTAATTGACTGTCTGACACAAAGCACATACCAGTACCATCGCCACGAATCGTGTGAATCACTGTATTAACAGATGAGGCTCCTGAGAACATTAGAAATCCCACCAAAATTAATGCAACTGCTTTTCCCTTGGATCTATTATTTTGCTCAGCGATTAAGCGCAATTCATAGAATCCGGTTAGTAGCGTAATCGCTCCAACTAGCATCACTCCGGCGTAGAAGCACCAAATTACCGAGGTGATTAAATCGTCCTGCGCACTTTGTGCTGATGAAGATGTAGTTTCTGAGTCGGCGGATAATCCGCCAGATGCTTGCAATGGGTTCGATAGCAGGGGATCAGGTGCGCCTGTAGCGGTAACGTAATCGATTGGCGATGACGTATCAGGTTGCGGGGTGACGATGACACCTGATTCATCAGCTTTCGTTCCCATAGACAAGAAAAGCACAAAAGCCATTACCGCTATTAATGCGATTTTCTTTAGTTGTATATACTTCATTCGAGTTTATATTTGTTTCGCTTATTATACCATTTGAGGTTGTCCAAAATGGTAAAATATGGCTAACAACAAACATGCATATGAATGAACGTATTAATTGAAAGTGAAGAAGCAAGGAAAACAAAGGAAAAGGCGCTTGTCGAGCTGAACGGGAAAGGAGTGTTTTACGCTGAGATCGTGCGCGGCGGTTTGTCCCTTTTCGTGAAATTGGTCATTGCTTTTGATAAGAAGAAATACTCTGTTTTAGCCAGTCGTCTAAAAGCTATTACTAAAGCCCACAGCGTAAGCCCTCGCTTCGTTGATGGATTCCGCGTGGATAACAATATGGTAAGCCTCAAAAGGCTTAGTGACGTAAGTGACGAAATCATGAATACATTGGAGGTGGTTTCATGATGACAAAATTGAGAGAGCTTGAGCGTGCGAAGCTAGATGCTGATTGGGTAGACCCGGCAGAAGCCGCAGAATCCAAGCGCAAAGCTATAGAAGCGGCGTGGAAAGACAATGAGAATGCTCCGATTGAGGTTGATAAAAGGTTGAAGGCTAACAAGGCAGAATTGAAAGCTCTAATGCCGTACCTCAAAACGCTACGCAAAAAGCCGCTGTGGGATGAGTTGCAAAAACAGAAGCCAGCCTAAGCTGGTTTTTTTAAAGGTTTTATCTCTTACTTGAAAATCGATAGTGTTCAAAATGCTATAATTCGATTATAAAACCAAATAATATAGAGTCGAAATGAAATATGAAAATAAATACGATGAGCTAGATGCGAGTGACGTAATCAAAAACAAGCCTGTCTATCGTGGCATCTGCCTTTTAAATGAAACTGGTAAGAAGCGTGTCAAGGACATGAAGGGTGCCCGTTCAGAGCTTATGGATAGGGTTCTTCAATACGCTTATGCATATGAAAAGCACTATTTGAACGAAGATGGTGATTACGACCTCATGCTGGACGGCACACCCGCTTACGAGCCGCCTTCAAAAATCCAGTGCTTCAATTATGCTAAGGGCATGGTGCAAAGCGAATTTGACGGTGGATATGATGAGTTTGGGAGTTCCACAAGATACGTACTGACGAAATTCGAAAAAGACGAAATATGGAAAATCTTCGCTGGTAGATGAGAATAAAATCCTTAATAGGGCTTCTCACGTTTTCAAATGTTAAGCTGTTTATGTAGCCTTATGGGGATTTAGGCTTTCATGTTGAAAATCGTTAAGTGGTGTGAATACAGGGCTTCGGCTCTGTTTTCGTTTTTGCCATTCCGAAATGGTAAGATTAGCTAATAACAAGCAAAAACTATCATGCCAAACCTAAAACCGGAATACCGTGCTCAAATCCAGAGCTTAATCGAAGCAATGGATTATGCAAACAACGTCAGCGAAGACGCTGATTTCAAAATGTCTAAAATCAGAGATGAAGCGTTCCTGCCGCGTTGGCTCACAACTCTTGTGAATGATGAGGTGGTGAGGCGGGGCGAGTCTGCGCCTGCTGTGCTGAATTTTGGTGGTCCCGTCTTCACCAATACCATCATCGAGAAGGATGGGGAGAGCTACTACGGCTTCGACATGTGCAATGAGTACACGAAGCCAGACCATGCGCCGATGACCGTGAATGCTCTGACCAAAACCATAGACAACTACATCACGCTTAGGAACCACGTAGTAGCTCAAGGGATGCCGCTGCTCGACCTCGATAACACGATGAAGGAATGGTACGGCAAGGTGAAGGGGATGCTCCTGCCGAACCCTGCGGCTCAGTTAGTGAGCAACCTGAACGAGAAGGGCATTGCTGTGAAGACGCTCGATGACCTCCAGAACCTCAAAGGCGAAGCATTCGACCGATTCCGTGAGGTAGATATGCTCAACGCATGGATAACGCTCAATCCCCACGTAAAGGGCTTTAGAAACGATTTCGTTGTGCCGCAAAGGTTTTGGGATTTTGAGAATTCCTATGCTGCGAGGATTCAGAAGCGTTTCGCTGAGCCAGCGCCCGTGGTTGAGCTGGTTGAGGAAAAGAAGCCTAATCGACCAAAAATGAAAATGTGAGGAAAGATTCGCCGTTAAGGCGAATTTTTGTTTTTTAATTTGGTATAATTTGACTTATAACCAAATAATACAGAAATGATTAAATTCTACACGCTCGAAGATTCTGCCGAATTTTTCGCTCCGCTTTACGATTCCATCACTGAAATAGCTTCCGAATACGGATACAAAAAATCCAGTAACACCTTCAAAGACTATAATGATGACTGCCTAATCCTTCTCGAAGATTATGCAGTGCATTTGGCTGCTGATGTGCCTTTGACAGTAGTGAAAGAAATAGGCTTGGCGGTCAGGAAATTCAAGAACAAAGATGTGACGCTTTTATATGGCGGGTCGCTGGTCACGCACAAGCAAATTAAGGTGCTGAGTGAAATGGAAAGACAGAACTGTTTACTGAGGGGGTAGGTTCATTTCTGGCTCTATGGCGGATGGCTAACGGCACCGACACGACCAGTGATTTGGAACGAAATGAGCAGCACTATTTATGCCTCTCAAAATTCCCCGCCACTCCTATTGTTGAAGGTAGCAATGGTCGAAGACATGCACCCGCGTCGTAGAGAGCATCCTCCGGCGTGATCTGCATTGATCGCTAAATTCTTGGATTACCTTGGCGAAGAGCTGTTCACGAGTTTGGATTAGCTTCGCGTGCCTCGAACTCTCGGGAAATCATTTTTCCGGCGAACTCAGCCGCCTCCTTTAATTGCTCTACGGACATGCCACTGCAAGCCGCAGCGGACAGCCCGCGCAGGGTGATTTGTAGGTAGTCAGCGAGCGTATGGGCATTCTCTGGACATACCTCGACAAGGTAACGGCGAATCGTCTGAATTCCGACATCGCCCAATTTCTCTGCCGTATTTCGGGCAACGGAGTCATCTGCCCGCATCCCTTCGGTGATCATGCAGCCGCGCATGGTTCTATCGCCTCCGTACTGTAAAGCAGCATTTACCAGAAGGTCAGTCAGCGCATCTGCAGGAGGTCGGTCCCTTGTTAGCAATTTATCCAAAGGCAGCGCTTTCTCACTGGCATAGCGAAGCATCGCCTTCTCGAAAAGGGCTGCTTTACTGCCATAAGCCGCATAAAAGCTAGGTGGTTTGATGTCCATGGCTCCGGTTAGGTCGGACAGGCTAACCGCGTCGAAGCCACGCTGATGGAAAAGTGCCTGAGCAAGGGCTATTCCTTGGTCACGGTCGAATGCGGGGCGTCGTTGCCGGATTTTTGCGTTCATGGTTATCTCACTTAGCGACAGGACAACTGTAGCGACCGCTAAAAAGGATATCAACCTGACGTTAGGAGGTATTTAGTGATCGCTAAATATGTTGCGTGGAGGTGCGGATCTATGTAGTGTTCACTAAATATTCCGACCTCAGGTATTTTCCCATGCAGTTTCAACAGAAAATTGTGCTCGTCACTGGCGGTTCTTCGGGTCTTGGCTTCGCGATTGCCGAAGAGTTTGCCAGTCAGGGCGCTACAGTGATCATCACCGGGCGTCGTCAATCCCAGCTTGATGATGCGGTCGGTCGCCTTGGTGCGCTCACGTCCTCCGTATGCACCGACATTACAAACCTCGACAATCTTGCCTCGTTATTCAGCCATATTCGGGCTGTCCACGGTCGTATCGATGTGCTCATTGCCAATGCTGGAATAGGCGAGATCGAGCCTCTTGGAGCGATCACTGAAGCAGGTTTCGATAGGATTTTTTCTACCAATGTCAAAGGCACGACTTTTACCATTCAGGGCGCGCTGCCACTGATGCCAAAAGGAAGCAGTGTTGTCATCATTGGCTCAACCGCTTCAATCAATCCCGGTCCCGGTTTGAGCGTTTATGGAGCCACAAAGGCTGCTCTGAGGGCTTTGGTACGCAGTTGGATTTTGGATATCAAAGGGTCTGGCGTTCGCATCAATTTACTCAGCCCCGGTCCCGTTGATACCCAATCTCTGCGCGATGTCCTTGGTGAGAATGCGCAGGATGTGATCGAGATTCTTAGTGAGAAGAGCACGCTCGGTCGGATAGGTCAGGCGCATGAGATTGGGAAGGCTGCGCTTTTTCTGGCAAGCGATGCGTCAAGTTACGTCAATGGAGCCGAGCTGTTCGCAGACGGCGGCGCGTCACAGGTATAGGGTACGTAATGACCTCGGCTGAATAACGCGAGGTTCGCCAACCTGCTGTCCAACAGGCATTCGAGGAGTTAAAAAATGAACGACTTTGTCGGTTCAGCAGTAGACCATTTGGGCATTGGTGTCTCAGATATTGTACAAGCGCAAGCCTTTTACGAACCGGTACTAAAGCCACTGGGGATTGTCTTAGTCATGAGCATTGAGTCCGATCCTCCATCCTCGAAGCCTCGCCGTCTGGGATTCGGTTCTGGAGAAAAGCCATACTTGTGGTTGCATGAAGCTTCCGCTCCCAGCCACGGTGTCCACATAGCGCTGATCGCACCAAGTAGGGAGGCGGTCAACGTCTTTCACGCGAACGGCATAGCTGCTGGTGGGAAGGACAACGGCGCACCGGGTATCAGACCCCATTATCACTCCACTTATTATGCCGCTTATGTGATCGCGCCCAATGGCGTGAATCTCGAAGCGGTCTGCCAGTCTTGATGCGAAATTGTCATCATCAACAGCACCGTTAGCCCCAAGTAAATTGTAGGTTCAGCTTCTGATAGCTTCGTTCGGTTTTTTCGATTAGGGGCAGTTCGGTGGGCATGCGTAGGCAAACGATTTCAAGTCACAAGGAGTGGAGGTAGGTAAACGCAGGTCACAGATAGATTGAGTGTCTACTGTACTATTGCGCCTTCGACGACGCCGACAAGGATAGACGCTTTGAAATCCGAAATACCGATTCAACGAATTCTGGCGCAGGGTCACTTTGATGGTCTGTGCCTGATCTACTCGTTGTTCAACGCTTACAAAGCACTGAGAAGCCCAAACGAAAAAGCCTCAGACTTCGCCTACAGGAACTCAAATTTTTGGAGGCGCGTCATCGGCAATACACCGTCCCTTCACAATTTCGTGCTGGGTGAGGGTAGCGACTTCGGACGGCTTAGGAACGCGACCGATGCCAAGGTCAAACAAGCCTTCATCGCGACATGTTTTGACGTGATGACGGATGGGGCTGCTGTGTCCCCAGTGGTGACTCCCACAGAAATTGAATCTCTGACCGCAATGGATTTTTCTGACTCGGTGGCAATCCTCTGTGTGAAGGAGAAGGCTGAGTTCGAAGAAGGTGGGATGGGAGATCACTGGGTCGCGATTGTAGGACGGGATGATGAAGCCGGGGTCTACCTTGTGGCTTGCTCGTACACGAACCATTCCTACGGGCTGAACGAGCGACAGGATGCCAAGACTGCGCGGTTCTACAACACGACGATCAAGGTATCGGGCATCAACAAGTCTACGTCGTACCCTGACAACATCAACGTGATCCAGCTCCTTTCTAACACATGAAGAAAGCCCCAGACTGGGGCTTCGTTCACGGCTTAATTTTACGGTTGGGGTCACTGCCAGCTTTGGCAGGTTTGCTGACTGGCGGTTTCGCCTTTGCCGGTGCTGAGCCTGCGGGACTGGTCGAGGTAGCCGGTCTGGTGACAGGCGCTAGACTCGTCGGAGAAGTAGCCGGTGCAGGTTGTTGGTCCGTATGGGTTGGAGCTGCTGGAACCTTCTGACGCTCTACTGCAGATGGATCTTCATCAAGGATAATACCGGCACGCCTCAGAATGTCTGCCAGCTCGACGGCAGTTACATTTTCCGCGTTAGCGAAGTGTTCTATGACTTTCTTCTGCTCTGCCTTGCTGAGCGTTAGCTTGTCGATGTGAGCGAAAGCATCTGGCTCCATGCCCATCTTCACGCCGTAAAGAAACCCGTAGAGCTTCGGACGTTGGTCTACGTCAACGTCGAGCTTGCGGTTCGTGCGAAGGTACAGAAGCTTGGGCTTGGCATCAGGTTGAGCCTGCATAGCTTCTAGGTGCTTCTTGACCTTCTCCTTGTTCGCTTCAATCAGCTTGTCTCGCTCAGCATCGAGCATCGCCTGTGCTTCTTCCTTCAAGGCTGCCGATGGCGTGTAGTTTGTGATTATTATGTTGTGAAGCACGGACTGGATGTACATGAGGCGCTGAATGTCAGGGTTGTCAGTTCCCTTGAATTCCATCTCACAGAAGCCCTGAGCGACCAAGGCTTGGATAGCTGCCTTCGCGGATGAGGCATTGGCTTGGTAGACCTTGACCGTGCCGTCATGCTCGATCTCGATCTGCTTCCTGTCCGTCCATTTGCTTTTCAGCGCGTTCTCAAAACCGATCCCACTGGTGAGAGTCTGCTTGTACGCACCTGAACTGTTGTAGCGGCTGATGAATTGCTGAAGGGTTTCGTGTTCGAGGAACCTGAATTTCGGGAGTCGCTTCCTCGCCTGCTGCTCGTATTTCTTCTTCCCTGCGGCGCGCTGAGCTACCTTGTGGAAATTTATCAAATCCTCAATCTCATTATGGATAGACAGGCTTTCTTCGGGCGTGGCAATGAAGTGTTCAGGGTTCAACACTCCAGCCTTTAAGGCTGGGAATTTGATGTTGTCGCTTGTTGAGTAGAACGACCAGCTACCCACGAAACGTCTCCCGTTGGTGTCTACCTTGTAGGTCGGTGTGAGCATCACGCCCAGCTCCGCATACAACGTTTTGTTCAGGTCAATGACATGCTTGGTTGGAGCTTCATTCACAAGCTTTACTGCTGTTGAGATGACCTTCGACACGTCTCTGCTGATGCCGTCTTTCAGCTTGAAACGCTGGTAGGTCTGCCAGTTTTCCAGTACGCGCTTGTCGTAGAAAGGGAGGTTCGCGATGGATCTGAATTCCTCGCCAAGGTGTGGATGGTGTACCTGCACGTCTTCATACTTCGCCGTAGATTTGGCTTTCGTGTAGCGCAAAACAAAGCCAGCTTCCTTCAACTGCTCGGTGATTTTCGGATGGGAGTAGTCTGACCCGGTGTGCTGGGCAAGGATGGCATGGAGCTTCGTGTAGACCTCCGCGTGATCGCCAGTGACCACCTTCGTCACCTTGTCCACCTCGACCCTCATGCGTTGGTTCAGACGCTTGTCATGCTCCATGCGCAGAAGGGTAGGGTGCTTCTTCTCCAGCTGGTACTTCACGTCATCAGCCATTTTGATCATGCCGTGGTCCTGCTTGCCACGGTAAAACTCGTAATACTGACCGTCGATTGTGTAGCTGCTCATCATGATATGGATGTGCGGATTGCCGTATTTGAGGTGCGGAACCATGTCGTAGTAGAAGTTGATTTCAGAGCTGCCTGAGAATTTTTGCAGGACCGATTTCGCTAAGTGGCAAAGAAATTTGGCTTGCTCTTCGTCGGTCTTGCAGTGCGACAGCTCTTCCGGCTTGCAAGAAATGATGAAGCGGAAAGCGTCCATCTGCTTGCCTTTGGATCGTGGGCGGTTGTTGTTCCCATCAGCGGCATGGTCGCGGAAAAAGGCAGCACGGTTCGCAGCGAATTCCTTTCTATACTGAACCATCTCTATAGCGGATAGGGTCTTCTCTGCCTGCGCCGGGTGAAGCATGGCGGCAGGGATGTTTGTCTGTGCCCACTCGCGTCCATAGTGAACGTCAAGCTTTGTTTTTTTATCAATCTTGGGTTCAACAAGGTACTCAGAGTGTTTCGTGAGGCTTTTCAAACCTCTGATTTCCGGTGAGCCTTTGCTTGTCTTGGCAGGCTTCGCATCGGTCGAAGCTGACGATTGAGATTCCTCTTTGTTTGTGAAGTCGATTACCATTTATGTCTCGGTTGTTTTTATTTTATGCCACGAATCTTTTTAACGAGAGTGACAGTCTCGTGATGTCTTCTCCTTAGCCCTTTGAAAAGGTCAACGGTGTAGGATCTATTTTCAAGGTTTAGGATATGCGCCGCTTCAACATCCTTGTTCAGCCTTTGGTAAATAGCCAAAGCTTCTAGAATGTTCGAGTGATTGATTGGTGCGCCGCGCTTGTATAGCTTCACGTTACCTACTAATTGCCTGAGCATCGGCTTGAGCTTTAGATTGGTTGAACGCAAAGCTCTCTCCGTTTCTGCATCAGTAACGAAAGTCATACGGTCATTCAATCCACCAATGTCAAAATCCAAAGCGAAGGCTTTCTTGGCTTCATAGACTGGTCCGTCAGCGATTTCATGAAGCGTTTTACCTTCCATGATTTTATCTATGTCTTTCGACAGCTCGATACGTACCTTCAGGAAATCCTCGAACAGTTTCTGGAGGTTGTATTGCTCGCCCTTGGCTGTGAATGACTGACCTTCTGTGAGGTCGCGAAGCTGTGACATGTTCGCGTTGGTGCGATTGAATTTCGTAGCAAGGTCTTTTGTGTCTGACTTGTCTGCACCGTTGATGATGAGAGCACCATCTCTGACAATGCTCATTATCATTTCGGACACGCCCTGCTTTTTCTCAAGCAGGTAGAACCTTTCTTGCTGAGCAAGCTTCGCCGCATCGATCTGAAATCCGTACTCGTCTAGATCTTCTGATTTTACCTTTTTGATAAAGCCAGCAAGGTACGCCAAGTCCGTCAGCTTTTGACGGAACTGGGTAGTGCAACGAATTTCGAATTGTACTTTGTCGTTTGCCTTAGCCATGAATCACCCCCATTCACTGATTAGAAGTGAATTGGGATTTGACCACTTGGAAGAAATCGACGAAGTTGTCTGTGCCGGTGAATTGGAACAGGTACGGGAAGCCTCTCTCAATTTCTGAGATTTTGGTTTTGGTAATACCTTCGATGTTGATGGCGTGCTGACCTTTACCTTCCTTCAAGATCTCTTCGTGTAAACGATTAATTCTTTTCAAGAGGTTTGTGTTTTCAGTAGCCTTGTTTTTCTTCGAGGTTTTGTTTTCTTCCACGGTTTGCTTTAAGGCATTACGGTCGGTCCTAGCTTTTGCAGCTTCCTCGTCAGAACCATCAGCGATCACAGAAGCGAGCTTGTCTATCTTTTTCTCATCGTTCTTGATTCGAGTATCAAGGGCGCTGATTGCCTTGGATATTGAATCGTAGGTGGATTGTAGATTGGCTACTTCGTTTTCTTTTTCTGTAGGGATTTTTGCGTTAGCTAAATCATTGGTGTTTTGGTTTTTATCTGTCATTTCAAGAAATGGTTGTTAGTGGATTTATTATACCATTTCGATGGTTCTGGATTTTGGGTTATGAAAACAGCTTGAAAATCAGTAGCTGAAATAGAGAGAAAATGGCTACAAAATACAGAAATCAACAAGCGGAGCGCGTAGCCTTAGTAATAACGTGTGCGCACTGTTAATACTCCGTCCTTGCATGCTTTTAAATCTTTAAAAAAATAGCTTCTCGAAAGACAACAGTGCGCCAGATTTTGCGTTCTTCTCGTCTGACAGTGCAGCGGAATCGATCATTCTTCTTTCACGACTGTGCAGCGGAAATGGGTGGTTCTGATCAACAACAGTGCGCCTATTTTGACGATCCTTTCCTCAAGACTTTCAGTTTGGATCAGTGCTTTTCGGATTTTTTCGGGAGGGGTAAATTCTTTTCGCTTAACGAAAGGTTCGGGCTAGTCGCAATGGTATAATTGAGGAATAAACCAATTCAAAATGAATATGTCTAACTACAACCACGAAGAGGAATCGCCAGACGTAAAGCAAATCCTCGCTGATCTTGAGCTTCACCTCAATACCGAAACCTCATCTGAAACTGACCATGAGAAACACAAAGCCGAATCAATCAAGCGTGTAATGGTTGGTGATAAATTTGTCTCGACATTACCAATCAACACAATTCGACATTTGATAATCCCATGCATCCTTGCCTTCCTTCTTTACAGAAATCTAAGCTCACTCTTCGCCTATGGCTCAGGGATGATGGTCGTGCTGAATGTCATCTCCATTCTGTTCTTCACGTCCGTTGCTGTGTGCGCTTCCTTCAATTTTCTCAAAGCACAAATTGCTCTTCGCGCTTCAACCTTCGAACAACGTACCAGTGTTGCAAAAATTTCATTGCGAAGAATTTTGCTTGAGGGTGGCGATGCTGAAGGCTCCTTTCTTCTGAGACGCCAAGGCTTAATCTTGGAGCTGGTCGCCGGTCTGGTCCTACCAACGATGGTCTTCATGGTCACTTACGTAGTCATGGACACGCTCAACATCTTTGCCGTGAATGTGGTGTACGTTGTCCTTGCCTTGGTCGTCTTGATAGCGTTCCTCAACGTTCCCATCAACGCGATGAGAGCGAGAGCCATGGAGGAATTGAAGCGCTTCATGTGAGTGAGTAGAAGGGTAGAGAAGCCAGATCGATCGGTCTGGTTTTTTTGTGCCGGCGATCTGCTTGGTGTCGGTCTCTTGGTGCCTCAACTGCTCTGTGATGCCGTGTGAGTGATGAAGGTGGATGGTCGTGCTGGTAGGATGCCACCACTCGAAATATGGAAGGGATACCCCTGTGAGCTTGAAGCAAATCCTCTGGTCCTTCGGGATTGTCCTCGGTGCGTTCGCGCTGACCGTCTTTGGTTTGTACTGGTGGAATGTCGGACCAATCTCCAGCGACCATACGGCGTGGAGTAGCTTCGGTTCTTTGCTCAGTGGTGTGTTCACCATCGTGGGAGCTGGGGCAACGGTAGGGACGCTTCTCTTCCTCGGCAAGCAGAACCATGACATGCAGGAAGTCACGAAAGCTCAGATGGCAACCTTGACGTTTGAGAGGTACATCAACCATCGCAAGCTCTTCTCTGACCACCTGCAGGAGCTGGTAGCCCTGCACAAGAACACCTTCACCTTCCGCGACCCTTCGAGCCTGTACAGCGCGATTTTTCCACAGAACAGCCCGCACTATTGCTCGTTCACGACAGCACCTACCTTCGACGAAAACGGTGATGGCACGAACCAGCTTGGAGAGATGCTTGGGAAGCTGAGACGACTCAAAGCCTACCTTCATCAATCGCAGTTCGATGAAGATGAACCTCAAGAACTCGTTTTGCTTTTGATTACTCTTGCCTACTACATTTTCATGATTGAGCCGACCAAACCCGCACAGGAAGGCGACATTAGGTTTCTCAAAAACGAATATGGTATCAACGTCTATAGCCTCAAGAATTTTATTGACCCGTGTCTTTCCATAGCCAATATGCTCTTGAGATTTACTGATAATCCTTTGGTGGATGTGCGTGAATTCAATTCTGAGTCGCGGTTTGTTCGTGAGGCTCTGATCAAGCGTTACCATTTGCAAAAGGCAAAGCACGCAATCACCATCCACAGTGAGGTGAAAGGAATCCAAGTCCTCGCCTTCGTCTACTTCGAGGCTCAACGGCTTCGCGAGAATGGGGCGTATCTCTTCCCTCAGACAGTGAAGCTACTGAACGCCAAATTCCTTTCTGTTGAGACTGTGAAGACCTTGCTTGATGATCCTATTTTCAATGACATGCTCAACGTGCTGCTGAATGAGGTCACGATCAAGGTTCAGGGAATGGATGCTTCACTAGAATACTATAATGATGCTGCAAAGGTTCGTGACCTTTTGCATGCCTTGATAAGCCGCGCTGACAATTTCTGATTCCTTCCTCTAAATAGAAGCCAACCTTGTTGGCTTTTTTTACGACTGCTATTCATTAACGAACACAATTTTGAAACCTCTTGCCGAAATATTGACAGGCTACGAATTACAGAAATAATTTTAGCTTAGGCTCCGGTTTCCGAAATGCTGTATGGTATAATCAGAGGTATGACAAACTATTTATAAAATGAAAAAATCAAAATTAGCGTTAGGCTTCATAGCAACAATCCTTTCTTTCTCTTCAATCCAAGCAATCGCGGACGAAGCTCAAGAGCAATCCGGTGCTTTGAGCACCAGCGTGAATGTGGCAGTTGATGAAAGCACAGCACCGAAAGAAATAATCTCTGTCGTAGGTCAGCCGGTTTACCAGAATGACGAAACGGGTGTGACGGTTTATGCAGCACCTGAACCAGCACCGATTACCGTAGATAATTGAGGTTCAAATAAGGAGTCAGGCAAGCCGACCATTGCAGTCGGCTTTTTGATTTTTGGTCAGTGGTGAAGGGTGTGCTCGATGGCTTTGGTATTGAAATCCTCCAATACGCCTCGAACCAGATCCATCGCGTCAAAGCTGAAATTGAGCGTTCTGCTCGAATGCACGTACTGAACGTCAAGGGTGTGAATCTTGACCCGCTGCCCTGACTGCAGAACGATGTAGGTGCTTGCTGGTGTGAGGGTGATGGACAACGGCTTACCGACCTGTGATTCGTCGAACGGCACGTTGCGGTCGAGCCATGTGACTGCTGGTACAGGGGAAACCGCCCCGTCTTGGAAAAGCATTTCCAGCGAGTCTATGGAGATGGTGTTGTCACCTGCCAAGGTTGCGACAGACTCTGCGTCCTTCCCATCAATCGCGAGGGAAAAATCAACGTAATCGGTCTTGTTCAGAATGCCTTCAATCTCGACCTTCTGTATGAATCCATCCCAGTCAGAGCCTTGCGGATCTCTGAGCCGCTTGAGGCTTATCCCATAGAACTTGCACAGGTTCACCACGCCTCTCTGGAAGCCAACGGTGGTGAGTAACACGCCTTGGCTATTCGGAATGTCCGTGAGCAAGCCAAGTAGGTTTCGGGCGTGGATCAGGTCGATTTTAGATTGGTAGTACTTGCACTCCACCAGTACCTGATGCTCGATGCCGTCCTTCAAGTATCGCCAGTACACGTCAATCTGGTGAGCTACACCTGAACGCCCGGTGATCTGGACGTTGTGTAGAACCTCAATCGTCTCAACCTCAGTAGTGGCTAGGATCGCTTGGTAGACCTGCTGGGCAACCTTCTCGTATTCGGTGCTGTTCTTTACGTCGAGCATTGCGGTTGTCCTATAGCGAGGATGCGGAGAGCTAGCTGACGACTGTGGTGATTCATTTTCCACAGCATTGCTTGAATTTCTTTCCTGAACGACAGGCGCAAGGCTCGTTTCTTCCTTGCTTTAGGCGATCTTGAGCTATTCCCAGCGTTCTCATGTGCCCGGTGATGCTTTTGCCAGCTCGATGGGACTTGGACATATCTATGAGCATGCCCATACGTTCCGCTCGGTTGCTGTGCGGGTAGCCTTGCTCGTCGTAGTATGCCGACACGATCATTGCTGCTTCGACAAGTTTGGGGTTGTTGAGTAGCGTTGGGAGCGACTGACGAATATCTGTAATGGTTTGCCTGCCAAGCGAGGCGGATTCCTTGGAAAACTGTGAACCTGCTGGTTCGCTTTCAAAGCACTCCTGAAGCATCGACGCTGCGACAACCATCCCCTCGATACCCGGCTCGAATTTCAGTAGGTATTTGGCATAGGCAATCTTCGCTTCATTTTGAAGGTCAGGGACGTGCATACAGAAGAACAGGTATTTTTTTGCGTCCTCGATTTCATAAGCGGTTGTTAGCCCACTGGTGATAGCGTTGGCAAGAATGAACATCGCTTTGGGATGACCTTGCTCGGCTGATTTGGCAAGCCACTCGTATGCAAGCGTGTCATTTGGCTCAACACCCAAGCCTTCCGCATAGCATTTCGCAAGGTTGAACTGTCCGTCTGGATAGCCAGCCTCTGCCGAGCGAACTGAGCACTCATAAGCCTTGGTCATATCCATTGGCGTTCCCCTGCCATTGGCATACATGTCTGCCAGTTCTGCCAGTGCTCTTGGGTGATCGATTTGAGCTGCTTCGATGAAGAAATGGTGAGCTTCTGTAAGGTCTACATCGAAGTTGTTCGAGCCGTAACGTAAATACAAACCAAGCTCAACCTGAGCTTCTGCGTAGCCCATTCTGGCTGAACGAGCAATACAGCCTTGACCCATGCCAATCATGGATTTGTCACGCCCATTGGCGAGCATCATGCCGTATTCGTAGAGGCTTTCGCGATGTTCTTGGTGATGAGCGAGCATGAACCACATCTGAGCTTGATCCAGGTACGATTGGTATTCTTGACCGAAAAAGCCATGTCCTACCTTGCGAATGTCATCATCGTATTTCGCTGCTCTGCCTAGGAAGTATTTGCCTGCGAGGTACTGTGACTCTGCGTCACCTTCGATCATTGCCTTGTAGCTCATCGTTTGTAGGAAGTCATCTACCGGCTCAGTCACCTCGTAGGCAGGGACAGAGGCGGTCCCATGCATGAGCTGGTAGGTGAAATCGAGCAGGCTTAGGCATTCCTTGATAGACGATTTTGCAATTTCCAGATATTCAGAGTCGGATAGCTTGTATTCGTCGGGGTGAGCACCTTTGTTGCCGTTTTTCCTGACTATGGAAAGGGAATCCGCAACGTCAAAATTAATCAGGTTGGCTTTTTTTAGCTTGGCGATTTTGAAGTCAAGGTCAGCGCGAAGGTCAATTTCGGCTGAGAAGTGATTTATTATAATATTGCAAATGACCACCGCCAGTGAACGCTGACTGATTAGCGATGGCTCAGGAAGGACGATGAGCTGAGATTTCGCTCTGCCATAGAATTTTCCAACGTCAGCCGAGATGCCTTCTGCGAATTCGTAGTCGTTCATGGTTTACGTCCTGTAATTCAAGTCACTTACCGCCAAGGAAAAATTGTAGGTGGCTCAATGTGTTTGAAAAGGCGCAGTATCTCTTGCTGCTTGGAAAGTATCGCGATTTCTTTCCCCGCGTCCGGCTTCATCAACACGTAATTCGGTGGGGGATTTCGACCGTCTTTGAGGCTTATGTCTGGATATGCATTATTCCATGCGACGTAATCTGGGCTTCCATAGGGGTAGGTGTTTTTTATGTCAAATGCTGAAACTGAATCGCCGCGCTCGTATGCCGCCATTGCCCAGCGTCTGATCTGGATTGGTCTGTCTGAATACGAAAGCAGATTGTTTTGCTGATAGAGACTGGTAAGCCCTCGCATTCCCAGAATCAAGCCTTCCTTCGCCGCTTTAAGGTATCGCTGTTCGGCATAACCAAGGTTTTTTTCGACGATTTTCCCTTCTTCATAGGCGTTCCCCACATTGTAGTTGCCCCACATCTGCCCTTGGTCAGCGGCGAGCTTGTAGTATTTGAAAGCTTTTGTGGGATCGTTTAACTCTTTGCTGGAATAAATTACGCCAAGCTCAGTTTGTGCGCGAACATCACCGTTATCTGCCAGCGGAGTGAAAATTTGGATGGCTTTGGTTTTGTCCTGCGCTTTGGCAGCAGCCCAGCCATCTTGGAATGTAGGTGGCTTGCAGGCAACCAAAAATATAGCACAGAAGATAACAGTTAATTTTTGCACTTCGATACTCCATTTGGCTGGGGGATATGCCCAGCCTATCTATGGATAGAGCTTGATTAAGCTGCTTTTTCGGTCTTTGGCGGCAAAAAGGTTTTCTTGGCAATATTACCGATTGAATTAGTCGTCACACTGTCGAAAGTCCCGCCGACGATTCCGCCCAAAATGGGAACCATTTTGGTTAGGTTAAAGACGCCTGTGGTGCCAGCTTTAGTAACTAGCCGGAAACCGACTTTAGCGTTGATTGCTTTGATAGTTTCTTTCGAAAGGTTTTTAATGAAATTCTGGGTCATCTTGGCTCCAATTTGGATGCCAACGTCTTTCAGAATATCCACTGAGGCTGTACCTACCAAACATAGATAAACCATCGCTTTGACTTGATCACTTTTCAAGTCGTATCCACCCATGTGGGCAATAGCTGTCACCATGCGAATTTGAACGTAGAGAACGCTTGTTATGTTGGCGGGTATAGCGACTGGCAGTGTGATTATACCGCCCAATCCAGTGACGAATCCTGATGCCCCGGCTTTACTGTTTTGCCAGCGAATGAGGGAGTCAGCGCATTTATGTAGATCTGTTTCTTTTGAGGTGTAGTCGCTTGCCATTTCTGCGGCTGACCCCAAGCCAGTAACGCCGTCTACCGCTTTGTCGTATGCCCAGTCTAGAACCGCCATCATTTTGCTTGGTGTAACTTCTTTATCCGTGCTCATGTAAATTCCTAAATTCATCATTGTGTGTTGGATTGGGAGTGCAATCGTGTTTGGCACCCAAACGCTATAGTTATCGACGATTCGGGCTAAATCTTGAGTGGGTAGCGACGGTCCAGAGGGGTGTCATCAGTTGCCGTTCAAACCACTATCGCGGGTGAGAAGGCGACGTTTCCAGTGAATTTCCTTCTCCATCATCTCTTCTTTGCCGGTGTGCTTGTCAGCGATTTCAAGGATGCTGAACCTAAAATTCTCCGCGAAATCCTTGCCGCATTTGGTGTGCAGATCTCTGATTCGAGTGTTCCCGCCGTGCCCGTTATTGGCATAGTTCGACCATCGATCCCACAAGCCGCCTGTGCCTGTCGCTGAACCCACGTAAAGCTGATGCTCGCCTTCGGTACGGTCTGAGATTAGATAGACTCCTGCCACGCTGGAAAGGGCTGTCTGCCATGATTCCAAGCCTTGGTTGACGATGATCTTCAACTCGGCATGGGACACATCCACTTCCTTGAACCCGGGGAATCTGCCTACCGTCATTGGCTTTTCAAGGATGGAGGACACAACCATCTTTTTCAGGCACGTTTCCAGCCATAGGTAATTCATACGCGGTTTCGTGTAGTCGAGGATCAAGCGTCCTTCAAGCTCGGCAAATTCCGGTACGCGGCGGTAGTCGTAAACGAAGTCGCGCTTCTCTTTCTTGGTCTTCGTGTCGTTGAGCTTCAACGAGTCGTACACACCAGCCAGAAGCCATTTCTTCGTGCCCGGTAGCTCGACTAATCCAATGACGTACTCACACTCGAAATTTCTGCGGGACTGCCACGATTGCCACTCATCAAAATCCCCGGCTAGGTACACATCCATCGGATGCTCGATCCCGTTGTGCTGAGCGAGATGCACCTTTGTGTTTTGGGCGGTGAGGGACGGCAGGAGGCTAGTCAGAAGCTGGATCAGCATGGGTTGGCTCTGGTGAGTTTGTGAACGGCAATCGACATGGATTCGCTGCTTTCACGTAGGGAATCAAGGTCAAGGTTCAGGGATGGTTGGTTAATGCTCTTGAACGCCAAGCACGCGAGTTCTTGCAGGATCTGAGTATCTGCAGGCTTTTCGATGGCATGGCGAATCGCAAGAGCCAAGTCTTGCTGCGTCTGGTAGGTGTAGACGTGCGTGCGAGCTGGACGGAGCCTGATGATGGATCGAGGCTGGTGACGCTTCACGGTAAAGGGCTGAGAGAACGCTCGCCTTTGCAGGCGGTAAGCGCCGCTGGCTAGGACGTGTGCCGTCTCTTCGGGGTATTGGCTGATGAGATTGACGATTCTTGAGGGTAGAGCATCAAAACCAGTCTTTACCGCTTTGCCTTTGGGGAAGAACATTAGGTAGAGACGGTACATCTCGTCTTCAAGATCGGTCAGTCCATTGCTCATACCATCAGCTCCATGCGCAGTCCAATGCTGAGATTCTACGCCTGAAGACTCCCAGTAGGTAGAATGCCATCATGTGTATCGGCTACGAGCGAAAGGACTTCAAGGTGCAGAAGAAAGGATCGAATTGGAAATTTTTGGTGGGTGCTGCTGCTGGTGCATTCGTGGCTTATAGGTCTTTGAAGAATTCAAAACCGCCAATGGCGCTGGGGAATCCGGTAGGTAAAAACCTAGCCACGCCTCAGATTTTAGATAGTCCCAAGCACGAACAAGGAGTTTCTGAAGGAATACATCTTTCAATCACTCCGAAAAATACAATGGAATATTATTTTGGATATCTGCCTGTTAAGACTTTTCTCACAGCCTTAGCTGTCGCCTTTATTCTCAAATTTATAGATCTTGGAATGATGGACAAATTTAGGAAGGATAATTATTCTGTTGATAATGTCTATACGGCTTTGGCTAATGGTGCTTGGCTTCTCATCATACTTACCCCTATTTTGTTCGTGTTTAGAAAAAGTGGTATTGCGCGATGGGTTCGTTGGGTGTTAGCCACACTAATGACATTCTTTATTGACGTGGCGTTTTTCTCATCAGCATTCATTCTTGCAAACGTATTCCCCACAAGCAAAAATTCCGTAAGGGATGCTTGGTTGGTGGCTTTTATCCTTGTAGCGTCAGTTCTTTTGAATCATCTCTTGTTAATGCTGATGAGGAATGATGTGTCAACGCTCAAGCTTGTGAAAAGGGTGGATAAGCATTTTCAGATCGAGTGTGCGCCTCTGAGTGCTCAATGGGTTTTCGCAATAGCGGTAATTTCATTTCTCGTTATCAGCAGCTATTTTTCTAGGTACGGCATTCCATTTGCGTCGTTTTTCGCTTAAAGCTGTTTCAAAGGGGTTTCTGTTGACCACCCCTAGTGGCGCATACGTATTGTTCAGCTCTCACGTTGAGGTGTTTTGGCTTCCCATGTGCTGAGCAGGTACAGAGCGAGCGAGCCTGCCAGATTCACTGCCAATTCAGCATGACGTGGAGCTGGTTTCACTCCTGCCTTGCCAGTGCCGTGGGAATCGCTCAGGCGGTTCCTTAATGCGCCCAGTCCTTCGACTACTGACGTGCAGCCGCCAAGGATCTGCTTAAAGACCTTCTCTGTGTGTTGAGAGGGTGCAAGGTTGAGCAGTTCTGCGGTTTGACGGTACAGCTTGTTGAGGTCAGGGGTATCGTCGTACTCGATCCCAGCTTCTTCAAGGATGTGCTTGCAGACGGATTCCAGAAGGGTGCGCGCCATGGTGATTGCGCCTTCAGGATCTGCAGTGCGGCGCTCCAAAGATTTCGTCCAAGCGACTCTCACATGCTCCGAATCGAACCGCTCAATCGCACCAGTGACAACGTGGTCTGCTGGTGATGAACCACCTTTTTCTAGGTAGTCCAGAAGAGGACGAAATTCGTCCCACAAGTAGGTTCGGCGTTCGGCATAGGTGCCGTACTTGTTCTTGATGAACTGCCAAAACTGACTGAGGCTGCGGCATGTGTTCACACACCGAGGGACCATCGTCGATAGGGTAGGGTCTTCTAGAATGGCGCGTCTCAGCGTCAAGTACGCCGTATCGTCCTCCTGACCGCCTGTAGCTTGCGAGACCAGCATGTGCTGTAGAGCTTCTGCTTCTTCGGATAGTGGATGCATTTCTGACCCTGATACGCACTGAGAGTTGGGGAACCCTCGCCCAGTCTATAGCATAGCGGCGATCAGCTATCAGAGGGCTGTTGCGATGGCTAGCCGTCATCTAAAAAAGGTAAAGTAGGGGATTGATTTTGCCGTCCTTGGAACCCTTCTGAATGCCTCTACTGTCTTGGTTCAACCGTGATGCCGACCTGACGCGGGCTGCCCTTGCGCCTTACCGTCTGCTTGAGCCGGTTGCTGAACTGTCTCATGGAGAGCCGGACTCTCCGAACATGCTAATCGAAGGCGATAACCTCGACGCGCTGAAAGCGCTTCTCCCGTACTACGCAGGTCAGGTGAAATGCATTTTCATCGACCCGCCGTACAATACGAAATCAGCCTTCGAACGCTACGATGACAACCTAGAGCATTCGAAATGGCTGTCCATGATTTATCCCCGGCTTGAGCTTCTACGTGAGCTGATGAGTCAGGAGGGGTCGATCTGGATCACCATCGACGACAACGAAGCTCACTATCTCAAAGTCATTTGCGATGAGATCTTTGGTCGTAAAAACTTCATTGCTGAAATTATCTGGCAGAAACGAACCTCTCGCGAAAACCGGGCGGCTGTAGGCTCGTCTCATGACACGATGCTTGTGTACGCAAAAATGGAAGCGTCCAAGTGGAAGAAGTACCGGAACCTGCTTCCGTCCAACGATAAGGGGTACGGGAATGCCGACCAAGATCCTCGCGGACCTTGGCGATCTATCCCGTTCTCCGCGCAGGGATTCCGACCTAATCAGATGTACCCAATTACCAGCGATTCAGGTGATGTGCATCTGCCGCCGAAAGGTCGGTGCTGGGGCGCGGTGGAATCTGTTTTCAATCGATACCGCGAAGAAAACCGTGTCTATTTCCCCAAGGATGGCAAAGGCAAACCTCGTATCAAGCGTTTCCCATGGGAGGATGAGGGTCTAGTGCCCATGACCCTTTGGCATGCTGTGGATGCCGGTACTACCGAGGAAGCCAAGAAGGAAATCTTGACTCTGTTTCAGGATGTGGAAGCCTTTGACACTCCTAAGCCTGAACGCCTGCTAAGGCAAGTTTTGGAAGTGGCGAGTAAACCCGGTGATCTGGTACTCGACAGCTTTCTTGGCTCAGGCACGACTGCTGCGGTTGCGCACAAAATGAAGCGTACTTGGATAGGCATTGAAATGTCAGCCAACGCACGGCTTTTCTGTGGTCCACGGCTTCAGCAGGTTGTGAATGGAGAGCAAGGTGGCATTTCTGAAGCTATGGGTTGGATTGGTGGCGGCGGTTATCGCTACTACAAGCTTGGCGTTCCTGTTTTTGATGACGCGGGACACATCAGAGAAGGCATCTCCTTCGAGCAATTGGCAGCACACGTATGGTTCGCTGAAACGGGCACTGCTCGGTCGTCATCCGCTGAAAAATCCCCTTTTCTTGGTGAGCATCACGGCACGTCCTACTACCTCCTTTTCAACGGCATTCTCGGTGATCTGACTGCTGCGGGCGGCAACGTGCTGACTAAGCGCATTCTGAAAGCCCTGCCGAAGACTGATGGTCCCATGGTGATTTACGGAGAGGCGTGCGCAATTCCGTCTGAGCTTCTTCTGGAATCAAAAATCACCTTCCGGCAAACCCCATACGACATTAAGGCTCGTTGATCATGGCTCTGACGCTAAAGCTTTACCAAAACCGCGCATTGTCGAGCCTTGAGAAATTCCTCGACGTGGCTCGTCTGGAAGGACCATCAATGGCGTTCGAGCAAACCGTTGATGACGGGCTTGTCAGCGACTACAAGCTGATGCCGGGTTTGCCTGAAATCCCATACGTTTGTCTACGCATCCCTACGGGCGGTGGCAAGACGGTAATGGGTGCCCATATCATCCAAATCTGTGGTACTTCCTACCTCGAACGTCAATACCCTGTCGTTCTGTGGATGGTGCCGACGACACAGATTAAGACTCAGACCATTGAAGCTTTTCGCGACCACCGTCACCCGTATCGCCAAGAGCTTGATGACGCTTTTGGCGGTCAGGTTGCAGTGTTCGACGTAGCAGAGTTCACACGGATTCGTCCGGCAGATCTGATCACTAAAGTTTGTGTGGTCATCTCCACTGTGGCAGCACTGCGTGTCGATAAAGAAGAAGGTCGAAAGGTCTACGAGCATCATGAAGACCTTGAGGGGCATTTCACAGGTTCTGCGAGTCAGCTCGAACACCTTGAGAAAGGGAAAGACGGGAAAGCGGTCGCGTCATTCGCAAACCTTCTCAAGCTTCACGGTCCATTGGTCATCATGGACGAAGCACACAACGCGACTACGCCACTTTCCTACACGGTGTATGAGCGTCTTGGTCCAAAGGCTGTGGTGGAGCTTACAGCCACCCCTGACGTGTTTAGTTCGAACGTACTGGTCAGCGTCTCTGCCTTCGAGTTGAAGGCAGAGAACATGATCAAATTTCCTGTCATCCTCAAGGAACATAACGGGGAGTGGCAGGTAGCAGTCAGCAGTGCCGTAGCACGGCGAAAAAGCCTCGCGAAAACGGCGCTTGATGAACCTGAGTACATTCGTCCAATCCTGCTGATTCAGGCTGAAAATGCCAAGAGCGAAGCCACCGTTGAAGAGGTTAAACGCCACCTCATCGACACTGACGGTGTAGACGAAAAAGCTATTGCTATCGCGACTGGCACCACGCGGGAAATTGACGGAATCGACCTCTTTGCCAATGACTGTCCAATCGAAGTCATCATCACCAAACAGGCTCTGAAAGAAGGCTGGGACTGCTCCTTTGCCTACGTCTTCTGCTCTGTAGCTCAAGTTAAATCTGACAAGGATATTCAGCAGCTTCTTGGGCGTGTTCTGCGCATGCCGTATGCGGTTCCACGCCGCCAGGAAGCAATGAGCAAGGCGTATGCACACGTCACCACTGATACGTTTGGACGTGCTGCAGGTGAGCTTACCCAGTCACTCATCAACATCGGCTTTAATCCTATGGAAGCTGCTGCCGCCATCCGTAAAGAGAAGCCCCCTGAGCTGGCACTGCAAGGTGGTCAGATCGGCACTCCTGAGCTTCCTGTGTCGCGGGTCTTCGTGGCGAAAGCTCCTGACTTTTCGAAGATTCCCGAACGTGACCATGAGCGGGTTCAGTTCGTATTGGATGCTGATGGAATCGGCGGTGTCGTTGAGCTGAAAGATGAACTCGACCTGCTGACCATCGAAGCTATCGTTTCTACCGTATCGGGTAAGGATAAAAAGGCTGCGGTCGCTGCTGAGGTAGAAAGGCATCAGCAAGCTACGGTGGCTGCTAAAGCGCCTAGTGAAAGGGGAGTGGTGTTTCAGGTTCCACGCCTTTACTCGGTCGAGCAAGGTGAGCTTGAGCTGGTTGACCGTGGCGCGGTTTCCGCATCGTTTAGCTGGGATCTGCTGTCGTCCCCACCAGACCTTTCTTCTTTCCGTTTTGACGAATCAAGCATGACGTTCGAGGTGTATCTGGACGATAAAACTGTCCAGTTTCAGAACATGAAGGACGATGTTCAAACCTACCTTCCGGGCTTCGCGCAGGACCGTTCCGCATCAGACCTGATCGGGTGGTTGGACCAAGAAATCCGTGAGCCATCTATCAAACAGCCAGTGCTTCGCGAATGGCTGCGTCGAGCTGTTACTGGGCTGTTGGAGGATCGCGGCTTCTCCCTGTCGCAGCTCCTGAAAGGTCAGTTCATTCTGCGCAGGAAGCTGGGTGAGCAATTGTTACTGGCGAAGAAAAATGCCTATGACAAGGGCTTCCAGCAGGCTCTGTTCCATGACGATTTGGAGCTGGTGACTTCCTCAGAACCGGACCATGCGTTTACCTATCCGGCAGACATGGCGCTGTACCCGGCTACCTCGTACTACGCTGGGTCATTCAAGTTCAAGAAGCACTACTACCCATTCCCCGGCATGCTTCCTTGGAAAACGTCGAAGGGTGAGGATGCAGAGGAATACCTCTGTGCGCAGGCGATTGAGCTACTGGAAGACGTTGATTTTTGGGTGCGAAACCTCGTTCACGCTACCCAGTTCTGGATGCCTACCGCGACTCAACGTACCTACCCTGATTTCGTGGCACGTCTGAAGGATGGACGCCTGTTCGTGATCGAGTACAAGGGTGGCGACCGTGTGAGCAATGACGACAGCAAAGAGAAGCGCCTGATCGGTGAGCTGTGGGCTAAGAAATCAGGGGGGAAGGGGATCTACCTGATGGCGCAGAAGAAGGACGAGCAAGGACGTGGCTTGCGTGAGCAGCTACTTAACGCGATCAATACGGCTTCCTAACCCTTCAGTGGGACGGCTCAAGCTTCACTGGCTGAGCCGTCAAAAGTCATTCGCCATTTTCAGCCGCTTTCTCTTGCTGAGCGTGCGCCATCCTAGGCGCACAACTTTTATTCTCTGCCGGTGAGGCAGAAGCGTTCTTAATAAGGTCAATTCTCCTAGACGAAATTAGTTTATCAAAATTTGGTATAATGAGGGCATAACCAAATAATTTGAAATGAAGTACAAAATACCTTTTGCATTAATCGTCGGTGGAATCATCGTTTTTCCCCCAATCACCTCTCGCATCATAAGCCCAAGTATTTTTATGTCGTTGGGTGTCTCTGAAATAATAGCTGTTGCGTTGTACATATCACTGACGTTTTTCGTCATAGCTGCTGCGCTCGCAGTGATTTTCGTCGCTGGCGTAAAGCTTTCTCAAATGAGCCGAGCCAGTGTGGTCGAGCTAGAGTCTATCAATGAACTTCAAAAGCCTAATGTAGGAAAGCCAGCGAAAGGCAAAATCAACCTATCGAAAACCAAAGAAATTCCTAATGCTGAATCTGAAAAGAAGAAAGGGGATGGAGGATGGTTTTCAAGCTTTGCTGATGACTTGTCGTCCGGTGGGAATTCCGGTGACGGGGGAGGTGATGGCGGCGGAGGTGGGGATTAAGCAGAATCCG
>Ga0182007_10000152_pt1 | contig 46887 bp, 37 predicted proteins | sample Sormic07211113_1_FD_123023 | JGI IMG/M metagenome (GOLD analysis project Ga0182007, IMG submission 123023) | Rhizosphere microbial communities from Sorghum bicolor, Mead, Nebraska, USA - 072115-113_1 MetaG | ecosystem: Host-associated > Plants > Roots > Rhizosphere | place: USA: Nebraska...
CCAGACATGCCGGTGGCGAGGATCAACTGGGTAGGCTGTAAAGTCACACGCTCGCCATCGCGCTGCACTTCAACCTTCCAGGTGCCACTTTGCTCGTCAAAGCTGGCGCTCACGCATTCCGTACGCGGCCAATAATTGAGCTCCATGACTTTGGTGTACATTTCCAGCCAGTCGCCAATCTGGTCTTTTGGGGTGAAGACTGGCCAGTGATCGGGGAAGGGCAGGTAAGGCATATGGTCGTACCAGACAGGGTCGTGCAGGCACAGCGACTTGTAGCGACCGCGCCACTGATCACCAGGACGCTCGGCCTTGTCGACGATCAGAGTTGGCACACCCATTCGCTTGAGCCGCGCAGCGAGCCCCAGCCCACCCTGGCCACCACCCACGATCAGGCAGTAAGGTTGGGTGGTGATGCCTAGCGAAGCTTCCTCATCGCGACGGCGCTCTAACCAGTTGCGTTTGTCGGTGTTGGCGTGACCATGATTGGCACCCATTGGACGACGGCGGCCGCTGGGTTCTTCAAAGCCTTTGAGCTCGCGCATGGTCGTCAACAGCGTCCAGCACAGGCCCTCCTTTAGACGCACGTAGCCTTTACCTCGCGCCGCATCGGTTTCCACGCTGATCCAACCTTCGAGCACACCGTCATTCAGCGTCGCCTCACCTTCCAGTTTCCATCGCTCAGGACGAGTCTGGTCGAGGCGTGTTTCGAGCATGTCTCGGATGGCAGGCTTGCCTTCCAAGGTCACTAAGTTCCAGCTGAAAAGTAGTAGGTCACGCCAGTGACACTCTTCGGCAAACAGTTCCAGTACGCCGTTCAAATCACGTTGGGCGAGACGCTCGCCGAGGTTTTCGATCCAAGCAGCGAGTTGAGCAGTTGGCGTGTGCAGAGGCGTTTCGACAGCGATGTTCATGGGGCTTCTCCAGATCTTGTTGTTTTTGTACAACTTGCTCCAGAGCAAGGCTCGGGCCACCTCCGCGAAAGCCCCATTGCAGAGCTGCTGCGGCAGTATTGCTCAGGCTTGGATTCACATCTCTGTCACGATTCTGGAAAGGGTGGATGACAGAGTGTCACTCGGTGCCAAAAGCGCTCGTTGCGATCTTTTCATATAAGCTGCGAACAGACCCGTGTCCTAACCGTAACGGAGAACAAGAACAATGAAGCCGGCCTTGATCAACGCCCATGCACAACAAGTGCTGCAAGCCGTGCAGGACATTCACGCCAACCATGGCCCTATTGTTGACCGTGCCATCACACGATCTTGGCGTCGGTGCCTGGATCAGTATCAGCTCGATCCTGCCAGTCGCCGCGCACCGAACGTGGTTGAGCATCCACGCTTGCAGGATCACCGCGCGCCATTGGAACACATCATCGCTGTGGCGCACTGGCAGATGAGCAACTTGCACCAACAACTCGGACGTGATGGTCACGTGGTGCTACTCACCGATGCTCGCGGTGTGGCGATCGACAGTGTGTTTAACGAATCCGAACGAGCCGAATTTCAGCGTTCCGGGCTGTGGCTCGGCTCTGTATGGAGTGAAGATTGCGAAGGCACCAATGGTGTCGGCACCTGCTTGGTCGAGCGAGCGGACGTAACCATCCGTCGTGATGAGCATTTCCGTGGCAAGCACGTCGGTCTTACCTGTTCGGCGAGCCCGATATTTGATGCGAGTGGAGAGTTGCTAGCCGTGCTCAATCTCTCTTCTGTAAGGGATGACCACAGCCTTCAGCAACACTTCCAGGCCATGGCATTGACCAATCTATCGGCCAAGTTAATAGAGAGCTGTTTTTTCTTGGGGCATGATCCGCAGCGATATTTGCTTCGCTTCCACCCTGAGGCAGGCTTCGTTGGACTGCTGGGTGAAGGTCTGCTCAGTTTCGACGAGAGTGCCCGTATTTGCTCAGTCAATCATGCTGCGCTGGATCTGTTGGGCCTCAGCCGTGATCAAGTGATCGGCCAGTCTCTAACAGCGTTGTTGGAAACACCTATTGAGCAGGTGATGAGCCAGGCCAGCTCTCAGCCGAGTGTCTGTTGGCCAGTGCTGCTGGTGGACGGACGCCAGTTCTACGGGCAGCTACGAGAACCCGCGCACCAGGCGCCTTTAGTCATTCCCGCGACTCCCAAAATCAACGATGTGCACGTGTGCTTGGAAGACCCACGCCTGCAACGCGGCTTTGCTCGCGCATTACGTGTTTTGGAGCGTGACGTTCCGGTGTTTTTACAGGGCGAAACAGGTACTGGCAAAGAAGCTTTTGCTGCGGCGCTGCACCGCGCCAGCTCCCGAGCGACCCAGCCGTTTGTGGCGATCAATTGCGCAGCCATTCCAGAAGCGCTTATCGAAAGCGAGCTGTTCGGCTATCGCGGCGGCAGCTTCACCGGTGCACGTAAAGACGGGATGATCGGTAAGCTGGAACAGGCCCACGGCGGCATACTATTTCTTGATGAGATCGCCGATATGCCGCTGTCTTTACAGACTCGCCTGCTACGCGTGTTGGAGGAGCGTCAGGTGGTGCCCTTAGGCGGCGCGACGGCACGTCCGCTCGATGTTCGCCTCATCAGTGCCAGCCACCAGGATCTGCACGCCTGTGTGGCTGAAGGGCGCTTGCGCGAGGATCTGTTCTACCGCGTTGCCGGATTCGCCGTGCAGCTCCCACCGCTGCGTGAACGATCAGACAAGGGGCGTTTGCTCGACTTATTGCTGCGCGAGGAGGCAGCAGGGGTCAGGATTCGGCTAGAGGCGGGCGTCAGAGAGCGCCTGCTGACGCAGCCTTGGCCGGGCAATGTCCGGCAGCTGCGTACGTGCCTGCGCACACTGGTAGCGTTGGCATTGGAGGGGCGTGTCACCCTTGACGATTTGGCAGAGTTGCTGCCGGCAGTGCCAGCGACAGTTGCGCTGGCTGAAAATCCGCTAGGCGTATCCGAGCGGCAGACACTGCTCACATTGATTGAGGCGGAACACTGGCATATAGCCCATGTTGCCGCTCGCCTAGGGATCAGCCGCAATACGCTCTATCGCAAACTGCGTCATCACGGTATTTCACGACCCGGTTGAATGCAGAATGACATCGTCGCGTTTCCTGCCTCTGTGGACTTGGACTGAGAGGCTCTGTTCCGCATGCTCAGGACTTGTTATAGCGTTATGGATGAAGCTCAGTGTGCACAAGCAGGTCCAAGTTTGGTCACGGCGCCGTGAACTACTTTATCGCTTTGCTCATCTGGCGGATTTCAGTAATTTTTCACCTTGCAAAAATGTGCGGCCCGATGAGTTTGACGTGCTTTATTTCGACAGCAGCAGAAAGTAGATACTCATCGTTCCCAATATCATCGCCAGTGAAACATATTGAGACTGAAACGTACCCGTTGTTGAAATACGTGCCGGTACCTTGGAAATGTCAGTGCGCTGCGTTGGGTCTCTTGGTTTTTACGTAACCCATTGCGCATCGCAAGCGTCCTGCTGACTCGATGCAACGAATGCCACGTCATGGCCTCATATAAAAACGAGCGGCGCCTTTGGTGGAGAGGGGCGAGTGCGGTTTTTTCATTACAGAGGTGATTGTTTCCATGACGGCAGCTGAGAAAAATCATGTCGACTGGCTGGTCGAACAATCGATGCTTCATGCCGCAAAACAGCGGGCCAAGCTCTATTCGGGACAAGGTCGATTGTGGCAACAGCCTTACGCCCATACCCGGCCCCGTGATGCTTCGGCCCTAGCGTCGGTGTGGTTCACCGCTTACCCGGCGTCCATTGTCACTCGCGAAGACGGCAGCGTACTGGAAGCCCTGGGGGATGAAACCTTATGGCACGCGTTGTCGAGAATCGGTATCCAGGGCATTCACAATGGCCCGTTGAAAAGGTCTGGCGGCCTTTCGGGCACGGAACACACGCCGACGATTGACGGCAACTTTGACCGCATCAGTTTCGATATCGACCCGCAATTGGGCACCGAGGCTCAGCTTCAGGCGCTGGTGCGCATGGCCGCCGCGCACAATGCGGTCATCATCGACGATGTAATCCCGTCGCACACCGGCAAAGGCGCGGATTTTCGCCTTGCCGAGATGGCGTATGAAGACTATCCGGGGCTCTACCATATGGTGGAGATTCGCGAAGAAGACTGGCCGCTACTGCCCGACATTACCGAGGGACGCGATGCGCAGAACCTGACCCCGCAGCAGGTAGACGTTCTGCGAGACAAGCATTACATCGTCGGCCAGTTGCAACGGGTGATCTTCTTCGAGCCGGGAGTCAAGGAAACCGATTGGAGTGCGACATCGATCGTGATGGGGGTCGACGGCAAGCCGCGACGTTGGGTTTACCTGCATTACTTCAAGGAGGGGCAACCGTCGCTGAACTGGCTTGACCCGACTTTTGCCGCTCAGCAGATGATCATCGGAGATGCGCTACATGCCATCGACGTCATGGGGGCGAAAATCCTGCGTCTGGACGCCAACGGTTTCCTCGGCGTGGAACGCAAAATCGATGGCACCGCCTGGTCCGAGAGCCATCCGTTGTCGATCACTGGCAACCAACTGCTGGGCGGGGCGATTCGCAAGGCCGGTGGCTTCAGTTTCCAAGAGTTGAACCTGACGGTCGACGACATTGCCGCCATGTCCCATGGCGGCGCCGACCTGTCCTATGACTTCATCACCCGACCGGCCTACCAACACGCCTTACTGATGGGCGACACCGAATTTTTGCGCTTGATGCTGCGTCAGATGCACAACCTCGGCATCGATCCGGGCTCGCTGATCCATGCCTTGCAGAACCATGATGAATTGACCCTGGAACTGGTGCATTTCTGGACGCTGCACGCTCACGACACCTACCTCTATCAGGGCCAAACCTTTCCCGGCAACATCTTGCGCGAGCACATTCGCGAGCAGATGTATGAGCGCCTGGCGGGAGAACATGCTCCCTACAATCTGAAATTCGTCACCAATGGCGTGTCCTGCACCACCACCAGCCTCATTACGGCGGCTCTGGGCATTCGTGACCTCGAGGCGATAACCTCTGCGGATATTCAGCAGATCCGCCAGGTCCATCTGTTGTTGGTGATGTACAACGCCATGCAACCCGGCGTGTTCGCATTGTCTGGCTGGGACCTGGTTGGCGCGTTGCCATTGCCTGCGGAACAAGTCGAGCATTTGATGGGCGACGGTGACACACGCTGGATACATCGCGGTGCCTATGATCTGGTGGACCTCAACCCGCAGGCATCGATGTCGGCGGGGCGGATGCCACGTCCGAAGACTTTGTATGGCAGCCTGCCGAGCCAACTGAAGGATTCGGATTCGTTCGTCTCACAACTGCGCAAAATTCTTGCTGCGCGCCGCGCCTACGACATCGCCGCCAGTCGCCAGATCCTGGTGCCGGATGTCGAGCATCCGGGGTTGCTGATCATGGTCCATGAGCTGCCGGCCGGCAAAGGTACGCAAATCACCGCGCTGAACTTCGGCTCGACTCCGATCACCGAAACTCTGCATCTGCCCAATATCGCACCCGGGCCGGTGGTCGACATCATCAATGAACGAGTCGAAGGTGATCTTACGCCTGAGGGCGAGTTCACCATTACGCTGGATGCGTATGAGGGGTTGGCACTGCGGGTGGTGAGCAGCTCACCTATGATCTAGTAACCTGTAGGGGAAATCGAAGTGGTTGATCGCTCAACCACCTCGACGGCACTTCAACCTCGGCTCATCACCGTTGCGTCACCAGCATCGCGCCGCTGTAGGTACACACCGATCACGACCAACATCAATGACAAGACAGCGGAAACCCCCAATTCCATTTGATGCCCCGGGACGAAAGCCATAAGGCCCAGGAACACCAGAATAAAGGCGATGGTGATGTAAGAAAGCACCGGGAAGAAGGGCACCTTTACCAGCAGTTTTTCTCCACTCGCAATGGCACGCTTGCGAAGAATGACGTGGCTGATCGCAATCACCAGATACATAACCAACGCAATTGTGCCAATCGTCGCAATCAGTGGCACCAGAACGGCTTGCGGCAGGGTGTAGTTAGCGACCAGCAGAATCAACGATGCTGCACTGGAGTAAAAAATCGAGATCCGTGGCACACCGTTATGTGTCGTTTTAGCCCATGATCGCGGAGCGTCACCTCGTGAAGCGAGGGAGTAACCCATCCGTGAGGCGGTGAAGATTGCAGAGTTCAAGGTGCTGGCGACGCCAACCAGGATGACGGTCTGGACAATCGTCGCCGCAGCGGGAATGTTTATCGCTTCCAGCGTTGCCTGGAAAGAACCGTTCGCCAGCGCCGGGGCGTTCCAGGCAACCAGGCTCACGATCACGAAAATTGAGCCGAAGTAGAAAATCACCATCCTCCAGACAACCGATCGTATGGCTTTGCGAATGCTGGTACGCGGATCCGGGGATTCGGCGGCGGCAATGGTGACGATCTCCATGCCGGTGAAGCTGAACATCGCCAGTACCAGCGCGGCGAGTATGCCCGTGCCGCCCGTAGGGGCGAAGCCACCATCAATCCAGAGGTGGCTCACACCGCTTGTTGAGGAGCCAGGTAATAATCCGAAGATCGCAGTGAGGCCCAGTGCGATGAAGGCCAAGATGGTGATGACCTTGAACAGCGAAAACCAGTACTCCAGGGTGCCAAAGTTCTTGACGCTGAGGATGTTGGTTGCCGTCAGCAAAGCGATCATGACGGCGCCCACCAACATTGACGGTACGCCCAGCCAGCCGCCGAGGATGTCCGAGGCGACGATGGCCTCAAGCGGGATGACCAGCACGTAGAACCACCAATACAACCATCCGATAGAGAAGCCGGCTCAGCGTCCCAATGCCTGTTGAGCGTAAGTTGAGAATGAGCCCGTATCCGGATTGGCGGTCGCCAGTTCTCCCAACATGGTCATAACCAAAATTACCATGACCGCGGCGATAGCAAATGAGACAAGGACTGCCGGGCCAGCGGCGGAAATGGCGCTGGCCGATCCGACGAAAAATCCGGCGCCAATCACGCCGCCGATCGAGATCATGGTGATCTGCCGGCTGTTTAGGCCTTTTGAAAGTTTGCCGCCAACAGGCGGAGTCTCCTGCGTGTTGTAAGTGCTCATTGGTATAGATCCCCCGATTTTATCGTTGTCAGAAACCCGGACGTGATGAGTCGCCAGTTACTTTTTGCTGTTGCACGTTTAGAGAACATTTTTTTTTAATGAGGCGTTGTTGCTGCGTGCCTGGCGTTGTTTATCGGTCGAAGCTGTTTTGGGTGTTCGCGTCAGTAATGGGCCGAACGTTGCCAGCAAGCCCAGCATGATCAACGGGAAAAACATTAGTCTGCCCAGGCCAAAGTTGCTGACAATCACCGTGATGGCGGCCGGCCCCACAAGCATCCCGGAGAACCCGATACAGTTAACGATGCCGATGTTGCGACCCGCATGTTGTGGATCGCGGCGTCCGGCGGCAGAAATCATCAGGGGGGCGATGCAGGACAGTCCGAGGCCGAACAGTGCGAAGCCGACGATGCCGGTCATTGCGGTGCCACCGACAATGGTGATGATCATGCCGAGGACACACAGCGTCCCGCAGCCGAAAACCACCTGTGAGTTACCGAACGCGGCAGCCAACCGGTCACCGAAAAGACGCCCGACAAAGGCTGCACCGACGAAGACGGAGACTGCCATGCCGGCTGTCGAGGTCGTTGTCGAGAACTCACGCCGAATGTATTCCTGGCCCCAGTCGGCAATCGCGTTTTCTCCCATCATGCTGCCGAGCAACAGGGTACCGAGCGCAATCATGACCAGTAACGATTTGGTCGATGGGCCTTTGCCTGACTCATCTGTCGGGCGGGCGCCTGTGTGCCAGTCGCTGGATGACGACTCGGGAACATCATGCTTGCCGAGCAGCCATCGGCTGAAAAAACAGCCCACGATAAATAGCGCCACGCCAAGTACGGTGTAGGGCACTTGCACGCTGTCGGTGTAGAAACCGGTCAGCCAACTGCACACCATTCCCAGCAGAAAGCCGCCCAGTGAATAAAACGCGTGGAAGCCAGACATGATCGAGCGCTGGTAGAAGCGTTCGACTTGAACACCATGCGCATTCAACGCGGTATCCAGAGCACCTCGCAGTAGACCGAGCACAACACCGAAGCACAACGCGAACCAGAAACCACTGACGAAACCCAGCGGAATAATGGAGAGGGGATACGCGAGTGCGCACACCGTGATGACTGGCTTTGCACCGAAAGTGTCCAACAAGCGGCCAACCCACAGCGCACCCGTTGCCGAACCCACACCAACCCCGAGAGCGACTAAACCGAAGTTCGCATCTCCCAACTCGCCGGTAAAGCCCAGTTGCGCTCTGAAGACACTGACACCTGTCGACCAGATGTACATCATGGCCCCAATCATCATGAAGCCCAGGAAAGTCGCGATACGCGCCCTGCGAATGCGATCGGGGATCTGTGTTTTTTGAATGTTGTTAATCACGCTGCATTGTCCCTTTTGTTTTTTTGGGGGTGTTCATGCAATTGGAAGTTTATGTCGATAGAGTTATACGTATAACCCTATAAAAGTAACATTGGCAACAGACTGGCTGTCAATCCTTTTCGGTTTTGTGGCCAGTACGTGCGCATTCGTATCTCACATCCTGCTGGGCGTCGTTGTCCCGCTTTTCGTTGTCCTGTTGGCCTATTCTATTGTTTTGAGTTATACGTATAACCTTACTGAATCGAACACAGAGGTTTCCGTGTCGTCTCAAGAATTGGTATTGCCGTGCGCCACACCTGATATGGCCGCCTACCGACTGACATTTCTGATGTCAGGCCTTTGCATGGGCGCATGGGCACCCCTGGTTCCTTATGCACGTAGTCGAGCAGAGGTCGACGACGGTGCGTTAGGCCTGCTATTGCTATGCCTCGGCCTGGGCTCACTGGTGATGATGCCGCTTGCCGGCGTTCTGAACGCCAGGAAAGGTTGCCGCTTTACCATGCACGTCGGTATTGCACTGGTATTACTGACATTGCCAATGCTAGCGACGACGCATTCATTTGCAGGCTTGATGTTTGCCCTGACAGTTTTCGGCGCTGGGTGCGGATCAGTCGACGTGACGATGAACGTACAAGGGGTGATGGTGGAACGCGCGACGGGCCGTTCACTCATGTCAGGCTTTCATGGATTGTTCAGCCTGGGAACGATTGTCAGTGCGGCGGGTATGACCACCTTGTTATGGCTCGGCGCTACGCCTTTGCTGGCGAGCAGCGCGGTGTTGGCGGCACTGGTCGCTTTCGCCCTGACCTCCGGGCGACAAATGTTGGGGCGCAGCGGCGATGAAGGCAGCCCGATATTTGTCCGGCCCACGCGAAAAGTCTTGTTGTTGGGCTTGCTCTGTCTGTTCGCCTTTCTCGCGGAAGGGGCGATTCTTGACTGGAGCGCGGTGTTTCTCGCGGAGGTACGTGGGGTTCAGCATTCGATTGCCGGCCTGGGCTACGCGGCGTTCGCAGTGATGATGGCCCTGGGACGATTGAGTGGCGACCGGATTCTGCTGAAGCTTGGTTCGCGCGTGGTGCTCATCGGTGGCGGCCTTATTGTCATACTGGGATTCATGATGGTCGTGCTGGCGACGAACTGGCTCCTGAACCTGGTGGGGTTCGCCGTCATAGGCATTGGTTTGGCGAACATTGCTCCGGTTTACTTATCGCTGGCAGGTGCCCAACAGACGATGCCGGGTGAGTTGGCGATTGCCGCGGCAACCAGTCTCGGTTACCTCGGCATCTTGATGGGTCCGGCAGTCATTGGGCTCTTCGCTCACGCGACCGGTCTGTCTGCGGCGCTGCTCGCAGTTGCTTCATTAATGATCGCGATCATGGTCAGTGCTACTCGACTGGTTCCGAAGGCTTCCCGTCAACGGTTACACTGAGTGCATGTTTTTTCACGGACCTCGTATGAGGTTCAAAAAGATTGGGAAGTAAGCGATGGCATCCGTTTCAATGAAAGATGTAGCACTGTCTGCGGGGGTGTCTCAGGCTGCTGTGTCGTACGCTTACAATCGCCCCTCCAAATTGTCGCAAGCCCAGCGTGAGCACATCCTTGAGGTGGCCACCTCATTGGGCTACCCGGGACCCAATGTTCTGGGGCGAAGCCTTCGCTCGGGCAAGATTGGGGCGATCGGGCTGATGATGATGGACAAATTGTCCCTGGCGTTCGCCGATCCCTGCACCATCGCCTTATTGCGCGGGATCAGTGAAGTAGGGGAGCTGGAAAATGTCGCGCTGACGTTGTTTCCACTCAATAACAACCGGCTCGTCGGTCGTGCGCAGGCGGCGAACCACGGCAGCCTTGCACTGCGCGGGCTGGTGGATGGTTTGATTATCTCAACTTTGCCTGATGATCACCCAGCCGTATTGGCCGTGGTGAAACAGAACATTCCGTTTGTGGTGATCGATTCCCCACTGGTGGAAGACTCGTTTTTTGTCGGGATTGATGATCGCGGTGCCGCCCGTACGCAAATGCAACACCTGCTGGACCTGGGGCATCGCAAAATAGGCATCATCATTGACCGTCTGAACCCCGACGGTTATCGCGGCCCGATTGATCAGCAGCGATTCAAAAGCGCCAGTGAGCGCATTGTGAGGGAGCGGCTGACCGGGTACGTGGAAGCGGCGAGTGTGGCCGGCCTGGCCTTCGAAGACCTGAGCATTATCGAGGCCGGCGGACTTGATTCGACGGCGGGGCAAGCGGCCGCCTTCACGCTGCTGACGTCCAACGACGTCACGGCGGTGGTTGCCTGCTCGGATGTGATGGCGATCGCCTGCATGAAAACGGCTCATGCGCTCAATCGCGATGTCCCGCAAACCCTTTCTGTAATTGGCTTTGACGATATTCCTGAGGCGGTTCAGCTCGGCTTGACCACGATTGGCCAGCCCATGGTGGAGAAGGGCGTTTATGCCGCAAGAATGCTGACCGAACAACTGAATGCACCAGCCGGCACCCGGCTCGAACCCGAGCAGAAGATTTTCGCCACGAAATTGATTGTGCGCACATCGACGCTCAATGTGCAGGCTGCAGACGTTTAAGAACTTGCAGGGCTGCGGCGTAAAGTACGCCGCAACCATTCTTCAGGTTGGTTTTTAACCGTTCAACTCGGCAGGCGTTTGAAACTCGCCGCGACCCGAAGGGCATTGGCGGCGATGGTCAGTGCCGGATTGACCGCGGCCGATGAGGGGAAGAAAGAGCTGTCGACCACCCAGACGTTATTCAGGTCATGCAGCTTGCAATTCACGTCCAGCACACTGGTAGCGGGGTCGGTGCCCATCACGGCAGTGCCGCATTGATGCGAGTTGGTGGCAATCCCCATGCGTGCTTTCAGAATCACTGGATAGCCCGCCTCGCGCATCACTTTACTGGTCTTGCTCACCAAACCCTCATGAGCCTTGAGGTTGTTCGGCGTCCAGTGGACCTTGATCGCATCACGCTGTTTGTCATACGTGACGCGGTTTTCCTGCGTCGGCAAATCCTCAGAGGTCAGATACAGGTCGACGCTGTGGTCGGTGATGTATCGCGATGCGAACTTTGGCAGCCACGGGCGCATGGAGGTAATCATGGGCTCGCGGATTTTTCCCAGCATCTGCACGTTACCCAGCGGGAACGAATTGTGCGGGCTGGCGCTGTACCAGTCGTTGATGGCCAGGGTCTTCTGGAAGATCACTTTGTTCTTGCGTCGCGGGTCCACCGCCAGCATGAAGGTGCTGTTGTGAACCATGTAGTTGCGCCCCAGTTGCCCAGAGCTGTTGCCAAGGCCTTCAGGGTGCTGATCGTTCGCCGACTTGAACAACAGGGCTGCGCTGTTCACCGCGCCGCACGCCAGGACAAAGCGTTTGGCTCGAAGCGTCACCTCGCGGCCATCAATCAGGCCACGGGCCTCGTTCACGGTCCGGCCGTCGGTGCCGGTGATCAGTTGTTTGATCATGGTGCGGGTCATCAGCCTGACGGTGCCACTGCGCAAGGCAGGTCTCAGCGCCGATACTTCAGCGTCAGCCTTGGCATCGACGAGGCAAGGATAGCCGTCGCAGGTTGAACACAATACGCAGTCACCGCCGTCGCCATAATCCACCGCTGCCGGCATCACGAAGGGCTTGAGTCCGGAACGGCGCATGCTTTGCTCCAGCGGAATCAGGGCGGGGTCATGTTTGAGCGCAGGCTGCGGAAAAGGGCACGAGCGCCAGGGTTCGCTGGGGTCGATGCCGGCCTGGCCATGCACCCGATAAAGCTTTTCGGCTTCGGCGTACCAGGGTTCCAACTCCGCGTAACTGATGGGCCATGCGGGTGAAACGCCCTCGGCGTGCTGAATTTCGCCAAAATCCTCTTCGCGAAACCGTGGCAGCATGGCGCCGTAGAATTTGGTATTGCCGCCGACGTAATAAAACACCCCCGGCGAAAACGCTTGATTGGATTCATCCAGCCACTGTTCGGCATTGCGATAGCGGCCTTCGGCGAACACCGATTCGGTGCTCCAGTTCTGTATTTCACGGGGCAGGAAATCCCCCCGTTCGACGATCACAATGTCCAGCCCACTCTCGCGCAGCGCATGGGCAAAGGTTGAGCCGCCCATGCCCGAGCCGATAATCACGACATCACAGTTGATATTGCCATCTGCATCAGGTGTCACCACGTCGAGGGCGCGCGGTTCGCGCGGCGCCCCCGGTTGTGGATTCAGCTCTGCATGATGCGAAATCAAGGCATCACTCATTTGAGCTGCTCCAGTTCTTATAGGTGCTGTTCGGAGTTGCGCAGTTCCCGGTATTCGTCCTGGCGTTCGTCAGTGATGTACTCGGGAATCGGGAAATCCCACCAGCCTGGTACCCAAGGACCTGCGGCGTCACGGTCAGTCGGGATCTCGATCAGCACCGGCACGTTCAGGTCCAGGGCTTCCTGCAGGATCGGCTCCAGGTCTTCAGGGCGCTCCACGCGATAGGATTTCAGGCCGAAGGCTTCGCCGACCGCTTTGAAATCCGGGCTGTACGGCGTGCCGTCCGGGTGGTTGAACTCGGTGCCGATGTGGCGACTGGTCTGCTTGCGCTGGCCACCGCGAATCGACATGTACCCGGCGTTGTTCTGGATCATGAACACCACGGGAATGTTGTTGGTCACGCAGATCGCAATTTCCTGCGAGGTCATCAGGAAGTCACCATCGCCGAGGATGCACACCACCGGTTGGTTCGGTGCCGCCAGTTTGGCGCCGATCGCGGCCGGCACCGCCCAGCCCATGGACGAGAAGCCGCCCGAGGTCAGGTGCGTGCGCGGCGTGTACACCGGGAAGGTCTGCTTGACCGCGCCTTGGGTGTTGCCGGAGCCGACAACCACAATGGTGTCCCGCGGGAAGATCTTGCGCAGCGCGCCCAGCGGACGTTGCGAGGTAAACGGGAAACGGTCGGAGTCGCGACGACCCGCCAGTTTGGTTTCCCATTCGTCCTGATAACCGCGCAGGTCGGCCAGGTATCCTTCGCGGTCCACGGTCTGGCCTTTCAAGCCTTCGACGATGTGGGCCAGGGCGTATTTCGCATCGGCGCAGATGCCCACGGTCACCGGGTAGTTTTTGCCGATTTCGTGCGGATCGATGTCGATGTGGATCAGCTTCGACGGCGGAATCGCAAAGGTCACGCCCTTGGCATAACTGGACGATGACCAGTCGGTGAAACGACAGCCCACGGCGATGATCACATCGGCGGTGGACGCCACGGTATTACCGCACATTGTGCCGGTCTGACCGACGCTGCCAGCGAACAGCGGGTGATCTTCCGGGAAGCCGCTTTTGCCGTTCCAGGTGGTCACCACCGGAATCTTCCAGGCTTCGGCCAGGGCGAGCACTTCAGCGCTGGCCTCGCCGGTGATGACACCGCCGCCGATCACCAGCACCGGGCGCTTGCACGCCTTCAACTCTTCAACCGCGCGGGCGGTAGCTGCCGGGTCCGGGAAGCATTTGCCGATCGGGGTGCGTTCTTCCAGGGCGTGCAGGGTTACTTCGGCGGCTTCGGCCTGAACGTCCATCGGGATTTCCAGATGAACCGGGCCAGGGCGGCCGGTGACCATCGCGCTCCAGGCCCGATGCATCATGAACGGCAGCTCTTCAACGCGGGTCGCGACCCAGTGACGTTTGGTCACGGCTTCGGCGATTTTCGGGAAGTCGTTGTCGGTGTAGCGCTCCAGCTCCTGCAGCAATCCGTGGCCGCGCATGTGGGTGGGCGGCCCGCCGGTGATCAGCATCAGGCTGGTGGAGTCGGTGAACGCGGTGGCCATGCCGATAACGGTATTGGCCGCGCCGGCACCGATGGAAGTGACCGCCGCCATCGGCTTGCCGGAAACCCGGTAGTAACCGTCCGCGAGGTGAACCGCACTCTGTTCGTGGAAGACCTGGATGAACTTGAGTTTGGAGTCTTCCTCAAGGAAGGCATCGGTGAGGGTCCAGATACCGTGACCGGGGATACCGGCGACGTATTCGACGCCATAGTTTTTCAGGGTTTGAGCCACGATCTGGCTGCCGGTCAATTTAGTCATGACAGGACTCCTTGGGTTGATGAAAGTGAGGTGTTTTTTTCCGTGCCTTGTGCGCGGCCGCGAGTTGCCCAGTTCAGGCCCTGCTTGGTCAGGCGGCGGATATTCGGGTCGGCGAGGTTGCTGGTGTCGTGGCCGATCGAGTGATAGAACACCCGGCCCTGACCCCACTGGCGAACCCAGGCGACCGGGCTGCGATGGCCCTTGAGCCACGGGAGCGGGTTACCGTCGAAGGTGGTTTCGGCCAATACGTGGATGTTCGGGTCGACCTGCATGTAGTACTGCTCGGACCGCACCTCGAAATCCTCGACGCCTTGGGTGACTTCGTGGCTGTGGTCGATGATGTTGACCTGGTACGGATGGGGAAAACCTTCGCCCATCGGGTGCTCGAGAAACGAGCCGCCCAGCACCCAGTGATACTTGAGGCTGGCGCGAAACGCCGCGCCGGCGCCATGCCAACCGACCAGCCCGGTGCCGCTTTCTATGGCTTCGAGCAGGCGGTTTTCCTGGGAGGCGGTCAGCGTTTCCGTGGTCACGGCGTTGTTCCAGCCGATCACGATCAGGTCGTAACCGGTCAAGTCCCTGTCCAGTGTGAAGATGTCGGTGGACTCTTCGACATCGAAATCCAGTTCCTGGAAAACGGTCCGTGCCCATGCAGCAATTTCGTAGGGGTAATGGCCGGGCCAGCCACCGTATAGATACAAGACTCGACTCACGGTTGGTCACCTCTTCAAGTTGGGTGTGATTATTAGGTTATACGTATAACCGCTTATTTAAGCTATCACTCCGAATAACTAAGTCAATGCCTTCGTTGTTTTTTTATGGATGATGGCTTGCAGGCCTTGTTTTATGGGCCTTAAAGCCGCACAGGGCGCAGTTTGTAAATAACCGGTAGTTCTGAGAACGATCAGGTCGCAAGGGTTTGTTAATAAATGGTTATACGAATAACAGTAGTTGTCGCTGTCAGTGCTTCAGCATTGCGTCTGTGCTGCGTCAGATCGCGTCATCAATAAGGAGCCTGCGAAATTGCCCGGGGCAGGGGGGTGAGAAAAGATGGTCGCCAATGCTGAGTGCATGTGGCGTGCCCTCAAGAACCACCTGGAGCAAGTTGATGATTCGTTATCTGAAAAAAAGTAAGCCTGTCGAAGCTCAAGCCGAAATCGCCTCCCAAGTCCGCGACACCGTTGAGCAGATCATCGCCAACATCGCCAGGAACGGCGACGCCGCCGTGCGTGAATACTCGAAGCAATTTGATAAATGGGAACCCGTGTCTTTCCGCCTGACCGACGCAGAAATCGCGGCGTGTGTCGCCAGTCTGTCGGAGCAGGAAATCGGCGATATCAAATTCGCCCAGGCGCAAGTCCGCCGGTTTGCCGAAGTGCAAAAAGCCTCCATGCACGACGTCGAAGTCGAAACCCTGCCGGGGGTGATCCTCGGGCATCGCAACATTCCGGTGAACTCGGTGGCCTGCTACATCCCCGGCGGCAAATACCCGTTGCTGGCCTCGGCGCACATGAGCGTGTTGACCGCCAAGGTCGCGGGCGTGAAACGCGTGGTCGCCGCCGCGCCACCGTTCGATGGCAAACCCCATCCGGCCATCGTCACCGCGATGTACCTGGCCGGTGCCGATGAGATCTATTGCGTCGGCGGTGTACAGGCGATCGCCGCGTTTGCCCTAGGCACCGACGCCTTCAAAGCGGTGGACATGATCGTCGGGCCAGGTAACGCTTATGTCGCGGAAGCCAAGCGCCAACTGTTCGGCAAAATTGGTATCGACCTGATCGCCGGTCCGACCGAAACCTTGGTGATTGCCGATGACAGTTCCGATGTTGAAATCATCGCCGCCGACTTGCTAGGCCAGGCTGAACATGGCGTCAACTCGCCTGCGGTGTTCCTGACCAACAGCACGGTACTGGCAGAAACCCTGCCGGCCGAAATCGAGCGCCAGTTGGCCATTCTCTCGACCGCGCCCGTCGCCTCGGTTGCCTGGCGTGATTATGGCGAAATCATCCTGTGCGACACCGTCGACGAGCTGGTGCAGGAAGCCGACCGGATTGCATCCGAGCACGTCCAGGTGATGACTCGCGAGCCGCTGTATTTCCTGGAGCACATGACCAACTACGGCGCGCTGTTCCTCGGTGAACGGACCAACGTCTCCTACGGCGACAAGGTTATAGGCACCAACCACACCCTGCCTACCACCGGCACCGCGCGTTACACCGGTGGGCTGTGGGTCGGAAAGTTCATCAAGACCTGCACTTATCAGCGAGTGCTGACGGACGAGGCGTCGGTGCTGGTCGGCGAATACTGCTCGCGCTTGTGCGGCATGGAAGGCTTCGCCGGGCACAAGGAGCAGGCGGATATTCGCATTCGTCGCTACAAGAAACACGCTTGAGGGTTGTTGCTCAGTTGCAGCACTTGGCAAGCGGGTAGCGAGAAAAAGGGTCGTTTCTCGCTGCTGTTGGTCACTCTCACCGTCTTTCCAAGTGTTTTCAGGCTCTCCGTACGGGGAGCTTTTTTTTTGAAGCGCTCGAAAGAACTCGTTGTTCCAGGCTGGATTATAGTGAGGCGATGCGATGGGAACCTTCTCGATTAAAACAAGAATTACGCTGGCTGCCGGGAGTTGCCTGTTTGTCATGGTGCTTTGCCTGGTGGGGTTTTCGATTCAACAGATGCGCGACACCTCTGCGGTGGTCAGCGAGTCCAGTACCCAAGCGCTGTCCCAAGCGTCAATGCAGTACCTGGAGGCGACGGGATTCTTGCAGGCCAACGGGGTTGAGAAGCGCTTCCTCAGCAGCCTGATGTTCACCCGTTCCCTGGCCACCCAAGTCGTGATGATGCGTCGCCAGGCCAAGCAAAATGGTTTGGCCCCGGCGCAGCTGCGTGGCGATCTTTATCGCTTGATTCGCGCGCAAGTGGCAACCACACCGGAGATCCTCGGCGTCGGCATTTCCTTTGAACCGAATGCCCTGGACGGTGCCGACGGGAGCGCAATCAATGGCGCCGATTTCACCGGCAACCCCAAGGGCCGGTTTGCGGTATACGTCTCGTCGATGCAGAACTTCGTCCTCGACGAAAAGGAAATGCTGGACGACGGTGACCCTGGGAAAGCCTGGTGGAATTGCCCGAAAAAAACCCGCAAGGCCTGCCTGATCGAGCCCTATACCTTCGAGCTCAACGGTGTGGCGACCCTGACCTCGAGCATCGCGATACCGTTGCTGGACGGCGGCAAATTCATTGGCGTGGTCAGCATCGACGTGCCGTTGAGCAGCTTGCAAAATATTGCGCAGAAAGCCAGTACCTCGCTGTTCGAAGGCCTGGGGCAACTGACGTTTGTCAGCGCCGCCGGTGCCGTCATGGGTAAAAGCGGCGACCCTGCGGCGTTGGGCAAATCCATCAAGGACCTCTACCCACGAAAGGCTGCTGACATGTTCGAGGGCGCGAAGTCAGGGAAAACCTTGGTCCACGATGAGCCTGACAGCGCCAACGTGATGCTCGTCGTGCCGTTCTCCCCGATTCCAAACGCCAGCCAGTGGATGACCATCATCGAAGTGCCGCGCGCGGTGCTAATGGCCTCGGTCGCGGCGATGCAGCAGATCATGGAGCAATCCAATCGGCGGTCGATCATGGTGCAAGTGGCCACCGGAATCGGGGTCACCGTGGCCGGTACGTTGTTGATGGGGTTGTTGGCGGTCAGCGTGACGCGGCCTATTCGTCGGGTGTCCGCCATGCTGGAAGCCATCGCGAATGGCGAGGGCGACCTGACTCGCCGATTGAGCGCAGAGCGTCAGGACGAAATGGGCGTGCTGGTGGGCTGGTTCAATCGCTTCCTCGATAAGCTGCAGCCCATCATGGCCGAGGTCAGTCAGAGCGTTCTGGAGACCCGATCCACCGCTGACCAGGCGTCGTCGATTGCCACCCGGACCAGCAGTGGCATGCAGCAACAACTGCGCGAGGTCGAGCAAGTCGCCACCGCCGCCCATGAGATGAGCGCCACCTCTCAAGACGTCGCGCGCAATGCGTCCATGGCCGCGACTGCCGCGCGCAATGGCGATATCGCTGCGCAGTCCTGCAAAGCTACGATCGAGACGGCGGCGCACTCCATTCAGTCCCTGGCCGATCACATGAGCGGCGCAATGACCGGGGTCCGCCAGCTCTCCGACAGCAGTGAGAAAATCGGCAGCGTGCTCGACGTGATTCGCACCATCGCACAGCAGACTAATCTGTTGGCACTCAACGCTGCGATCGAAGCGGCGAGGGCCGGGGAGACGGGCCGGGGATTTGCGGTGGTGGCGGATGAGGTTCGTTATCTGGCCCAGCGCACCCAGGATTCCGTGAGTGAGATCCAGGGAGTGATCGAAAGCCTGCAAAGCGGTACGCGCGAGGTGGTGAATGCCATGCAGAGCCAGCACCTCCAGGCAGACGCCAGCGCCGCCCAGGCACTGGAGGCGGTCGACGCACTGGCCCATGTCAGCCAGAACATCGAGATCATGACGGACATGAACCTGCAAATCGCCAGTGCGGCGGAAGAGCAGAGTGCGGTGACCGAAGAAGTGAACCGCAATGTCTCGGCGATCAGGGACGTGACGGGCGCGCTGGTGGAACAAGCCGATCAATCGGCGCGGATCAGCCAATCCCTGAACGACCTGGCGAACCAGCAACAGGTGCTGATGAACAACTTCAGGATCTGACCCTCCCACACTGGACTGGTGTCGTTCACAAGTCCTGGGCCCGGCAAAGATCACCTGTGGGAGCGAGCTTGCTCGCGATGACGGCGGTACATTCAACATCAATGTTGCCTGTTACACCGCTATAGCGAGCAAGCTTGCTCCCACTGGGGGGGGCTGTGTTGTGCTTGCTAATGAGCGTGCTGGATATGATCCGCCGCTTTCTCGCCGATCATGATCGCCAGTGCGTTGGTATTGCTGGAGCACAAACTCGGTGCAATGGAGTTGTCGGCGACTCGCAGGCCTTCGATCCCGTGTGCGCGCAACGTGTTATCCACCACCGCCATCTCGTCCACACCCATTTTGCAGGTGCCGACCGGGTGCAGCGCGGCGTGGGCCTGTTGGCGCACGAACTTCCGGTAATCGTCGTGGGTGCGCAAAGGTCCGGCGGGGACGTGCTCGCGCAGAATGTGCCCGGCCATGGCGCTCTGGCACATGATGTGGCGGCCGAACTCGGTCGCTTGCACCATGCACTCCAGATCGAAAGGATCGGTCAGGTAGTTGGGTTCAATCGACGGCAAGTCCATCGGGTTGGCGCTGCGCAGTTGCACGGCACCCGTCGAGCGCGGGCGGGTCTGGCACACGTTCAAGGTGCAGCCATTGCCGCCTGGGACGGAACCGACGCCCGCCTCGACGCCGGCGCCGGCCATGAAGCAGTACTGCGCATCCGCGCGGTTCTGCGCTACCGACGTGCGCCAGAACGCCCCACCTTCGACCACGTTGGACGTCACCGGGCCTTCCCGAAACAACGCGTACTGCAAGCCTGCTGCGAGTTTCCAGTGCGGCTTTTTGTACTTGTCGTAGCTCAAGGGGCGCCGCAGTTCATTGATCAAGGAAACTTCGATGTGGTCCTGCAAGTTCTGCCCGACTCCAGGCAGGTCATGCATCACCTTGATCCCTTTTTCGTGCAGGTGACTGGCCGGGCCAATGCCCGATAGCATCAACAGTTTCGGCGAGTTGATCGCACCGGCGCTGACGATGATCTCGCCATCAGTCCTGAGTACTCGGCGCTGATTTTTCTCCATGTATTCAACGCCCGTCGCGCGCCCCTTTTCGATGAGGATGCGCAAGACCCGGCAGTTAGTTTTAACCGTCAGGTTCGGTCGCTTGCGCGCAGGCTTCAGGTACGCAATGGAGGTGCTCGATCTCAGGCCGTTTTTTGTGTTGATTTGATACAACCCGCAGCCATCCTGTACCCCTGAATTGAAATCGGCGTTATAGACCAGCCCGGCTTGTTGGCAGGCTTGCAGCCAGAGCTTGGTCAAGGGATGGGTATAACGCTGATCGCTGACGCCGAGCGGGCCATCGGTGCCGTGTGCGTCGTTGCTGAAGCGGTCGTTGATTTCGCATTTCTTGAAGAAGGGTAGGACGTCCTGATAGGCCCAGCCCTGGGCACCGCCGGCGGCCCAACTGTCGTAATCGGCAGGTTGCCCGCGCAGATACACCATGGCGTTGACCGAACTGCCGCCGCCAAGCACGCGCGCCTGCACCATGGTGGGATTCGCAGCGCCGATGTAGTCCGCTGTCGGCTCCCAGGGGTAATGCTCGACCAGGTTGCCCTGGCTGGTCTTGTAGAAACCGACCGGCAGATGAATAAACGGGTGGCTGTCTCTCGGACCTTCTGCGAGGAGGATCACTGAAGCCTGCGGATTTTCGCTCAAACGTGCTGCAATCACGCACCCGGCTGACCCGCCCCCGACCACGATATAGTCGACCATTGTTGTGTGCCCGTGACTGACGTCGATCAATTGAGGAAAAGATGCGGCAAACGCAAAGCACTGTGGCGAGGGGGCTCGCCACAGGTACTGTGTAATGCCTTGCTGAGTGATGTTTACGCCGGTATCACCACAAAACTGTCCGGCTTGCAGGTAAGCGCCACATCCGAGCCGGGCGCCAGCGTGTGACTACCCGGCGTGGGCAGTTGCTGGCATTTAAGATCGATGGTGCCGCCGGCCACCGCCACCCGGTAAATGACCCGATTGCCGATAAACGATGTGTCCTTCACCTTCCCGGCAAAGGCGCCGTCAGCCAGCGTCGCGCCTAGAGCGGGCTCAAGGCCGATGGTTTCAGGACGGATCGACACATTGACCGGCCCGGCACCGAGACTGTTCTTGGCCGTGTGTGCATAGCGACCGAACGGCAGATCGACAAAGCCATTGCTGGTATCGGCCAGCCCATACGTGCCGTTGACGATGTTGGTGTCGCCGAAAAACTTCGCGGCGAACAGTGTGCGCGGCGACCAATACATCTCTTGCGGGCCACCGATCTGTTCGATGCCGCCCTTGTTCAGCAACACGACGCGGTCAGACAGGATCATCGCTTCGTCCTGGTCATGGGTGACATACACGAAGGTGGTCGAAGTCTCTTCGTGGATCCGTTTGATCTCGTTGAGCATATGGTGGCGAATCTTCAGGTCCAGCGCCGCCAACGGTTCGTCGAGCAACAGCACGGCAGGGCGATTCACCAGCGCCCGGGCCAGAGCGACCCGTTGTGCCTGGCCGCCGCTGAGCTCGGAGATCCAGCGATTCTTGAAGCCTTCCAACTGCACCAGCTCCAGGGCCTTAGTCACTTCACGTTTGATCTCATCCTTCGGTTTCTTCTTCAGGCGCAGGCCGAACGCCACGTTGTCGAAGACATCGAGGTGCGGGAACAGCGCGTATTTCTGGAACACCATGTTCACCGGACGCTGCTCGGGCGGCAGGGACGTGGAGTCCTTGCCGTCGATCACGACCTTGCCGGTGGTGGGTTCTTCGAAGCCCGCGATGATGCGCATCAGGGTGGTCTTGCCGCAGCCGCTGGGGCCGAGCAAGGTCAGGATTTCGTTGCGTTTTACGGTCAGGTCGACTTTGCCCAGGGCGGTCAGGCCACCGTAGCTTTTGGAGATTCCGGTCAGTTCAATACTGTTGGTCATGGTGATTACTCTGCAGTTTCAGCGCGTTCAAGTTCGAGACGACGACGGCGCAAGGTCATGACCAGGCCGGCGATGACGATGATGGCGATGGTCACGACCAGCATGAATACCGAGGCGGCATTGATGGTTGGGCTGACGGCGCGGCGCATCATCGAAAGAATCATGAGGGGCAGCGTGGTGTCGCTGCCGGTGACGAACACGGTGATCAGGAATTCGTCCATGGACAGCGCCACTGCGAGGATCGCGGCGCCGGCAATCGTCGGGCCAATGATCGGAAGCGTCACCAGCCAGAACGCCTTGAGCGGTGTGGCGCCCAGGTCACGCGCCGCTTCCTCGAACGACAGATCGAAGTACTCCAGGCGTGAACGCACGGACTCGACGAAAAACGGAAAGGTGAACAACGTATGGCCGATGACCACGGTCAGCAGCGAACGCGGCAGGCCGATCAACGAGAAGAAAATCACCAGCGCGATCCCGAGGAACAGACCGGGCAGGGCGATGGGGGCGAAGTTCATGAAGGCAAAGACCGATTTGACACGGCCTTTCATGCGCATCAGCGCCAGTGCCGAGAACGTGCCCAGCAGGGTGGTGAGTACGGTCGAGCCCGCGGCGACGATGGCGCTGTTGGTCAGTGCCGTCATGAAGTCCGAACTGCTGAACAGCGCCTCATACCATTGGGTGGAGAAGCCCTCGAACGGGAACGACAACGAAGCCGACGAGTGAAAGCTGAACAGCGTGATAATCGCGATCGGCGCGTAGAGAAACAGCATGTAAACGTAAGTGAAGAGTCTGATCATGGCGGTCACCTTGCATTGTTATGGGCGGCATTCAGTCGTGGTAACGCTTGCCGGGCGCCAGGTTGGCCGCCCGCAACACACCCAGCAGCAGCGCATAGACCAGCATGAAGACAATCAACAGCAGGTAGGCCATCGCCGCACCCAGTGGCCAGTTACCCACCGAACGGAACTGGTTGGCGATCACCAGGCCCGTGGTCATGGCATCTCGACCGCCCAACAACTGCGGTGTGACGTAGTCACTGGCGGCGAGGACGAAGGTGAACATGAACGAGCTGACGATGCTCTTGTGCGCCATCGGAATGATCACCCGCCACAAAATAGTGGCGCCGCTGGCGCCCAGGTCGGCGGCCGCTTCGAGGTAATCCTTCTTGATGTCGCGCAGGCCCGAGACCAACAGCAAAAGGGTGAACGGCAACATGATGTGGACCAGGGTCAACACCACGGAAAACTTGCTGAACACCAGCCAGTCCAGTGGTTGATCGATCAGCCCCAGGTGCAGCAAGGTGGAGTTGATCACGCCGTTGGTGCCCAGGATCGAGCGCCAGGCGTAGACCCGCACCAGGTAGCTGGAAAACCACGAGATCAACGCGAGGTACAGCACGGCGTTGGAGCGCGTTCGATAAACGATGTAATAGGCCACCGGGGCGCTGATCAGCGTTGACAGCACGGCGGTCCAGAAACCGTTTTGCAGCGCGATCCAGAGCGAGTCGTAAAACCCGCTGGCGCCAAGGGCCTTGGCATAGTTGGCCAGGGTGGCGGCCGGTTCCATGCTGAAGGTCTTGGCGGTCCAGAAACTGGCGACCAGCAGCAGTACCGACGGGATGAGAAAGAACACGACCAGGAAAAACAGGGGAGGCGACGCCAGCAAATAACCGCTCAGGGTTTTTTTGTCGATTTTCACGTGTTTACCGGCCTGCGAATCCCGTTCATCAAGAAGGATGGGCTCGCTGTTGTTGACTACGTTCATGATTAGGGTGCCTTTACTTTTTTATCGATAACGAGGGCGCTTTGGCGAGCGCATGCACGGCGTAACGTGTGCTGTTTCCGGGCGCTGCGAATGGCGTCGACAGGCCATTGCATCGCCCTAATCAAACGGAGCAGCGCGTGCCCGTAGACACGCGCCCTCCGGTTACCGTCCGTTCAAACCAACCTTCCACTACACCGGGTTGCCGGCTGCTCTAGAACGAGCCTTTGAAGTTCGCCCACTGATCGATCCATTCAGCATAGGTCACATACTTGTCGGAGCTCAGGGGTGGCTGGCCGTAGAGTTTCGACTTCTCGAAAAAGCTGTCGAGGTTCGCGTAGTCGAAGGTGTTTCGCAGGTCTTCGGGCAGCAGCGGCACGGCTTTCTGGTTGACCACGCCCGAGAACATGGTGGTAGCCATCTTGGCCTGGGTTTCCGCCTCGAGCGTCTTGTTGATGAACTCCAGCGCCAAGGGCACGTCTTTGGCGGTTTTCGGGATAAACAGGGCATCGCACCAGAGCGCTGCGCCTTCCTTGGGAACGGACAGCGCGGTGGTCACGCCGCGCTTGACGGTTTCGCTCGGGGTGTTGGCGGACGCCGAGAACACCGCGTCGACTTCGCCCGACACCAGCAGGGACACCGCGTCACCCGAAGAGGCGGCAAAGACGCGGCATTGATCGCGATACGGTTTGAGTTTTTCGAAGGCGTCGTCGAACTCGGCACGGGTCAGGTTGGGGAACTTGTCGCCGTAGCCGGCAATGATTGCAATGAGTGACCAGTTCGAGGTGCCGTCATCGACGAAGGTCAGCTTGCCTTTCAGTTTCGGGTCCAGCAGGTCCTTATACTCGCTAGGCTTTTTCACGTTTTTCGGGTTGTAGACAATGGTGTTCATGCCCCACAGAAGCGGCACGCCCCACTGTTTGCCATCCCAGAACCAGCGTTTGCCCTTGTAGAACAGCGGGACGGTATTTTCCTGCGAGTAGTTGGGGATCTTCGAGGTGTCGATGGCCTTGAGCAGGCCCATTTCCTGGTAGATGGTCTCGTAACCCAACGCGTACATGGTCAGGTCAAGTTGCACGGGATCGGAACCGGCCAACCGCGCGGTAATGTCGTCCTGATTACTGGCATAGCTGGAGCGCACGGTGATGCCACGCTGTTTGCGCCATTCGGCCAGTTCCGCGTCACCGGTTTCACCTTCCCAGCCAAGAATCTCCAAATGCCCGCCCGACGCGGCGAACGCACTGGGCACAAAAGAACCCACGTACAACCCCACGGCAGAGGCGGCGGCCCCGAGCAAAAACGTGCGCCGTTTCAAGCTGATCGAATCCAGGTCAATGCCGGTCAAGCCATAACCCGTTTCTGTTTCTTTTTTCATTTCGAGTTCCTGCCTAGGGTGGTTGTTAGCAAACGCTTTGCGACTAGCAATGTCTGTAGATCGGCAGTGTTATGGCCAGCATGGGTCCTTTGCAGCTGGGGAGGCGGGCGGCGCAAAATTGCCTGATGCAGCGGGCATTGCGCGGTTGACCTCCACTGATCCGATTGACTCTTCCTTGGCTGGGCTGCGCCGCTTACCTCGGGTTGCAAGGTCAAGACTTGAAGCGGCGCGCCTAGCGCTTGATAGGCTCGGCTTGTTGTTTTCATGGATCGAGTATTGGCCTGGCAGGCAGAGCACTCAATTTCGCAGCATCTTTAAAAGCGACGCACTCTGACGCATCAAAGTGACCTAATCGGCGCAGCAGACTCCCTTTAACCATAGTTCTCCCTTAACGGGTGAGGGGGATGGATGAGCTGCGTCAACCTGCGTCTCTTTTACCGGGGGTGCGAAATTGAGCCGGGGCTGCTGCGGGCGAATACTCCAATCGCGATCCTGAGATTTGATTGGAGTGTCCTGTGAAACTCACTGGTGGCCAGATTGTGGCGAAAGCGCTGAAAGCGAACGGTGTCGACTATGTTGCCGGGATGCCGGGTGACGGCTCGTGGGCATTGGTGGAAGCGTTGCTGACGGCTGGTACCGATATCCCGTTCATTCAAGTGATGCAGGAGCAAAGCTCGGTGCATGTGGCCGATGGCTATTTCCGCGCCTGCGGTCGTCCCATGGCGGTCCTGCTGCCCGTCCCGCCGGCTATTTCGAAAGCCCTGGGTGCGATGGCGGCCGCGTTGGCGGATTCATCGGCGATGCTGGTCATCAGTGGTGATAGCGCTGTTCAGCGTCCGGCCACTTTGGCCCCCGGCATTACCAAAGAGCATGTGCAGGTCTCGGCGATTGAACAGCTGCCGCGCGCCCTGCGTCAGGCGTTCGATACGATGTTGAGTGGCCGCGTCGGCCCGGTCAGCCTGGAGATTGCGCAAGCGGTGCAGACCGCCTCGCTGGACGTCAGCCTGGCGCCCGCTACGTTACGAGCGAGCAGCGAAGTGCAACGGCCAGATCCCCGATTGAAAACAGCCGGGCCAGATGAACATCAAGCGGCGCGATGGGTTGAAGACAGCGCCAGTGACGTCCTGGCCTTGACCGTTCACAAACCCTTGGCTGAATTGCGCGCGGTGCTGGAAAGCGATGCGATGCTGGTCATCGGCTCGGGGCGTATCCAGGCCATCGCACGGGAAATGTTCCCCCTCGACAATCCCGGCAACCATCTGTGCACCGGTCGTGTCAGCACGCTGGGTTGGGCGGTGCCGGCGGCGATCGGCGCGAAGCTCGCCATGCCGGCGCGTCAGGTGGTGTGCGCCGTAGTCGACGGGGATTTCCTGCAGTCGATGCAGGAGATGGCGGTGTGCGTGATGCACAGCATTCCCGTGGTGTTCCTGGTGTTTAACAACAGTGGTTACGTGTCATTGAGCGATGTGCAGGTCCCGGTGGTCGAGCAGCACCGCGCCGGCGAATTCAATTTGCCGGACGGCAAACCTTACTCGCCGGACTTTGCCGGCATTGCCAGGAATTTCGGGCTTGAGGCGTGGCGGGTCGAGCACGCGTCACAACTCAATCCAACCTTTATCAAGGCCCTGAACAGCAAGGGGCCGTCGTTGGTCGAGGTGATCACGGCGCGCGGTTCGCGGGTGAATTAATCAACGGGTCTGCAGAGGAATCATGCGATGGGTATTTTGGACTGGAAGCACTGGATCGTCATTCTGGTGGTGGTTGTGCTGGTTTTCGGCACCAAGAAGTTGAAGAACCTGGGCACGGATGTCGGTGAATCCATCAAGGGCTTTCGCAAAGCCATGAATGACGATGAGCAGGGCAGCGAACTCCCGCCAACGCCGGTGCCCCACGTCAGCACGGCGGTGGATGCGCCGTCGATCATCGAAGGGCAGCATCACAAGGTCTGAACATCAACGAGGTGGTTTCTCAGCCACCTCAGTCCTGGCCGCCCCACACGATTGTCGCGTTGTCGCCGGTCATGTATTCGCGCACCTCCAACGGTAAAGACTGGTCGCTGGGCAAGACGGCGGTGGCGTTGCGCAGGTGATGTTTGCGGATCTTGCCTTTGTCCACCAGCCCCAGCGCCATTCGGGTAGAGAAGGGCTGGCGGAAAGACGAAGACGCAACGCCGGTCACCAAGCCATACAGGAATCGGATCGGTCGGCGATGCTGTGGGGTCAGGATCGAAAATGTCATCTCGTTGCGTTGCTTGCCTTCAAAGTCCACCAGGAACAGACGGTCTCCGAGCAACAAACAAAAGCCGTGATAGGTGAACGAGTAGCCGATCTTGCCGCTGCCATCGAGCAACGGGAAACGTTCTACGGTGACGTACTGCACCATCGAATCGGCTCGATACAGGCAGGTGACCGAGCGCAGTATCCGGCCTTTGTAGATCGATGAGTTGTGGTAGCGGTAATAGACGCCCAGATAGTCCTCGAGCAAATCGGCCGACTGCTTGGCCAGCGGCAGGAAATGATTGAATTGCGCCGAGGCACGCAAGTCCGTCGGCAGTTCGTTTTCATACCCCTCATAGAACTTCTTGAACTCGGCAGGCGGGCGAAACAGGTCCTCGGCTTCCATCATGAAATAACGGCCGATCTTCTGCAGGATCTTCTGCGAAGGAACGTGCTGGCCCACCAGGTATTTGTTGAACTGCTGGCGATTGACGTCGACCTTGCGGCACATGTCGGCCACTGACCGGCAGGACTCCACTAGCGTACTCAGGTTCTTTTGCACATTCGCCTGCAAGTCACTGCGAACCTGCTGTCGCTCGGAGTGCGAGGTGGCGGCAGTCAACGACATGGGGGGCTGATCTCCTCGGCTGGGCATTGTTATCTCGATGGGGTCTGATTAATTAAGAAGTCGGTTATAAAAGTTATAGCGCAGTTATCGAAATAACCCCTTGCTTAACCACAAGTGCTTGAAATTTATGCCAATAAGCCAAGCATGTTTTATGCCGGTTTATTCAATTCAAAGGGTTCTTTTGTAAACAGCTGAATGCAGCATGTTTTCGCCTTGATTGGCGCTGATAAACCTATGGAAAACGTAGGATTATCGTGTCCGGACGAGCCAGTCCAGAGCCTTCGGGTTACTCCTGACCACAGCCAGTAACACATTGATTTTTAGTGGGTAACACCTGATGTTGCTACCTGTTAAAGAATCTGCTGGCCAGATCGATCAGGACGCAGGTGCTTCAGTGCGCGTCATGTATCGAAGTAGTGCGAAATGGAGAATAAAACAATCGCCATTGATACTCATGGGATGCACCTGAGCGTCCTCTAGTGGAGTCTTTAAGCGATGGCAAGATTAACCGGTGATATTCCAGGGCAAAGGCGTTTCAAGGTCGGCATGGTCGGTGGTGGACAGGGCGCTTATTTCGCAAGCTATCATCGAGCGGCCATGCGTTTGTGCAATCGCTTCGAGATAGTCGCCGGCGCCTTCTCTTCGGACGCGGATAAATGCCGTGAGGCCGGGACGGCGTTCAATCTTGAGCAAGACAGGATTTACCTGTCATTCGCAGAAATGGCCGCTGCCGAATCCCGTCGGCCGGACCCCATCGATGCGGTGGTCATTGTCACTCCCAATCACCTGCATTTCGAACCGTGCCGACTGTTTCTCCAGGCGGGGATCCCGGTCATTTGCGACAAGCCATTGGTCAATGACCCGCAAGAAGCCTACGGGTTGGCCAGCATTGCCGAGCGGCACAATACGTTTTTCGCGGTGACTTACACCTATCAGGGCTATCCCATGGTCCGGGATGCCCGCAGTCGCATTCAGTCTGGGGAATTGGGTGAGATCCGCTTCATGTATGTCGAGTATTTGCTGGAATGGCTGGCGCCGGGCGTCGACGGCTTGAGTAAGAGCCTCGCGTGGCGTGGCGACCCTGCGAAGGCCGGCCCGACCGGCGCGTTGGGCGATGTCGGGACCCACGCTTTCAATATGCTCGAGTTCCTTTCCGGGCGACGCTGCACGAGCCTCAACGCCAAGTTGACCACGGTCGTGCCCGGTTGGGGGCTGGATGACACCAGTGTGGTTCAACTGGAATTTGCAGGCGGCGCGGACGGCTTGCTGTGGGCCAGTTTCGCCGCGCCGGGGCATCGCAATGGGTTGCGGTTCAAAATCATTGGCAGCAAGGCGTCGCTTGAGTGGTGCCAGGAAACACCGGAAACCCTGTTGTTTACGCCCATCGATGGCGCCGACCGCATCTACCGTCGCGGCCAGAGCGACAACGCGGCCCAGACGTTGACCTTCACCAGCCTGCCCGCAGGCAATTGCGAGGGTTACCTGGAAGCGCTGGCGGTTTTGTATGCCGATTTCGCCGAAGCCCTCGATGCCGGGGCAGGGTGGCGAACGGCGACGACCGTGCCATTGCCGGATATTCACGAGGGCGTGCGCGGCGTGGTGTTGTCCCAGGCCTGTGTCGAATCCAGTAAACGGCGGGCCTGGGTGGCTTTTCCAGATCAGTAAATCCGTTGGCTCAAGACGCGACCACGATGTTTGAAACCTTGGCCTGAATCGGGCCAAGACGTTCGGCCGGGGCGTCTTTTTCCACCACCAGCACACCCAGTTCCTCGCAGGACGCGACCTGGTAATGCGCGATGCTCGACAGTTTTTCATTGGTCGCGGCCACCACAATCTGGCCGCTGCGAGACACCACCGTGCGCTTGAATTCCGCATCGTCCATGTCGAACGCCGTCACGCCCTTGACCGCATCAATCGCGCAGGCGCCCAAGAAGCACAGGTCGAAATTGAAGTTCGACAACTGCTGGATCGCCGTCAGCCCGACGGTGCTGCCGGTCGCCTTGTGCAGACGCCCGCCCAGCAAGATCACATCGGCCAGCGGCAGCTTTTGCATTTCCAGGGCAATGGCTGGCGAGTTTGTGGTGATTGAAACTGCGAGGTTGTGATCGATTGCGCTCGCAATCGAAGCGTTGGTGGTGCCGCCGTCGATGAAAATATGTTGGCCGGACTTGATCAGTGCCGCAGCGGCCAGCCCCAGTGAGCTTTTGCGGTCAGCCTGAGCATGGTCGCCGCCGCGTACCGGTGCCACGGATATAGCCCCGCCGTAGACCCGTTTGCAGATGCCTGCTTCCGCCAGTGCCGCCAGATCGCGGCGGATCGAGTGTTCGGAAACATTGAATTCCTGGGCCAGATCGCCGGCCAGTACCCGACCATGGGTCGCCAGCCGTTCCGCGATCAGGTTCTGCCGTTCTCCGGGGAAAGCTTCATGAGTGAGCATTGACTAAATCGATTCCCTGTGTAAATTGAGCGCAATCGAGCATTATTCGTGCGTTTTGTGCTCGAAGTTGATCGGTATCATGCGTGGCACTTCGTCATGCGTCAATAAAGTCGAGCGTTCTGCTCAAAAACGGTGTTGAGGAAAAGCGATGTCAAGCGAACTGCATCAAGCTGCGTATTCGGTCCTGCTGCCCGCGTTCGGGGATTTGCACCTGGACGACAACGTCCGTCGTTACTTGAGCCGTGGCGGCGTTTCCATTTTGCTCGGTGAAACCCGGGATGAGTACGTCAGCCGTGACATGAGCCCGGCTCGCAAGGGCGCTGAGACCCAGGCCGACTTTATCGCGATCGCCGCAGAGGCGGCAGCATTGGCCGGGACGCCCGTGCTGATTGCGGTGGATCAGGAACTCGGAGGCATCGAGCGCCTGCACCAACTGGTGCCGGCCATTGCGTCGAGAGAACAGCTCAAGGACCTCAGTGCTCAAGACATCGAGCAACGCTGCTTTGAGATGGCCACCATGGCGCGGGGGGTGGGCGTTAACCTGTTCCTGGCGCCGATCGTCGATGTGGTCACGGGCGCCAACCCGTGGTTGCACAACCGGCATTTGGGGGCCGACCCCGTCGAAGTCAGTCGGGTTTCCTGTGCCTTTATCCGCGGAGTTCAGCGCGCCGGGGTCATCGCCACTGCCAAACATTTTCCCGGTCATTACGTCACCGAGCAGGATCCGGCAATCGCTGAGGCCACGGTTCCCGGGCCACTGGAATTGCTAAATGACAACCTCGACGTGTTCAAGCACGTCATTGCCACTGGTGTGCAAGCGGTGATGCCGGGGCCTGCAGTTTTCCCTGCCATCGACCCTGATCACTCCGCCTCGACCTCGGCCAAAGTCATCGGGGTTTTGCGTGACACCCTCGGCTTCGATGGCTTGATCATTTCCGATGATCTGGATGCGGTTTCCATCCTCAGGGGCAACGCCATCACCGACACCGCTGTCGCTTCGCTGGCGGCCGGCGCGCACCTGTTACTGGTGTCCAGCGAGTCGGGCCTGGATGCCATCGCCGAGGCAATTGTCGCGGCTGTCCACGAAGGCGTTCTGGATGGTCAGATTCTGTTGGACGCAGCCACCAAGGTTCGCGAACTGGCAGCGGCCAATCACGACCAACACATCTCCCGTCGGAGTTGATCATGAGCACCCTTGAAAACAAGGCATTCAGCGTGCTGTTTCCGGTGTTGCTCGATCTGGACATGAATGACGGCGTGCGTCGTTTTCTCGGCAGTGGCGGGCGCAGCCTGCTCTTCGGCGAGACCGCGCAGGAGTATGTCAGCGGCAAAATGAGCGAGAGCCGCCTGCAAGCGGAAACCCTGGAAAAGTGGCAACGATTCACCGGCACGGCCAAGGAACTGGGCGGTCCGTTGCTGCTCGCGGCCGATGCGGACATCTCCGCCGTGCACCGTTTGCAAGGTATATCGCCGGCGCTGCCCGAGCCCGAGCGGGCCAGGGCGATGGGCATCGTTGAACTTGAAGAGGCGTGCTTTCAAGTCGCGACAGCCGTGCGCAACGCCGGGGTAAATCTGCTGCTGTCGCCGACCGCCGACGTGATGGGCGGCACCAACGTCTGGTTGCAGGGGCGCACACTTAGCGATGATGTCGACCGCGCCGCAGCTATGGTTGGGGCTTATGTGCGTGGTGTGCGTCGGGCCGGGCTGGCCAGCACGCTGAAGCATTTCCCCGGGCATCCGGTGCTGTTGCAGCTACCGGCCACGGAAGTGGCGGTGGTCAACGAGTCGCTGGATCAACTGCGTGCCTATTGGCCTGCGTTTCAAGCCGGGGTGAATGCCGGGGCCGACGCGGTCATGATGGGGCCGGCGATTTTTTCGGCGTGCGAGCCGCCGGTTGCCGCCTCGGTGTCACCCGAGCTAATCGGTTTGCTGCGCCAGGAACTGGGGTTCAAGGGCCTGGTCATGACCATTGACCTCGACCACCGCTCAACCATCGGAGACTTATCGCTCGGCGAAGTGGCGGTTGCGGCGCTGAACGCGGGGGCGGATCTGTTGCTGGTTTCCGCCAAGGCGATGCCTGAGATTCCACAGATTGTTCGCGCCATCACCGCGGCTATCACTCAGGGAAGGTTGTCGCAGGAGCGACTTGAGGCGGCTGCAATGGCCGTCTCCACCTTGGCCAACCGTCTCGCGGGTTGAATGATCCGTTGCCACAACCTGACGCAGAAACTGCGTCAGGTTGCGCCGCATTTGCCGTGAGTGCGAAATAACCGTCGTAACCCTATCGCTCTACACTGGATGTCAACGGTAGGAGCCTTATATGCACACTCAAAACAACATCCTGGCCTTGCATTCCACAGTCGCCAAACATTCGACACTGGCGATAGACATCGACATCGCAAAGACCGTCGGTTTCGATGCGCTGGAAATCTACAGCGGCAAACTGGAAGCCTATTTGCTGGCCGGTCATTCCGAGTTGGAACTCAAAACCCTGCTGAGCAAAACCCACGTCACGGGGATCGGCTACCTGAGAGATATCGAACGCCAGGGCGCCGAACGCGATGATCTGTTGAAGGAAGCGGAACGGCTTTTTCAACTGGCCAACCTGGCCGGCGCCAAAGGTGTGCAAGTGCTCACCGGGCCGATCAATGTTCAAGCGGTGATCGATTTCAAAATGCACGGCACGAGTGCTCATTACAACGGTTTGCTGGGGCACGATGAAGCGGAACAATTGGCGTTAACTGCCAGCAATCTCGCGCTGCTGGCGGACCTGGCCAAGCAATACGACGTCCTGCTTTATCTGGAAGCGTTGTCCTGGACGCCGTTGAACACCTTGGCGCACCAACTGCAGCTCATCGATCGCACCGAACGCAACAACGTCAAAATGGTGATCGATTACTGGCATTGCTTTACCTCCGGCGTTAAACCCGAAGACATCGCGCGCATGGATAGAGATGTGATCTACGGCGTGCATGTGTGTGACTCGCTGCCGTTTGTCGGTGGCATTCCCAATGAAGAAATCCTCCGGGATATACCGACCGGGAGCGGGGTATTGAACCTTGCCGAGTGGACGGCCGCGGTGAAGGCGACCGGTTACGACGGCTGGTGGAGCTGCGAGTTGTTTTGCAAGAAACAGCAGCAACAAAACAGTTATGAGGTCGCGAAAGATCTGAAGGCGCTTTTAGTCAGCCTCGTTGGACGATAAAGCGACGTTCACCCGGATTAACAACTTCTGTTCTTACACTCGTTACCTCATAAAAGGTCTTAAGTCGTCATGGTGGATTTCATCGTAATCGGAGGCGGCTCGACGGGCTGCACGGTGGCATCGAGACTCAGCGAAGATACGTCTGCGTCCGTGGTGTTGTTTGAAGAGGGGCCTCGCGACCGCAACCCCTATATCCATATTCCCGGCGCCTACTACAAGACGGCGCAGGGTCCGCTGCTCAAGCGCTATGCCTGGGAGCCCACCGAAGACCAACGCCGGACCGAAACGCCGACCATGGTCCAGGCCAGCGTGCTGGGGGGCGGAAGTTCGGTCAATGCGATGATTTACATCCGTGGCGTACCCGCCGACTACGATGGTTGGGCCGAGCAGGGCGCAACCGGTTGGTCTTACAAAGACGTATTGCCTTACTTCAAGAAAGCCGAAGACAACGAGCGTTTCTGTAACAACGTCCACGGCGTGGGCGGGCCGTTGGGTGTGTCCGATCCAATCAATGTCCACCCGCTGACCAAAGTGTGGCTGCGCGCTTGCCAACAGTACGGCTTGCCTTACAACGAGGATTTCAACTCGGGTAAACCTGAAGGCTGCGGGCTGTATCAGATTACGGCCAAGAATGGTTTTCGAAGCAGTGCGGCAGTGGCCTACCTGGCACCCGCGAAGTCACGCAAGAACCTGACGGTCAAGACCGGTTGCCGTGTGATCCGCATTCTGATGCAGGGTAACAAGGCCATTGGTGTTGAATACATCGAGAAGGGTGTGCGCCAGGTAATGCACGCCGAAATGGAAATTGTTTTATCGTCCGGCGCCATCAATTCACCCCGATTGTTGATGTTGTCGGGTATTGGCCCTGCCGCGCAGCTCGAAAAGCATGGCATCAAAGTGATCAAGGATTCACCCGGTGTGGGGCAGAACCTTCAGGACCATATCGAAGTGTCGCTCGTTTACGAACTGACGGGGCCACACAGCTACGACAAGTACAAGAAGTTGCATTGGAAAATGATGGCGGGCTTGCAGTACGTCCTGTTCAGGCAAGGCCCGGCAGCGTCCAACCTGATTGAAGGCGGGGCTTTCTGGTGGGGGGACAAGGCGGCCACAAACCCGGATATCCAGTATTTCATGGTCGTTGGCGCAGGTATCGAAGAGGGGGTCGACTCGGTTCCCGGGGGCAATGGTTGCACCCTGAATTTAGGCCAGATAAGGCCGAAATCCAGGGGGTATGTCGAGCTTTATTCCGCAGACCCGATGTCGCCACCGCGTATCGTCCCCAACTATTTCTCCGATCCTTATGATATTGAAAGCTTGGTGGATGGTTGCCTCGTGGGTGAGGAAATCATGTCCCAGGCGGCCTTCAAACCTTACCTTGCACGACGTCATGTGCCGGACGTCGCGGTCACTTCGCGAGAGGCCATGAGAAAGTTCTGCCACGAAGAGGCCCACGCTGCGTTGCATCCGTCCGGCACCTGTCGAATGGGGGTAGATGACCAGTCGGTGGTTGGTCCGGATCTGAAGGTGCATGGCATTGAAGGGCTGCGGGTTGCCGACGCGTCGGTCATGCCCACTCTGATTTCAGGGAACCCCAATTCGGTGTGCATCATGATTGGCGAAAAGGCTGCCGATATGATTCGAAGCGGCCAATAGGTCGAAGCTAAGGCAAACATTCAACATCGTTTTATAAAGGCGTGGCAGTAACAGGTGCTTAACCTGTTGCTGCGGCGCTTTTTTTGGTTCACGCGTAGCTGCCGATCAACCATAGCGCGCAGCAAGTACTCAGTGCCAACAGCAAAATCGCGCTGCAAATTTTTGCTTGGAGTTCTAGTGTGGAAGGCTTTGTTTCAATGGGTTTATCCAGTGAAATAACAGGCTGTACACGGACTCTGGTCAGATGACCTGTCGCATAAAACACACTGTGCATGGCATCTACCCCTGTGTTTCGTTTCTGCTCAAATGGAGATCAATGAGCGCCTCTTTCCGGGACGGGGGCAATCTGCATGCCATCAGACCTGTTCGGACTTAGTCACGTCCTCGTCCATGCTCCGCGAGACCCAACTGTCTGTGCGGAAGTCATCCGGTGTATGAGTTAAAGGCCAGAGCAACTAAGAACACGGATTGGTAGCGATTGCTATGATTTTGTTGAGTATTTCATGAGCCAGGTTGCAGTCGATGCACTGGAGTGTGTGTATCAGCCTGGATCCAATTGCAGCAAGGCCAAGGGAATGGCGTCACGGTCAACCTGGGCATGAGTACCCCCGGGGGAGATTGAGCGAGGTCTGCTGGACGGGCGCCTGCATGTAGGGGCAATCCCTTTGATTACGCCACTTTCAGGGCTTGAGTACACGCTGCTCTATGAGGAGCGTTCGAATCTTTATTGCAGCTCGGAGCATCCATTATTTGGTCGTGCGCACCAGGTGACAAATGATGATCTGCGGCATGTCGATGCGGTTGTCCCAAGTTACCGAATGACTGCCGAGGCGATCGGGCTTCATCAACTGCTGGAGTGTGCGGCGACCGCCACGGACCGCGAAGGCATCGCTTTTCTGATCCTGACTGGAAGCAACATCGGTTTTCTTCCCGACCACTTTGCCGCTGGCTGGGTGGAGAAGGGTTTGATGAAACTCCTTGCGCCACAGCGCCTGTATTTCGATGCGCCACTGGCTGTAGCTCGAAAAGTCGCCGCCCGAGCCTGATTCTCGATCACTTCCTCGAAGCCATTCAGCAGACTCTTTAGCTTTCCCCCTCCCCAAAGCGGTCGTTCGACCGCTCGGTCATTTTTCTCATAAATCTTTTCGGCACGTGTTGACAGCTCAATTCGTTCAAAACTAATCTGCATACAGCGCTGCATACATGACGGCGCACAGTGATGTTGAGTTTGTACCTTCCTGCCTACAAGAACGAAATCATCGGAGAGGTCAAAATGGCTCGGTTCCTTCCTCGCTCCATCCGCAACATGCTCGTTTGTGCATCCGCTATTGGTGCGTTGCTCACTCAGGTCCCAGCCCAGGCGGCTGATGTTTCACTCTGGAAAGACATTCAGAAAACGGGAGTTCTACGGTGTGGGGCTGCCGTCGCAGCGCCTTACGTCATGCGCGACGCCCGTTCTGGTGAATACAGCGGTTACTTCGTGGACCTGTGCCGCGACTTCGGCGAGAGGGTGCTGAAGGTGAAAGTCGAATTTGTCGACACGAACTGGGACAACCTTGTGGCGGGGTTGCAAGGTGGCAAGTGGGACATGGCCATGGCGCTCAACCAGACACCTGAGCGCGCGCTGGCTGTGAGTTTTTCGGTCGCGGCGACCGACTATCAAGTCTCGTTGCTGATCAATAAAGACAACCCGAAACTGGCCAATGTCGGTAATGCCATTGCGGACTTCGACAAACCTGAAGTGACCTTCGCGGTCATGTCCGGGGCGGCTCAGGACAAGGCCATTTCGTCGGTGATCAAGCAAGGCAAGATCATGCGCTTGCCGGGCATGGATGAGGTTCGTCTTGCCGTTATGTCCAAGCGTGCTGACGTATTGGTCGATGCCAGCGACACCAACCACCTGTTTGCCGTGGCCAACCCCGGCTGGTCGAAGGAAGTGCTGCCCAAGCCCGCCCTGGCCAAGCAAGGTGTGGCGTTCGGTGTTCGCCGAGATGTCAGCGCCGCAGACTTGCAGACATTGAACATCTATCTCACGCAACGCCGTGAGACCGGTGAAATCGATGCGCTGGTCGATAAGGCCTCGCAACTCGCCAACGCCGATAAAACCCCTCAGTAACCCCCCGATGTCGAGCGCGCAGCGGGCTGCGCGCTCTCGGAGAATGTTCGATGAAAGCTTCCAATCTAGCGGCGGTGCCGCCACGGCCTCTGCACGTCTGCGAAACGAAGAGCGGTGAGTTCATTACGCTGCGCGACGTCTATAAATCCTACGGCGAAAATCTGGTGGTGATGGACCACCTGGATCTGGATATGCGGGCTGATGACCGCCTGGTCATCATCGGTCCCAGCGGTAGCGGAAAAAGTACTTTGCTGCGGGTCATGATGGGGCTCGAGAGCATTCAGGGCGGCACCATTCGATTCCAGGGTAAACCCTATATCGATGGCAATGCCCGAGGCAAAGGCAAGCCAATGGATTGCTCGCTGCAAACCCAGGTGGGCATGGTGTTTCAGCATTACACGCTGTTTCCGCACCTGTCCGTGCTGGGCAATCTGATCCTGGCACCGATGAAAGTCCATGGTTTGTCCAAGACTCAGGCCACCGAGAAAGCTCAGGCATTGCTGGCTCGCCTGGGCCTGGAAAGCAAACTCAACGTTTACCCCAGTCAGCTATCGGGTGGTCAGAAACAACGCGTGGCGATTGCCCGGGCATTGATGCTCGAACCCAAGTTGATGCTGTTCGATGAGGTCACTTCTGCACTTGACCCCGAGATGGTCATCGAGGTGCAGAACGTGATGCTGCAGCTGGCCGAGCAGAAGATGGCAATGATCATCGTCACCCATGACATGCACTTCGCCCGCCATATCGCGACCCGCGTGGTGTTTTGCGCCAACGGCAAAGTGGTCGAGCAAGGCCATCCCGATCAGCTGTTCACTCAGCCCAGGGAACCGCGCACCCGCGAGTTTCTGGAAAAAGTGCTGCACCTGGACTGAGGAGCGCGACCATGAATTATCAATTCGACTTCAACTTTCTCAACGGCAACTTCGGTCTGTTGTGGGATGGTTTGAAAGTCACCCTGCAGTTGGCACTGGTGTCGAACATTGTCGGTCTGGTGCTCGGCTTTGGTCTGTGTCTGCTGACCTTGAGTCGCTGGTTTTTCCTGCGTTGGCCGGCACAGCTGTTCATCGAGTTCTTTCGTTGCACACCGGTGTTGTTGCAAATCGTCTGGTTCTTCTACTGCGTGCCGATGCTTTTCGACGTGTTCATCGACCCCATCACCATGGGCGTGCTTGCGCTGGGCCTGAACCTTACAGCGTTCAACGCCGAAGCCTATCGGGCGGGTGTGCAGGCAGTACCGCGTGAACACCTGGATGCCTGCGTTGCATTGGGCCTGCGCCCCTGGCAGCGCACGCTTTACGTGATTCTTCCGCAAGCGCTGCGCAGTGCCGTACCGGTGTTGATGACCAATGGCATCTCGATCCTTCAGCAAAGTGCGCTGGTGGCGATCGTCGCCGTGGCGGACCTCATGTACGTCGGCAAAAGCATCGCCACCGAAGCCTACCGTCCGCTGGAAACCTACTCGCTGATCGCGCTCATCTACTTCGCCCTGTCGCTGCCGATCGCTCAGTTCGTGCAGTGGCTGGAACGTCGTCAGGACGCTGCGCTCGCGCGCTGAGGAGACTGTCATGAATCTTGATTTTACCGTGGTGTTCTCTTACTGGCAGGCCTTGCTGCAAGGGCTGGCACTGACGCTGGCGTTCACCGTGGGATGCGCCATTCTGGGCAGTCTGTGCGGTTTTTTATTGAGCCTGCTACGAGCTTCCCGTAGTCGCTGGTTAAGCGTACCTGCCGGTCTCTATGTGGAATTGTTCCGCGGCACGCCTCTGCTGATTCAACTGTTCTGGGTGTTTTTCTGCTTCCCGGTGGTGTTCGGCATCGATGTGCCGCCCTACGTGTCGGTACTGCTGGCGCTGACCCTGTACATGACCGCCATCACCAGCGAGACCTTTCGCGGCGCGCTGAAATCCATCCCCGGCGAACAACACGATGCGTGCGTCGCATTGGGCCTGGCCTCGTGGAACAAGACGATCTTCGTGGTGTTTCCCCAGGCCTTGCTGCGGGGCATTCCGCCGCTGCTCTCCAATGTGGTTTCGCTGTTCAAAGAGAGCGCGCTGATTTCCTCGGTGGGCATCGCCGACTTGATGTTCGTCGGCCAGAACATCTCCAACAGCACGGCTCGCCCGGTCGAGTTTCTCTCGGCGGTGGCTGTGATCTATTTCCTCGTAGCGTTCCCGTTGACCCGCTTGGTCGGCGTGATCGAGACGCGGATGCTGCGACGTTATGCGTACTAATCCAACCCTGTCATCCAACTTAAGTGGAGTGTCTTCAATGACTCAACTCAAAGGCATCCTGCCTGCTCTGGTCACGCCATTCGACAAGGCCGGCAATGTCAATTACGACATGCTCTCCAACATTATCGAGTTTCAACTCAAGGCCGGTGTCAAAGGTTTCGTGCCGCTGGGTTCCACCGGTGAGTATTACGCCCTGACCAATGAAGAGCGGCGTCAGGTTCTGGCGACCGTGCGCGAAGTAGTGGGTGACCGTGGTGTGCTGATTGCCGGTGCCAATGGGTCCTGCACCCGTGAGGTCATCGAACAGGTCAAGCAGACCTGTGATGCGGGCTACACCAACCTGCTGATCGCGCCACCGTATTACGCACTGCCATCGCAGGAAGAGCTGATCGGTCACTACCAGGCGATTCTCGATGCAGCGCCCGATATCAACGTGGTGTTGTACAACTACCCGGTACGCACCAACGTCGAAGTTGGCTTCGGCGTACTGGATGCCTTCAAGGACAACGAGCGCGTGATCGGCATCAAGGAAAGCAGCGGTAACCTGCTGCGCGCCATCGAAATTGGCGGCACCTACAAGGACAACTATCAGCTGTCGTGCGGTTCCGATGACCAGGCGCTGGACTTCTTCCTGTGGGGCGCGACCAGCTGGATCTGCGGCCCGGCCAACTGCCTGACTCAACAGGTCTGCGATTTTTACACCCAGTACACCAGCGGGGATCTGGCGGGTGCCCAAGCCATCGTGCGCTCGCTGTTCCCGGTATTGGCGGACATGGAATCCGGCAAGTTCATTCAGAAGGTCAAGTACGGCTGTGAGTTGGCGGGCTTCGACGCCGGCAATGCGCGGATGCCGCTGCAACCACTGACCACTGAAGAGAAGGCCAGCTTCCGCAAGGCCTTCGAATTGGCTCAAGGTTAATGGGCTTGCCGCATCGGTCGCCACGCCCGGCCGATGTGGCTCTACGGAGTGATATGACATGACGCGACACGTTTTCAACTGCATCGAAGGCCATACCGAAGGCATGCCGGTGCGCATGGTCGTCGCCGGAGCGCCGCAGCTTAAAGGCGCGACCATGAGCGAACGGCGCGAACATTTCATGGCCGAGGTCGACTGGGTGCGTCGTGCCTTGATGCTGGAGCCGCGCGGCCATTCGCACATGTCGGGCACGATCTTCTATCCGCCGATACGTGCTGACAGTGACTTCAGCTTGCTGTTTATCGAGACATCGGGCTGCCTGCCAATGTGCGGGCATGCCACCTTGGGTTCCATCACCTTTGCGCTCGAGGCCGGGCTGATCGAACCCAAGGTACCGGGGACTGTGGTGGTCGACGTTCCGGCGGGCCAGATTCACGCCACCTATACCCGTAGCGGCGATAAAGTCAGCTCGGTGTGTTTCACCAATGTGCCGTCCTTTTTGCTGCATCGTGATCTGACTATCGACTTCCCACCACTTGGGGTGTTGAAGGTCGACATCGCTTACGGCGGCAACTTTTATCCGATTATCGACGTACAGCCCAATTACCCGGGGTGTGAACATTTCACCCCGCAGCAACTGCTGGAATGGGGACGAGAAATGCAGGATCTGGTCAACCGATCCGTGGACGTGATTCACCCGCAAAACCCTGCGATCAAAGGCGTCAAACACTGTATGTGGACAGGCGCGCCGTTGTCGGCCGAGTCCCAGGGCCGAGCGGTGGTCATTGCCGGAGCCAGTCTCATCGATCGGTCGCCATGCGGTACCGGCAGCTCGGCCCGGGTCGCTCAGCGATTTGCCCGTGGCTGGATGGCCGAAGACGCTGCCTATCGCCATGAAAGCCTGATCGGCAGTTTTTTCGTGGGGCGTGTGGCGCAGCAGCTTCAATTGGAAGATGGCCGCCCTGCGATTCGTCCCAGTATCGAAGGACGGGCATGGATCACCGGCCGCGCGGAGTTTATTGTCGACGAGACCCAACCTTGGTGGGACGGCTTCAGTCTGGAAGATTATGCCGCTCCGGCCTCTGCTCAAGAGACTTCCCTATGACACCTTTGCGCTCACCTGCACAAGAACCCGCCTTGCGCGAAATGGCCGTTGTGGTGGGCGGGGGCATCGTTGGCGTCTGTTGTGCCCTGTACCTGCAACGGGAAGGTTATGCGGTCACGCTGATTGACCCGGCAGCAGCGGGGGACAGCACCGCCAAGTGGAGTTGCGGGCAGATGGCGGTCAGCGAAGTTATTCCGCTGTCCAAGCCGGGGATTCTGAAAAAAATACCCGGCTGGCTGCTCGACCAGAAAGGGCCCCTGGCGTTAAGGCCCGGCGCATTACCCGGCATTTTGCCGTGGTTCCTGCGATTTTTGGCCTGTGCCCGGCACTCGAAAATTGTCGAAATTTCCGAGGACATGGCGACGCTTACGCATCATGTCTATGAGGACTACGCGCCCTTGCTGGACGCGTGCCCGGACAAGAGCCTGATGGGGGAGAGACCGATCATCGAGGTGTTCGACTCACCATCAGGTCTGGATCATGAGCGCCCTCATCTTGAGTTGCGCAAAACCCTGGGCTTCAAATCCGAGGTGCTGGACCGTGCCGCTATCTCGGATCTCGAACCTTCGCTGGCGGGTAAATTCAGCCACGGCTTGCTGTTTCCGGATTGGCGCGCGGTCAGCGACACCAAAGGCTTCATCGCGGCACTCACGCAAAGCTTTATCGATCAGGGCGGCGTTCGTGTACGTGCTCAGGTCAAACACATCGATGAAGTGGCCGACCGTGCTAGCGGTGTCACCCTCACCAACGGTGAACGCTACGCTGCAGACCATGTGGTGATTGCCGCGGGAACCGGCTCACGGCAGTTTTTCGAACAGATCGGCGCTCAAGTTCCCTTGGCTGGCATCGCCGGCTACCAAGTGCTGTTGCCGACATCAGGGGTGGAAGTCCGCCACTCAGTGATCTACGCCGATGGTGGGTTCTGCTTCAGCCCTATGACCCGAGGCCTGCAGATCGGCGGAACCATCGAATTCGCCAGCCCGAATGCCGAACCTAATTTCAAGCGCGCCGACATCATTCTTGAGAAAGCCCGAAAAATTCTTCCTCAGTTGCAACTGGACAACATTGAGTACGGCGTCGGCTATCGCCCGTTTCTTCCCGACACTAAACCAGTTATTGATCGCAGCAGCAGGCTATCGAACGTGTTCCTGGCGTTTGGCCACGGCCAGCTAGGCCTGACATTAGGTGCGACGACTGGGCGACTGATTGCCGACATGGTCGCCGGTCGCACACCCGCCCAGGACTTGAGCCCTTTTAGCGCCAGGCGCTTTGCCCTTTTTGGAGACCATGCATGAAATCCTATGATCAGCTCTATATCGATGGCCAGTGGGTTCGCCCGAAGAAAGGTGGCACGTTTGACACCATCGACCCCAGCAATGAGTCGGTCATCACCCAGGTCGGGGCCGCAACGGCAGAAGATGTCGACCTGGCAGTAAGCGCCGCGCGCCGTGCTTTCGATGAAGGTCCGTGGCCGCAAATGACCGGCGCTGAGCGAGCGACGGTTCTGCGGGCAATCGCCAGTGGCATTCGTGATCGCCAGGACATGCTTGCCGAGCTGGAGGTCCGAGACAACGGCAAACCGCTGCCCGAAGCCCTTTGGGACATTGGTGATACGGCGGGCTGCTTCGACTTTTACGCCGACCTGGCCGACGACCTCGATGGGCATCGTGAACAGCGCATTTCGCTCGCCGATGAACGCTTCACTTCCATCGCGCGCAAGGAGCCGATGGGGGTCGCCGGGGCCATCATTCCCTGGAACTTCCCGATGCTGATGGCCGCCTGGAAAGTGGCCCCAGCGTTGGCTGCCGGTTGCTGCATGGTGCTCAAACCATCGGAGCTGACGCCGTTGACCGCCCTGGAACTGGCGGACATCGCCCATCAAGCCGGTTTACCTGCCGGCGTGCTCAATGTCGTGACAGGTTTGGGGCAGGAGGCAGGCGCACCGCTGAGCGAGCATCCGGGTATCGACAAACTGGCCTTCACCGGTAGCGTTCCGACAGGCACCAGGATCATGCAAGCCGCCGCCCGAGATATCAAAAACATCAGCCTGGAGCTGGGTGGCAAGTCTCCCTTCATCATCTTCGACGACAGCGATATCGAAGCGGCCGTCGAATGGATCATGTTCGGGATTTTCTGGAACCAGGGTGAGGTGTGTTCGGCGACGTCCCGGGTGCTGGTCCAGCGTGAGCTGTATGAGCCTTTGCTCAAACGCTTGGTGGAGCAGACCCAAAGCCTGAGCGTCGGCAATGGGATGCGCGAAGGCGTGCTGCTTGGCCCGCTGGTAAGCCGCGGCCAGTACGACAAGGTGCTGGAAGCCATCGCCCGTGGTCGGGAGGAGGGTGCAACGCTGCTCACCGGTGGTATGCGCCCGGCGAACTGCGACAAGGGTTATTTCCTGACACCGGCGATCTTTGCCGACGTGCCCGAGGACAGCTGGATCTGGAAAGAAGAAATCTTCGGGCCGGTGGTGTGCGTTCGTCCGTTCGACGATGAAGCTGAAGCACTGAGTAGCGCTAACGACTCGCGCTTCGGACTGGCCGCTGCGGTCATGTCGCGAGATCTGGAGCGAGCCGAACGCGTCGCCCGGCGGCTGAGAGCGGGCATCGTCTGGATCAACTGCTCGCAACCAACCTTTACCGAAGCCCCGTGGGGCGGTTACAAACAAAGCGGTATCGGACGTGAACTGGGGGAGTGGGGACTGAACAACTACCTGGAAACCAAGCAGATCACCCGCTATGACAGCGAACGGCCGTGGGGCTGGTACATCAAGTAAAGGAGCCCGTTATGCGCTGGAAAAAAACGCTGCAAATGGCCGATGTGCATTGTGAAGGTGAGATCGGCAAAGTCATCACCGGTGGGGTCATTGATATTCCCGGCAAGACCATGCTCGACAAGATGAATTACATCAACGAACTCGACGACAGTCTTAGAAGGCTGGTGATTCTCGAGCCGCGTGGTTGTCTGCAAATGTCGGTGAACCTGCTATTGCCACCGACCCGGCCCGAAGCCCAGGCCGGTTTCATCGTGCTGCAGGCGGACAAGGCTCATCCCATGTCCGGCAGTAACTGCATTTGTGTGGTGACGGCACTGCTGGAGCTCGGAATGTTGCCGATGGAGGAACCCATTACCACGGTCGTGCTCGACACGCCCGCCGGTTTGGTGACGGCCCGTGCCCTGTGCGAGGACGGGCGCTGCCGGAGCGTCTCGCTCGATATGGTGCCGTCCTTTGTCGAACAGCTGGACGTCCCGATCCAGACGGTGGAATTCGGCGGCATCAAGGCTGATATCGCCTTCGGCGGTGTGTATTACGCGTTGGTGGACGTTGATCAAGTCGGTTTGACTATTGCCCCCGAAAACGCTCGTGAACTGGCGACTCAGGGTGTTCGCCTGAAAGGCCTGATCAATCAGCAGGTGAAGGTTAATCACCCGTTGTTCAAAGAGCTCAACGAAGTGGCGTATGTGATGTTCCGCAATCGCCTGGACAAAAGCACCTACCAGACCTGCACCACGCTGCCACCAGGGCGGGTTGACCGGTCACCCTGCGGGACGGGCAGTTCCGCCAATCTGGCGACCTTGAGCGCACGAGGTTTGGTCGAAGTGGGGGACAAGCTCATTTCACGCTCCACCATCGGCGGTGAGTTTCAGGTTGAACTGCTGGGATTGACGGAAGTGGCCGGAAAACCCGCGGTTCTGCCCAGAATCACCGGGCGGGCCTGGATCTACGGGTTACATCAGATCGGGGTCGACCCGGACGATCCCCTGGCAGAAGGCTTCATGCTAAGCGATACCTGGGGTGAAGGTTTTTAACTATCCCTAGGTGGGTGTTAAAGTTGCAGGCTGGTCGGATAACTGGCCTGCACCGCTGAGAATATGACCTTATGAGCAAAGAAACGACTGAAGTCGCCAGTGGTGCGAAACGCCATGGCGGTCGCTATATCTACGAAGAGTTGCGCAAGCAGATCCTGACGTTGAAGCTCAAGCCGGGCATGCCGCTGGACGAGGTCTCCTTAGCCGCCCAATTCGGTCTTTCCCGGTCTCCAGTGCGAGATGCGCTTGCCCGTTTGATCAGCGAAGGGTTGGTCACCATTCTGCCGAACCGCACGTTGTTGGTGACGCCCTTCGAAATCGAAGAATTCCCCAATTATATTTCCGCCCTGGACCTGATTCAGCGCGCGGTGACAAGGCTTGCGGCCCTGCAGCGCACTGAAGATGATCTGGTGCGTATACGTGCGGCCGACGCAGCTTATTTGCATGCGGTCAGTACCGGAGACTTTCAGGCCATGTCCGAGACCAACAAGGCCTTTCACATGGCGATCGCTGAAGCCGGGAAAAATCCGTATTTCATCAGTTACTACGAAAAGCTGTTGGGTGAGGGCCAGCGCCTGTTGCATCTGCACTTCGACTACATCATCAGTACAGCTAGCAAGGCAACACGACTAGGTCGAGACCACGATGAGATCGTCAATGCCATCGCGGACCGTAAACCCGATGAAGCCGAGCATGCGGCGCACGAGCATACGATGCTATTTCAGCGACGTTTTCTAGCCTATATGCAGCAGAACCTTACCGAGAAGATGTCGGTTGTTTGAGATTCGGAAATAGATAACCGTGGATTGATTGAAACTTTCGACCGAGGCTATGTAAAAACTCTTTCGAGCACGTCTTGGGATTATGTCCTTCTTGTTATTGACATGCCCGCCGAACAAGTCCAAGAGTGAGTCCATTCCTGCTTCAGGAATAAAAGAAACCCCTTAGATTTCAATGGGTAGGACGCCAGACGCGAGTCTCGTTTCCCGCTCCAAGATTCACAAAAAACGCCACTCAATGAGTGGTTTTTTTTGTGCGCGACATTTACTTTAAGTATTGAAAAGAGAGGCTTTGGAAAGCGTCAGAAAAGCACAAAAAAATGTATGTTAATTAATTCTTTCTGAAATCAATTAGATAACAGCTTGCTAGCTGTTAAGGTCATTCAACCTGGCTTCTGCCCGGCATCTCTATACCGTGCTGATGCACCCGCCGATACAGAGTTGCCCGGGAAATGCCCAAAGCCTTGGCGGCGGCGGTGGGTTTCCAGCGATGACGTACCAA
>Ga0182007_10000153_pt1 | contig 46807 bp, 66 predicted proteins | sample Sormic07211113_1_FD_123023 | JGI IMG/M metagenome (GOLD analysis project Ga0182007, IMG submission 123023) | Rhizosphere microbial communities from Sorghum bicolor, Mead, Nebraska, USA - 072115-113_1 MetaG | ecosystem: Host-associated > Plants > Roots > Rhizosphere | place: USA: Nebraska...
GACCGGAAACGGTCGGTGCAGAACCCTTCAAATTCGGCGAAACCCCTGATGCGCGCATCGAGGCAACGCCGAGCCAAGCCTCGCGGCGAGATGCAGCGAGGAAGGTGTAGAGACTAGACGGGGGGCGCCTAAGGCGCACGGGCAGCGGTCACGCCCGCGCGCGACGGTGAAGGCATAGTCCAGCGCACGAACGGTTCGCGCACGCGACGCCGGCTTTGAAAGAAGCAGTGTGACGAAAATCCGCCGCCTTAACTGGCTTGCCGGTTCGAGTCCGGTCCCCGGCACCACGACTATCTACGGGTATCGACAGCGAATGTCGAAATCCTTATAAATCAAGGGTTTGGCTTTTCGTCGATAGACGATGCTTTTCTATTTCCGTACAATGCTTTCCCCAAGAATTACGCACGGGGTTACGCATGGCATCGATCACAAAATACAAGACTGGCTACCGCGCACAGGTGTATGTCGCGGGCGTACGGGATTCCCAGGTGTTTCGCACACAGCGCGACGCGCGGGCGTGGGCCGCCGACCGCGAGCGAGAATTGCGACAGCAGCAAGACACACCTGCGGCGGACCTGCATACGGTTCGCGACATGCTTACGCGCTACAGTGCCGATGTCTCAGTGAACAAGAAGGGCGGGCGTTCGGAGCAGCTTCGAATTGCAGCCTTTCTCAAGAACTTCCCCACCTTCGCGGACAAGACACTGTCCGCAGTCAAAACACCCGACCTCGCCGCATGGCGCGATGCACGTCTCAAGGGCTTCATCGCGCCGGATGGTAGAAAGGTCGCGGCCGTATCCTCCGCCTCTGTTCTGCGTGACATCAACTGGCTTCGCAATGCGTTCTCGGTCGCTCGCCTTGAGTGGCATTGGATTGAACATAAGCCATTCGACGGCTTGAAGATGCCGGCAGAGCCGCCGCCGCGAGACCGCCGAATTTCCGCATTCAAAGAGGTAAAGCCGCTGTGCCGCTGGCTTGGCTACAAGACCGGCCAAGTGCCCCAGACGAAGTATCAAGAGGTCGCGCTCGCGTTCCTTGTTGCGCTACGTACCGCCATGCGGGCAGGTGAGATTTTGAGTCTCGGAAAAGACACACTAAATCTCAACAAGGGCGTCGCTTCCGTTCCGCATAAGATGCAGTACCTAACGGGCCGACTTCGTGCGATCCCGCTCTCACGACAGGCGATTCGTCTGCTTAAGCCGGTGGCCGGTCGGGACAAGTGCTTTTCAATTTCGTCCGCATCGCTCGATACCTTATTCAGGAAGGCGCGGGATGGCCTCCTTATTGAAGGGCTTCACTTTCACGACTCGCGCGCCGAAGCGCTTACCCGGTTCTCCAGAAAGGTCGACGTAATGACGCTTGCGAAAATTAGCGGCCACAAGGATTTGTCGATCCTCCAAAACACGTACTACCGAGAAACTGCCGAGGATATTGCGGCGCGGCTATAACTTCCCTGTTGCCGCCATCCACGCCCGGAGGGCGGCTTTATCTCGCCAGTCACACGCCTCCATTGCGGCCCGCTCGTTTATCAAAGCCTGAGCTAAGTCCGCGACCGTCTTGCCGGCCGGTCTCGGAGCATGGGCGCAGTCTTGCAAGTACGCGTCCGGAATCCTTCCCGCACTCCCCGAAGCACACCCCGCCAATAGGGCCGCGAGCAACACGGCCGCTCCTGCATTAATTCCCCTCATTTGAATCCCCGTAGATTGCGTCCCAGACCGCATCAGGGACGACCGTATCTGCTACTACGGTGTTGTCCTTGACAGCCTTCGCCAGCCGGTCAGAGGCCGTTTCTTGGCGTTTCCGTGCCTTTTCTTCGGCGATCTTCTGAGCGTCGAGCGCACGGGCGTATCCATCTCGTTCCCGTTCAACCTTCTGCACCCGGTCCTGTAGTTGGCTTGCTCGCGCGTGTTCGTGCTTCGCGTAGAGTCCCGCTCCGGCCGCAGCTATCGCCGCGACCAGGAACAGAGCCGCGATAATCTGATCAATCCCCCGCATCAGTCGTCTTTCGTCGGAGTGGGTTGGTCGCCCAGCTTTCGCCACAGGGACCAATCCTTATCGATCAAGCCACGTTTGAGCGCTACCGCAGTACGCGCCACGCGGGGCAGAGCGCCCCAGATATAGCAGACCGACAACACAATCGAGAGTGCCGCCGCGTAGCTGCTGAGGGGCAGGGTTGTGATGCCGTATAGGGCGGTACCGGTTGTGACCGTGACCTTACCGGCCGATGCGGCGGCGCTGTCGGCCGCCTCTTGAAAAATTCCCATCTTCTCCTTGTATGGGCGAGCTACAGAACGCCCGTCATATCCAAGACCATGAACCGGTAGTGCATGCACTCGCGGTAGCACGTTATGTTTGGAGGATTTCCTCCGTTATAGCGATGTAGTTCCCAGGTGATGACATCGCCGGACACACCAACCGCGCTCATCTCCGCGATGTCCCAAAGCCGCTGATTGCTGTTGGTTGACCCGCTGATGTAGTGGGCCGGCCACATGCACGCGATAGCAACAGGTCGGCCATAGCTTCGCGACTGCGTACCGACTCCAGGGAAGCCCGTCACAGCCCAGCCGTAGCCGTCGAGGTATTGCCCGGCCACCACGTCAAGCACTTTGCAAAATGGCTGCGAAGCATCCGCGATGAGTGTTCCGGCTGTGTCGAACACTTGAAACCCGAAGTTTGACGAGGCAGGGGATACGCGCGCGTACACGAACAGTCGTACGGTCGTTTGCGATGTTGTAATCAATCTAACCGTGTAGATACTGCCGCTTCTTGTGAAGTCCCACGGCGTAACCATCACTCCGCCGTCTGCGACAAACGCCCAGAGCGGCGGCTGGTCGGCCCGAAATGTGAAGCTACACAGCCAGAATGTTCCGGTAAATTGGATGCTTGCGTTGTTGTAGACGGTGTTGATTGTGGTCTGCTGCGATACCGCTGCGAGGCTGGCGGTTAGCTGATAATTCGCCGTCGATCCGTCGATCTGGAACAGACCAGAATCTGTGAACGCTTGGAACCCTACGGACATCAGTACACGCCGTAAACTAGCCAGCCTTGAACCGGAGTCCGATAGCCGTCGCTAGTAGTGCTGTACCTCCAACGGACGCCATTCGCGTCAATGTCGATGATCGGCACGGGCGCGTTCATGCTGATGTGCTTAAACAAAAACTCCGGCATGAATGACCACCACGGAGTACCGTCCGACAGATTCGCGCCTACTGCTCCATCGTTTCCATTCACATACACCATGTCTTTGATGCGACCGCATCGGGTGCTACCGTCTAAGACGAGACGCCCGGAGGCGTCCCACAGTTGCAGTCCCACGGCCATCAATAGAACCCCAAGCGATACCGAAGGGTTCCGTTAGCGTCGTATCCACGTACGCCGTTGCTGTCGATGTTCAGTCGATTTCCTTGTCCGTCAGTGTTGTTGATTTCGAACCAGCCGCTCTTATCAAGCCGCCATCCTTGCCGCCCAGCCACGTAGTTATCGGACTGGATGTAGCTCCCAATCATGGCGTTCTTAATGAAGCCGTTCCCGATGAATGCCTCATTGAGGAACACTTGGCCGCCCTGAATAACGAACGGCGACGTTACGGCAGAGCCGTTAGGATCGAGGACAGCGAATCGTGAAGCCGCGACTAGAACCTGGGATTCCACGTCACCGCCGTTACCATTGACGCCCAAAGAGAGGCCGGCCATGTACGTGCGGCCGTCCCTGGTGATTTGCGTCTTGACCGTGTACGACGCCGACAATTGGCCGTTGAGGTCAGCGTAGGATTTCGCGACTGTCTGTACTGCCGCCGTGTTGTCGTTGGCCTTGGCTTCAACCGTCGTGATTCGCTGGGCCTGCGCGCTAATCGCATCCGCACGGGCCTGCGACTCATCGCGCACGGCAGCGATAAGCGACGCATTTGCGGACGTGAACTGCGCCGTAGTTGTGTCGATCCGTTGCGACAGGGCAAGGTCTCCCTCCGCACGCGCGGACTGCTCGGACCACACCCCGGCGTAGACTTCCGTGCTACCCGCGTAGTCGCCATCGCTACCCGCCATGTCAGGAATTACTACCTGGGCTTCAACCTTATCGACACGCCCGGCAAGTGATTTGTCTCCATCCAATCGGGCCTGTTGCTCGCTTGTGATGCGCGCGTCGTTTTCCTCTACCTTCTGCTTGAGGTCGGGAATCTCTTGGATTGGACCAAGGAGTTCCTTCGATAGCTCCGTGGATGTAATCTTTCCGACGAGGTAGCCGAGAATTAAATCGGTGTCGGCGGTGGCGGCGCCGCGAACACCCGGCGAAGCAATGTCCGGATACCACGGCCCGATGTTCCCCGACGTATCTACGAGCCTCGCCCAGAAGTAGAGCGCATGGCCGGCAGCGAGATTGAGAAGGTTCGCAGAACTTGTGGGATACCCGTATCGGGATAGCTGGGATGCCTTCTCGAAGCTTGGCGTGTCGCTGTAATAGACCTCCGTGTAAGCGGTGTCCGCCGCGTCAGCCGAGAACGCCCAAGTTAGGCGGATCGACATGACCTGATCCGTGGAAGCGCTGAATGCGAGCGGCTTAGGGGGACTGCCAGTCTTACCTTGGAGAACCGTCTCGGTCGAGTACGCATAGGGCGATACGATGTCCACGGCGTTGACCGCGCGAACACGCGCCGCATAGCGACCGGTGTAGATATTCGATACGTCGATAGACAAGCCGCCGGTTCGCCCGGCCGTGATCCAATCCCCGTTATCCTTCCGGAATTCCGCGATGTACGCGATTGCATTGGGTGCGGAATCCCAAGCAATCGTCATGTTGGTTCGCGTGATGCCCTGATCGACTACGACGAACTGTGAAACGCGGACATTGCCGGGCGCTTGCTGGGTGTTAAGCGGTAGGCCGATGATCGGAGCGGGGTCGATTGCCGCGCCGCTATCCACGGCCGCGTACTTGCCTGGTTCGTGCTGCGTTGCCGAAATTTCGAAGGTGATGCCTTCTTTCTCGGAGACACTGGTGACCCGGAAAAGCTGCGCCTGTACCTTGCTGCTTTCGACCATCCACACCGCGCCGGCCAGAGGCGTAGTCGAGAATGGGTCAGCGGTTTGAACGAGGCCGTTGGATATAGACGTGATAGCGCGCTTCTGCGCAATCCCGGTCGGCATGATTACCGTGAGCGAATCACCGGCCGCGATGTCAGGCGGGGCCTGATCCAACGTTACGTGCGACGCGTCCTGCACACTGAGTAGACGGCCTCCGATTCGCCGCCGCGCGCGCGCCGGGTCTGCTACGGCAATGACCTGTCCGGGTTGCGCAAGCGTACCGTCCATACCTACGCTGAACGTCACTGCGTTGGTCTCATACCGCGAGGTCAGGAGCGACCAGTGGCCCACGCGTTGAGCCTGAGAACGGCTTGTGCATCCGAATGCGGTTATCTCAGCCTTGTTGATCCCGTAGCGGTTAATGCCGTCTGCGTCCTCAACGTACTCCACGGTTTGCTTATACGCGTTGCCTGGATCGTTGTACGTGACAAGTGCAGTCGTGTAGCGCGTGCGGAGCGAGCTACCCACATACTTGAACTCGCCTTTTACGACGTTCGCGGCAGTGTAGACGTAGACTGGATCGGATGGCATGTCCGACGAGGCGATGACGCTGCCTGCCGACCAATACGCGATCCCACGGAATACGCTGGCGAGGTCTTGAATAACCTTGATGGCGTCTGCGCGGGACGCGATGTAGCAATTGCAGGTGAAGCGCGGTTCCTGGCCGCCTTTCCCGTCGGACACCAACACATCGCAGTACCGGCCGATTTGGTACAGAGCGTAACGGTCGAGCATCGTTGCATCGACGTAACGCCCCAGCCCATAGCGCTTGTTTAGAACTAGATCGTAGAAAATCCACGCCGGGTTATCGGTCCAACCGAATGAGAACGTTCCGTCCCAAGTCCCCGTATATACGCGCGTCTTTGGGTTGTAGTTCGACGGATACTTAACGAGGAGGCCCAGCACGTCATAGGCCCGCGTCGGCATGCTGGAGAACTGCTCCGCATCGATCTGGAGAGCGACCAGCGCGCTATACGGATACGACAGCTTTGCGTCGATGACCTCTGCGTAGCTAACAATGCTCGTCTTGTCTTGGATGTACTGTGTAGTGCCATCCGGCGTAAGGCGGACGACGCGGACTGTGTACTGTGATTTCGCGCCCGACAGTTCGATACGGTGCGAACGTGTGTAAGTCGAGCTAGCTTTCCCGTCGAATGCGGTATCGATGACTGTCGAGAACGAGCCGCCGTCCTTGGACACTTGAACCTGATACGCGACCCGATACCCGTAAATGTTCCCAGTATTCGTGTCGGTCTTTGACAGACCGCTAACGCTGAGGGTGATTCGGGCGGCGCTAAGGTCAACGTTCGTGAACGTGTGCGACCACGGCTGTTGAGTCGTAAGTGCGACGCCTACTTGCGTTTCCGCTACAGAGCTTTCGAAGCCGGCGATATGCGTCTGGTCAACATAGCCCAGCCGATAATCGAGTTGCTTGACGTTGAAGTTGTAGGAGCCGTCCGTGTTCTGTAGCGGGGTGTCATTGAAGTAGACACACTGGGCGGGCGTGAGGTTATCTGGAAACCCTGCAATTGGCCCTTCGCCTAGAAGGTCGAGAATCTGCGCGTATGCGGTACTGCTTAGGGTGTCGTCGGCTTCCACGGGCGATGAACCGCCGCCACCTCCTTTACTGCCGTGAATCAAGGTCATTTATCGGTTGCTGTGATCCCTTGGCTAATAACGGTGCTGCCGATACGCAGACGACCGTAAGGCAACCCCACAGGGCCGCCTTGCTCGGTCACGTTCTCCGCGCCGTTGAAGTAGTACGATTGCTTTCGATTGCTGCTGCCGTTCGATGCTGTTGCGTGCGGCGATAGCATTTGAGCGACGCCGCCGAGCGCCATAGACGCACCGAGCATCATCATTTGCGTACCGAACGGATTGCCGAAGTACGACGAAACGGCCCCGATAGCCGCTAGCGCGATGCCTGCAATCGTTTGAAAAAGACCGCCTCGCTTGCTGCCGCGAATGATCGGCGCGATCCGTACTGCGTTGTCGCCAACAGGCGCGGGTATGTCGTCCTCGCAGATATTGCGACGACCTACGAACACGGCGTACTCAATGCCGCGATCCCGGCTTGTCATGAGTTCACGCTCAAACCCCGGAACCATTGCACATAGAGCTTTTAGTGCGTCTCTCGTACTGCGAATTACAAAGCGATGCTCACGGCCGAACATCGCCCCTAGTCGCCCGTATAGGCGAACGATCCGGGGTTTATCCAATAAGTCAGTCCTTGTAGCGCAGTACGTCGGTTAGGAAGGGGAGATAGCGGGGAAGGGTGTCGTGTCGCGACGCCTCACCCCAAAGGTGATGGAGGATTTCGTCGTCACCGGTGTAGACAGCCGCATGATTCGGCACGTCGTTAGGGCTTCGGATTTTCATCAATAGCACGTCACCTACCTGCAAATCTGCGGCGCGGCCCACTGAATAGAAGCCGGCCTCCTTGTAGTGCTGCGTGTATAGGTTCGACACTCCATCCTTCCACCACTCTCCAGAGCGGGAGAAGTCCGGCAGAGCTACGCCACGAACTTGCTTGTAGTAGCGACGAATGAGGCCGTAGCAATCATTCGTGCCGTGAGAGAATTCACAGCCAACTAGCGGGGCTTCATAGCCGCTTGGTGAGAACTCGCACCAATCGTCTACCGCGATGCTGCCGTCTGCCTGGACGCCAAGGCTCACGATGATCCACTGCGGAACACCGCCATCTTCGCAGGCTGTTAGGTCTGCTTGGCTGGGTTGAGCGCTTGCGCCAGGATGGGAATGTACGATCGCCTGAATCGGGCCGATATCCTCCGCCGCCGCATAGTCGTCGGGCGCAATCGCGAAAGCATCACGGGGCGTAGGCGATGTGTTGCGGCATGGAATGTATTGTCCGGAAACGATGAGGCCGCAGCACTCGTCCGGATACTGCGCAAGGGCATGTCTAGCGATGTCCTCACGCAGCCCTGAATCAATCATAGTCCTCCGTTTCTTCCTGCTGATGGGTAGCCACCCCAGGGCAGCACGGCGTTCTGTCCGAATCTGCACTTGCAACCGGAAAGCCGCTTACTGCAAACATCAAGGGCGGGGTCATCCACTGGGTTGTTGTTCCTATCGAAGAACGTTACGCCCGCCCAGCTACAGCCGGACACAGGGTCTCGGTAGTTGAACGTGCAGAGAGTCGCGGTAACTTGCCGAGCAGGTAGCTGCACGCCGGAGAAGTCGAGAGCGGATGCGAGCCGGAACGAGACACTTACCGGCGTCTCCTCCGTACGTTGCTCGATTCGCCATACCTCAACAGCGGTGTATTCGGATGCGTCGGCGGTTGCGGCTCCGTCGAGATACTGCTCAAGCGTCCAGAGCCTGCGCACGACTGCGCCGACCATATCGGCAAACGCGATACAGAGGGCAGAGATAGACCCGTCAACGTTGGATACGGTGAGGGTCGGTGACGGCTGGCTCTGCGACCCCGTGCGAGCGAAGCCGGATGCGGTGATGGGCCACGGTGTGTAATCATGGCCGCCCCATTTGATGGGACCGGATTGTAGGTGCGCATGGAACCGCAGCACATCGCCGCCGAGCGGGGTTAGGTCTACCTCATATAGTTCGATACGTGCGCCGGGACTGTTCGACTGGACGGCGGCCCCAATCGTCATTTCACGGCCTTTTCTAGTGCGGCAACGCGGGTTCGCAATGTCACATTTTCATCGGCTAACGCGATGATAGCCGCAGCCAAATCCGGTGTTACCTTTGAATAATCAACAGATTGATAAACAGGTTTTCCGTCTGAATCCACGGCGTCCTTTTCACCGCTAACCGCATGGGGTGCGACTTCCTGCAACTTGTGGGCAAGAAACATCGGATACACTTTACCCGGTTGGGATTTGTATTCCGCCATCACCGGACAAAACCGACGAACACGCGCGATAGGGTCGACGACCTCGCCAAACAGGTTTTTAAGTCGGTAATCGGAGCCCACGTTAAACGAGGATGCCACCATTGGGGCGTAGGCGCCGGAATTCCAACTTACGCACTCCAATGACGCATTGCTGTTGTTGTAGCGAAAGATAACCGCACCGTTACCGGCTCTAAACCCAATTCCAGTTTGCGCCAGATCGCTCTCAACAACAAACGTTTGGTCACCCCATTCGCCCGTCTCCTGACTCGCGTTTATTCGCTTGCGTGCTTTTAAAATCTGGAATGTATTTACTGTGGCATAGTTCCCAGGATTAAGATTGCTTGAATCCCAAGGCGTGGCTCCCGCCCACGTGGGGCGCGTGGCAAACTGAACCATACCGGTGCTCCGAGTAATGCTAAACGGGGTATCAATCCACGTCCCATTATCCGCGTATCGTGAGCACGCGAAATTTGCCCCCGAGTTCGAGCCGGATTCTGGGGAGTTATCGGTTAGCAGTTGCCAACGTGGCTGGGTGCCGGTCGCAAAAGTGAGCACCTTATACTGACCCGCGCTGCCGCCTATTTGGACGCCTGCTACCCCGCTAGGAGATGTAACCGTGAGGCTTCCGTTTACCGTCTCGTTATCGCTGGCTGAACGTCCGCGCATGAGAACACTCCACGCATGTACTCCGTCCGTGTCCAGCGTAGCCGCCTCTCCTGGGTTCAGCCTAGACAGCGCGAGCGTATCGCCAGAGCCCGCCGTAATTGCCAAGGTGACGACGGTAGCTCCGACGTTGCGGAGATGCACAACGCTGTCCGCAGGGCAGGTATTCGCAGCAGGGACGTTAACCGTACCCGTCGCTGAAAAGGCAAGATTGATCCTCTTCCCGATGTGCGCAGAGGTCAATGCTTGAGCTTGCGTGATGGTTGCGCCCGAAACCAAAGCAGCCTGATTACTCAGAGCATCTACATTGGCGTTAATCTTGGTGAAGCCGACCCGGACCGTATCACCTTCCTTTCCATCAGGGGCCGTACCAAGGTTGATCTTCTGCAATACAGACAAGTCTTAGAAAACCTCCTGAAATGTTGCTGTGAGTGTCCATACGTTGCCGCCTTCCGGATGTCGCGCGATGCCTTGCGAGTCGCAGACGAACAAGCCTTTTGCACGGCGAGGCGGAGTCCATTCGAAGCGCTGCGCGCCGCGTGTCCCTTTGAGGAACGTATAGATTGCGTCGATAGTCTCCGCGTCGTTTCGGAACGTGACGGGCCACACGTCGGCCGCGTTATTGATTCCGTTCGGCGCGCGCTGGCTATAGCCGTCCCCGAACTGGGCGACAAGCACATCGAATTTCGTTGTGCCGGTCACATCCAGCAGCGGGGACCATGTGAATACAGGGTAAGCCAACGTCAGATTTGCCCGTACTTCATTTGAAAGGCGAAGCCTCCTTGTTCGCGCATGCGTTGCTCCATTCGAATATCAATCCAAGACTGCACGTACCGCTGTAGGTCTTTCGCGTCTTGCTCAGATAATCCGCCGCCGCCGTGGTTGTTCACCTGGACAGAAACCGGAGAGGAACCGCCAGAAGTGGCGGGAGACGGCGCGAGCGTCGCGGCGATACCACCTGTCGCGAAGTGCGCCATGTGACCGGAGTTAATCGCCTCAAGCAGGCTGCGGTACTTCTTCGTAGACGCGGCATTTATGACGAACTCGCCATTCGAGAGCATCGCGGGAATGCTGTCGCTGGTCGTTGTGCCTGGGCCGGCGATGGGGCCGCCGCCCGCACGGTGCAGTACGGGGCCACCTTCGCTAAAGAACGAGAAGGCACTAGCCATACCTTTGAAGATGCCAATCTCAGCTTGCCGCAAGGCGATCTTTGCGAGGTCCGCGAGGACAGACGTAGCGAACGAACTAAAGCTCGCCTTACCCGTGGTGATGAACGTATCGAGCGCGTTACTAACCGAGTCGAAGCCGCTACGAAAACCGGTTACGATCGCTTCCGCTGTCGTTTGCGACGAACCTACGAGGTCCGCATATCCCTTCTTGAACTGCTCGCCGAACGATTCTCGGATCGACCGTTGGCGCTGCAGGTTCTCCTCAAACGCTTCCGTTTGCTTCCGATAACTATCGCCCGCGATGGTTAGCTTTTGTTGGTACTCTTGCTGGTCGGCGTTCGGGCTGCTGTATTGCTCGTTAAGAGATGCAACTTTTCGTTCGAACTGATCGCGGAGCGCCGCGCGTGCATCGTACACGGCCTTCTCATCAGCCAGCATGTTGCGCGTGTTGAACGTGTCCGCGTACTGGTTGAGTTGCGCGCCGAGTGCCGTAGCCTCCTGCATCGAGAACTTCGCTACGTTCGCTGCACGCTGGGCCTGATACTTCGCCAGTGCGTCCGTGAGGTCCGCGTCGATCTTCTTCCGTTCCTCCGCGAGACGGAGGTATTCGGCGTTAGCGGTTTCGTAGGTGGACTTCTCTTTCTTCGCTGACGCGATGTCCGCCCGCTGCTTGGCGTTCGCGATCTGCTGATCGAGTGCCTTCGCCTGGATGTCGTGTAGGCGTTGGAAGTACGATTCCGAATCAATCAGCCCTGCGTCGCGTTGCGCTTTGAGGGATGCCTCCGAGCGCTTCGCCTCCGCCTCAATCAGCCGGTTCATGCCGGCCAGGCGAGCAAGTTCCGCATTGAGGCCGCCTTCGCTGGCGTGCTTGCGGTTCTTGTTTGCGTACGACTCGTTGATCTGCGCTACGTTATCCTGATGCCGCTTGAGTGCTTCCTCATACTTCGCGGAGTTTTTGTCTAGGTCGCGTGTTGCGTTCGCGAACGCTTCGTTTTCCTGCTGTAGCTCTAGGCTGTGCTTCTGCTTGGGCGTCGCGTACTTGTCCGAGCGGAGGTATTCACCGACCCGCACAGCAGCGTCTCCGCCTTTCGCTGCCCCTTCGCGTGATTGCCGCATCTTTTCTTCGGTGTCTAGCTGACCCCGGAGTGCGTTGAGCTTCGCTAGTTCTACTGCAAGTTCCCGCTTATTCGCGTCGAGGACGGAGGCTGACACGGCGGCCTTATTGCCGTGCGTCGTCGCTTGGTCCTGAATGGTCTTTTGCAGGTTGGCGACTACTTCCGTCTGTGCGCGCAGTTTCTCGATAGTGCCGGCCGGCGTGCCGACGTTCATAACAGCAGCGGAGTAGTGCTTGACCGTCGCGATAAGCGAGTTCCACCAGCGCTGTACTACGCCGATGTTCTGCGTTGCGTTTGATGCGAAAGCGTCGTGGGAGCCTGCGAGGTCACGAAGGATTGCCTTGTACGCTCCTGCCTTGTCGCCAGCCTTGACATAGTTCTCAATTTCTTCGATCTGGGCGGCGTTGAACGTGTGGTGTGCCTTCTGATACTCAGACACCCACTTAAGCACGTCGTCCTGAATCTTGGCGATCGACTCTGCGGCCTTGTCGAAGCCGATACCGATATCCGACGACATCGCAAGCGCGGCTTTCGTGGCGAGCGCGAGGCTATCGCCCGTGACAGCGCCGGTAGACGCGACCGCCGCCATTGCTTCGCGCACGTCACTAAGGGAAGTGTGTGTGTCGCGGAGGCGGTTCGACATGAGCACCATTTGCTCCGTTGTCATGCCAAGGTATCCGCCCGTGGCCGTGATCGCCTTGTTGAACTGCTGCGCCGATTCGTAGCCCGCGTAGACCTGCTTGGCAAACAGGAATGCCGCACCGGCCGCAGCAGTAAGCCCCATGCCGAGCGGAGACATAATCAGGCTCAGTGCGTCGGATGCCTCAGCCATCACCAGCATGGACCCGGCGAACCGTTTCCACTGACCTTGTGACGCTTCGTGCGCGAGAACGAGCATTTCGCGGCGCGCGGCGGAGTTGTTGATACTGAACGAGTGCGCCGCATGTGCGGCTTGTTGGATCGCCGCCGCTTGGGCGGAGAACGCTTGCGTAACACCGCGCGCGGCGGCCTGCTGATTGAGCATTTCCAACCGCGTCTTACCTGCTGTCGCTTGGAGGCGGTCGTACTGGTCTACGAGTTTCTTTGCTTCGCGTGCGGTGAGGTTGTAGCCGTTGCTGGCGGCTTCCTGCATCGCGCGTTGTACGGCTTCTTGCTTGCGCCGTACTTCTTCCTGTGACGCGTTTAACTGCGCGTTCGCCGCACGGAGTTGGCCGATACCCGCCTGTGCGCCGGAGGCATCAACCGAATAGCGTACGGTTACGTTGTTGTTGCTACCGCTCACGGACCTCCTTTCTTGTTCAGTGCCGCAAGGATGGTGTCGCGCGAGCGATCTACGGCGCGTTGCTTAACGGCTTCGAAGGCAGGTCGAACGAAGGGATGTGCAGGCATGCGCGAGTTGCCACCCTCCAGCATCGCCGCGAGGGATTTACGTGCCAGTTTGCCGCCGGTTTTCCAGCGTGATTTCGTGTCGCCTACGAACAGCGCGAGATAGGTTGCGTTCAGACCCGCCGTGCTGTTCTCGCGGTCGTAGGTGACGGTCAAACCGGACGCTAGGTCGCCGGACTCGCGCGGGACACGAACCGCGATTTCGTTCTTGATTTCTGTGACGCCTGCCGCTGCGGCTTGACGCAACACAGATTCCGAAACGGTCGTATCGAGCGCGGCAATTTCGTTAGCCAGTGCGTCCGGGTTTTCTACGGAGTACGATTTTCCGCGTGCCATTCTTCTTTAGCTCCGCAAGGTTGACCCCGAAAACCGATGCCGCGATGTCCTCCGCGCTGCGAGCCGGCTCCGCCAACTTCGGCGTGCTGATCCACGGCATGAATTGACTAGGCAAGAGCGGGGGCGTGTTAGGTGTTCTGTTGACGTTGGCGATAACGCTCGCGATAGTTCCCGCGCGAAGGTCTGCGATGCGGTCTCCGAATGGTTCAATGGAGAAGTACGCGATCCATTCGCCAAACTCCGCGCTGGATACTTCGGCCTGAGCGCGCCTCACTGACATACCGAGTTCTTTAGCCAGCCGGAACCACATCAGGCGTTCCGGGCTGGCCCTTAGTTTTTTGCGGCTTCGGCCTCTGCTGCTGCACCAATGTTGTTGATTCGCATGGAGACGGCCGCCATTTCGGCAACAGCCGTTGCACGCGATTCCTTGAGGGCGGCAACGTCATCGAGGGTGAACATCGGACGATCCTGGTCATCAACGACCGTCGAGACCACGATAAGCGCCTCAAAGCGGGCGTTGCTAAAGTCGTCGCCCATATTCCGGGTCATCGATTCGCGTGCGTCGCCGGACAGTTCCTTGAAGCGAAGTTTTGCGCCGCCGAGGGCTTTAATCGGCTCCTCATGGATGGCCGGGGCGATAGCTGCGAAGATTTGTTCTTTGTTCATGCGTTATTGGCAGCTTTCGCAGCCTTCCTCAAAGTTGCAGACGGTGGGAGCGGACGCGGATTGCGCCTCACGAATTAGCCGGTTGATTACCGGCACGGCGTTCGCTTGGACTTCCTCCATAGCGAGCCGCACCAGTTCATCTATGCGATCACGCACCGACAGTAACGGTGATGTCGCCAGTGATTTCCAGGTTGACTGCGCCGGTAACAACCTGATCGACCTTGGCCGAGATGGGGAAGTCCTTCACGAAGGCGCTGAATTCCAGCGTGGAACCATCCGAGAGGGTCGCGCGGAAGTCGATGGACGTACCGGCCTTCTTCGCAGCCAGGAGGGCTGAATGCGAAGGCTCTTTAAGGTTCGTGTTGATGGTGAGCGTTACTTGGCCCCAGTCTTGGAGGCCGAGCCGCTTCTCTTTCGCTTTGCTGTCCAGGTCGGTAACGTCGATGACGTTTGCCGCGCCGTTGAAGCCGGAAAGGTCGGTGAGATTTTTGACTTTCGCCCATACAGGCGCACCGGTCGTTGCGGTGTTGTATTCGAGCTTAGTACCTTGGGCGTTGATTGCCGTCGATACGGTGTTTTCTGCCATTAATCCTCAGTGTTGTACGTGATGGAGAAGTCCAGAGACGACCCGTAAAGGAGCGTGTCGGATTCGAAGTTGCTGACAGGCCCGCCGATGGGGACCGCCTTCGTTTGCGGATTTACCAGCGCTTGCTTTACTTGCCGCATTAGCTGCCCGGCCTCTTTGCGCGTTTTGGCCCATACGCTGATCTGAACGCGGGCGTTCTCGGTGTCCGGTAGTTCGTTGTCCAGACCCGTGAAGTCCTGCCCGCCGACCACTTGATACGTGATCCATGGAGCCGGAGTTTTTGCGGGGGCAACGTCGGGATAGACTTGACCGGAGGCGAGAGAGGCGAGCGCTTTGTAAACGATCGACTCAACCATCGTTCGCGTTCTCATTACAAACTAGGTCCGTGTACTCGCGAGATGCCACGTTAGGCAGGACGGATGCGATATTGAAGATGACACCCTGGGCTACGGCACGGTCGCCGTTGGTCACATCGTTGCGGTAGCGAATGCGTATGCTGGCGGAGCCGATGTCTACCGACGTGCCGCCCGTGATGCGCTCTTTCCCGTTAAGCTGGAGAACTGCGCCCCAGACGGACGCGTATTCCGTCCACACGTCAATCTCTTGCCCGGTATCAGGATCGCGGCCGGACGTGCGGCGCTGTAGGGACACCTTGTTACGGAGCGTCCCGGCGCGGACGCCGGTTACGACGCGCCGCGTTGGACGACTGGGAATGCTTCTCACACTAGGGCCGGGTCGCGGTCGCGCATGAGGAGTGATTGGACTGCGGGGCCAATCGGATCGTTGGCCCCTTCGCGATCCTCGTAGAGCGATGCGAGGACCAAGAGAACGGCGGTGCGGACACGCGGCGGCACGGTATCCGCTGTGTACGCTGCTGCCTCAACCGTTTTGAGGTAGCCCACGACGATATCGCTAGCTGCGGAGACGAGGCTTGCAAGTTCTCCATCGCTGTCCGTATCCGTAATCCGCAGTTGTGCTTTTGCTTGCGCGAGGGTGATTAGGTCACTCATCGGCCGTAGCGGCTTCCTCCTCTGGCGGTTGTTCTTCTGGATCGGTGGGTTTGTCGGTCGGTCGCGCGGTCTCGTCGGGCGGCTTGCGCCCTGCGAGAGCGGAAAGAGCGTAGTTCTGTTGCTGCATGTATGGCGTATCGCCGCCTTCCTTCGGCGCGAGACCCTGCCGTGCGCGTGCCTCGTTCGGGGCCATGATCCCCGCACCTACCGATTGCGCGTTGGCCGAGAGCATTGCGGCTTCGTCCATTCGCATAAGGCCGGACGTATCAAACTTGAATCCGACTGTATCCGGGACACCGAATGCGTCGTCTAGCAGTAGCTCGATAGCCTCAAGATAGGCTTGCAGACAGTCGGAGTAGTACATTGCCTCGTAGATGGCTGAACTATTCGCGGTACGCGATCCGGTATCCAAGCCGATCTTATGGCCGGGTACGTGAAAGCAGCGGGCGACATCCTGTGCAGTCCATTGGAGGTGTTCGACGGTTTGCGCATCGGAACCCGTCATCGTCATGGGGTTGTACACAAGGCCGTCACCGGCAACCAGCGTGCCGCCTGCACCCATACCGCTGTACTCGTCCATCTGCTTCTTAAGCCGCTGGGCGGTCGGTTCCGAGATTGCACCCGGAGCGGACAGCACGCCGGAAGGACGGGCCGCATTGGAGAAGAACGCGGCGGAGTTGTTCGTGATGCTGCTAGCGAGAACGGCAGACCCGGCGCACGCCGCAATCGGCGTCATGCCGACAAGCGGATGCCACGACGTAATACCCCGATCATGGATGATGTCTCGCGCGGGAACCACGAACGTCTCCAGCGGCGTGACCATAAGCGGGGACATCGTGACCTGATAGAAGATCGACCCGTCAGGCGCAACGAGCGGAACAACGTACTTGGGGTTTAGTACGTCCATTGAGACGATGCCGCCCATGCTGTTTCGATTGAGCAGAACGTAGGTATTGCCATACGTCAGCTTGCTTGCGAGCCACGCTTTAACGAACTGCTGCCGCGTTTGATAGTGGTTCGGTTTGCGTAGTACGGTCGTGAAGCGCGGTGCGCTGGATTCGAGCCATACGCCGTCCGTCAACTTGACGTACTTGATACGCAACTTCGAAACATCCGACGAGATGAGGTCCACACACGCGAACACGGCCGAGCTAGCCAACATTCCGTCGCGAGTGTTGAGAGCCTGGTTCTTTTGCCATGCGCCAGGGTACGGCTCACGGATGAACCCATTAGAACCGGGCGCACCGATTGCCGATGCACCAACAGACGCGGCGGGACGCTTCTTGAACTTGAGCGCCTTGGTTACGTCCCAGCCGAATACCCTCATTCAGCGTCCTTGGACTTGGCGCGGCCGGGTTTAGGTGCGAGCTTCACCCAGCCGAGCGCAATCAGAAAATCTGCCTCCGGCTTCGGGATTGCTCGCTTTTCGCCTTCTTTGATAGAAGGGTGCAACGGCGCATCCCGGAGGGCCTGCACCGTGACGAATTGGGCCATAGCCCTCCGAGTTGGTAAGCGTTGAACGGGAAGCCCCGCAGGCTGCGGGGCAAGATGGATTACGGCGTGACGGTCGAGCCGTAGGTAGCGCCCGTGATGACGTTCGCCGCGAGGTTGCGGCGCTTCTGCCAGTTGATGAACTGGCCGATGCGGACGGCGACCATGTTGTTCTGGAACATCGAGACCGGGGCCGTCGTGGCGTTTTCCGGATCGCTGTCCATGATGATCGATGCCTCACGCGTAATATCGATCTGTGGGCCCGCATCTTCCGAGAGGTACACCTCGTCCGGAATCAGGAACACGATTTGATCGCCGGGGCAGTTGTTCGACGTGATGACCGGATAGTTTTCCAGCGTACCGCCATCCTTGCTGATGTCCGGGAAGTATTTCGCGCCCAGGGCGTTACGCATCGCGCCGATTGCTTGCGCACGGGCCGGCGACATGACCAGAAGTGCACGCGACAGGTCAAGGTTTGCTGCGATTGCCGGAGCGGTCAGGGTCTGGATGTCCGCGATGAGGTGCAGCGCCTCGTTGCCGCTCGCCTTCACGCCGCCTACACCGTTGAGCATGCCGGCCGGCGAGACGTTCGCGACGGCTGCGCCGTTCCCGATGAACGTACGGTCCAAACCTTGCGCGGTTGCATTGAGCAAATCTGCCTGCACCAGCGCTTCTGCGGCCGGATTCGAAAAGCGGATGAGTTCGTCGGAGAACGCGGCAATAGCGTAGACCTTGGCCCACGTCAGGAAGATGGCATTGAACTTTGCCGACGTGACCGGGACAGGCTTGGCTTCACCGACCCAACCGACCGTCGTACCGCCGTTCTGTCCCGCGATACGGACATTAAACGGAACCTTGCGGAGATTCAGCCGACCGAGGATGGTTTGCGGATACAGCAGTTCGATGAAATCGCCCGCGTACGTTTCCGGGTAAATCAGGTTGCCAGCCCATTCCGCTACCTGCGTTGAGCCTGCGGAGACGGCCGCTTTGACAATACCGTTGACCACGGCATCATCCTTGTAATGCTCCTCTGCGAGCATCTTTGCAACTGCGAGGTTGCCGTTAGCCTTCGCGAGGACCATTGCGGTACGCGTGAATGCCGAACCCTTCGGCGCATTGGTCTCGACCGACACGGCGGACTTTGCAGTGACCTTGATATCGTTCTCTTGCTTCGGGACGGCGACCGCACGCGCGGCGAGCGACTTTTCCGTTTCCTTGAGCGCGTCCAGTTGCTTCTGGTCGGCCTTGAGAGCTTCGTTGATGCCGTCGATTTCTGCGAACTGTTCCGCAGTGAGGGCGACGCCTTCCGTTGCCGACTTAACGACCGTGGTGTCCCGCTTCTCCACTGCCGCCGCCATCTTATCTTGAAGTGCCTTGATTTGTTGTGCCAGAGTCATACGTAATCCTTAGTAAGTGGGGTAAAAAAAGGGCTTGAGTGCGGCCCGTGGCGCGGTTTCGATTGCTTTGGTGGTTGCCGCGTCGGTCGGCGGGTCTGCTTGATTGCCTTTGGCGTTACCCTCTGGCGTGGTCGGAGCGGTGTCCGGAATTTCTGAAAGGCTCTTGAACGCGGTAATGAGCGCTTCGGGATTGCACGGAATGGCAGTGAGCGATAGCTCGGAGATGTCCGCCTTCTTGTAGTGCATGCCCCCGTCGTCCTTGTAGGCGTACTCGGTAGGGCGGAAGCGAATAGAGACGCCTTTGATAAGGCCGCTCTTGACGCTGTGCCACGCCTCGTCGGTGCGGCGCTTCACCTCGCCTTCCTCGTCTACCTTCGGAATCTGCGCGCGGAATGGGAGACCCTTTGCGGTCGGCGTACCGAATTGAACGGTGCCTACCGGTTGGTCGATCTTGTGATTGAGGAGGAGGGGTGTTTCTTTCTGGAACGTGAGGCCCAGAGGCTCAACCACGTCGTTTACTCTGTCCGCTGTCGGCGTTGAGGCAATCCCCTCAAACACACGGGAGTCCTCATTTACTGACTTGATGACGACAGCGGAGAACAGCTTGTTGTCTATTCAGACCTCACAGAACGAAGAATTGATAGGTGCGCTCCGGCTCGACATCACTTGCTGCGAGAACCGTTGCCCCAAATGCCATGCCCATAGCGACAAGACCATCGATACGGCCGGTTGCCTTTTGCTTGTCCAACTTCCGGTTCCCGGACGGGTCTCGGTTGACGATTGCGTTGGCGGCGCACATCGTTAGGACCGGCGTAGAGCCGTGTGCAATGCGACCGTTGACGAGTTCCACCTCAAGCGCGTCAAGTGCCGGGGAGAAGTCCTTGAAGCCTTGCCCGTGTGGGACGAGGGGCAGCCGGCCGCCTTCCTTCGCGGATGTGTCCGCGTCTACGCCAATGTCGGAGAACTCCTTTTTGAGGAGGTCAATGCGCCACCGGTCGTAGGCGATGGAATGCAGGTTCAACCCGGTGCAGATATCCGCGATGTCGCGGGCGACGTACTCGTAATCGACGGAGCGGCCGGGGGTGGTCCGAATGAACCCCTCACGCGCCCATACGTCGTACGGTGCGCGGTCTCGCTTGGCGCGATCCTTGATGCCCTCAGCGGGCGTCCAGAAATACGCATGCGTCTGCCACACGCCGTCCATACGCCCGATTAGGACGAGGGAGGTAAGGTCGGTGCGTGCCGAGAGGTCCAAGCCGCCGAATACCTGCGTACCGGGTTCGAATTCCATCGGCTGCGCGCCGCACGACTTCCACACATCCCGTGAGATGAACGGAGCCACCGTAGACACACGCTGATTGAGAATCAGGTTGCGGAACGTGTTTTCCACGGACGGCATGCGGACGGCTTGTTTTGCCTGCTCCTCTACGTCCTTCTCGGAGCGGAACACGCCAAGAGCCGGGTTTGCTGCTTTCCATGCTTCCCGGTCCAGTAGCTCTGCATCCTGATGCGCCGCGTATAGGCGACATACGATGTGCGGGTCGTTGCTTTTCAGCGCGTCATCGATCCAGACCGAGAGCAAATCCGCGTCATTCGCGGCTTGTGTGCTGATCGCGACTAGGAGAGGTTCCGCGTGTGCGCCTTGGGAGGTCGTAACAGCGTCGATAAAGTCGTCTTGCGGGCCCCGAATCTGGCCGATCTCGTCCAGAATCGCAAGAACCGGGGATAGACCGTGAGTCGTCTTAGCCTCTGCGGACAGGGCCTTGTATTCGACGTTAAGCGGCAGACCGACGAGCTTCTTAGCCGACGGATTGATTCGGACGAGTGGGGCAATCTCGGGCGAAAGTTGGACCATCTTGGCCGCGAGGTTGAACACCAGGGCGGCTTGGTCACGGGACATCGCCCCGGAGACAATCTGACTGTTGAGCTTTGCCTCTGGCCCAATCAGGTGAGCGAGGAGGATGCAGGCGATAACCGCGCTCTTGCCGTTCTTACGGGCAATGCTGAGGTAGGCGCGGCGCGTGCCGTGCGGGTTATCGTAGATCGAGAGGATGAACTCTCGTTGGAACTCCTCGAAGCGGATCGGCTGGCCGACAAGAGCGCCCTCCGGTACGCGGAGGTAACGTTCACAGAACGCAATTACGCGCTCGCCGCGAGTCTGGCGGATTGTCTGCTTGAGTGGGCCGGGGCTTACTGGATCGCGGACTCTCAATGCGTCAGACCGGGGATTAGCCCGTCGTCTGCTTGGGATGCGTTGTGGATGGCCCCGCGTGCCGCTTGTTCTGCGCCGAGCTTCTTACCGGCGTCTTGGCTGCGGCCTACGGTCGCCTCTGCGTGGACGTGGAGCGCGCGAGAAAGAGCGACTGCGCGGCGGGTAAGCGTCTCAAGCAACGTATGCTTTGGGTTCACTACGGGAGTGCCGCGAGCGTTTGTCAGTACGTCCCCCTCACTCTCGAGTGCGAGACCAAGGCGGGAGATATCGGCTTGAGTGCGGGCCAGATTTGCCGCAAGGGCTAAATCGGCGTTGTTCCAGGTCGTAGCCGCTCGGGCCTGTACGATCGCATCCCAGTAGGGCCAATCGTCATCACGTAAGCGGATATGGTCAGGCGGCTTCATCGGGCCGGATGCTGCAGCTTGGGTAGCAGCTACAGCGGTTGTAGTGCTATCAGAGCGAGTTCTCAATACGTGTAAGGATTTGGGCCTGTTGTGGATTGATATTGGCGTGGTGTAGTATTTTCTGGCCCACGCGGCAATAACAACGGGGTTAGACAATGAAAATACAAGAGAAAGACTTTTATCACGGCGCGGCATTGACTCAGATCACAGAGCATGAGTCGTTTAAGGCGCTGAACACGGCTAACATGGGTAACTACGGGCACTATCTGGTTAACACCGATACCCATGTATTCGTTAAGTATCGAACGGGCGCCGCTCCTTCGTGGAACCACGTTTTTTCGGTAGGCGAGTTGATGGCGCTTCGCAAATTGCGTAAGAAAACTGAAAATGTCTGGCTGGCATTGGTATGCGGGGACGTGACTGTGTGCCTCCTCGATAACCAGCAAATCGATACGCTCCTGGACTTGGATAATGAGGAACAGCAACGTATCAAGGTCGACGTCCCCAACGGCGGAAGCTGCCGGGTTAGCGGGAGCGCCGGAGACTTGAAGCGAGTTGTGAGGCACAACGATTTCCCGGCCCGCCTTTTCGAATAAACGCCGGGGGCCGGTATTGGGCTACGCGTACGCGTGGGCGCGCACAACGCCTCTCCGGTCCCGCGTTTGTACGAGATTTCCGCCGATCCGTCAGAGCTAGGGCGCTATCGGCGGAATTTTTTGCAGTTAGCGATATTTCGACACTGACCCGCCGGTGTCGGCTAAAATCGAGGGTGCAAATCCACATACCCCCGCCTAGCACACATCGAAGTACTCGTCAATAGAAAAATCGTTGTATTTTCGCAACTTTCTTCGTTTTCATTCATTTTGCTAATGAGAATCAGTCGCATTTAATTGCGACTTGTTCTAAAGGCAGTCTTTCAATTACTCACAAGTCAAATCACTGTGACTACGCTGAGATAGCCACAAACATACATAGATTGAAATAACCACTAGGGTTAAGTGCCGGATACTGTATAGGACTTAAGTATTCCAATGATGGGAGCTATCCACTGGCAATCCATCTACTGAGCTACCAGACTTAATGACATAACGCCTATCTGTAGCTGTTTTCTTCTTATGGCAGTCTATGCAGAGCAATTGCATATTCGCATCATCATTAGTTCCACCATCCTCTAAAGAGATGACGTGATCTACTTCGCCTATGCGTACTGCTATTCCGCATCTCTGGCAAATATAGTTATCCCTAAGCCTAATGCGTCTGCGTTGATTAACGCCTGCTTCGCCTCTAAGGCGAGAACTCTTAGTGATCTTCTGGATAGCTCAATCTCCTCGCTCGCTTCGCTCGCTCGGATAGAACTACCGTGCGTATTCGTGGGATGAACAGGGTTCGCCTTGCACGTACCTGGGGCATCATCGGGCATGCCTACCCATCGGGTGAGGTTCGTCCTCTCCTAAGCTGTGGGGTATTTTATATCGTGAAATGACGCGGGCTACACCCTTGCTCCGCCTGTGTTTCCGCGAGTCTATGCGAACGCTTTACCTGATGCGTCGGCCTTGACGACACAGAGACTAACGAGAGTCCAAATCCAATTGATCGTACCGACAATGAGGAAGAACTTCGAATAGAATCCGGTTGTCGCGTCCAAGAGAAAGACTAGAATAAACAGGATTAACTTTGCTGCGCCTTGACCGTTATATCCGGCGTAGAAGTCGTGAAATCCCATTGAGCCAAATAGCAAGCCGAGGATAATGTAGGTTCCTCTGGATTTTGCTACTGAGACGACTTGCGGAATGCTGGTCGTATTCTCGTTTTTATTGTCGGTCGGTGCGATTGGGTAGCCGCAAGACGGGCAAGCCTTAGCCTGATCCGATACGGAGGTCTTGCACTCCGGGCAATTGATTAGCGCCATGATTTCCCCGTAGAAATAGCCAGGGGACGTTACATGGCGCTTACATCGTTGTCAAATCGTCCGGCTGTACCAAACAGGAACTCCGGCAATCTCAACGCCGGACCCTTCCTCTAACGACGTCTCGAAGGATGGGTAGCGGGGATTGTCGGGCATAACCCGAATGATGTTGTTCGGAAGCACTTGCACGCGCCGGACCACCATCGCTTCATTGATGTACAGGGCGTAGAGACCATCCTTAACCGGGCCCTGCGGATTCATGTTGACTAGGATGTTGTCAGCTCGGTTGAACGTGCCTTCCATTACGTCATCGTCAACACGCAGCACGATCAATTCCTCTGGGTTCGCCTGGAGGTACTTCTCGACCCAGTAGCGGCGGAACGCCATCGTTACTTGCTCCGGCGAGCCGTTACGCGGGTAGCGCGGGATGTATACGAACTCGTCGGCGGCACCCAACGTTTGGCCGGTTGTACCGACGTCAGCAGTCGCACCAGGGTGCAATAAGTCCTCACCCAGCAGCCAGCCGATAGGCTTGCCGGTTTCATCGCGGAACTTCCGCAGTGTCTCTAGGCCCGGAATCTTCTGCCCGCTCACCATGTTGTATAGCGTCTGGCGGGGGAAGCCGTGAGATTTGCCCCATCCGTACAAGTCCTCCGTACCGATCGCCTGCCGCAGTCGTGCAAAGAACACCTCAAACTCAGCGAGCGAATCTACCGGATTTGGAGCACTTTCCTTAACTTGGTTGGAATCTGCTGATTCGTTGTACATGGTCTGGCCCTTGCAAGCTGTTGATTCTACTGAATTATAGTCAAAACCTACCGATAAATAGCTGACGATGCAAATTTACAAGTAGATTGCATGTACAGAAGTCGGTAAAGTTCGTTCCGTGGTCAGCGATGACCTACCGAAATTGGAATAAATTCTAGCAGATTTAGTTGCGTCTGTACAATTTTCGGTAGATTTGTAAGTGCCTGTTTACGACAGGTGCGGCGACACGGTTACGGCCTACCAGCCCGGCGCGTAAGTCCTCTGCGGAGGCGAGAACGGGATAAAGAGTCGGAGTCGCGGAGGGAATCCAAGGCATAGCAGTAAGCCACGGAACAATGCGATGCCGGGATACAGACAACACACCCGGCACGAACAAGACGCAGCGTTGGCTAGCCTTTTCGGCCGATTGCTGCGAAGAAGCGCGCGGCCTAGGATTAATCCAATGTCGCACGCTGGTTCGTAGAGCAGGTTCCGGCGAGCCTGTTCCATCAACCGAACAAAACGAGAGCGTATGACCGAACACATTCCGAAGTACGTAGGCCGGGATAACCACACGACGGCGGAGACCAGCCGCGAACCTTACGAGGAGAACCGCAACGAGGGCCGGGCGCATAAAGCGAACCGGTTGAGCAGCATCGAAGAACTGCGTAAAGCAGGGGCAGCATGGAGGAAGAAACTCCTCAACTGATCTACGCAGAGCAGCATACGGACAGGCCCGCGAGCAGTTAGCGCGGGCTTTTCATTTTCAGACGTAAAACTTTCTCGAATCAACTTAGGACTACAACATGATGCAAATCCGCAAGCCGCTGGACATGAACCGCACGCATACCGTTGGTCGTTTCCTCAACGAGAACCCGGAAGCGAAGAAGATCGTTGTTGGCAATCGCCGCAACACGCAGCGTTCGTTCTTCCACATTGGCCCGGACAACCGCATGCCGTTCAACGGCGGTGTTCGTCGCGGTTCGACGCTAGGTCGCGGCGCAGGTTTCGACATCTCCTGCAAGGCTCGTGCCGCATGAACCAACGCGCCGTACTCAAGGAAGCGCACGTAGCAGGCGCTACGGTTTCGTTTCACGAAGCATCGGAAACGATTCAGATTGACGGACATCGTTGGGACCGTTGGGCCGCGCTGCGGAACTGTCGCGAACCCAAGCCGTTTGTCTCGTATCGCACAAAGTCGCTGCGCGGCAACGTCGCGGGACGCATTCAAGCGGGCTACTCGGTCGTGCATGTGGGGCAGTGATGGACGACCTTAAGTTCTTCGGAAGCGTGATTCTAGGCATTGCCGTGCTTATGGCCTGCATCGCGGCCGGTGTTCAATACAACGCACATAACGCGTGCAAGACATACCGGAGCCTGTCCGGCCTGTCGACGTCCTTCGACTGGTCTACGGGCTGCTTGGTAAAGACACAAGACGGGCGTTGGGTTCAGTTGGAAGCGATCACCGGTAACTCAGCCGACGTGACGGTGCGGGGGCGGTAAGGCACACGTTTCATTTCGTTGTACAGGTTAGGACTACTTTTAACTAAGGGAATGATCAGAGTATGAACAAGCAATTTTCGGCAGGTCAAACGGTGGAGTGTGTCAGCACGGCAACTTACGGCGGCGTAGTTCAAGGCGAGAAGTACACCGTTGAAAGCGCGGACGGGGGATGGGTTGTGTTGAAGGAGGTGAAGCATCCGAACACGGTCGGCGGCCGGTTTCTGTCGAGTCGGTTCAAGCCTGTTCAGAAGCAGAAAATCAACGTTGGCGATACGGTCCGCATCAAGGACACCCGCTTACTGCGGGATTTCTATGTCCGGAAGGGGATGAATCCCGACCGCCTCGTTGTCGAGCGATTCGATTACAAGGGTGATCCGATCATGCGAGGTGAAACCGGGACCGAAGACTACGGATTCCGCCTGAGTCATTTCGAACTGGTCGAGAAGGCCGACTCAATCAAATCGGGCGACAAGTTGCGTATTGTCTACGACGGCTTCCAGCCGGCCCGGAATTGGGGCAAAGGTGTCGTGGTCGAGTTCATCGAATCGCTCGGTGGTTCGCCGGCGGTGTATCGCGTAAAGACTCATGACGGCATCGTCGGCATTATCGACGCGGACCGTCTCGAAACGATGGCAGCAGAGCAGAAGCAACCCGAACCCGCAAGCGAATTCCGCATTCGCAAGCACGGGACCGCACTCCGCGAAGTGCGCGGCATTCCGTTCGACTCGCAAGAAGCAGCAGAGCAAGCAGTCTCGCGCTACACGCCGGGCAGCGTCTACGAGATTGTCGAGGTCAAGGTGGTTCGCACCGTGAAGGTCGAGCAAGAAGTGCGCGTGATCGACTACAAGGAGGCTGCGTAATGCTGAAAGTTGGTGACAAGGTACGCAACGTCCGCGACGGGCGATCGAACTGGTTCACGCGGGGTTTTAAGCGCATCCCGGCAGTTGGGGACGTCTGTACGGTGGTCTACGTGAGTAAATGTGGGCGCTACATCGCGCTTGCAGAGTATCTTGCAGATGCGCCCGAGCATAAGCGGAATGCTCATAGCTACGAGAAAATCACGGCGGAGCACACGGGTTTCGACCTCCTCGCCGCAATGACCGGAAAGCCGCTCAAGTTCCGCTCCGGCTGCGATGTCAAGTTCATCGCGTATTCGCCGGAGGCAAAGCCGCATTGCCAACTGGTTCTGTTGAACCCGTCTACGGGCAACATCGTAACGCGGTATGCGAACGGCAAGGCGAGCGACGAGCCGCATAACGATCCGGGCGACATCCTCGTAAAGGAGGCTGCGTGAAAGAAACCGTGATTGACGGGCTGAAATACGTGGCGGAGCCGGAAACGCATGGGTGCGACGGCTGCGCAGGTCACGCGGATTTTGTGTCCGTGTGTGCAAATCTTCCTGCGGGCTGCTCGGAAGAAAGAATCATCTGGGTCCGCAAGGATTGAAATTCGCTTTCTACGCCGTGTGCTTCGCGGCGTTCATGGGCGGGGCGATTACTGGATGTGCGTATGACCTGAGCCATACTTGGTCCGCGTGCATCGTGACGACTCCGGGTAAAGCTACCTGTCATTAACATCTAACTGATAAGGACTACATGGCAAAGACCATTGCGGAACGTATCGCGGAATACCGCAGCAAGGCCGCAGACTACACGGCGAAAGCCGATGCATTGGAGGCACAAGAGAAGGCCGCCGCTCGTCTCGAATCGCTCAAGCAAGGCGACACGATCCGCTTCAACTACGGTCGCGGCGAGACGCGCGGCGAGTTCACGGGCGAAGTGCGCGCCGTGTTCGATACCGACAAGGGCAAGGGAATCAAGGTCATCAAGGGCAGTGGCGCGGACGAGGAAATCGTAACGATTCGTCCGGGCGACATCGTTGCTATCGGTGAGGAAGTACGGGAGACATCCGCGTCGGAAGCTGAGGTGAAGCAAGGCACGGGCGAACGCGCACCGGTCGATCCGCTGGCAGGCATTGAGTAAGTTCGGACTGGTCGCCCTCTTCGCGTTTGTGCTGGCCGGGTGCGATAGCCGCCCGTGCCTTGCCTCGCATGAGGAAGAGTCAACATATCTGATGCCGGTCCTTACCGGCTTCGCAAACAATACGCCGCTATACACCTATATCCCGATGCCTACGACGATTCGCGTCTGTGATCGCTACGGCAAGTAAAGGAGACCATATGCACAAACTTACGGCCGCCCTCCTGGCAGGCTTCGCAGCAATCAAGGGCGTGTGCGCCCGAATCACGGAACGTGTTCATGCGGCGCTGATCGCGATGCACGTCGCGAATCTCCGCAAGCTGATCGCGAACGCGGACAAACGCGTTCGCCAGTACGACGACCTCATCCGCTACCACAAGGCGGCAGGCATCGAAGCGGAAGCGCGGGCCGATGAAGCGGCGCGGTCGGCGGATGCGGTAAAGCGAACGGCCCTCATCGAGGCAATTTCGCACGGAGCAACGCTTTGAAGCTGTTGCCGGGCATGTTCCTAATTTTCCTCGCGCTCAAGCTGGCGGGCATTGGTGTCGTCGCGGCGTGGTCGTGGTGGTGGGTTACCGCTCCGCTCTGGGGCGTGTTTCCTTTCGCGTTCGTTGTGGTGTTCCTTAGCTACGTGTGCCTGGGTTCGCCCGCCGCATACAAGGAGACGAATTGGTACAGGTCGTTCGGATCGCGTAAGCGATAAATAGTAGGAGTCGCGTGCTGGAATCGAAAGAATGGTTGCAGCACGCCCAATCCCTCCCAGAGGGAGGCAGTAGAAAAATCCCGCACGAGTGCGGCCCCGGCGATTGCCTGCACATCAACCATAAGCGGGACGGCTGGGCCGCCTACTGTCATAGGTGTGCATACAAGGGCTGGGTTCCACGTCCTGCCGAAAGTCTCACGGAAAGGCTTGCCCGTCTCCGTCGAATACAGGCCGCAGAGGAGGCCGTAGCCGTTAGTCCGGCCTTACCCCTGCCCGCAGAAAGGAACCCGTCAGCGTGGCCGCTAGAGGCCCGTGTGTGGCTCTACAAGGCGGGTATCGCGAACCAGGAAATTGTAGCGCTCGGATTCTACTGGAATCCACGCATGCAGCGCGTCGTTTTGCCCGTTCGGGACGAGCTGGGCGAGGTCATGTATTGGCAGGCCCGGACGCTCGACAAGACAAATCCCCGGAAGTACCTCAACCCCAACGTTGATAAACGGCGACTCGTTGCGCGGTATGGCGACGGGCCGCTGATCGTGCTTACAGAGGATTTGCTATCCGCGTACAAGGTCGCGTCACGCGGCGGCATGGCGGGGTGGTGTCTGCTGGGGACGAAGATATCCGACTGGATCGCGGCCGAGTTGATCCGCTCGGGTAAGCCGGTCGCGGTATGGCTGGACCCGGATAAGGCAGGGCAGACGAACGCAGCAAAGATTATCAAGCAGCTACGGGCATACGGCATTGCCGCGCGCAACGTAGTTTCGAGTAAAGACCCGAAGTTGTTAAACACAGAGGAAATACGTGAACACATCCACCAATAAAGCAAAGGTTCGTTACGTCGAAAAGGAAGTGACGCGGACTGAGCGTGTTGCAGACGGCGTTACCCTCGATTTGAATGAGGAGGAGGCAGTCAAGCTTCGGGCGGTTCTCGGACGAGTGGCGGTCTCCGATGGCCTCCATGCCGTGTACACCGCATTGCGCGATGTTGAGCGCTGTTCGTCGTTGCGCTACCGCGTCGTGGGAGAAACCATCCGGATTCGCGCAGTTTAACGCTTGTCGATCGAGGTAACACTCCTCCAGCTTCTCAAGTATCGCGAGCGTTACGAGAGGCTGGCGAAAGCAGTTCCAACAGCAGCACTGGAAGCAAAATCTGTCGTCATCCTTGGCGATTATGGGAAGTTCTTCACCGAGTTTCCCGAACAGCAACGCATCGAGCTTGAGCCGTTCATGTTGTGGTTCGGGACGTTCGCGCACCCGACGCTCACACCGGAGCAACTTGGGCTGTACCGTGCGTTGCTAGGGCGTGTCCTCAACGAGGACTGCGACCCGTCGCTAGAGGCCGGAATCATGGAGCGCCTAGTAGCGGCAGAGACCGCGAACCGCGTTACGTCGCTGATCGAGAAATACAACAACGGCGATGAGCTTGACCTCTATGTGTCGCTCCGTGACGAGATAGAGCGGTTCGAGCAGAACACGAACCGCAAGGTGCGCGTTCCGTGGATATCCGAGGACATCGATTCGATTCTCCTGGATGACAAGGACGACCGTGGCTTGCACTGGCGGCTTGATTGCTTGAACACGGTAATGCGTCCGCTACGCGGCGGTGACTTCGTTGTGTACGCCGGTCGCCCAGACAAGGGAAAGACGACAAGCATTTCGTCGGAAGTCACCTACATGGCCGGCCAGTTTGACGCGTACTACGGGCCGAACAGCGGGCGATACGTCCTCTGGATGAATAACGAAGGGCCGGGCCGGCGCATCGTCCAACGCACGTACCAGAGCGCGCTTAACGCGACGATGGCAGAGCTTATCCGCATGTCGAATAACGGTGCGCTCAAGGACAAGTACGCGGAGGCTGTTGGCGGTGTTGATCGTATCCGAATCATGGACATTCACGACTTCTGGAACTACGAGGTAGAGGACATCATGCGCCGCTGCCCTCCGGGTCTGGTCGTAATGGACATGGTGGACAACATCAAGTTCGGCGGCCAAGCGTTGAACGGCGGGCAACGTACCGATCAACTGTTAGAGGCTCAGTATCAGTGGGCTCGGCTAATGGCCGTGAAGTACGACACGCCGATTATCGCCACATCGCAAATCTCAGCGGACGGCGACGGTTTGCAGTTCCCGACGCTTCCCATGCTCAAGGACAGCAAGACGGGGAAACAGGGCGCAGCGGACGCAATCATCACGCTCGGTGCTGTCAACGATCCGTTCTATGCGTCGTCTCGCTGGATCGGTATGACGAAAAACAAACTGCGCCGACAAGGCGCTCCTCAATCACCCCAAGCAGAAGTCATGTTCGACGGCGAACGTGGCCGCTTGCTTATGCCTGTGGAGGCTGCATGAGGGAAGTAAAGATTTACGCAACGATCCAGTATCAACCAGAGCCGCGAGAAGGATTCGGAGACGCCGCACCGGACGCAATCATTGCAGCGAAATGCGACGACATTGCGCGCGTTCTGGGCGGTGAAGTGATCGACCTGGAGATTAAGTGAGATACGGCATCGTCAAGACGCAACAGGCGACGAGCCGGTCGCCCGTGCACTGGCTGCGGCGCGGCACGTTAGTTCGCATTCTACGCGACGACTACATCGAGACGATGTATCCGGTGTTCGGCGTGCCCGTCGCGCAGTGGCAGTACCGCGTTGTGCGGCAGATCGTGCGACCCGGCGACGTGTACGAGCTTCCCCGGTGGCTTGGTCCGCTCCTTGAATGGTTCGCGCCGAAGTTCCAGCGCGCGCGGGAATGGCTCTGCCTCGCATAGTCGAACTCATCGGCTGTATCTGCCTAGTGATTCAACTGCCCTGGATGGTGGGCGGCACTGGGTTCCTTGTCTGGGAAATGATCCAACAACTAACGGAGTTCGATGACGATTCCAACCGGGTTTAAGCCGAATCTGGCCGCGACCCTGACTAAGCCGGAACTTATCAAGTTTCCGGTATGGGCCTCGCCCAAGATTGACGGTATCCGTTGCGTGTTTTTCGGCGGTGTGGCGTATAGCCGCTCGCTCAAGCCGATCCCGAATCCGGTAGTGCAGGAGTTCGCCGCAGCATACGCGAGCCTGTTGGAGGGCCTGGACGGCGAGCTTACGGTAGGTTCTGCGACCGATGCGAACTGCATGCAGAACAGCATGGCGGTTATGTCGAAGTCGGCGGAGCCGGACTTTATATTCCATGTGTTCGATTACTTTAGCAACGCGCCGTACCCGTTTAACGAGCGGACTTTGTGCGTAGAACAAATTATTGCGGATTTCTACGAACGCTACCCGGAAGCAGACATTCGCGCAGTCCCTCAGCACCTCTGCGTATGCGCCGATGACTTGGATACGTTGGAGGCGCGTTTCCTCGCAGGGGGCTACGAAGGAATGATGATCCGCGCACATGACGGCACGTACAAATGCGGCCGAAGCACGGAGCGTGAGGGCGGTCTCGTCAAAGTGAAGCGATTCGTAGACGGTGAGGCAGTAATCGTCGGCTTCGAGGAGGAAATGCACAATGCAAATGAGGCGACACGCAGCGCGACAGGCCGAACGGAGCGCAGCACGGCACAAGCAGGCTTGGTTGGCAAAGGCACTATGGGCGCGCTACGTGTCGCTATGCCGGTGGATTCGCGGGTTCCCGACTCCCCGTCCGTCGTGTTCAGTATCGGCACGGGCTTCACCGCTGCGCAGCGGCGGGATTACTGGCAAGACCGGGAGAGTCTTATTGGTCGGCTAGTCAAGTTCAAGCACTTCGACCACGGCACGGTAGACGCCCCGCGTCATCCGGTGTTCATCGGCTTCCGTCATCCGGAGGACATGGGTTGACGCCCGCAATCCTCACCGCGAGCGGGCGCTACTTCGACTTCCTGTCGCCCGATCCGGACAGCATCGTGATTGAGGACATTGCAACGGCTCTGTCGCGTATCTGCCGATTCACAGGCCACACGACGAAGTTCTATAGCGTCGCACAGCACAGCGTGTTGGTGTCCTATCTCGTTCCTCAAGAGTTCGCGTTGCAAGGGCTGCTGCATGACGCATCGGAGGCTTACTTGGGCGACGTTTCGAGTCCGCTTAAGCAACTCCTCCCGGATTACAAGGCGATCGAGCATCGAGTGGAACGCGCGATTCTGGAGCGCTTTGGCTTGCCGTTCCCGCTGCATCCGTCAATCAAGGAAGCTGACGTTCGTGCATTGGTTACGGAGCGGCGGGACTTCATGCCGGAACCGCTTGAATGCTACCGCGTGATGGATTCCGTCGCATGGTCGTGGACCGATGGTGTTGCGGCGACGGGTGCCGTGCCGCTGCCGACATTCAATCCGGCCGTAGCGCGAATAGTATTCCTTGCTCGCTACGAAGAACTTACCAAGGAGGGCTGACATAACGTATTGCGTGTGGGACACGGAGACTACGATTAAAGCCTACATGAAGCGCAAGGCGTCTCCGTTTCACCCTGAAAATTTCGTTGTGGTCTCCGGCTGGAAGCGCAAGGGCGGGGATACCACGGCAGATTACTTCGGACGGGGTAAGCGTCCGTTCGACTGGTTCACGAAACTCCTGAAAGACACGACGCTACTTGTCGGTCAAAACATCAAGTTTGACTTGCTGCATGCACTTCGCGAGCCGCAAAACCTTGATGCCTGGATGGAGTTCGTAGCGCGTGGCGGGAACGTCTGGGACTGCCAGCTTGCCGAGTACCTGCTGCGTGGCATGGAGCCGACCTCACACATGCTGTCTATGGACGAGATGGTTGTGTCCTACGGTGGCAACGTCAAGATCGATGAGGTTAAAGCGCTGTGGGAGGCTGGCGTAGATACGCCGGACATCGATAAGGATTTGCTCCTTCGATACCTCTGCGGCGATGAGTCGGGCTTAGGCGACATCGGCAACACGGAGAAGATTTTCCTCGGCCAGCTTGCCAAGGCCCGCAAGACCGGACAAGTTAAGTCGATCCTCCTCAACATGGGGAGCCTGTTGTGTACCGTTGAGATGGAACGCAACGGGATGTACGTGGACAAGGCGCTTGGTCTGCGTCTCGCGGCAGAGCTTGAGGAGCGCTTGGCCGCAATCACTGCGGAACTGCGTGCGTATCTCCCGGACGATTGCCCCTTTGCATTCAACTGGAGCAACCGTTATCACCTCTCGCCGCTGATCTTCGGCGGTACGGTCAAGTACCAGAAGCGCACGGAGACGCTGGACGAAGCAGGGAATGTCCAATACTTTCAGAAGGAAGTGGAATACCTGTTCCTCAAGCACAAATCCCGCGTTGTAGATGGTAAGACCGAGCCGGAAATGATGCCGGTGTCCGAGTGGTACGCGTTGGACCATCCGCCCGAACCGATCCGGTTCGCAAGCGGTAAGAACGCCGGGGAGATTAAGACCAAAAAGGTCAAGGTTCCGGACATCGAGCGTGGCCCCAAAACGGCTATGCGGGACTTCTTCTACAGGTTCCCAGGCTACACGACGCCGGATGAGATTTGGGCCAGCAGTACGCCGGGGCTGTACAGCGTTTCGAGCGACGTTATTGAAGCACTTGGGAACCGGGATATCCCGTTCCTTAAGACGCTCGCGAACGTCGCGAAGCTGGGGAAAGACCTGGGGACGTACTACATAACCACAGACGAAAAGACGGGCGAGCAAAAGGGAATGCTTACCCTCGTCGGCGGTGACAGCATCATCCATCACGGCATCAATCACACGTCCACGGTTACGGCGCGTTTCTCGTCGTCTAACCCGAACCTCCAGAATGTCCCGAAGGAGGGCAAGTCCGAAGTTAAAACGGTGTTCATCTCGCGTTACGGCGAGGACGGGCAAATCGTTCAATCGGACTTCACCTCGCTTGAGGTGTTTGTGCAAGCGATCCTCACCGGCTGCAAGCAGCTTATCGAGGACTTGCGCGCGGGCCTGGACATGCACTGTGTACGTGTCTCGCAGAAGGAAGGCATCAGCTACGAGGACGCGCTTCTAAAGTGCAAGGGCGACAAGGCACGCGGTATTGCCCCACTGCCAGAGTGGGAGAAGAAGCGCAGCGAAGCCAAAGTGTTCTCGTTCCAGCGCGCCTATGGGGCAGGGGCGAAGAAGATCGCGGAATCTACCGGGATGCTTCTTGAGGACGTTGAGGCGCTGATTCGTGCGGAGGAGGTACGTTACCCGGAACTGTCCGCGTACAACGCCGCTAAGACGGAGCGCATCAAGCAGTCGCGCCGACCAACCAACAACATCCAGCCGCATCCGGAAGTAAAGGGCTTGATGTGCCAGCTTGGCAAGGGCTACAGCGTAACGCCGGACAACAAGGTGTACAGCTACCGCGAATCGCCCGCGCCGAAGTGGCTTATCCAGCAAGGCGGAATGCCGCAGTCTTTCAGCCCGACCGAGATTGCGAACTATGAGGTTCAGGGTGCGGGCGGCGAGTGGGCCAAGGCGGCAATGTGGCTCGCGATTCGTGCGTTCTACGCCCGGAAGAACTTCAACGGCCTCGCGCTCCTCGTCAACCAGGTTCACGACGCGCTGTACAAGGACGCGCACAAGTCCGTCCTGTTCGAATCGAGTGCGCTCCTCCATGCCTGCATGCTGGCCGCGTCGGACTTCATGGAGTGGTACTTCGGCTGGACGATTCCCGTCCCGGTTCCGAGTGTCACGGTACACGGCGACAACATGATGGAGGAGAACGCCTTTACGGGCGACTTCGAAGAACGCGCGGAGCAATTCCGCGTTGAACTGCGACAGCGGTACATGGGCGGCTACACGCCGTCCTTCATTCACTAACTATAAGGAACGTTATTACATTGGCATACGACCTCAAAGCGAAGATTGCGCAAGCAGCGAAAACCGGGCCGAACATGACCGAAGCACAGGCAGGCGGCGGCGACTTCACTCCGCCCGCAAAAGGTGTAGCGCAAGCGCGTTTCGTCGGTTACTTTGAGACAGGAGTGCATGAGGTAGACGACTTCAATAATCCGGGGCAGAAGAAGGATAAGAATCTGGTCGAACTCATCTTCGAACTGAGCGGCCCGAATCATGCACCGGTTAACGGCGTTCCCCATCGAATCAAGGTAGAGGAAGCCTTGGCGCTGGGCGACCGCGCGAACTTCTTTAAGTTGTTCTCCGCGATGAACTATGCGGGCAAGGCTACCCACATGGCGGAACTGCTTGGGGAGCCGTTCCTCGTCACGGTCTATCATCGCAAGTCGGCGGACGGTAAGCGGACTTACGCGACGCTCAAGGGTTCGAAAAAGACGGAACCGGTTGGTGACGGCTACAAAATCACGGGGCCGAAGTACCAAGACCCCATCAGCGGCAAGGACGTTTTGGTTGACGTTGCGGCTCCGCTTACTGACCTCAAGGCGTTCATCTGGGAAATTGCGGATAAGGAGATGTGGGACAGCATCTTTATCGATGGTGAGTACCCGGAACGGAAGGATGACGACGGCAAGGTAATCGCGCCTGCGAAAACGAAGAACGTCATTCAGACGAAGATCATGGGCGCGAAGAATTGGCGCGAGCATCCGCTCTATTCGGTGCTGTTGGAAGGCGGCCAAGAGCCGGACCTCCCGGATGCGGAAACGCCGGACCGTGACACGCCCGAGAACGAAGCCGCAGCCGACCCGCTGGCCGCTATCGGTTGAGTCTCCACGCGTATCCCAACCGTGGAACGGGGCGCACTTCTCGCATGCTAATGCGGGCGGTGTGCCAGCTTGCCAACGGTAAGCGCGTGTTCGTTGTCTGCGGACATGGCGGCGAGCGTGACTACATGCGGCACGTTCTGAGAGATGCGGGGCTGCAAGGTGACCGTATTCGGTTTGTCACCCTCAGAGACCTTTGGCCTTTGCGCGGTCTCCGAGAGAATGTCGCTGTGTTCGTAGACCACCATGCGCGAGAGGTTGCGACCATCGAACAGTGGTACGAGTTCTGTGCGACGGTTCGACCGAGCGTAGTCTATGAATGAGGCTCTACGAGCCAAGATAGCGCGTGCGGCGGCGGAATGTCCTCAAGCTGGGGCGGGAATGTTCCCGCCCGTCGAGCCTGGACGAGTTTTGCACCTGGACGGCGACTATCTAGCCTACTTCGCGGCAGGCGGCGATGACACACAGCCTGGAATGGCACGGCGTAACGCGTTCGACCGCATCGAGACAACGCGCCTACGGACGGGATCGGAATCGGTCGTCGTCCATCTCTCCGCGAGCGGATGCACGAAGGCCTATCGGTTCAACATCGCGACCGTGAAGCCGTACCAAGGACAACGCCATAAGCGCAAGCCGCGTAACTGGCAGTTCCTCCGTGAAGTCCTTGAGCATTACGAGGGGCCGAGTTTCCGCCCGAAAGTCTGGGTAACGCGGGAGGCTGATGACGGCATGGCCCATTGCTCGCGCTTGTCGGACATCGCTATTTCGACGCGTGACAAGGATATGCGGATGCTGCCGGGGCTTCACATTAACTGGATGACCTGGGAGCTAACGACGGTTCCGCGAGGTGCGTTCGACGTGATCGGCACGGATGGCTTGCAATACGGCCTTAAGTGGTTTTACCTACAAATGCTTCAAGGTGACACGGCCGACAACATCCCCGGACTGCCGTTGCTGTTTGGCCAGCAATGCGGCGACGCCCGAGCCTTGAAGTACCTCGCCGGAGTCACGAACAAAGAGGACGCGTACGACCGTGTACAGACCGCCTATGCCGATCATTACGGCGCGACATGGGCTGATGCCCTAGTAGAGCAAGCGGGCCTGCTATGGCTGCGTACGGACGCCCAAGCGAGTATCGCGAACGTCGCGGAAGCATTTCCCGACTGCCCCCACATCGAGCGCGCTTTGGAGCGCCTGGAAGCGCGCGTAACACAGGAGTTGAATGACCTTCAAAAAATTGTCCAAGGGTGACTTGGCAGACTACCGCGAGAAGTTGCGGAAAGAACAGGGCAACCGATGCCCGATCACTGGTTGGCATCTTACCGACGACATCGTAGCCGACCACTGCCACAAATCCGGGATGATGCGGGCGGCGCTTCCTCGCTGGGTGAATGCAGTATTGGGCCGCGTCGAGAACTGGGCCGGCCGCGTAGGCGGTGGTGTTCCGGTTCCGACGTTCCTCCGCAAGTGCGCCGACTACATCGAGCATTACCAGCTTTTCCCGTCGTTCGTGTTCCATCCGCTGCACAAGACGCCGGAGGAGAAGAAGGAGGCGGCCAAGAAGAAAGCAGCGAAGCGCCGCGCGGCGAAGAAGGCGGAGGCCGGCAAGTGAGAAAGAAGCCCCGCATCCTGTCCTTGGACATTGAAACCTCCCCAATCCTGGCTCACGTGTGGTCGCTCTGGAAACAGAACGTCGGGCTGAACCAGATTCACAGCGAATGGTGCATCTTGTCATTCTGCGCGAAGTGGCTGGACGATTCCCGCGTGATCTATCACGACACCAGCGGGCAGCGGAACAAGGAGGACGATCGCCGCATCGTTCGCAAGCTGTGGAAACTACTAGACCAAGCCGATATCGTCGTCGCACAGAACGGCGTCAAGTTCGACGTACGCAAGATCAATGCGCGATTCATCTTGCTAGGCATGCAGCCGCCGTCGCCGTTCCGCGTAGTCGATACGATGCTGGAGGCCCGGAAGCATTTCGGGTTCACGTCGAATAAGCTGGAATGGCTCACCGCGAAGCTGTGCAAGACGCATAAAAAGCAGAAGCATGCACAGTTCCCCGGCTTTGAGCTTTGGCGCGAGTACCTTGCGGGCAATCCAGCAGCAGCGGCCGAAATGCGGGCCTACAACACGGATGACGTGCTGAGTCTGGAGGAGTTGTACCTCGTTCTCCGGCCGTGGATTACAGGCCATCCGAACGTTGGCAACTACGACAGCGCTGTGGGAGGCGGGCCGAAGTGTGACAGGTGCGGAAGCACGAACGTTCGCCGGAAGGGTCTCCGCTATACCCAAGTCGGGCAGTATCCGCGCTATCACTGCCAAGCATGCGGTGCATGGAGCCGTGGCCGTCTCACGGTTAATTCGAAGCAGCACAAGGCGAACCTGTTGGTTAGCTGATGACCTCTCACGTTCCAACGTTCTACCAATGCGGGTGTATCGCAGCGTCGGAGGGATTCGACGTTGCGGACGTTCCTTTTGATTGCGGCACGCTCGCCCGTAGCGAGTGGTTGCGTGGATTCCATGCGTACACCGATGAAGCCATTACTAATTCACGCAGCAGAGGAAGCGGCGGAATTTACGCAAGCCGCGATGAAGAATGCCCGGAGTGATTGGGGTAGACGGAAGTTGACTGACGAGGCCGCCGACTTGGCGGCTTTTCTTATGGTGATGCAGGAGCGCGGCGCGATTGATCCGGAGCGATTCGGGAAGCGCCTCGCGAAGAAGGTGAGAAAGATGAGGAGGAAGTATCTCAATCGTTGATGGTTTGGCATGGGAGCGGGAAAACCCGCCTGACATTAGCCCGAAGAATCCGAATCCGAAAGAGTCCATTGGCAGTAGCAAAGTGCCTATGCACCTTTGGCCCGAGACGGCGACTGTGTTGGGCGCGCTGGGTTTGTTGGACGGCGCGTTGAAGTACGGGCGCGGCAATTACCGGGCGTCCGAAGTTCGAGCATCGATCTACTACGACGCACTCAAGCGGCACGTTAATGGTTGGTTCTCAGGTCGCCCCTGTGATCCGGATTCCGGCCTGCCTGACCTCGCACATGCGCTTGCGTGTCTTGCAATCATTGTGGACGCGGAGGCGGCTGGGACGCTCGTTGATGACCGGGACTACAACAGCGGTTATGCACGACTGATCGTAGAGATGACGCCACACGTGAAGCGTCTCCAGGCACTTCACGTTGACAAAGCGCCGCGTCACTACACGATTGCGGATGCAGCGTAAGCCGGTCTACTACAAGGACACGCGAGTAGCGCCTAACAGCGATCTATACGCGGCGTTGCAGGAAGCGAAGAACGCGAACGCGTCCGCAGCGGATCGCAAGGAAGCGGCGGCACGCGCAGAGCGAATTTATCAAGACTGCGAGCGCGAATACCAACGAACATACAAGGGGAAGATTTGAAAGACATCATTTTGAAGGCATTCGTAGCATCGGCGTTGGTAGACCTGCTGGACATGGAGGATGACCAAACAGCCAAGGATGTACAAGCGTTTATCACGGCGCATCCAGAAGTGGAGAAGGCGATTATGGAGGGCTTGGAGGCACCTGGAATCGAGGAGGCTTGCAAGGAGTACGCACGCGAAGCAGCCCGAACGGTGCTTGTCGCATTGAAGGAACACGTAGGCGAGGCGGCTTGAGCGTTCAAGCCTGTATCAACCAAGCGGCCTACTGCGCGTTCTACGATTTGGTCGCGTGCGCGCTCGAAACGCATAACCCCGAGCGCGCCGCACGGCGGATTATCGAGGCGCGGGACTATCTCCCACAGTCGGAGGTGAACCGACTGGTTACTGAACTCGAAGCGGATTACTACGAATTCACGTAGCGTGTCGCACAAATACGACACGGGTATTCGGACGCACGATGCAAAAACATATTCGAATTTGTACACGATGATGATCGAGAATTATCCGCGATGATCTTCTGTGTAACGGCGTGATTATCTTTGTGTTACGTCGTGTTGTGCATGTAATTTGTCAATGGTCGGCGGTAGAAATTTTTCAGTTGCGCGCGGACGGGGCGTGGCTATCATGGCGGTCAAGCGACAGTGAAACGTCGCGAATCGAAGTGTTATAGGTGAGCCTATATAAGCATTCCTATGTTCTATAGCGAGTCGATACCGTCATGAGAATCCTTCAACCTGAAACCTTGTACCTCGTTCTGTCTGCAACCTATGCGCTTATGGCCTGGGTACACATCGCCAGCAAGCACATGTGATTGATCCTGCCGCCGGTAGTGGCGGCATTTTCTTGGAGATTGATGGGCGCAATTTCGGAGTATCAGAGGCTTCGCGAAATGACCGTGGCTGTTTGCCTGACGGAGATTCCGGAAGTGCGGCCGTACGCACGAAAGCACGTCGAGAAGTTGCAGGAAGCCGGGTGTAGCGCAGCAGTCATCAAGCAACTGTGCAGAGAAGCGCAGAGCAGCCGCCGCACGACAGACGACGCGGGCCTGAGCAACCGCGAAGCGCTCTATGCGGGTCTCAGTGCCTTCCGTACGGCCCTGGAGACAGCGAAGCAGACCAAGCGAAAGGTCTCCAAGATCGAGCACAAGGGCGGAAAGTACAACCCCCTAAACGCCGTCGATGTCGCCGCCCAGGCGGACGCAACATGGGACGCGATTTGCGGAATGCTGGGCCGGATGGCGGACCCGGATAGGCCGCTGAGTGCGCAGACCCTCGCTGGAGCCTTGGCGGGCCGCCTCCGTAATCTGACAGGCGGCGCACCGGAGTACGGCGAACTCGGATACGAACGGGCCGCATTGCTTCTGCTGGATCACTTCTGCGCGGCTACTGGTTGGCTGGAGGAGCGAACCGGCGAAGCCAAGATGATGAGTCGCACGCGCAAGCCGAACACGTTCCACCTCACGGCGCGATTCATGGACGAGGTAGCAGGCGACGGCCTCGCGGTGGACTTCGCGGAGCGGCGACCGATGCTTGTCCCGCCTGTGCCGTGGACGACATTCGCAACGCATGGCGGATACCTTCACGACCAGATTCCAGCAGTGCGCGGCACGCGACGGCCGATCGAGTCGGAAGTTATCGTGTCAGCATTGAATGCGTTGCAGGCGACGCGCTTTCGAGTGAATCGCCGCGTGCTTGAGGTCGCGCAGACGTTCAAGACAAACGCGGAGGACATGCGCGGGGCCGTTATCAATGGGAAGTATATCGAGGCCCGCCACGACACGCCGGAATCACTTCGCCGCGCTAAGACGATCCGCAGTGCGCTTACCTTGGCCGCAATGCAAGAGCTTGTAGACGAGGAGGCGTTTTACTTCCCGTGGAATCTCGATTGGCGCGGCCGGATGTATCCCGCAACGAGCATCATCAGCCCGCAGGGCGCCGACCTGTGTAAGGGCTGTCTGGAATTCGCGGACGGTACGCCGCTAGGTCGGGATGGGGCGCGGTGGCTCGCAATCCATCTCTGCAATCTTGCCGGCGAGGACAAGATTACTGTGGACGGAAAGAAAGTTCACCGTACGCCGGAGGAGCGGGAGCAATGGGCGCTGGATAACTCAATGGCGATTCTCTCGTATGCGGAGAATCCTCGAATTAACACAGGTTGGCATCGCGCGGATAAGCCGTGGCAATTCCTCGCGGCGTGCTTCGAATGGGCTGGGTATCAGGAGGAGGGTGACGCGTTCCGCAGTCGCCTTGCGGGCGCATTGGACGGAAGCTGTAGCGGGGTGCAAATGCTCGCGGGGATGACTCGCGATGCGTCTGCCGGCGCAATGGTGAATCTCGTTCCCGCTCCGCGTGGCGATGACTATTACGGCCGGATGGCGGACGCCTTATCGAAGCGCCTGTGCGGCCTTGTCGATTATGCGGATGCGGCGACGATGGCACGCTTGCAATTCTGGGCCGAAAAGTCGATCGACCGTGATTTGTTGAAAGGGCCGAGCATGACGAAGGTGTACAGCGCGGGAACGTACACGTTCGGGGAGCAGGTACAGAGCAAGACCGGCGCACCAGACGCGGAGTCGATGTGGCTGGCTTCGCAAATCAACGCATGCTTTTCTGATGTCGCGCCGGGGATGCTCAACGCAATGGCCTACCTACAGGCAGTGTCCGATGTGATGACCGCTGCGGGCCTCCCGTTAGTGTGGCGAACACCGGCAGGCTTGCGGGTAGAACAAGCGCGGGTAGCGCGCAAATCGGTGCGCCTCGAAACGCAAATCGCCGGTCCAGAATCACGCCGCGCGCGAACGTTCTCCGTGGATACGAACGGCCTCAGCAAGAACGATCAACGGGCCGGCGTAGCCCCGAACTTTGTGCATGGCGTCGATGCCTCCCACATGGCCTACGTCGTCAATGATCTGCACGGAAAGGGCGTCCGCAATTTCTGGATGATTCACGACTCGTTCGGTGCGCCGTTCGCTCAATGCGGGGAGGTATTCCGCAGCACACGCGAGCAGTTTGTCGAACTGATGTCGCCGGACCTGCTGCGCTCCTGGACAGACGATGTAGTCGCGGCTCTAACAGACGAACAGCGCGCGGCGCTTCCGGAGGTTCCGAAGTATGGCGTGCTTGATCTGAGCGTGGTCCGAGAATCGATTTACGCGTGGTTCTAGCTTTCGTCGTGAAAGCGCGTGTAAACTTCTCGTTGGGGCTAAACAAACACAAATCGAACAAAGACAATGATTAAACGACTCACTGCTGTAGCTGTTCTTTCCGCATTTCTGGCCGCGTGTGGCGGGGGCGACGATACCGCATCCACTCCGGCAAACACCGGACCCGCAATCAAGCTGACGTACACGGGCGCACCGCTCGTTGCGACTGCAACTAAGGCGCGTGCGATGGCTGCTACGGATGCGCCCGCATCGTCTCCCGTTGCGCCGGATTCACAGGACACCATCAATCGCCTGCAAGAAGCATTCAAGGCTCGCGGAGCGGACATCGGCGTGTATCCCGGAATCGTCAACGGATCGAAGCTGCATGACCTCGTTATGAGTGTGAACAACGGTGAAGCGCCGAGCGCTGCGGAGATGGCGGCAGCAAACGTCAACATTTCGACGTGGACGTTGGTGAACTTCCAGTACGACGACATGACGGGCTACGTTGATACGCCGGAAAAGAAAGCTGCGGCGGCGCAGTTCTATAAGGACATTCGCGTGTATGCAGCGCGGGAGTACATCAAGGGCAACGTCGTGTACTTCGCGCGCCCGATCCTGTCGTGTCTGCCGGACAAGCTGGACGCACAGGGTGATGTTATCCAGACATCCGCCGCGTCGCTGTGGTCCGCCTTGGGTAGCGGTGGCGATAACGTCGGGCATGCAATCGGCGGCATCCGGCCGACCCCGGACCAGATGGGGAGCGACTGCCAAACGCCTGACACAACGGCCCAGGCATCATACGTCGATAGCATTGTCGATCCACTTGTGACCGACTACAAGAATGCCTTGGATACGATCGACAAGTGCAAGCACAACCCCGAGACGATTCCGGAGAATGAACGCGCGGGGCAGTGCTGGGGCATCGTGCCCGACAAGAAGTAACTAAACCTCGCGAGGCTCGGAGGCTACCTTGACGCTCGCGTTTAGGAGTCTCCGAAGCGCGATGACCTCCAAGACCATACGGCGCACGTCCGCGCCGTCAACCCGCTCAGGGTGCTTCCACCAGCGGCGCAACGTGCCTGTGTCCGGAGACACAAACTCCGGCAACGGGTCTGTTCCTGCGGGGGCCGATGCGTACGAGAGCGCTTGCTCGGTAGACTTCGGCTGCAAATGCCTATCCCTCCGCGTCTCATCTAGACGCCGTGTCCCTTCCTGCCCGTACGCGTGCCAGCGTTCCGCCTCCCAATCCGTCATCCAGAATTTGCAGTCGATCACGCCGTAATACGGGTCCACGTACTCCCAGCGGTACTCCCAGAGCGGTTCCACGATTCACCTCAAAACACTGTATGGATGTACAGTATATTCCGCGCTACTATAGTTTGGTCAAGTCTCGTAAAACGGGGCGCGATGTAGGTGGAGCGACCTAGGAGGGGGACATGCCGCGACCAATGACCGCCGTACAAAGGGCATTCGTTGATATGTGTATCGCGGATGCCAAATACCATATCGTAAGCCTCATGGAACTCACCGTCATAGGGTACGAAGCGCGGTGCTACGACGATCTAGGCGGGAATATCGTCATGGGGAAATATGGCTTTTGCGAGCATCAGGTGACGCTAGGACGGGACTTGTTCCCCGACGCTCCGGGCCAACCCGAAGGCTCCGGGTTCGATGAGGTGTACTACGACATCATCTGCACTGCACTGGACGAGTGGTTAAGCGGACCCGTTATACCGCTGGACCAGATTCAATCGCCCCCAGAATTGGGTTATTACTAGAGGGACACTGGCAATTCGTACGAATAGAGGACGCGGACCATGTGCACCAACTACGTAGCGCCCGGCGAGGACCCCGGCCTGAGTGAGTTGAAGATTGACAACTTCCGCGACCTGTACCGTTGGACGCCGTGGAAGCCCGAGATTTATCAGGACTATGACGCGCCGATCGTCGCCAACATCGACGGACGATTCACGCCCGTGATTGCCGGGTTCGGGTTCTGGCCGCGTGCGCTCCAGAAGGCGAACGTGGAGAAGGCGAAGGAGCAGGGACGCAAGCCGCCGCTCATGCGCACTACGATGAACGTCCGCGATGACAATCTAGGGAAGTCTCCTCTGTACGGGCCGACGTGGAGGTCGGGTGGCCGCTGCTTGATTCCAGCGCGGTACGTGGTCGAGCCGTCCTATCCGGAAGCGCGGCAAGATGCTGCCGGGAAGTGGATACTAGGTCCGTGCGTGTGGCAAAAGATTGGCGTAATCGACCGCCCGACGATGTGCGTTGCGGGGATTTGGCGCACCTTGAAAGACGCGGAAGGTAAGCCGCGTCACGTGATGACGATGATTACGGTAAATGCAGACGACCATCCGATCATGTCGAGGATGCACAAGCCGGATGACGAGAAGCGGTCAGTGGTGATCCTGCGTCCCGACGACTGGGAGGAATGGCTTACGACGCCGAATGTCGAAGCCGCGCGGGCGATGCTCCAGATTTATCCCGCAGAAGATATGGTTACCCTGACCAAGGAGTAGCGCACGCGATACACACGAATACACAAAAAGCTTGCAATCCTCCGTGGCGTGTGTAGAATTACACACAAGACATCTGGAGGTGACTATGAGTTCGACAGAACTTATCCGGATGCTCGAAGCGGACGGCTGGTTTTTGGTAAGAACGAAAGGCAGCCATCACCACTTCAAACACCCCACGAAGCCGGGGCTTGCGACGGTTCCACACCCGAACAAGGACCTGCCAATGGGCACAACCAAGAGCATCCTGAAAACCGCTGGTCTTAAGTGACCGGCGGTTTTTAACCGACCATAGGATGCAGAGGAAACGCTGAACTGTCGGAGTGATCTGTATGGAATTTCCCATCGCAATTCATAAGGACGATGGGAGCGTCTACGGTGTGACTGTTCCGGATATTCCGGGCGTTCATTCCTGGGGCGATACCATCGATGAAGCAATCAAAAACTCTAAAGAGGCGATCGTTAGCCACGTCGAGACGTTGGTTGAGCTTGGTGAAGAAGTCGGCTTTACCTGCTCGACCGTTGAAGAACTGGCGGCGAATCCCGACTACGCTGGAGCGATTTGGGCGTTTGTTAGTGTTGATCTTGAACAGCTTGACTCTAAGCCGGAACGGATCAACGTAAGCCTTCCTCGCTTCGTGCTGCACAAGATTGACGCTTATGTGGCATCCCGCCACGAAACCCGGAGCGGCTTTCTTGCACGTGCAGCCCTGGAGGCACTAACAGAAGGAAAAGGTAGGCATGCGTAGCGTCGCCTACACCCGTAGTATCAGGCCCGCAGAGATGCGGGCCTTTTTCACTGTGTCAACCGAGGCACGCGCGCATAGCCGCATCCCGGCGTTTCACCAGTCCGGGGAGTTGCTTCTTTGAGCGATCCCTCGTCGCACACGTCCCACTCGCATCCCCTTTGCCTTTCTCGACTGTCGCGCAAGTCCATCGCGGCAGTTCATGGCATGCACCTACACGATCCCCGGCGTTGACCTTCTTGAGGAGCGTACTCGCCGCAAGGTTGGCTGCTCCTGCATTGAATGCGAAGTCCGTATAGGCGATTCGTTCCCCTTCCGACAGGGGCACTTTAACAAGCCTCTGGACGGCTTTGTCGGCCTCGCTGATGTCCTTCCCTAACAGGTAACTGCAAACCTCGTCGGAGTACGTCTGACCGAGCCGGAGCGGCTTTCCGTGCGGGTCCGTGCGGGCATGCCCGACGCACACGGTATTGATGCCAACAGGATCGCTATAGACCTTGTTGGAGTACCCCTCGAACTGAGCGGTAAAAAGCGCGGTGGCCACAGTGGCGGCCCCTGCTACACGGGCGACAACGGCCCGGTCAATTCTTGGCATGTATTCCCTTTGATTGGAGAGTGAATGACTGAACTGGATGCGATCCAGATTGCAACTAAGGCAGTAGAGATTTACGCGATGCGCCACCCGCGACCGTCGCAAGTGACGATCACGCAGGCAGCGGACATGCTGGGGTTACACCGTCATACGGTGCGAAAGTTGATGGACGCCGGCAGGCTAAAATTCAATGACTGTGGGCTGATCCCCGTCGAACAGGTAGACGCCGTGCTGGCTGCGTAATTACGCAAAATCTCCCCACGGAAGGGCGCAGGTCTTTGTTTTATTGGTTCTTCGAGTCCGGTCCCCGGCACCATCGATTGCGTTGATGCGACGCGATTCGATTCGACGAAGGCGTAAAAAAACCCGCGAGAAATGCAGCGCTCGCGGGTTTTTTATTGAGCGCACGCACATGCAGCGGCACGCCCGCGCGGCTCGCGATGCGCTTCACTGCGCAGAAAACCGCGCCATGTGATACTGGCACGCACGTCGCACCGGACGCCTGCGTCGCCACGGCCAACGCGTTCCGCTGACAGCCTTCCTCATCGTTTGCGTCTCGCAAGACCACC
>Ga0182007_10000154_pt1 | contig 46769 bp, 45 predicted proteins | sample Sormic07211113_1_FD_123023 | JGI IMG/M metagenome (GOLD analysis project Ga0182007, IMG submission 123023) | Rhizosphere microbial communities from Sorghum bicolor, Mead, Nebraska, USA - 072115-113_1 MetaG | ecosystem: Host-associated > Plants > Roots > Rhizosphere | place: USA: Nebraska...
AGGGATCAGATCCAATTGACCGTAATGTTGTGCTAATCGCAAAGCAAGCCGCAGATATTCTGGAGTTTGGGGACTGAGCACAGGTCACCGCCACCAGTGGTGAATACCTGATCAAGCCTGGGTGGTTGAAGCTATCTACCTTCGAACCAATCAAGCGAAGCAAGCAGCTTCTCAAGCTCCGGCAGATTCGCAGCTTTCAGGATGTCGTACTCCGCTCTACTGCTGAGCATATACACGTCGCGGGCCTTCTTGATGCGTTCCAGCTGAGGCACGATTTGCCCAGAGGTCATGGCCAGAAAGTCATTAATGTCCGCGCGCGTCTGTGGAATCTTGTATCCCTTAGCAGCGCTCGTGATGATCACGTCGGAATCACGAAGCTTGGCTATACCACTCGACCTGATCTTCTGTTCATTGAGCTCCCCAAATCCTCGCTGCATCAAATGGCTTTTGATCTCGCCGGTTGACACGTAGTCCTTGCTGACGAACTCGCTCTGAAATCGCAGGTAGTCGAGAATACAGAGCTGCAAACGCTCATCCTCATCAGGATGCTTGCCTACTTTGGCAATAAACCGATCTGCCTGCCGAAGCGCCTCCTGATGCACTCGATAATCTGCGTACAGAGAGTCGTCTACAGGTGCAGCAAGCAGCGATTGATATTTCGGAGGCCACTCGACGAGACCTAGCGTCAGATCACGCAATATCCTTTTATAGGTTTTAACTACCTCCTCACCAGCCTTTCCCTCATAGATCTGGGCGACTGAACCGGCGAAAAAGTCTGCTACCTGTATGAGGACATCGTCTTTGCTGCTCTTGGTCTGAAAGGATTGATCATCGCCGAATAGATCATCGACGTAACAGGCCTGAACATAGGCTTTCAGGCTCTCCTGAAACTCTGCACCACCGTGTTCATCGACGGTCATCTGCAGGTTCTGGCGGTTACTGTAGAGTCGCTCATAGAGCAGGCCGTTGACGTGCTTGATAAAGGACTTTTTGAACTGAAGCCCTCCATCCCGGTACACCCTCGACTTGTCGACGACCGTAAAGTAGAGCTTCAAAGGAAGCTCAGCCAGGTCACTCAGAATGCGGACACGTCGCTCTGTATCCTTGACCTTAACCTTGCTGGACTTGATCTCACCTGTCTGGAAATGCCGCGTCCGCAGCGCCTCTGCAAGCTCATAAGCTCTTACTAGATCGCTTTCAGAAACTAGCACTGAGCACACAACAAAGAATCCAGAGCTACCTTGCTTCGAGGTTTCTAGATCATGATTTCCGGATTCGTCGACAAACGCATAAGTCCTTTCCAACCCAGATGCTCCTTCATGCCTTGGAAGGCCTTGCTTAGCCATTAATGCACTTTAACCCACCTTGACCCGAGCAGGGCGCGAATTATGGCCAGATGCCACCATGCATGACGACGGCTTCTAGTCTGTTGGTGCTTGGTAGCAACCAGCATGCCGACACCCTGAACAAGCTCGTCTAGCCGAGATAAGCCACTGTATCGAGTGCATCGAGTCGGTGTTAGCCGTCAAGGGCGGCGTGCTGAACACACGTCAGGAGACGCCAATTGTTAATCCACGAGCATCCCATTGTAGCAACCTGAAGCGGCAGGCAATCACCCTGACCTGCGCGCTGGGGTTGTCGGCTGGTTAGCGTGCACTTGTCACGTTTTACCCAATGCTGTCGGCGGTACCTAGGTGGCAGCCCGAATCAAGTTTTAGTCAAATCCAATGGCCCGACCTGATATTGTCACTGGCTTATCGCTGCAAAAATCTCATGATGAGGCAAGTTTGATGTTAATAAAATTTATTGTTGTGGAACATGGAAGTCGCAGTCCAGCCCAGAGCTTGAACACTATGTACTTCGTACCAAGCAATTGGGACGACTATTCGTTTAAAACTTCTTTCGAAGCAATCTTATTTGATGCCCGTGGTGAACGACATGAACTGGGAACAGTAAAATTTGGATACATCAGTCAACCCCATGGTTGGTCGCTAGAGTCGATACCTAGAGCCTTTAATACCTTACCAGAAAACTGGTTCTCCTTAGGTCAGGATGTTCAGTACTACCAAGTAATAAGAGATAATTTCGATCAACAAACTAGGAAATCACTATTAGAATCTCTAAGGGATGTTGTTTGTGACAATCAGATACTTGAAGCCGCAAAGAATGAAAAAGTCTTTCAAAACTCGTTAATGAGGGGCGTAAGTTTTTCGGTTATTTATGGACAGTTCAGACGAGTATATGATGGGCTTGCCGAACTCACAGAGTTTAATTTTAGCTATATTGATCCTGGTGATGAGCGAAACGCAAAAATAGAGCTTGATTTTGAGGTAACCCCCTTATCTAGGCCGTCGACCAACATTCATATTCTGATCGGACGTAACGGAGTAGGCAAAACCACGCTTTTAAATAACATCATTAATGCAATTATCTCTACCCCCGGCGAAACAAGGGGAAAATTCTACACAAAGCAAACATGGGGTGGAGCGACCCTCTTAGATTTAAACTATTTTAGTAGCGTAGTATCAGTCTCTTTTAGTGCATTTGACCCATTCATTCCGCCGAGAGAACAACCAGATAGAAGCAAGGGTGTAGCATATTTTTATGTAGGAATGAAAAAGCATAGATTCGGAGATGCGCCTATTCCGCCGAAATCAGAAGAAGACTTAGTTGGCGATTTCATAAACAGCTTGAAATCTTGCTTTAGTCAGGCCGGAAAGAAAAAAAGATGGCGCACAGCGATATCTAGACTTGAGTCAGACAGCAATTTTGCTGACATGGATCTAAGTAGTCTTTTGGATTTCAGCGCTGACAATTGTATTCAGCCGGCCGCTAAAAAAATGTCTTTGATGAGCTCAGGACATAAAATAGTACTGCTCACCATGACTAAGCTTGTTGACACCATCGATGAAAAGACACTCGTACTAATGGATGAACCTGAAAGTCACTTACACCCTCCTTTACTTTCTGCTTTTACAAGGGCTCTATCCGAACTATTACAGGATAGGAATGGGGTTGCCATAATTGCATCTCACTCGCCTGTAGTTGTTCAAGAAGTCCCCAAATCATGCGTCTGGAAACTGACCAGACTGCGTACTGAAGGAAGGACTGATCGTCCGGAACGGGAGACATTCGGGGAGAATGTGGGAGTTCTAACTCGCGAAATTTTCGGCTTAGAAGTTACAAAGTCAGGATTCCATGACGTTCTGCGAAACGCGGTAAATGAGGGGGAAAGTTTTGAAAGTGTTATGGCCAGTTATAACGATCAGCTAAGTGTAGAGGCTCAGGCTGTATTGCGTACGCTCATCGCCACCCGTGACTCAAATGGCGAAAACTTCTCATGAAGCGACTCACAAGACTAGAGATTGAATCGTCAATTGTTTACGACGCATGTGTCAGCGATATCAATGATCAGCATCTCGCGAATAAATTCATAGCGGCGCGCGAAGAGGTTTTAAATTTTTTCTCAGACTACGATCAGCACGCCACACAGAATACTCTTTTCTCATTTCCACGGTGCCTTAGAGGCAACGATGATCAGCTTGTAGTTGGTGGTCTAACGAAAGGAGAGCTTGTTGATCTTTACTCTTCTCAGTTAGCGAGAAAAAAAAGCACCGCCCGTAAATTTTATGATCAAGTAATGATGCTTGCTCCATCAGGAAAGTGCCCTTTTTGCTTATGCGCACCTGCGGAGACACTTGACCATTTTATGTCGAAATCCATTTACCCAGCATTCTCCGTTTTACTTTTAAACCTTACACCTGCATGCTTCAGCTGCAATAAAGGTAAGGGATTTGCTGCAATAAACCCAGACGATCAAGTCCTACACCCTTACTACGAACCAGACCTCATTGAAACAACACCCTGGCTTTATGCTGAGTTAATTGAAACAGTTCCCGCATCTGTTAGATTCAAGGTTACTCCCCCTGCCGACTGGCCTCCCGACCTAACGGTAAGACTTGTAAATTATTTTCGCGATTTTAAAATAGCTTGGAGATTCGGAATTGAGGCTGCGTCCGAACTTTCCAGTCAGGCAGCATATTTGATAGATATCCAGTCACCTAAGGAACGGCACAACCATTTGGACAGGGTAGCTCGTGTGGAACGGCGGGACAGCAAAAACTCTTGGAAGGCCGCGTTATTTGAGGCTTTAGCACAAAGCGAGTGGTTCCAAAATGAAGGATGTGTTTTGCATAGCAGAGGGCGCGAGGCAATTTAGGTTGCGAGGTAACTTCTCGCCGCCGGGGCTTCGCTAATAAGCTCCCAGACGAAAGCCAGAAAAAACGGGGGATTGACGGTGCAGTTCGATTCCGTCTCTGGCACCATTACTTCTAAACCCCTGAACTCCTTATGGCTTCAGGGGCTTTCTATTTTTGGGCGCCGCAGCTGTTTGTAAGCACACGCTCTATTGAGTACTTGGAGCGTGAACAGCTCGATCGTTTGCTCGCTGCAGTCTGCAGTCTGCAGTCTGCAGTCTGTACGCAAAAGCACGTTATCATTGCCGACTCAGAAGCGATGGAGCCCACACGCGAGAAAGCCACCTATGAAAATCATGATCGAAGAATGGGATGGTGATGGTGCGATTCGAATTCCCGATGAAGCATTGCAGGAGCTGGAGCTTGATGTTGGCGACTCGCTGTATTTGATAGAGGAATTTGTCGGCAATACACGCTGCCTTGTCTTATCAACAAAGCCCCAAATCTCGGATCGAATAGACGAACTCACGGAGGCCTGGGGTAGCGGACAGCTTGGTAACGCCCAGGAAAAATGAGACAGCCGCAATGCGCTTCTTGAGTAAACCGTGGTGGGCCAACTGTGGAGTGTCTTTCCCAAGGCATGAGATGACTTTGGGTCGAGCCGGGCATAAGCCCGAAGGAGCGATAATTAAAATAGCTTTAGCTCCGCAGTCCAACAATTCGCCTATCGAATCTCACACCAGCCCTCCACTTTCCAGTCGGCCGATAAGATCGAAAACGGCCTCCGTTTCCACCCTCGTCCCCAACATGTCGAGTGGACGCCTCGAACCAAGCCCACGAACTCTTGAGTTCATCCATTTATTCGCGCTGACGGCATCGTTCTCGAATAGGGAAAGGGCCGCTCCGTACACAGCTATTAATGCAACCAGGCGATCACTTTCCGTGCTGTTCAGCGACCAGTTTTCGCCCTTCGCGCGAACATCGCTGGTGACATGCAAAGTGCATTTGAGACATCCCCTCGCGGCATTTGCAACAGACGCGCTATCTGATGAGGTAATTCGAAAGGAAGGCCTTGGCGTATGAGTTCATACAGCCTTATTCCGCGCGCAGGCAATCCAATGGTTTCCCAAATGCTCCCTAAGTCGGATGGGCCAAGTTGGTATTCGAAATTCACTTCTCACATCCATATGCGTCTGGCGAAGCAGTGAAAAAGTTTTGACGATACAGGCACCCTCTCGCAGCGTATTCCTGAAAGGTATACGCCATGACCTCCAACATTCTAAAAGCTACGTCAGCAGGGTCATCTTCAGTGATCAGTTTTCGGCCGATTCTGGAGAAAGGCCCGTCATAAGCCAAATAGAGGAAATTATCCTCGCTATCAATCTTGCGATCATCTTGAAGCTGACATTATAGCCAAACGCGCGACATGGGATCCCTGCACGCTCGCATAGCTGCTTCACCGACACCGCTTCTTCTCTTGTGAGCGGCACAGGCATTCCCCACCTGTGAGCGTCAGCAGATAATTTCATCGGCAATGGTCGACGCAGTCATAGGCCGCCGCCCGAGAGTGAGGTACGGTGCTGCGTAACTGGAGAAGCAGGAAGCTTCAGCTCACCCTGGGTTAACATCAACGAGCTTAGCCCGTCATCGAGTGCCTACTCCTCTAGCGGCAAAATAACGGTGGCGCATAGCGATCCAGATGTTAAGGATAATTGCGTCCGCTTAAAATACGCGGACACAATCGTCCTTATTCGTAAGCATCTGGGGAGACACTCTTCGAGCCCGGCATGGCGAGGGTATCGGCTGTAAATGAGGTGGCCATTCGGGTTGCCCTTTACGGCAGGGGAGCGCCAGAGCGGCGCTTAAAAGGGGCCAGGGATGACCATAGGGACAGTGCGATTGGCGGGCAATGCTGGCCCCGTAAGCAGCCGGCCTAGCCTCGGCGAGCGCCGTCTTCCTCTCGCCACGCCAGCGTGGCTTATTGGTCATTTTTTCTGCAGTCCCGCAATATATTCGGCGTATCCCGGTAACGCTCTGATAATCAAGGACTTGTGTTAGCAGGGATATAGCAATGGTTTCCCTGAAATATTTCTTTCTTTGCCGGGTGGACGAATTCTAAAACATCGCCCATGCTCACTTTTATCTTGAACAAAACAAATGCATCACGCCACTGCGGCCGACCTAACTGTGGTCGGCGCTTTTAGAATTTTGAAGGGAATACAACTTTCTACGAGGGTGTCTTTATGAAGTGTCTAGTGCTCTTGTTCGCAGTTCTCTTGTGCGGTTGTGTTGGTAATTCGCCCTTTCGAACGAGCGGTACTGCAGCCTGTGACCATTGGAGTTCGTGTGGGGAAGCGTATGAAGTAAATGATGGTTATGATCTTGTTTTTTTTGAATACTCCGAACGAGGTCATGATTTCAATCCGGCACAGACAAGCGTCTTGCTGGAAAAGATAAAAGCTTCGTCAGATGCCGGAGACATTGCGTTGGTCGTGTTTGTGCATGGCTGGAAACATAATGCATCACCAGAAGATGAAAACGTCCTGAGCTTCAAAAAAGCGCTTGCTCGTATTGTCAAGTCAAAAGCTACTGGAAGTAAGAAGCTTATTGGTGTGTATATCGGTTGGCGTGGTATGAGCTTCCATGGCCTCCAACTCGAGAATCTCACCTTCTGGGATCGGAAAGCTACAGCAGAGCAGGTGGGGCGCGGCGGCGTTAATGACTTGTTTCTAAATCTGGAGCATATAGCATCTGCAAAAAAAGAAAACTTCATGCTGACTGTTGGGCACAGCTTTGGTGCCGCGATAACATTGACAGCGTTGCATGATACGCTATTAAGCAAAATGATGGCGATAGAGCGGGGGGAGGAATCTAAGCCATTTGGAGACGGTGTGGTTTTACTCAACCCCGCAATTGAGGCCAATCAAGCATTACTGTTGAAGGAACACAGTATGAAAATTGGAGCAATGGATGAAGATAAACGCAAAAATAAATCTTCAATTATGTACATCGTGAGCTCCAGAGCGGATCTCCCAACCAACTGGGCATTTCCCGTTGGTCAGGATCTGGGTGTAAACATGCGAACGAACCAGATCAATATTAATCGACGATACCAAGGGCGTGATTACATTATTCCGGAAAAAGATCTGGACTCACAAACGGTTGGTAACTATGGAATGTTTACTACCAGCGTGATGAGTGATGCAGATTTAGAGAAAGTAGAAATAAAATCACTTCAAGCTTTTGAAGCTGTACGGACGGAAAAAATGCTGGCTGCCAAGCCAGATGAGTCCTCTAACGGCGCTGCTCTGTTGGCAGACGGTGATCATATGCTATCAGTTGATCTCTACTCGCTAAAAACAAGCGGCCTCGGCGACTGGAAATTGGAGGATAGATGCTCAAGTAAGAACAAAAAATTTGCTATTGATTCATTTCCTTGCTCAACATCTGACCCAATTGACTTTATCTCTGTGCCGAAATCATTCATTAGCGGTCACAATGATATCTTTGGTGATAGTGTGATTTCGCTTCTATCAGTTGTGGTAATGAAATCTCTAGTAGAAAAGCATCCTGGCGCTGAGGTGCTAGATTACTGTGCCTTCCAAGGTGCTTTTTCATTCGAACGTTGCTTTTCGCATTATTACGACATTAATAGGGTGCTTACTGTTGCGGAGGACACTTCAACTAAGTAGAGGGTTCTGGTTAAAGTAGTCATGGGAGATACCTTTGGGATTGACTCCCTACATCATAGCTAGGCTTTGCGCCTAGATGTCGGGTATACCATCGCGTTGAGCCGGGCCTTCACGGCTCAAAAGAAAGACTATCAAACGAAGGCTGGGGTACAGCGCAATCCAGCACTCCCCCACCAGAGCTATTACCCGACATCATACGCTAATCATGTTTGGCTCTAGCGGTTCTGTGATTTTCTAGCTGTCGCGTTTCACGCTGCCACGCAATGATAAAACTATCCAAATCGTGCGCGTATATCCCCTCGAGAACGCGCGTTGACCCCACGCTTGCGAGCAAGAACCTATCAAGAGGTTGGTGAAGAGCTGCGAACGTTCGCTGCGCGTTATCCAAACGCAGCCTGGGCATCATGGAGTGACTATGATGCAAGACAGCTCGAGCGCGATGCTGGCTTTGCTGGGTGCCCTTCCCTGCTCGAAGGCGTGCCACATTTCAATGCCAGGACATGGCATACAGGCTTGTACGACAATCGACCGAAAGGACTTAAGCAAACGGTAGAGTCGTTGGGCTTGGTTTGGCTGGGTACCTATCACCGAGGGATAGACGATGCTAGAAATGTTGCTTCCATCGTGAAAGAGATGCTCGCCTGACAGCATGAGCCGGGCTCAGGAGCCCGAAGAAGCGATGCATCCTTCAATGGCATGATCTCAGCACAGCTGGGTGATGGGGAGCATGCCTTGCATGTGAATACTAAGCTTCATTCGCTGCGATGATGTGTTTTGCCCGTTCAAAAAGCTCATCGTAAGTCACTATCTCGGGCTGGATTGTATTTCGACGAAATAACTCGAAGCTCCTGAGATGCTCCCGATTGACGCCGTGCTCGCCAACAAACTGCTCTAGGGAACCAACCACCACAAATGCCCTCGGGGAATAGTTGAAAACCTCTTCAGCGGTGGGATATCCATTGTCGTCAGTCAGCCGCACCGATTCTTTCAGAGTTTCTGCTGCGAGGGCCACAGTTCCCTGCACTTGAGCGACCGCGCCTGCAAGCTCATCCGAGGGCGCCCAGCAACCTTCACGATAACTCTTGTTTTTTAACAGACGCGTCTTGTGAGTTTTGATTTCGACAAAACAGAGGCTAGACGCCCAAGCCTTTGTTTTCAGAAGCGCATCCACTCTCTTCCCTGGCTGAGCGACATCATTACCTCTGACCGCTTGTTCTAGCTTCTTCCCATCAAGGCCGGACGCGTATATATAGCTAAGCCCATAGCCGAATATCCAAGGATTTTTTTCAAAAAACTTTTGCCAAAGGGCTTCCGGCGTACAGCCTTTCCTTGATTGTAATTTTAGGAAGTAGTCATCATCCTCGAGTAGGAACTTGAAGACTTCAAGCTGCTTTTTTCGGTATCCGATTGCGACTACGTCCTGCTTTGTTAGTGAGTTTTTCACGACCTCAGTAATCAGGTCTTCGTTTTCCGTGACTAGTTGTTTTGCCTGGAGAGACGTCAGAGCGATTCTTCTCAGCTCTGAGTCGGAAATATTGATTTGGCTCCCGCCTTCAAAGGCTACCGCTTGGATATTGGCAAGAAACTCACAGAATCTACCAATCTCCTCTCCGACAAACGAGAAACCACTGCCATACGGCTGCCCACTTTCCGAACTGAATTTTTGAACAGTCAGAACCTGAATCCTCCGAGTGTCTTCGAGGAACTTTGCCGATATATAGGTCGCCGCTTCCGGTTTGTGCCGCAGCACAGCTTCGTCACGCTCGCGACCGTACTCATAGCCGTCTACCGATGGCAACACTTTGGACGCGATACGGATAAGCCGCGATTTATCACCAAAGGAGGGAAGCGCGGGGCTGATATATGTCTTTCCTGGCTTTGGATTCTGATAGTTATCCATACTCAAACTCCTCCTTACTTACGCTGGATCGTATGCCGATCAGACCCTGTCAACAAGTGAACGCTTACTCTCTATCTCGTATGCTGGGTTAACCCTGTGGCTACTTGGTGAATAGCTCGTCTACTTCGACAAATGGAGCCCCCGTTTCTGCTGCTGCACGTACTTTTCGGTCAATCACATCAGCAATAGGAATGCCGCGCCCCAAGGCCTTGTAGATGTCTTCGCCGGACATGCAAATTACTTTTCGGCCTTTGCCAAAAGCTTGCAAGCCAACGTCGGTGAAACCACCGTAGCTGATAAAAAGCCCCCGGGCCCAAGCGGCTTTTTGTTCAACCTTCCCATGGAAGGAATGGAGCTCAGCCACCCCTATCGGATCCCGTACCCATTTGGCCTCAACCAGGTAGGTTTCATGGCCAAGCTGAAAACTCCCGTCTATTTGTTCACCCACCAGGCGGAAAGGCGACCTCGCTTGGAGTCTTGAAGAGTCGAACAGATCTTTTAAAAACGTTTCGAACTCGTAGCCACGCTGGTGAGGTGGAAGCTCACGTATTTCGAAAAGCTTTTTCCGAAGTGCCTCGTAGACCGCAGCCTGGTCGATGACAGCGGCTGCGGCAAAAGGGTTATCTACAATTGCAGCCTGCTGCACAGGGGATCGGATGGAATTGAGCAAGGAGAGAAATCTACCCTCAGCATTTACAATGGTTTCCTCAGTCCTAGCCTCCTCCTGCATCGCTTGCCGATACTTCCAGAGCGCGTCAAGGACGCGGCAGACAGTCGATGAATCTGCGTTCCGTAGTAGGCACCGAAGGCGTCTGGCTTTTGAGGTGCCGTCCTTGGAGAACATCTCATGGTCTATATCGATGTTCAGCTCTTCAAGGAAGAACTCGCCCATCGTTCGATTTGAGAAATCGAGAACATACCCACCTCCCATATTGAAGATCGAATCAAGGAATTTCATCTCAGTCGATTTGAAGTTGGCCATGCTCTTTCTCATCACTCATCTCGCCCCCTCGCCCCCTCGCCGAAGTCGCGAGCCAAAGGCTTTTGCCATGGAGGGCATGTATTTCTAGACACTTTCTTCCTCGGCCTGAAAGACCTCGATAAGCTTCTGATTGTAGTCGTCCAAATAGTTTTGAAGCCCATCCCGGTCGATCAGCCGTACTCCAGCAGTGTTAGCCAATTCCTTTGCGGATTTTGTGTAGTAGGAATTGGTAACCACCATGGCCTCGTCGCACCCGTAGAAAGCCTTAGCAGAAATGGCTTGCTGGACAGCGGCGTTGCCTACTGAGCCGGCGTAATTCTTGGCCTGGATCACCATGTTTTTGCCAAAGCGGCTGACGAAAAGATCGGCGCCTTGGTCAGCCGTCTTCTTGGTCTCTTTGACGTCATAGCCAATGGTCTGGAAGATCTCGACCAGGAAGGATTCGAATTGAAATCCGTCCATAGCATCCACCAGGTACATGGTGATGAATTGGTTCGGATTGAAATGCTCGAGCTGAGATCCCAGCCGTTCCACGAGAATGTCGAAATAAATCTCCTCACAGAGACTTAAGCCATTTCGAAAAGCCTGTAACGGAAGGAGTGGAACACCAGATGTGGAGGCTGCCTGGGGATTGAATTGAACATTGGGATATGGAACGTCATTTTCCCAAAGGTAGTAGTAGAACAAGGCCAGGTCAGACCTGAACGTTGTCCCGGCCTCTTCAATCCAAGAACGCAAGGTACCGGCCAGATCATCTCGAATGTGGCGGGTCAGTTCTCTTGAGAAACCCAGGTAGGCCGAGTTGAAGGCAGTGGTCTGCAGCAACTTATCTAAGAGAGATGGTAGACCTTCTAGCTCATCAAAGCCCTTGCGAATCAAAACCTCCCTGAACAGCTCCCTCTCGCTGTACACGCCATCCAATCGCGGCCCAGGCACACCTGCGTCATCGCTACTGCCTGCACTTTCGCGAGTGGTGTGAATGAAGTTCGTGAAGTAAGGCTGCTTCAGCTCCGCGTATTTTCTCAATACGTTGTTCAGAAGATCGTTGAGCTGGGCTTGCTCCTTCTTTTTACCGAAGAAGTCTTGAATCAAGCCTTTGGATCTGTATTGAAAGTCGGGATAAAACGAAGGATCCAGTGGCGTGAGGTGTCGCAACGTGAGCTCTGATGACGGCGAAACTTGAGAGCCCATGCACCATGGGCATGCTGTTTCGAAGGTAGTCCTGTTGCATCCATTGCATTGGTAAATCATCGCGCCCACTCCTTCCCCAAGTCATCACGCGCCTTCGCGCACATCCTGCTCACGACCATAGCTCAGTGCCATCGCTCAGTCCATGAGCCTATCTTCAACGCAACGCGCCTGAGTCGGGATTACAAATGCCCCTCCCATTCAATGATCATCTTTAACTACTCAATGGCCCTGCTAGCTCTGCTTACGGCAAAGTCGTTTCTGACACTGGGTTGAGTCGCATTGCTACGCCAGTAAATGCATTCTAGTAAAGGAGCCCCCTCACAAAGGAAAAACCATATGCTCAAAGCGGCAGCTCAATTCGTTGTAGGCGCGATCAAAGAAGAATTTGGACACCCCTCTTCCTTAGTAAAACTGATTGCCAAGGAACCGGGCCTCAACAAGCCATTGGTTGAATACGACAAAGGTATTTCCAGCGATGAGGTCGTGAAGTGGCATGAGTTCGGCAACCTTTCTTATGAACGTAGCCGCCCATGCCAAGGTAGCCTCAACGGATTTGGGCACTGCCCGGGCGCCTATCGAAACTATGGTGGTGTGTCGGTACGTCGTGAAGACTTACTCAACCTCGGCACGACTAGAGAGGTGGAGAAATGGGAATGCGACATTCAGGACGTAGATGGCTTTTCGGCTTCAAAGTCAGAGCTCCACTTGTTCAAAAGCATGGATGCGATGGTGGAGAAACACTCGAAAGAGATGATCGATGAAATCACCCCAGAGAAACTAGCCGAGAACTTGGCTTGGGATGAAATCCGAATCATCAGCCGTGTGGATGACTTTTTTCAGACGTGGTCGTGGGATGGACGAGTTTTCTTGATGAATAGCGGTGGCTCCCATCATTTTGCTGCATCTAAGTACATCGCGAAACGCCTCACCATCAAGGTACCTCTAAGCGGTAGATACCTAGTTCACAGCATCAATCAGGTGGCTTTGGAGAGCCTCACTCGAGATTTCGAAATCTTCGTGATGTCGTCTCATCACAGGCATCAAATGGGCTTTCACAGAGCCATGCAGAGCTTCAAGGCAACCTACTACTGGAAGGATCTGCCACGTCCATACACTGATCAATGTGCGGTTTTCCTACCGAAAGCTGAGAGAAGGTCAGCCAAAGTCGCCGAAATTTTACACACGTCAGCTTTCCAAGACCTCGGCCGCTATTTGAAAGATATCAGCACGCGCTGATTGGAGAACCGCATGGGACTTCCGGCTATTTTAAGGGAGTCCTGTTCGCGAAATCACAGCCGTCCTGCGACTGCTTTCTTCAACGCATCCAGCTTTCGCTTTACACCTATTTTTGGGTTCAAAACGATGGCTTCCTCATAAACCTGGATAGCCTCATGCACCTCATCCAGCGCCTCATGCGCGAGCCCTTGCACCTTCAGAGCATTTGGCGTCCATACAGGGTTGGCATCGGCTCCAAGCGACCTAGCTCGAATCACAGCTTCAAGAGTTTCCCGAGCACGGGGTTGGGAAATGTCGGGGTCGTTCAGTATCTTTTCAGCTGCTCGAATGATCCGACTGTAATCGGATGAGTTAAGGTTAGCCTTGTCCAAATTCTCGGCATCGACAAAGTTACCGCTCCTGTCATACCGGAACTTACCCACTCCCTTCAACTACAGATCCTGCTTCCTAAAATGTTTTAATCTTTCTCTGGAGGTTCGATAAGCGCTAGCCAAAGAACGTCTGGCAGCACCCTCAGGCTAAGCGTCCTGCCAAGTTACGCAGCGGAAAAAACGAGCGACGGCGATGATGATTTTGAGCCAGTCGTTACGGCTGACTGGTCATGATCCCTGTGTGCACCTGAACGTTATTCTTAAGCGCCTGCCGACGCGGTGCAGCTTTCATCGTTTCAATCCCGCAGGTGGGGCCTTTCCAATTCGGGTGGTTACCGGTTGCATCCGGATTATACCGGGATTCGCGGCCTCTAGCTCTGGGCCGAAATCCTCCATGCGCACGTCAAAAATTGAAATGGCTATCTGCTCGCTGCCGTGAGAATGGGAAATCAATCGACGGTGCTCTTTATCGTAAGGAGCTTGGGCCGTCGAGCCGCCGAACTCGCCGATGTTTGCGATCAGAATATGCTGGTACATGTGGTACCTCAACGCCGCAACCATCCCATCGAACGTCTTCACATCCTTATTCATGGCCGACACGACATACATGTGGCTTTCATCTCGCAGGTCTGCCGCCAACGCTAAATCTGTTGCGTCGAAACAGATGGATCCGGTCAAGCGGTAGGGCCTATCGCCTAAGCTCGATGGATCAGACAGTTCTATCACCACTTGATAAGGCCGCCAGGATTTGATTCCGAGTTCAACTTCCTCAGGCGTGAGGTGGAATTTACCTTGATCGACCTGCACCCAAGAACGACGGTTTGCGCGCCGCTGAGGGACTAACCATCGACCGGTGTTGATTGTTTCGCCTGTTCCTGGCTCCTTCGCGCCAAGCAACCCGTAGAACAGCATCGCACCGGTTGCGTCTGAAAATGCGCGCATAAGGTCTTGATCGTCATCGTGAATGCTGAGCTCGGGAAACACTACCAAATCAAAATGCGGCTTCTGCGAGCGCCCCAACACGTAGTCCCGTGCGGCTAGATGCTTAATAGTCAGATGTAGTAACGCAGCAGTATGGTTTCGATGTTTCTCTCTGTAGCCGGGCACCTCAAGACCATCAAGTCCGCTCTCAAAATGTGCATGCATAGGCATCAATCCCTGAACCATCACGACACGTAGACCACGGCTGCGGTTCAGAGGCCACTCGACCGGATAACGGTAGATGGGTAGCCTGCTACTTGCTCCAAAAATAACCGATTGGGCCTTAATACGTTTGGACACGGCGGATCGGAAATCGCGACGTTTGAGCATAGTTGCAAATTCAGGGTCTTCATCCCCAGCAATGCCTGGCCATCTGAGAAGATGAAGCAGCAGGTTCGAAAACCATGGGGTTATTGCCGCAGTGGTGCCGCCTAAACCTTCGGCGGTATGAAGCATACCCATGCGCCTTTTCTGCCAAGTACTGCGAAGCCCGGAATACCAACCAGAGTCCTCACGGGCTAGCCAATGACGAGCGGTAAAATCTGGTTCGCCCGTAGCTGCTGCACGAAGCAACCGACCAAATGCGTACATCCAAGCATCTTTCGGACGGCACCAAGATGGCGTGTCATAAGTGCCGTCCGTAGTCTTCACATTGATGACTGCACGAGCTTCAAGATGAGCGTCTCTTGGGTTATTGAGCTGAGACCAATCTTTGCTCTGCACCTCGACGTTCAGCGGTGTCAGTTGCTCAGGGTCAAATCCCTTGATTGACTCGTCCCGACCAATTGCTCGCGCAAGCACGAGTAGCGCGTTTTCTTGGCTGAAAAGTCCATTAGGGTGCGTAATGACTGTGAGAAGTGGTAGCCATGTCCGGACTGGTGGTAGGTCGAAACTATCCGTCCATTTTGCCAACGCATATAGACGCAGATAGCGCGGTGCCCGCGAGATTAGCCCCTGCATTCCAGTGCGACTAGAGCTCAACAGCGCCGCAGATAGATCAGGGGATATTTGGGCAATAACCTTCCAAGCGTTCGTAACAGCGGCTTTGGGCCTCTCTTCGCTAAACCTAATGAACCACCTTTCGTAGTGAGAGATATCGCCGAGGAGTTGGTGTCCGACGAGCGATACGACAATTTCCTCTTGCGCAGTCACTTCGTTACCGATTGCCCGGTTCCTTACGAATGCATTAAGCACTCGATAGAACCGTAGTTCCGGCGCATCCCCCGTCAACTTTGCGGTCTTGCGCAGCGAGGCCAAAAGTAGGCTTGCTTGTTGCTGCACATACCAAGGGACGTTCTTCATGCTCAATATACGATTCGCCAGATCCGCCAGGGCGCGCCGATAAGCATCTACGTCGGCCACTTTGAAGGTCGAGTCAAGTTCAGCTTGCCTACCCGTCTCGGTAGCTCCTGCCTTAAACAGATCCGCAAGTACATAGAAGGCAACGCGTCGGCCGATCTCATCCGATGAGGAGGTCTCGATCTTGCTCATCAATGCCTGCTCAACGGACTCAAGTAGGTCTGTGCTGGGATAAAGATCTAGTGCGTACCTCAGAACTTGCACCAATGAAGGGTTGACAGCCCATGCTGAAATCAATCGCCGTGCAACGGCTTGATAGTCATGAGTGAGTCCTTCCTTCACATCTTTGGAATTCTTCGCGTCGTCGAACTCCGACAGGTCGGTCATGCTTCGCCGCATCCGTAGTGACCGAACAAGCCGATAAGCCGAAAATCTAGTCAACGTGTCGTCACGCACTTCTAACTTCAGCTTAGCTACCGAAGCAAGTCGCAGTGCATTGTTCACCTGAGGCGTACCGGCGTCCTCAATCAGACCAAGCTCGGCCAGGGACAGCAGTCCATTGAGACCTGCCTCTGTTTGCTTTAGAGAGTCCAAGTCAAAGGGCCCGCTCATTTGCTGCTGCAGCGCCTTCATTCGGGCAGCAGTCCCAGACTCACTGCCTACCTCAGCTAACGGCTCAAGCTGAGTTTTCGACGCATTAAGCTGCAAGAAAGCTTTGGGTCTCCCTGCAGGTGTTGTGTGCTTTTTAAGAAGCGTTTGCACCCAACCACTGATTTCGCTGCTTAGTGCAACCGGGTCTACTACCTCATCCACCTTTGTGTCGACCGAGATGACGAGCCTCAGATCGTCAACGTATCGGCAATAGTCATGGACTCGGAAACTTTTTCGTCCGGCTCGTCGGTCGGTAAAACTACCCATCGCACGGTCAAAAGTTAGAAGATAGGCGTTCGCAAAAAAACCGCTCCCCACAAGACCTTGAGGCAAACCCTCGGGCAATGTGTTATCCCTGAAAAGCCCCGACAGTTGTTCGTCTTCCGGGCGCCATTGAAACTTCAGCGCTTCGCGCGCCGTTTCCCAAAAAGGCTCATCGGACTCATACCGCTCATCTCCCGTGTTTTTCACAAACGCCGCATACTCTTCCCGCATCTTCAAAACGAGTAAGTCAATATCTATGTTGTCAAAAAATGAGCGCAGATCGAGGCTGACGATAAATACGTTTTGCTCATCAGCCTCAACGGCCGTTGCTATGGCAATGGGTCGCTCTGCAAAACGCTGATAGTCTTGGAAGTATCGGCTGTACGTGTCGGAATTCCCCCAGGCGAACTTGGCGCTGAGGTGATCACTCGACCAGCTACAGAAGAGACGATTGCCATAGCTGTAAACCTTAGATGCTAATGCCTCCGCTGGCTCTTGCGACGTGTCCCCCTGCGCAGACTCGATGCAGTTTGCTAGACACAACATCACTGCAGTAGCGACAGTCTGTTCTCTAATACCAATATGAGCCAACGGTCGCAAAGCAGGGGCTTTACCTTCAGTCATTTCTCGCGGCCCCCAGCCTCCCTGATCTTCAGAACGGAAGCACCAAAGACCGTTTTTGGGGGCGGGTACGAGCCACGCTGGCGCTGTGCGATAGCTTCCAGAAGCGATAGAACGAGACCATTTTGACAGGTTTCGGGACAAGCATACCGCTGACGCATCGAGCTCCAGCACATCCGCGTACCAATTATGGCGTCGTATGAAAGTGTGAGTTTTCTTCCAAGCCTGCGCTAGAACAACCTCATCCTGGAGTGCAGAGCCGCGAGGCCATAATCTGTCGTACCGTGAATCCACGAGGCTCATCAATAATCCTTTAAATTGTTTTGTGAAGCTGTGGCTCCGGGATCACGCCCCGCGCAACCAAACCGGTTGCCAGTTGTGCGGCAGCAACTGATCGATTTCACTAGCCCGCTGTGTCGGCATGCGCGTGAGAACATCCTTCAGATAGGCATACGGATCATGGCCATTCAGCCGTGCAGACTGGATCAAACTCATGATCGCTGCCGCCCGTTTGCGGCTGCAAATGGACGTGGGTCAACACCTATCCTGAAACACCTCATCCTGATGATATTTGAGGTAAGCAACGAGTTCTTTAGGAACGAACCGCAGTGGCTTGGGTAGGCCCAATGCCCTCCGATGTTTGGCATCGACACGCTTAGAGATCTGCATTTGGCCGGTCTTGTCGAACGTAATAAGCCCTTTGTCGAACAGCGCGTCGAGATTCGCCGAAAGGAGAAGACCATTGTTGCTATCGAGGCGCTGCTTAGGCGTTGAATCAACCCATGGGATAACATGAGAAGCACGAAGAACTTCTCTGCAGTCCAATCCCGTTACAGAACAGGCGTTGCCCCATACTCGCATCAGATCCTCTCGAAACTTACCCTGACCGCGCCGTGCGTTAATCCTGGTGAGAACCTCCGTGACCGGGTCGTTGCCGTCAAACATGTCCTCAGCGGCCAAGGGCTCAGTCGGAGCACACTGAATGGCATCACTGAGCCTCACCCACATCTCTTTGCGCTGCTTAGCTGGAATCGCATCCATGATTCGACCGACTGTTGGGAGGTCAAGCTCGGTGTAGCTGCTATACATTCCAAGCAACCGTTCCTTCCCGGTAATCCTCCGAGGATCGAGTGTCACCGGTTCGTCAAACCACCAGTAAAACTCTTCTGGACAGATCCAGTTCGGAATCCAATGCAGATCCTTTTCCCAGGTTTTAAGAAATTGACGCTGGTTATTCCGATGCTGTTTTTGGACATTCTTGATTTCCCAGGCATCTTCCCAAAGGTCGTGCAGCGATAACTTTTGGACAATTTCCTCACGTTGCTGCCGATGCTGATCATGAGAGAGTGCGAAAGCATTTCCCGCAATACCCACTAACTGCTGGATTCCATCATGCGATGCGGTCAGGAATACGAAAGTTTGACCAGCATTTTCGTCGAGCGGAGCTGCACCTAACCCTTCCGTATGAAAAACGCGAAAATGCTGTTTTCCGCGCGATAGGTGCATCCTTGGGGAGTTGTTCCACTCTTCATGGCCATAACCATTCTCCTTGGGATAACCACCGGAGCCAATGACTCCCGATGGTGCCAGGTACTTATTTGTATTCCAAAAAACAGGCTTCAGAATGAAAAGTGCCATTCGTTTCCTCGCTCTTGCGAAATCGGGCGTTTCCCCGCTTGTGAGCACATTGGAAGACGCTTCGTCGCGTGTAACGTACTCACAGACACAGGCGCCAGTTCTTGAAAAACATTGATAGATGTCAAAAGCGATCAGAAGAGAAAGGCGCCGACAACGGTTAACCTCCCCGATCGTTTTTAATTAACGGTTTCTAGCGCCCCACTGATTTCAACGATGCAGTCATGCACAGGGTGAACGTACATTTCCACTCTTCCTCTCCCTCAGCAATTTCTTGAATGTCGTTTTTTCTGACGAGAAAAGTGAGCAGGTGGTCATACGGTTAAGACGCTTTGATCGATGACAGCACCGCACTCTCGTCGCTAGTCAGCACCTCAATCGTGAAAAGCTTCTAAGTCATTCGTGCGGGCTCGACACAAAGGGCTTTCCGCTCCCACGAACCGAGCCCCCCACACTCCCCGATCTACTGCGAGTCACTCCTCCTTGGCCAGTCAAACGGGATGAGTGCATCCTCTGAAAGCTTATGCCAACGCTTACGCGTCGCTGCGACATACCGGTGATCGTCCCCGAAGAATGCATGCTCGATCAGCAGCACCTGTAAGCCCTTCTGTGCAGTGGTCTCATTGAACAGGAAGTCTAGGTGCCGGCGCATGGCTAGGACTTCCTCGTTCTCACCAATGGTCGACTCATCTTCGCCGCGCTGGGGATAGTAGGGACGACTGATTTGGTCAAATGCCAGGAACGCAGGAACCGGCGCATCGATCTCTCCGAGGTACTTCTGGAGCGCAAAGGACAGTGCGATATGGATGGCTAGGTAGTTCTCATCTGACCCCGCATCTGGCAACCGCAATACAGCGTGGGAGTGTGCTTCGATAATCGCGACATCCGGGGGCTTGGACGAGAACTCTAACTCTGCGCCAACGCAAACACCGCCCGTTGGTAACTGGGCGAATGACTCTGACAGGAACCGGGATACTTTGCGCTCAGCACGGGAGAGCAGTACTTGTTTGGCGCCGCTATCAACAAGACCCTCCAATCCTTGGATTTGTTCTCGCAATACATTTAGGTCAGGGCCAGGCGGTGGCGTTGTCGGATTCATTTCCAAAAATTGAGACACCTTGCCAAGCAAATGGGCTTGGTATTGGGCGAGGCTATCCAGCCGCTTTACTTCGTCACTCTGCCGAATCCAAGTTTTGAGGCGCTCATCGACGTCTTTAAGTGTGAGATTGAGCCTAGCGAGCTCCAGCTGCAAAGAATCCTCATGCTCCACCAGGCGAGGTCGGACATTTTCGACTGCTACGCTCTCAGATCTAACGATATCCATGGAGTGTCGGATAGCCTCAGATATCGCGACGCCGCGCTCACTTGGGGTCTCGCATATAGGGCATGCCTGGCCCACTACCTGAAGGTGCTCAGCGATTTTAAGCTTGTCGTACTGGCGCCGGACTGCACCTTCAAAACCAATCATTTCCTGCAGGGCAGTTCGAGTTGCGCGGGACTTACGTCGAGCTTTTTCGATGTCGCTGAGCAGGCTACGCCGCTGCGCATAGAGATTGGCAAGCTCACTCTCATTAGGACTCGTAGCAGCGCTCGGCTTGAGCCGCTTGACTCGAACCAGAGCGCCCTGCAACTCACTTTCGGAGGCCTCTTCTGGAGGGAGGTCGCACAGACCGCTGCGGTGCGCGTCCAGAAGCAATCGCACCGCGTGCTTCTTGTAATCGCTGCCCGCAGCCAGGCGAGTACGCAATTGCCGCTCCTCGCGCTCAAGCTTCCTGCGCAGGTCGCGCAGTCGCCGCTCCTGGAGCACATTGTCTTCCGTCACAACGCCCAAGAAATAAGGCATCGTTTCGATGATGGCCGGTGCCTCATCGGCTTGATCAAGCCCGTGAAGGAGTGCCGTTTCGTTATAGATCACATCTTTCGGGACGAACATGTAGGCCGTCGCATGGCGCACCGTTGGACGCCATTTTCGGGAAGTCTTGTCATCGGAGACATCAGGTACACCGCCAATGCCGAACGCGCGCTCGATATAAGACTTACCTGCGTCTAGCGTTGTGGCGCCTTCGAACTGGTCTACAGCGTTCGGAATGGGGAGATTACGCCCGTTACTGACGAACATCCGCGTACTGGTTCCTTTTCCCACGGGCGGAATGAGCCGACCGGTAATCATCTGAGCCTCACCCAGTACCCACCTCACACCCACCGCAAGGCTGTGACGCTTCACATGAGCTGCGAGCTCACATTTGCTGGAACCAAGGCAATAGTCGATCGCCTTGATCAACGTCGACTTACCCGTGCCGGATGCCCCGGTGAAAATATTGACCTCTCCAGGCTTCAGGTCGAGGATGCGAACACGCCCGCCTTCGCCAATAAAAAAGATGTCTGAAATGTTCCAACGGCTCATAACTCCAGCCCCATCATGTCGAATACCGTCCTAGTCGAGCCTGCCAAGGCCAGCCAGCAGCCCAGGCGTTCAATGTGTTTGAAAGTTTGCTGGGTGTTTTCGCCAAGCTGTTTCGTAAGGCCTTTCGGCACGCTAGAGGCACCAGGGACTAATCGACCTTCGGCGTTGACCACGAGGAGGTTGCTGAAGCAGGCAAATCGGATTGCTTCCGTCACGATATCCAGTGAGCCATTCACCCGACCAGCGAGCCGGATCTGAATGACCGGGCTACGATGAAGCCACTCCAGCAGGCCTGTACGGCTGTTAGTACGGTCGAACGTGGCTGCGAGATCACCAGACAACGCCAGAGGCAGGCCTACGTAACACAAAACGATGTCCGGATCGGTGTCGTATTGGGAACGATAGGCGCCCACAAACGTGGCCAGTAGCGCGGCGCAATAAGCCGGATTGGTTTCGGCAAAAATGTCATGGGCGATGACCATGCTCTAGTCCTTGAGAAGCTTGCGATAGTCCGCGTGCCATCCAACCTGAAGGTCGATGGCCAGTACCTGAAAGGTGCCTCGAACGTAGTAGTGTCCTTGCCAACTGGGGGCGATGGGCTCAACTTGATTTGGGGCAAATTCGTGAGTCCAGCGCAGAAGTTCCAAACCCTTGGCTCGCACTTGGGAGGCGTCGAGATCCTCGCAGTCCTCGGCCATCTGAACATGCCGATCTGACCAGTGCTCGGCGAGCTTGGCGTCGTAGCCTGCGATCTTCGAGCGCATCTGCGGATTATCGACGATCCATTTTGATCGCTGCTCCTTCGCTCGCCATTGCTCGCGAACAGCCCTGGACACGTCGGATCCCTTTCCATCAACCAAGGCAATCTGGCGGTACAGCATTCCGTCAGCTTCATAGTCTTCGGGGTGGCTGACCAGATCGAACTCGGCTACAAGTTTCTCCTCCTCCAACTGCGCAATGATTGAGGAAATACAATGTTCCATCTCACTGCGCTGGATGATCCGCTCACGCTTACCGCAAAGGGTATAGATGACTTGCTGATCCCACCATGCCAGCAAACGTTCGGCTGCTTTAAGCCGTTGCTCCTTGGGAAGGATGTGCAATCTTTTAGAAACCACACCAGGGATTTGCCCGATGGTGACGCTGTCCTGCTGAATGTGAATTCGTCGGAGCAGACTCAGTCTGACCGAAGCATCAAGAGCAAGAAACGCTTCGCAGCCAGAGGCACGTGGGCCATGAGGAACTTTGTCACCAGCAGACTTTGCGCTAGTACGCTCCTCGACCACTCTGGCAGCCTCTTCAACTAGTGCCTTGAGTAGCACATCTCGATCAGCGTGCGTGTCGCACAGGGCCTTCAGTGGTGAGTTGTCCGGCACCTTACCCACCGAAACAAGATGGAAGGTCGTATCGGCGAGTGACACCAACGGCAAGGCATCAATCCACACCCTGATTGTCTTCCACAGCGCTACGGATGCCAGACTGACAGGAGGAGGGTTTTCCTGGACAGAATGCTTGAGCTGAAAAAGCAGTTTCTGCCCGTTGGCCTTAAGCTCTACATCGTCCAGCCTCTCCACGGCCACGGCGGCGTCATCAGCGGTCTGAGACAACAGCGTCAGCAATGCAAACTGGCTCTGATAGTAAAATCCCAAGGCGGCTGGCGACGCGTCATGAACCGTATTTGATTCTGTGTTATCCATAACCTGCACAAAAGCCTCCCAATGCAGCAAGTGATGCAAATTTGCCAACCGGGAAAATGATACCAGAGTGCCATCCAAGAAAGTCAGGCGAGGGCATAACGTATCACTGGGCTAGAATCTGAGCTCCTGCATGCCGTCACGCACTGCGTCAAGAAGTGGACATCATCGGCAACACTTAGGGTGCTTTGGACACAATCAGCATGAACGAGGCGTTACGGATATGACGCTCGCGATTGTGATCAACGCCCTAGTCACAGATAGCCATTGGTAGTCCCTTATAGGTATCGTTCCCAGAGCCTAGCTTGATGTGCGTCGGAGACGAGTTTTCCACCTAGCTTAAATTGCCGAAATCGATTGTAATGATAGCCTCAAGCCAGCAGTCTGGCACTTACTGAGATCTATCATGCAGGGACGCAGAGCAAAGAGCTTCCGCCTAATCGAAGCCGCTGTCCATTTTACCCAAAAACCCACACAGCAGTCAGATAGCCAATCTTCTGATTCAATTCGGTTCTCGCTGAATCACTTGGCGACGAATGACTCAACCTGGGTAACTGTACTAATTGGCAAAAATGGCATTGGTAAAAGCAGGTTTTTAGCCTCTATTGCAGAGACATTTTTCCAATTAACCACTGAAAAAAAATACCCCTCAAGATCAAAAACCGAGACCATTCTAAAATACCTTTCAGACGAGAACTTGGTTGAAGTTATTGCGCGCAACGGTAAATTACAGACCACTGTAAATGGCGTTAAAACCGAAAAGCTATACAGCGTACCCTCGCCGAAAAAAGTCATCGCATTAACCACGACGCCATTTGACAAATTCAGAATATCCAACTGGAGTGGCGACGAATTTTTCGGGGCAGATTCAACCTGCTATGAATATCTTGGTCTACGAGATAGGACGGGCCGAGCCTCCTCATTGGCGCCAATTTCGAAAGCAGTAGAGGGACTATTCAGCGCTTCCGCCAGAGATACAAACAGCCTAAAAAGAATCGCTGGCATATTTAGCTTCCTAGGTTTTAAGCCAGAAATCGAAATCGGTTATAGGTTCCGCCCACCCATAATTACTGCACTTGCAAGCGGCAATCGCGAGCTGATTAAAAAAACACTAGAACAATACTCTCGCCGATATGATAAAGATACGGACATTGAGCTTGTTAGCGCTGCTGCTGAAACTTTACTGACGCACACAGCAGAGAACAACCACATTTCGCTATACGCCAACTTTGACCTATCTGAAAGCGAAAGCGATCTATATTTTCTCTTAGCCCCCTTGAGGAGATTGCGTTTTTTACATATTGAGAACGTTACAGTAACCCGGCAGGACGGTGTAAAGGTTGACCTTCAAAGTGCTAGCTCTGGCGAAGTCAGCCTTGTGACGGCATTCTTGGGATTAGCAGGCGTCATTGAAGATGGCAGCCTCATATTAATTGACGAGCCAGAAATAAGCCTGCACCCCGAGTGGCAAACAGGCTATATTGACTTACTGCTCAAAACATTTTCAGACTATAACAATTGCCACTACATAATTGCCACCCACTCCCCACTTATATTGTCAGACATTGACGCCAACACTTCAAACATCGTAGCAATGGAAAAGAACGCTAGTTCGTACATTGAGTCAGTGGATATATCTGGAAAATCCTCTGATCATATTCTTGCTACCGCCTTCGAAACCCCAGGAAAGAACAACTTATACCTAAAGCAGGAAATAATTAAGGCGCTTCGCCTAGCTGCAAACGGTAAAGTGCAATCAGAGGAGTTTCAAGAAACAGTAGATTGGCTTGTGACGCTACTACCTAAACTAGAAGAACAGAGTTCTGTCTCGCAGGTCATTTTAAACCTTCAAGAGGTCGCAAATGAAGTCGAGGACTCACAATGATTTCGAAAGCTGTAGATTACTGCAAAGCCGACCAACTTCTTGTTTCCGCTTACAAAGCTATCCAGGACAAACTAAAAGATCCAAACTACTGGTCTCACGCCGAACTTGAAAAACTAAAAAAAAGGGCAAAAGAACACTATATCGAAGAGCAGAAAACCCACTGCTGCTATTGCAATATGCATCAAAACTCAAAAAACCATCGAATCTGGGATCTCGAGCATATCGCGCCAAGAGCAAAATATGCCCACTTCATGTTCGAACCTAAAAACCTTGCTGCAGCATGTCCAGATTGCAATAGTCACAAGGGTGACAAAGAGGTTCTGGTTAATACTAGGAGGAGGACATATCCAACTAAATCAGAGGACTTCAAGATCGTCCACCCTCACTACGACAAGTATACCGATCACATAAAGCACAGAAGATTTGTGTACGTGCCAGTCACCAAAAAGGGCAAGTACACTATCTACTTGTGTGATCTACTACGATTTACTGTGGACTTCATTGGGGCGAGCGGCAGCGCATCAGACAATTCTTTTGAGGATGAAATAGATGCGACATTCAACGCTGAGAATGATCAAGACCTAGCAGACTTAGCGCTTGAGCTAATTGAACTCCAATTAAAGAAATAAAATTAGCCCTCTTTAGTACTCCTAATGTTTTAAACATAAATGACCGACCGCTATGGGTCGACAACGGTCTTCCGCCGAACGTAGCAATCGGTCAGTTTCGGCCTTAACCACAGGCCTACTCCCATTTTCCGCTTAAGCCTTTCCGACTGACGCGGACGACGCGCTTCATCATCGACAAAATGCCCCGCCATCCGCGTCAAAACTTGTCATTACTACTACTGGGCTTGGCTCACCACACCAAAACTTTCTAGCTGCAGAAACTTCGAGCCAAAAACCTCAGTCGGTATCTTCCTCTTGAGCAAGCCGAAGAAATTTTCATCATGAGTCGAGATGATAATTTGCTTATCGAAGCGCGCTGAGACATTACGGAGTAGATCGATCGTAGCGAGCACGTTGATGGAATCCATGGATTGAATAGGATCATCGATGAGAATTACATCGAGCGGCACTCCACTTTTGTCCTTAGCGTGCAGAGCATTGGCCAGGAAAACGCTAAGACTTAAAATATTAAGCTGAGCGGCACTAAAATAAAGCATTGGGGAAATTATATCACCCGTCTCATCCTGCAAAACAATATTCAAGCCTGGTTTATCCGCAGCTTGAAAGTCTGCTACGAACTGAACCGTTTTGAAAGATGGGTGCGGATCAATTTTACTGTAAATAGAATTTATCAAATCTGTGAAAAAGAACGCTTCAATTCTCTCACGAAGCTTTGAGACCACAATTTCACGCTCAGCGCTGAGGCGCTCATCGACCATGCCATGCTGGGCGAGCTTACGCTCGACTTCGTTGAGCCTATCTCGCAAAAGAAGACTCTCAAAGTATGGCTTGAATGCCTTTAATTGCTCAGTTAGCAGATCCAGCTTTTGGACTTTAGCGGTCAGAGCGCTCGATTGATCTAATAGAACCTGCACGGCAAGTTCAATCTCACGTTGAATAAATTCTACATCCGGCTCTAATATCTTATCAGTAAGGGAATTGACGCTTTGCATAAAACTGTTGACGGAGGATTGGACGGCATTGAGCTGTTTAGATGCAGTATCCTCCTTTGAAACCAAGAGTTGGAAATCAATCCAGTTACCTTCAGTAAGCATCACGCTCTGGAGTTCGTTACATTCGGTCAAAAGCTTGGCCATCTGCTCTGTGGCCTGACCAAGCTTGTCAGCGAGCTCATTTTTTCTTCGGGCACAATGTGAGATCAGTTGGTTCAACTCAGTCAAGGCTTCCTGTGAAGCAAAGGATGTCACATTGCTGTATGTCTCTTTCGAGACGATCCCTTCAATCAGATTACGTAACCCTAGCGCTCGAATATCGAGCTCCTGATTTTTAGATCGCAGGTTGGCAACCTGTTCCTCAGCTACAGCTAACTGCTGGGCCAAGTTAGGCATATGCTCTGACAGCGCCTTAAGCTCCGTATCTACCCGGCTTCGCAACTCTTGCGCGTCAACCCCCCAGACCCTCAACTGAAGCGCCTGAATAGCCTGCTCAGTTGCGCCGATATTAGCCACCAGCGCGGCTTTTTCTTTTTCACCGGCAGTAATTCGAGAGCTAACCTCATTAAACTGATTTCGTAGCGATCCGACCCGTTCGGACTGCCGATTCTTTGCTGCTGAAACGCCGAGATCAATTTCGGTCGACAGAGCTTCTATGCGGAGTGCGACATTTTCTAACTCCTGAGCGTTTTGCCTTGCCACCAGCGAAAGCAGATCGTTGTTCTTGACTGCCGAGATCAACCTATCTGGGGATTCATGAGGAACTCGGCACAAAGGACAAGTATTGGTAGGCCATTTTGAAAGGTATGAAACCCCAAAAGCGACGAGGCGCTCGACCGCCTCCATCTGTTGACTAAGCGCAGCTTGCGTACTCTTGATCGACTGATCGTGCAACCGCAACGCTTCCAGCTCTTGGTGAGCTGCGTAAACTTTATCGATAAAGTCTTCCGTTAGACCTAGGTCACTTGTGTCCCCATGTACCAAGGTTTCCACGGCGATTGACAGATCGGAAATCCTGTTCAACTCGGAACCGATGTTGGCCCGTTCCGCCGTATCTAGCTGGATGGAGGTGAGCTTGCTGCTCAGATCTGATCTCAATCCAACCAGACCGGCTTCATGAGAAGCGATCTCCGAGTACACCGCTGGGCTGCCGGAGATCATCGAATGGAGCCCTAATGCCCTCTTATCGGCCTCAGCAAGCGAGTTGCTGAAAAGACTGGCCGAACTTTCTGTAGTTTTAAGCTCTGCGGCCAAGCGAGCTTTTTGCGTAGCTACCTCCGCTAGCTCAGCGACTGTGTTTTTTCTAACGACTTCATCAGTTAGAAACACCGGAATTTGGTCGATTATCGCGTCCAGCCGCCCCAACTCGCCGTTAGCTGCTTGCCATTCAGATAGATGTTGACTATGAGCAGAAGACAGAGCTTGGTATCTGACGGAATCGTGCACCCCCTTTGAAAGCCGCGCTGAGTAGGAGCTATGGCCTGCCATGACGTCAAGATTACTTTTCAACTCTGGCAAATACGACAGCTGCTCAAATAAAGCGGCGTGTCGTTGCTGCATCGCAGCATGCATAGCATTCAATGAATGCTTTCGAGTCACGATGGATGACAATATTTGATGTTCGATCTGAGCACTGAAATCCTCACCGACGAGGGAGATGTATTCACCCTGTAGATTCAACTCAGTCGCCAGCGTGTTGAACTGCTCAAAAATAGTACTATCGACCGGTGCCTGGAGCTGAAGCTCGATATTTGCGCGCTCGGACTTCAAGCTATCGAGTTGTAACTTGTTCTCGGACAGCAGAGCACTCATTTCTTGACGGAGATCTTCGGCTTCTCCACCAAAAAATCTCATGAATAATTCATACCGCTCTTGCGGCTTGGCCTCACGCAGGAAACGATCGATGGCATCTTGCGAAAGAATAATCCTTTTATAAATTTCAACATCTTCACCCTTTTTACCCTTGGCCCCACCCAAGACAAGATCAGTTGAGTCAGATCTGGTTTTTTTTAGTACCCTTGTAAATGTATTAACGGTGGTGGAGACAGCGACCTGAGTGGCGATCTCATCGGGTACTTCCTTATTGCGAATAATCTTCTGGGCGACTCGCAATTGCTTTGTGCCCCGCGCTGCAATGGCATTATTCTTTTTATTATGATCGCCAGTGTATCGCTCAAGGTTATCCGTGAGGGCCCATTCAACGGCGTCATAGAAAGAGCTTTTCCCGAAACCATTTGGCGCATAAATAACAACAAAATTCGAGGGCTGTTCACCGTCAGTAGTGAAGTCGAACGTGCCATCTTTCTTGAATTTATAGGCACGAAACCCTTCGATCTCAACTTTTTTGATTTTCATTTTTTTCTAAAAACTCAATTAGTTTATCGATCATCGCGCTTCGTTCCTCTTTCGCGGTACTCGTCGCATCCAACGGCGCACCTTTCACCAATGATGCAAGGGGGACTTCAACACCTTCTTTTACATTATCTGTCATGACTTTAAGCTCAAGATCCGAGCCGAGCAGCTCAACATTCACCATTTTTTCGACGAGGTTTATATCGGGCAATTCACCTAGCCCGTCAAGCACGATCTTCCTTGCGGCATACCGATCATTTTGAATTACATACTTATCGCGAATATCCAACCTATCTGAACAAAGCAGCACTAAGTAGGTGTTCCATTTCGAATACCGCCCTTCAGGCTTAAACTTAACCGACACTATACTCTGCAATTCCTGCCAGTATGCAACCACTTGAATTGAGGACTGAAACCAGCAAACAACACAGCTCAGAAAAGACTCATCTGAAGTGAATAGCTCAAACCTTACCCCATCAAATTCGGATGTAAGAAAACCAAAGTCTTGAGCTTTATTTGATAATTTCATTGTAATAATCTCTGAATATCCCCAACTGCGCGCTCGACATGGCCTTCCCGTACTCTCGGTGTTTCTTCACAACATATTCGTTCCGCAAGCCTTTCATATGCGTAACCGTGTAAGTTCTATAAACCTCTCCGTGTACGTCATCGATCCTCGACAGCTTGCCGAGCTTCGGTGATGACGCGATATCATCAATGATTTCACTCAGGTCGTCCTCATCCGGCAGATGAGGAGCTTCCTCTTGAGGTGAGTTGATGACCATGGTTCCACATTCATCCAGCGAGGAGCGTGCTGCCTTGAGCATTTCCGACAAGTGTTTAATCCAGTGCGAGCTGCTACTCGAATAAACAAAGCGACGCCTAGTTTCCAAACTCTTAAAATAGGCATCATCGATAACGGGGGGTTCGTCTATTAGGGCACAAACAATTAAAAACTCAAAATAAGCAACCCAGAGATTTTTATCTAATACAGCAGCAGGAGTCTCCAATCCTACCAGTAGCTTCCTATGATACCTCATCATGAGACTATGTGGCGGAGGCAACCCTTGCTCTATTAGATAATCAGCAAACTCACTCAACTTTTTATTGAGCTTCAGCACGTTTTCGGGTTTAGGAACATTAAAGTAAAAAATTTCCTCCCTCAATCGTGAAAAACACTCCATAAAGCTGGGCGCAATCAAGGATAGTTGGTGAGTAGCAATAATCTCTTCGAATATAGCTAGAGAATAACAACGGATACGGCCCCAACGTAACTCCTCATCCTCATCATCCATCCGGCACTCGACGCCAACTAAATATGGATAGTCGTTGACGACGTGATAAAGACCTCCGCCCGACATTCCAGTAATCGCATCTTGGGTTGGGCTGTTATCTAAATTACAAACCACTACATTATTCACAACGCTGTTACGTTGACCCGTATAGACTTTATAAGGTGATTCAGTGCCAAAATTAGTTTTCGGATACCCTACAAATAAAAAGGCTGCGCCTGCCGAAATCTCTCCCATCCAGTTACGCTGCCTCACATCCGTCTGAAACTCTACTTGAATCACCGCGCAGTCCAGATCCGGATGTAAATATGGCTTATTCATCACGCTCAAGGAATGACCACTCCGAGTAATAACATTAACATCACCCAGAACGTGCTTCGCTGTAAAAACGTATGAATACTCTTGGGATAGGGCGCTGACAAGCACACCGCTCCCCTCATTCACCTTCACAGCATACGAAACTATCAACTCATCAGTTGTCATGTTAAAGCTCTATTTGGCTTACTACTTCCAAACGTTTGGAGTATTTAACTTTCTCGTCCGGCAATAACACCCAACCCGCGACTTTCTGATAGTTAAAACAAATTTTGCCTTCGCTCGCGGCGAGTATTCTCGCTACAGTTCTTTTGTTGGGGAGTCCGTGCTTCGATCCATTAGTGGAAATAACGTATCGATCAGAGCACACCATTCCGAGAAATTTGGAACTAGTGTTGTATTCACTCCCGTGATGCGAAACCTTCAGCAGATCAAGCTTTAATTTTTTCTGCTCGGCATAACCAAGGCGGCTCAGACTATCCACTACTGTCGTGTCATGGGCGTCACCAAGGAAAAGCATAGCGTGATTATCAGCCTGAAGCAGGAAAGCGATGGAACTTCCGTTAGCGATTGAATTGTCAGATTCAAAAATATCGTCCGCCCAAAACTCCTCCAAAGTCAATGCATAGTCTGTGTCGTCCGCAGATGTGTCGGGAGAAGCTTTTTCTTCCGGCCATACGCAGAGAAGTTTGCGAAGCTGCTTTTGATTTGGTGACAAAATATTGAACGTGAATGGGCCTTTAACGATTGTTTGCCCAGCCATGATTATGGGCGCACGCGCGCAGCCTATTTCATCCAGAAGTTTTTCAAACTCTTTACCTTGCCTAACACTAGTATCCGGGGAAGCATCGTTAACATAAATGTCGTTTTCAGGTATTTCGGGTACATCAAAGTGTTTTGTAATCAACCTTGATGAGTTGAACCAAATGGATTTTACCATTTGGTCAAGATACCCCGGGGCTTTAAAAGCTCTGAGTAGGCCACCGATGTGATCATCATCAATATGCGTCAAGATTACCAAGTCTAGCTGCTGGCCTTTTGATTTTAGCTCATCAAGTATCTTGCAGAGCTCTCCCTTCATACGTCCTTGTGGCCCGTATTTGAAAGTACTCGCGTTACCACCATCGATTAGAAGGTTGAATACACCTTCCGGGCCATCGTGAGTGACGAGAATGCAATCCCCGTGGTTTGCCTGCAAAGCACGTACGCGGATGCCCATTCAACCTCCCTGTCCGATACGCCCCCAGCAAAAAGCCAGCGCCCACACTATCAGATGGCCAGTAACATACCGCTTCACGGAAAAAGTTCCAAGCAAAGGCGAGGTCGCTCAAGGAGTACTTCACCCTCGTACTCATTGGAGTCACTGTTTCCAGCCAAAGTGTGACAAATACGGTGCCAAGTATTCAGAGGATCGATGGGTTCAACGAAGGCTCGATCGACTTTGGGGCAACGGGATCGCACGAAGGAAAGCCACCCTCATGTAGGATGATCGACCGGTAGCCGTAATCCTCATACTCGACTCCGGGCAGCAAGGTGTGGTCGAAACCGACGACGGTGAAATACCCGTATGCGTTCGCTTGCAGTGACGATCAGCCTGGCCTCTTGAACGCCAAGACGGTGGGCAATAGCCTAAGATTTCGAGCTCACTACACGTCCCGCTCACAAGCGTCACCTGACCTACCCAGCTTGAATTCATCATCCTTGCCCTCTGTCGAAGGTTTGCGAAAAGCACATGAGCAAGGTGTAGAAGATAGCCAAAACTCCAGTTGAGGGTATCCGTCCGGCGAAGTCATCTATCCCGGCCTGCAAAGCCAAGACATGGTGTGCACTTAAATTTAAGTGGACACCAGTTCTAGCCTTTTAAGCGGGTCTTTCATGCAGCCACAACGCCGTTCCTACTCCAAATCCTTCAAGACCCAGGTCATTCAAGAGTGTGCCCAGCCCGGTGTCAGCGGCGAGCGCGCCTTGCTGCTGGCGACCTACGACCGGGCATTCCGCTGGGTCTTGTACATCCTGGCTGCATCTTCGGCACTGACTGCGCTGCTAGTGTTCGCCTTGCTGGGTCGATCGCGTGCGCATGAAAAAGTGGGAGCCGCGGCATGAATCCGATTGGGACAGGCTCTCGGCCCCCGACCGCACATAGCATCGGCTATACGCGGGTATCCAGCGGGGAAGGCTCGGCTCATCTTCGGTTTCATCACCCCAATGGAAGGCTACCCGGAGTTCTCCGTGCCCACGCTGGAGACATGTGTTATTGACTCGCCAAGCCGTGTTCGCCGGACGCTTACTCAGCATCTCCAGTGGGCACTTTGAACGGAGCCTTCGAGCCGGCGAGCTCATCCATTCTGTTGCAGTGGTGACGTCGTCCTTCGAACAGGAACAATGCTTGCTCGAAGACAGCAATCAATGCGATCAAGCGGTCGCGTTCAACGGTGCTGAAGCGAACCGTTTTTTACCCTACATTCTCGTGGGCGGTTGACCTGTTGTGCGTTAGCAGGAACAGCCAAATTTGCCACTATTGTGGAGCATCATAGACGCCGTCACGAGCAGCGGAATCGCACGAGGTTAAACGTATCGGCAGCGGAATTGAGAACCCCGTAGTCATCAGCGATCAACGCGGCTGGCTTCGCCTTTTGCCGGCCACTCACTATCAGTAGCTTGACGTGTGGCTTCTGCCTCAAGCTGTTCTTGCGCAAGTCGCCAATAAAACTCTTCAGATCCTTCCCGACGACCATCTTTTTCCCACAACTCATAAGCTCTTTCTCGGACTTTCGAATCATCAATCATTGTCATTCCTCTCTGAGTCGCTACTTGATCCTGGTTCTTAAACTAGCTGATCCCAAAGGTATGTGCTCATGGCTCATCCTCAGCTTTGGCTAGCAGAGCGTCATCCGCGAGAGGTTCAAGCAGCGCCTCGGCAATCTCGCCAAGCTTGCCCAACGGGTGATCACAATTGCCCAGCAGTTCTGCTGTAGCAGTCTTGTCGGCATGTCCTCGCTCGGCGGTGATGATCAGCCAGCCAGCGCTGAGGTATGCACCTCGTTATCGGCAAGACGATTGTTCACGTACTCATCCACTGCCAGGGCAAATTCCTCAGCAGTCACGCCTTGTTGAGGACGCATGCGACGTTGGAACGACACGCTGTTGCCGCGCAGAAGTTCTTCCGCGCTCACTAGAGGGGGATGATGACGCTCATGTTTTAACGGAGAAAAATGTGTTGTGTTCATGATCGTCTCCAGAGCGAGCACGAAGGTGATGGCGCGTGGCTTTACTGCCGAGGAATTAAACACCTTTTATCCATATTGACCGCAGTCGTTGCGACAGAGTCCATCGGCGATGCGCCCTTACGTCAGTCGAATCGGGCTGCCAAATCACGATGCATAAAGACTATCCAAGCACCTTTTACTGATTGTCCTCTCCTTCGAACTTCACAGATTCCATGGAGATCTACCGAAGCACACACCTAATGGTCTTTTGTGATGAACGACATTCGCAAAACCCAAGCACTGGCAACGTGGGAAAAACTATTTAGCCAGCCTGAGATTCGGATGGACGCAGAGGAGCAGTACGAGGCACTGCTGCATCTCGCGGATGAATTTGAAGATCAGGGGTTTATCAGTCCACAAAAACGAGGAAGGCTGATCGAGAAGGCAACGGCCCTCTACGCACGATCTATCAAGGGTATAGGCGAAGGCACCTAGCGCTCGCCTAAACTCCCCTGCCCCGACAAAAGGCTCGAAATAATTCGAACGTCAAAATGCGGCCAGGACTGATGAGGCGCCGGACTGAGCGCTGCAACAGAATTTGCTACTCCGTCCTTGATCTTGGGGGTACAAGAAAGCAGCTTGGGTGAAGGATGATGGGACGTCACTTGACGTCTGATCAGATGACCAGGTGCCTACCAAGCTGCTGTTATGAGAGCTAGGCTACATGCCTTTCTGTCTGCTTGAGACTAATCGCGAGCCGCCTTGCACACCCTACGCCCCAAGCTAAAGCACGAGTCATTGACTCCCCCGGTCTGGAATCAAATGCCTCTTCATGCAAAGCCATACCGCTCGCCGCATACACTCCGATGAACATTTGGGTGTTTCCCGAGGGCGACAGCCTCACTTGGACATCAATGAAAGTGCCATCGTCTAACGTCTCATCGTGTGTCCGATGGTGAAGTGCTGGATCAGCCCATTGCCAAAACACATCCCCACGAATTCGCATTCCGCATCCTCCTACGACTTTAGTCTTAGTTTTCGGAAAATTCACCATAGCGCAGCGAGGCGGAGACGCAACGGGTTGCGTCGAGATTGAATGATAAATCGGATAATTGGCCATGATTCCTGTACTCGGTCAGAGATGTGTAATTGCACTCCCTTGACCGCCTGTTTGCATTCGACTTGACCTGTCGTTTGCATTGGATTTGACCAGCACACTGGGTGGCCTTGCCCGGCAAAAAAACGGCCAGAAACAGACGGGCACATTAAGAGGTGCTCGGGCGGGAGTATCCGACTGGACATCACCATATCGGTTGTATGACCCTTTGCGACATTCTCAAAGAAAACTGGCGGCCATTACGACTTCAACATCCCGCTGTTGACTTGCGAAAGCTCCTGAATGATAAGTTACTTTTTTACGCGGACTGGCAAGTACGCATGCTATGAGCTTGGCCGGAGGCCGATGGCGACTAGGTGCAGTGGAGTACTGCAATGGAATCGTGTGACGCCAGCTAGCAACGCCCCTATAATGGCGTGATGCATACCTACCTTCGTACATCCCATCCCGTGCTGGTGCTCCACACTCAGAAGCCTGATGGTGCCAGTGCTTTCGTGGCGAGCCTAAAACAAGGGATATCGCCATTGAGTTCAAGCGGCCAAGGCCGGAATCAGAGAGATCCAAGTGTCTGAGCTGCCTATAACCCGATACGCTAAAGGTGAACTTCGCAAGAAGGAGATTTTGGCAGCAACCGTGGATGTTATTTGTGATGAGGGGATCTCTGCCGTAACACACCGAGCCGTTGCACGCCGAGCAAACGTCGCCCTCTCTGCTCCTAGTTATTTCTTCCCGTCGATTGATGACCTGATCGTCCAAGCATTCGAGACGATCATGAAAAGTATGATAGGCGAGCTGGAAGCGCTATCCAGCCGCATCAAGGACGAAGACATGGATCGCGAAACGGCCGTCGACGCTTACATCCAGCTGGTACGGGATGGCGCCGTGAAATACGACAAACTTCAGTACGAGGCTTATCTTTTTGCCGCCAATCGCCCGCAGCTACGTCCTTCCGTAGAAGCGGCGATGACGTCGATCCACCGCCAGGACAATACGCTGGTGGTCGCCTCTCGGCGGAGTGATCTTGGTTGGGCGTCGACAATCCTCACAGCACTTGTTGACGGCTCCGGGCTTTATCGTGTGGCTGCTCCTGAGAAAGCCAATTTTCAGGGGCTACGAGAAGGATTGCTTGCTCTCATGGAAGCTCTGCCCGGACGTCCCCCCGAAGATATAGGTTTCAGAGTTTAGCCTTTAACTCTCAGGCCAGCGGTTCCAATCGCCACAATGCCCCATGTTCGGCTTTAAGCCGATCACAAGGCATTTTTTCCCCTTGGGGTGCGAAAGGCGAAATCGCTACGCCAGCTCCTTGAGGGCCTCGTAACGTGCTGGCGCCATGCGCTTGAGCGCGGTCGCGGCTAAACATCCAAAGCCGAACGCTGCAACGATAACGCCGCACATTGCCACCGCGATCACCTGTGCACCATCTCCTCCAACGAGGGTAGGTAGGTTGGCGATGGAGATTCCCAAGCACGACACCACACCTACCAATCCGCACAGTGGCGCAATCCGAGTGCGCCAAATATTGCTTGGTTGAGATGTGCCCGAGAAAAACGCGATGATCGAAACACAGGTTAGCGAAAGAATCAGCATATAGCCTATCGTCCCTGCGGTGCCGCCCCATGCAAATATTTGGCTGACCGGGTTCAAGCCTGACATTACTATAACTACAAGTGCCACAATTGAAGTCAATGTTTGAACGATTGAAGAAACGTGTGGGGAGCCATGCTGGGGATGGACAACTCCAACCTTATGGCTCAAAACACCGTATTTGCCAAGAACATACTGATACCTCACCACGATGTTGTGGAGGGAAAGTACGCAGGCAAACAGGCTGGTGACCACTAGGATCTGGCTAATATCTTCGAATGCGGTACCAAGATAGTTGCGAATCAAAATCTGGTAGAGATCACCCGGATGAGCATTGGCCGCCGCAACAACATTTTCCACGCCGAACCCGACCACCTCGCACCACATCGAAACGATGTAAAACAATCCAATAGTGACGACCGCGACATAGGTAGCCAAGGGAATGGTTCGGTCAGGATCTTTGGCTTCTTCCCGAAAGATGACAGTCGCTTCGAAGCCGATGAAACTGAAGATCGCCCACATGACGCCCAGCCCTGGCGAACCCGATAATGCAGTCGATGGGGAGATCGGACTCAACACCATACCGCTCAGACCATGCCTAAACAGGACGGCAGCGTCGACGGCCAGTACGACAGCAATCTCAAGCACCAGCGCCACCGTGAGGAATTTCGAGCTCAATGCGATATCACGGTAGCCGAAAAATCCGACCACCATAATGACTGCAAGGGAGAGAACCCACCACGGAAGGCTGATATCAAAGAAAGTAGATATCATAGTGCTGATGGCGTAACCAAGGTAGGCTTCAAGTGCAACCAGAATGAATGAATATGACAAGAGCGCCGTAGTTGCGGAGCCCAATCCAACCGTTCGTCCTAGACCCTTCTGAATATATGAGTAAAAGGCCCCAGCATTTTTAATATACTTGGACATCGCCGTGAAACCAGCAGCAAATAGGAACATGATTATCATTGCAACCAACGCGTGAAAAGGCGCCGCTGCACTATTACCCATTGAGATCAGAAGTGGGGAGTTTGCCACCATCACCGACAAGGGCGCAGCCGTTGCCACTACGGAGAGTACAATCGACGTAACCCCCAGTGACCCTTTGAGGGTGCCCACCGTGGAAGCGGCCTGATCTAAACTCATTGGTGCTGTCATTTCTCTCATGTCTTCCACCCTTGAGACGCTGCACCAGGTGCAGCGCCATGCGAACCCGAATATTACTTCGGCGATGTATCGCCGAAGTGCAGATGAACGCAAAATACGTCCACACAAAGTTGAAAACTGGGTTACGGGCGAGATCGCTTGGAGAAAATCTCCAAGTACCTCGCCCGGGCAGAAGCGGCTCAGGGAGCCAAACATATTTCGGCTATCGTCAATCATACAATTGGCGCGAGTCACGATGGAAATCGCTATTGCCTGCTCCGTGTCTAGCACGTGGGCAATTTTTATAGTCTTAGCGGTTCATCGGAATTAGATCCGGCTAGCGAGATGCCGGAAAGCACAATCAGTTGCAGACAAAACAAAGTCGATATCTTCTTTCGTGTGGGCGGTCGACAGAAACCAGTTATGCCAAGGGTGGACGTAGGCGCCTCGCCGTAGAGCCTCCTCACACCAGATGAACGCGTGCTCCATCTCCTTGCCATCTTCGAAGCGAACAAATGGCATGGTCGGAGGGCCGCTGACGACTACATTGATTCCATAGCTGGCGGCTTGCTCGCGCAGGCCTTTGACGAGCTGATTACCCCGCTCGGTCATAGTCTGAATACCGTTGCTTTCTTCCAGGATACGCAGAGTGGTCAAGCCTGCTGCCATCGCTCCGGACGCATACCAGAACGAGCCCACGGCGTAGATTGAACTTGCAGCTTCGCGCAGCGAATCGATACCTGTGAGCGCTGAAAGCGCATGGCCATTGGCAATGCATTTCGAGAAGGTGCTCATGTCGGGACGAATACCGATGGGCGCCCAGCTTCCTGCCAATGAGGTACGAAAGCCGGCACGGACGTCGTCTAAAATGAGCACTGCTTTGCGCGCGTCACATACATGTCTGACATGCTGTGCAAATGCCAAATCAACAGGAATCTGATCAGTATAAGTGTCATGACGATGGGGGGTGATAATGATCCCAGCGAAATTGTCACCCGCTGCTACTACCGCCTGATTGAAGCTCTCTTTATCGTTGTATTCAAACTCGACAATATTCGCGCGATCTTCCGGAGTTATCCCAGACATGACCGGGGTAAACCAGGGTGTGGCACCGTGGTACGACGGCCCCGCTTTGAGAATTATCTTCTTGCCAGTTGCCGCGCGAGCAATCGTCAGTGCGAGTGTCGTAGCGTCACCGCCATTTTTGCCAAAGATAGCCCAATCGGCGCCATCGTTCAGCTCCACAAAGCGCTCGGCCAATTCGACCACGCGCGGAGATGCGCCGTAGGCCAAGTCACGGTTTTTGAGTTCCTGCTGGTAGGTGGCCTCTACCTCCTGATGACCGTATCCAAGAATCATCGGCCCCCATGCACACAACATGTCGACGTATTCGTTGCCGTCCACGTCCCACACCCGGGCGCCGGCACTGCGTCCGAAGAACTGTGGGTAATTTGCCGGCGTATGATGCGGCTGAATATGACCGTACATACCGTTGGGTAAAACCCGGCTAGCACGCAATCTCCAGTGCTCGTCTTGGATTCTGTTCACGTCGGTAGGCTTGGGGATAATGATCTCTGATGCTGACATAAAGCTACTCCATCGGGTGTTGCACGCAATGTTGGACAGAAATTACGGTGGGCATGACAAAATAGGACAATCGCCCTAGATTCGACAAAAACAAATCTAGGGCAGTTGTCCTGCTTTTGCAAGCGCGTTCGCTCAGTTCTGTTATCAACGGCAAGCAACTATCAAAACCCAGCGTGCTTGCGGACGGAAACCTACGCAGTAATGAGCAGAGCCAGCGGCGACGGCCCTCGCAATCCAGATGAGCCTGAGGGCCGGTGATGGGCTCTCCCGACGTCGAGGATAGCCACGGCACATTCCTGCGAACAAACGGCAATTGCCTAAAACACCGCTGCCACTCCCATGTACAACCTCGCAAACCGGTGGAGCCCTGCGAGAGGAATTGATCTTGCGGGTGATTAGATCTAGAGAACCTGATTTCCGACCAACCGATTTCAGCCTAGAGCTGCCCATCGCGACTGTCCGCTCAGGGTCGACTGCTGCCGGTCAAGGACACGAAGTACGCTGGTCAAATCCAATGCAAACGCCTGGTCAGGTCGAATGCAAGTGACTGGTCAGCGGCATTGCAAACGGGTGGTCAAATGGAATGCAATTCTCCAAGAGATTCTGTACAGGTCATCCGCTCTTCTTTTCTAAGGTCGAGAGCATGAGAGGGTTATGACGAAAACTTCGGCATTAGGATCGATGACAGCATTTGTACCTCCATAAGAAAAACCTAAAACTTAGCCGGGCCCTGCTGGCCCAAAGCATCGACTATAGGAAAAATGGCTCAACACGGCACCCGCTGTAATACCGTCGTTTCTGCGATGAGAAGCACGGTGCACCGTCATAAATTGTCTCAGCTTAAGCTCGTCCCGTTCTTGAAATCGTCTCCTTTTGCCGGTACTTGTAGGACACCAATGTCATGCACGGAAAGCAACCATGCGCGCAAGATTCAGAGTGATTGAAACCACCACACTGGACGACGGCAGTAAGCGATACAGGGTCGTTGATCTTGTAGAGGGAGGGTCAGCCAGCAAGCATGGCGTGTTCAAAGTAAGGACGGAGGCAGAGGCGGTTTGCTCGCACCTGAATGCCGAGCATCCATGTCAGAGCGGTGTAGGTCGTACGTCCCTGAGCGTTTGATTCACTCGGTACGGAACTCTAAGCGTCGGATGTCCGACCCTGTTGAAGATGACAAACCCAGCCTTGCTCTCGATGATTACCCAGGCTTAAGAGAAGCAGGCTCTGCATCAAATCAATGGTGATTTCTCAACGCCTGCCATGCGGTGATCGATAAGCTAGGATGAGACATCCCGACCAGTCGCAGTAACGCCTGAACACCACACAACTCACTCACGGCCTTACTGGTATCTGCCAGCAGTTCAAAACAGTGACGAAACAAACTCAGTAACCGGTTCCGGTAACAGGTCTTGGGGGTGATCCCCTCCGAAAGTAGCCAGTCCGCTGCTGCCCTTGATGATCCCAGAGCTAATGACGTCGCCAGTTTGAACCCGTATGACTTCGACTTTAATTTCTACTTTGTCAGGAATCATCGACCATTCTGTGGCTCGATCCTCCCAGTGCAGAATGGTTGGGAAGATTAAGATGTCTTGATCTGCGCGCCGAGCTTGGGCGACGGCATCCTCAAAATTTTCAGCCAAACCGCCAATGCGCACCAGACGGGACTTGGCGCTCGTGGCGTTGTAAATGATCTTGGTAGTGTTACGACCAGAACCGCTGTAGACGTTATCACCGTATTCGCCGTCAGCAGGCGTCGTGACAAAGATCCGCTCGTTTGCCGTAATACGTGCTGAGCCATTTTGTTGTGGTAACCAGCGGTGTGAGTCCGCGCAACCAGAGAGCACAGTAATTAAGGCGAGAGTCAGGAGCACGCGCATCAACACATCCTTGTAAAGGCCTGCATGGCATTTAGAGATCAAAGGAATATAGCAAAGCTCCCTGTTCCCAGTGAGGAAACCTACGCGCAGCCAGCACATGCTTGGGAATCTCCGATCCGGACAGCTTGGTACGTCCCCCTGACAAGGATGTACACCATGCTCTAGCATGCGGATGGATAAACTCGCTGGATGTCGTACAGCGGGTTTTAGCCGCCCTGCGCTCAAGCGGGAAAAGCGGCCAAAAAAAGGAACATCCGTAGGACGGCAAACTTTGAACACAACCTCCCCTCTTACCTCCCGTGATGTCTACCAGGTACTGAAAGACGTCGCGCTGGGCACACGCATAATGCATCGGGCCTCTCTGCAAACTTGGAATGAGGTTTACAACGGTCTTATGACTGTTGAGATCGACGGCTGGCAGCTCACGCTTTTCAATGACGGCGGCACCTTAGATTACTGCGAGGATTGCAGAGCGCCTGATGGTCGCGTCAGGACTATTGAAGACTGGCAACGCTATGGCACAGATCCAGTCGAACTATTAAGTGGCTGGGAACGAGAACAGCTTGAGCGTCTGCTGAACGCACTCTGACTCTGCGAGACCATCAATATCAGCGACAAGATCCCACCAAACTCTCTTACTGCTACGCTGTCCTTTTTCCATGGAGGAATCGCGATGCCAAACTCTGACCTACTCCCTTCCCTGCTTTATAAGATCAACGAAAACCAGCAAGCCCTTGAGGCTGCCATCATGGAGCTCACACTTTGGGTCGAGCAGCGTGGATCAGGTGAGATTGGAGGCAACGTGCGCGGTGCGCTAGACACGATCAGAACAAATGAAGAGTTCATCAACATGACGCTTGCGGTGCTCATGGCACCCGAGTGATCTGTTCGACCACCACGGTGGATGATGCAAGGCATTCCAGAAGATAAATCAGTCGAGGCTCAACTGAGGTCTTAGTGCTTCAAGTAGAGTCGAGATGAAGCATCGTCTGGATTGAAATAAAGCCGCTCATCACGCCACCCAATGCCTGGCTTAGACGAACGAGCTTGAAAGTGGTGGACGCGGGTCATGCAAGCTTGATGGCTCCGCCTTGGATATCGTCCCGCGCCATTCGCAAGTCATTGGCGTCTTGGTTGAGCCGATGAATGAGGTTGAGCAATCGTTGGCGCAACACCTCGTCTTGGAGCTGCTCAGCAGCACGCATCACATCAAGCGCCGCTGCCTCATTGTTGGTGGCAACGGCGTCGAGCAGTTTGCGCATGCTTCTTGATGGTCGATTCATCTCCAACTCCTTGGATTTCAGTGACGCGAATCATATGGCCAGAATGTTTCGTCAGTATTTCAGCTGCACGAACTGGTTTTGAATTACCGCTCCAGCTGGTTTGACGCTAACTGAAGGGGCGCGCCCCCCCGCGCAATTGACCAGCATATAGCCATCATCTAGTCTGAAATGCTGGGTTTAGTTCCTTTCAAGGATGAACATGATCAACTTCAAATGCGATGAGTGCAGCAAGCCGATTCAGGTCTCTATAGAGATGGCCGGCAAGCAAGGCAAATGTCCACATTGCCAGTCGTTGTTGATCGTGCCAGCCCCAATGGTTTTCGATATCGACGAGACGGATGCCCCGGATGTTAAGCAGTCCTGGTCTGAAGACCCGGCGAAGGTCGACCTCCCGGCTGGCCCTAAATCTGTTCCATTGGCGGATAAGGCCAAGTCGTTCATTGGAACGTTTCTCTACTGGATCTTCGGTCTGCTTTTCGCTCTTTGGACGCTGGGGGTCATCTTCGAAGAGCCGCTGGCGGCGATACCGCTCATGGTCGCGACTGTTCTGTTGCTACCACCGTTATGCGACATGCTCATGGCGAAATTTCAGTTTGATCTCCAGCCCCCGGTTCGTGCGATCAGTGCCGTTGTGCTCGGGGTCGCAGGGATGCTCCTGTTCTCCAATCACATGAGTGATGAAATCACTGTGCAAAATACGGCGGCGGAGTCGGCAGCGGCTCAAAAGAAGGTCGAGCAGAAGAAGGCGAATACGGACTATTTAGTTGCAAACAAGCCAGCCATCATTGCCCAGTTTCAGCAGTTGCTGGATGCGAAGAAGATCTCTGAGGCCAAGAATCTGTTGCAAAAGTACAACGGTCTGGGTGATTCCGACGTAGACGCCATGTTCGCCAAAGTCGATGCAAAGGCTAAGGACATCGCCAGAGACGAGCAGACCGCCTCTCTAAAGGCCAAGCTCGCGCAACTGGGCAAGGACGACTACGCCGGCCAGGAGACGACCTACAAGGCCCTACTGGCGCTCTACCCAGGCAACAAGGAGTACACGGACAAACTCGCGGCGGCTTCTCATGAGATCAAGAAGGCCAGTGAGTTTCAGCAGCGCAGGATAGCCGGAGAAGCTTGGGAGTATGAGACTTTGCAGGATTCAATGAGCCAGAAGCCGGTCACGACGGCCTTCATTAAGTCGACCAACAGATTGTCGTTCGACTTCCCTTACCGCGGAGCGCAACAGGCCATGCTCCAACTGCGCAAGCACCCGCGTTGGGGTCAGGACGTGATTCTGCAAATCCAAAAAGGCCAGTTCCTCTGCAATTCATACGACGGTTGCGATGTGTCGGTGCGTTTCGGGAACGGAAAGCCTAAGCGGTTTTCTGCGGGCGAGCCGAGCGACAACGACAGCACCTACATCTTCATCAGGGGCTATAACAGCTTTGTCAGCGAGCTGCGTAAGGTCGACAAGGTCTACATCGAGGCTCAGTTCTATCAGGAAGGCGCTCAGACGATTGAGTTTGCGGTGGATGGCTTGGACTGGAAGTAAGTTTAAGAGCTGTAGGCGCTTACGCTTTTCAATGACTTGCGACAGCTTGGATTACTGCGAGTAATTACAGGTCACCCGAGTGACGAGTTGGAACACTTTAAATCTGGCAGCACAACGCCGCTGATCCGGGCCCTTAGTGGGTGGGAATACGAGCGATCGAAGCCAAGATTAGCCCCTCGTTTACAGGTATGGTTACGCTTTCACTCAAGGATGAACCATGGCCACGCATACCTCCAATAACGCTCAGAAGCGCCTCGCAGTGTTGATCGACGCCGACAATGCCCCAGCAGCAATCGTCGAAGGCCTGTTTGAAGAAATTGCTAAGTATGGCGTCGCCAGCGTCAAGCGCATCTACGGCGACTGGACTGGCCCCCATCTCGGCGGTTGGAAGAAAGTCCTGCTCGATCACTCGATTCAGCCCATCCAGCAATTTGCCTATACCAAAGGCAAAAATGCCACCGACAGCTCGCTTATCATCGATGCCATGGACTTGCTATACACCCGCCGTTTCGACGGATTTTGCCTAGTATCGAGCGACAGCGATTTCACTCGATTGGCTTCTCGATTACGTGAAGAAGGGTTGACCGTTTACGGGTTCGGCGAAGAGAAAACACCCAAGCCGTTCGTGGCAGCATGCGACAAATTCATTTACATCGAGTTACTCCGTGAGGATGTCGTTGCGACTACCAACGGTGAGCCTAGTACCGCTTCCGTAGCGCCCCCTGATGTGGCCAAACCAGCGGTTGCTGAGCCTTCCAAAAAGCCTAAAGCACCGGTGGGCTTCATCGCCAAGATCATGGACGACATTGCTGACGAGGATGGCTGGGCACATTTAGGCGCGCTGGGCGCGAACATTACGAAACTACGTCCAGAGTTTGACCCACGCACTCATGGCTACAAAAAACTGAGCGACCTCATCAAAGGCTACACGCAGGCGTTTGAGTTGCAGGCCAGAGCCACTTCAGGGGGCACGGCAGTGATGTACGCTCGTCACAAGCAACCAAGCAAATGACCGATTAGGCATGTGAAGCCATGGATGGCATAGACGTGCGCCGACTTAAGTATTGTTAGATAGACGTTAGCGGTCGGGGAAAAGAGAAGCGCGTTGCGCTGTCATAAATTGTCTCAGCTCAGTCCCGCATAATTGTTGAATTCATGGAGTCATATCGGTACTCCTAGAACACAATCTTTAGCAGGGAACGCACCATGCACCCAAGCAGGGTCATCGAGACCACAGGCCAGGAAGACGGCAGTAAGCGATACAGAGTCGTTGATCTAGTCGAAGGAGGTTCAGCTAGCAAGCATGGTGTGTTCAAGGCCAGGGCGGAGGCAGACGCTGTTTGTTCGCTGCAGAATGCCGAGCGTCCGCGTCAGAGTGGTGTTGGTCGTACGTCCCTGAGCATATGATCAACTCGTTTCTGAACTCCAACCGCCAATGGCTTTGTTGGACTGATTGATGCCTATAGCGCAGTCGTGGATTCCCGTTCCGAAAGCACGTTTTGAAAGCGCTCCAGGTTAAGTCGTCGACACTCAACCTCGGCACCTTCTCGGGCCTCATATGTAGTCTTCAAACGTAGTTTCTCTTCGCTGTCATAAACCCTCAATCCTAAGGGCGCAGTCTCACAGTAGTAGTGGATTCCGTTATGCATTGATCCCGTTTCCATTGGGATTCGGCATCATCCGGAACTCCAAGCTTGAGACGTCTCGATCATGTAGCGAACACCCGAAAGGAATGCTGACCCGTCAGCTACACTGATTCGACGCATTGCCGCACAGAGACTTCGACCATGGCGACCAAAACCGCAATCGTATTCGCTGGCGGCGGCAGTTTGGGTGCGGTGCAGGTGGGCATGTTGCGGGCCCTGGTTGAGGCCAATGTTCGATGCGATATGGTGGTTGGCGCTTCGGTAGGCGCTATCAATGGTGCCTACTTTGCCGCAAGGCCCGATTCAGATGGCGTCGAGGCCCTCGCCGGTTTCTGGCGCGGGCTAGGTAAATCTGACATCTTCCCCCTCTCCTGGCTCGATACCTGTAGGGGACTGATCAAACGGCGTGGCTTTCTATTGCAGCCGGCGGCCTTGAACCGATTGCTGGATCAGGCACTGCCCATTCATCGCATTGAAGAGGCGACGCTACCCCTCTACATCGTCACCACCGACCTGCTCAGTGGTGCCGAGACTGTTCTGTCTAGTGGCGAACTCAAACAGGCGTTACTGGCCAGCGCTGCTATCCCGCTGGTGTTCCCCTGCGTACAAATCGCCGATCAGTTCCTGGTTGACGGCGGCGTGTCAAGCAATACACCTATCTCGACTGCCGTAGCCTTGGGAGCCACCAACGTCGTGGTAATCCCCACCGGCGTGAGTTGCGCCCTAACACAACCGCCCCGAGGCTTGGTCGCCTTAGCCCTGCACACCGTCAATCTGATGAGCATGCGCCAACTGGTGAGCGACATCGAACACTTCCGCACTCTCACCAGCCTGCACATCGTCCCGCCCTTGTGCCCTGTGGATGTCTCGGTGTTCAACTTTGACCAGACCGAGTCTTTGCTGCAGCGCGCCTATGAGCAGACCCTCCGGTGGCTGGAACGTGGGGGGCTCGAACGCACCAAGGTACCTGGTGCCCTGACCATCCATTCACATGCCCATGAGCATTGAGTGATGTGAATTACCTAAGAGCCCTTCCCCCCTCATTTTTCCTCCTGCTACGCTGACCTCTTCCACGGAGGAATCGCGATGCCAAATTCAGACCTGCTCCCTTCCCTACTCTTCAAAATCAATCAAAACCAGCTTGCCCTTGAGGCCGCCATCATGGAACTCACGCTCTGGGTCGAGCAGCGTGGATCGGGCGAGG
>Ga0182007_10000155_pt1 | contig 46603 bp, 36 predicted proteins | sample Sormic07211113_1_FD_123023 | JGI IMG/M metagenome (GOLD analysis project Ga0182007, IMG submission 123023) | Rhizosphere microbial communities from Sorghum bicolor, Mead, Nebraska, USA - 072115-113_1 MetaG | ecosystem: Host-associated > Plants > Roots > Rhizosphere | place: USA: Nebraska...
CGAACGTCATCGCACAGAGAAAGATCAGCGCGCTCAGCAGGTAAAAACGGCGCGACAAGGGCAGAGTTTGCATGGCGTTCTCCGCATTGCCGGCGTGGGCGCCATGAACGCATGGCCCGCTCAGCGAAATGCCGTGCAATGTGCGATGAAACTAGCATCAAGCGTGCTAGCCCGCGGAAATCCGCGGCTGGCTTACCCCGCGACCGCCATGCGTTGCGCGCGCCGGTCGATCGACACGGACCACAGCGTCAGCGCGAGCGCGCCGACCGACGTCGCCACGCCGAGCCACGGCAAGGTGGTGAGCGGCGCGCCCGCGCCGATCGCCATGCCGCCGAGCCAGGCGCCCGTCGCATTGCCGAGATTGAACGCCCCCTGGTTCAAGGTCGACGCCAGATTCGGCGCGTGACTCGCGCGGTCGACGATCAGCATTTGCAGCGGCGGGACGATCGCGAAGGCCAGCACGCCCCACGCGAAAATCGTGATCATCGCGGGAATTTCGCTGTGCATCGTGCCGGCGAAGATCGTCAGGATCACGACGATCGCCAGCAGAAACGCCACCAGCGAAGGCATCAGCCGCCAGTCCGCGAGCTTGCCGCCGAGCGTGCTGCCGACCGTCAAGCCGAGGCCGAACAGCAACAGCACAAGGGTGACGGCATGCGGCGTGAAGCCGGTCACGTCCTCGAGAATCGGCGTGATGTACGTGAAGGTGGAAAAGAGGCTGGCCGACGCGAGCACGCTGACGCCGAGCACCATCAGCACTTGCGGGTTCTTCAGCACGCTGAATTCGCGCACGAGGCTCGCCTTCTGCATTTCGATCCTGGCCGGCAGGCACACGGCAAGCGCGGCCGCCGCGACGACGCCGATGACCGTTACCGCCCAGAAGGTCGCGCGCCAGCCGACCGCCTGGCCGAGCGCGGTGCCGAGCGGCACGCCGAGCACGTTGGCGAGCGTCAGGCCGGTGAACATCAGCGCGATGGCTTGCGCGCGACGGTTCGGCGCGACGAGACCCGCGGCCACCACCGAGCCGATGCCGAAGAACGCGCCGTGGCAGAACGCCGTGACGATGCGCGCGGCCATCAGCACCGCGTAGCCCGGCGCAATCGCGCACAGCAGATTGCCGACGATGAACACGCCGATCAGGCTCATCAACGCTTTCTTGCGCGGCATGTTGGCGACCGCGATCGCAACGATCGGCGCGCCGATCGTGACGCCGAGCGCATAAGCCGACACCAGCATGCCCGCAGCCGGGATCGAGACGGACAGATCGCGGGCGACATCGGGCAGCAGCCCCATGATGACGAATTCGGTGGTGCCGATGCCGAAGGCGGCAACGGCGAGAGCGAGCAGGGGCAAAGGCATGGTGATCGAACGGGATTCGGCGCGACGTGAAGCGCCGCGCGACAGACGCGCGTTTTCGGGGCGAAAACGCATGCGCCGTGCAAGGGTAAAACAGTAGGGGATTCTACCTAAGTCAAAACAGTGCTGCTGGCCGTCGAGGCGGCTGTTGTTTTTTGCTGAAAAGCCGCTACGGAATGTACTTTTCCGCCGGGCGACGGCTGTGCGCCATCAGGTGCTTTCGTCTGGATCGAGCGCGTTGCCGTGACGGCCGGCGCCTTGCGCAAAACGCGCGGCGCCCGCGACGCCCTCGTCGAATACGGCCTGATAGCCGCCCGCGCCTTCGCGTCGCAGCGCCTCGGCGAAGTCGTCGAGCAGGCTGTTTTCCAGCGCCGAGCGGCGGTCCGCCAGCAGCGCCGCTTGCGGGAAGGCCGCCAGTTCGGCAGCGAGACGCTCGGCCGCCGCGCGCGCCTCGCCTTTCGCGACGACGCGGTTGGCGAGGCCGAAGTCGAGCGCTTCCCGCGCGTTCACCGCGCGTCCGGTCAGGATGAGGTCGAGCGCCCGCGACAGTCCGATCAAACGCGGCAAGCGGATCGTGCCGCCGTCGATCAGCGGAATGCCCACGCGCCGGCAGAACACGCCGAGCACCGCGTCTTCCTCGACGACCCGCAGATCGCACATCGCAGCCAGTTCCAGACCGCCCGCCACCGCATGTCCGGCGATCGCCGCGATCACCGGCTTGCTGAAGCTCATGCGCGTCGGGCCCATCGGCCCTGGACCGCTGCCGTCGGCGTGCAGTTCGTTGCGGCGCGTGTCGTCGGCGAGCGCGCTGAGATCCGCGCCCGCGCAAAACGTGCCGCCCGCGCCGAACAGCACCGCCGCGCGCCAGGCCGGCTCCGCTTCGAAGCGGCGGAACGCGGCGGCGAGCGCATCGGCGGTGGGGCGGTCCACGGCATTGCGCCTCTCGGGCCGCTCGAGAACGAGGGTCGCGACGCCCGTATCCTCGTCGGCTTCGATACGCACATGTTCATTGAAATTTTGGGTGGTTATCATCGTCGTTTCCGTAGATGTCAGCGTGTTCCCTTCAGTGACGAGGCGCGTTCCCGAGCGCTCATGGAGTGCGTGCACGAAGCATGCTTATGCAGTCCGCTCATGCAGTGTGATTAATACGGTGGCCTGTCATGCCTCTTTCACAATCGGCTCGTAGCGTTAGCGCTCTTTTAACGCGCTGGCGAGTTTTCGCCAGCTTATCGAGCCTGCCTTTGTCCTTGTCCAAATCATCGTCGGCCGCCATGCCGGCTTCTGCCGGGACGGTCTGGATCGTGCCTTTGCATCACCATCCATGGTACGACCACGTATGCCTGCAACGCGTTTTCGACGCGGACGGCACGCGGCATCAAGTCGTGCTCGTCGACGTGCGCAAGCTGCTCGCCTGCGCGGACCGCGACAACACCGATTATGTTCTGAAGCCGGTGGCCGAATGGCACTCGGGCAAGGTGCGCGGCATACGCGAATTTCTCGATCCTGAGAACCCGCGCATTCCGCAAATGCCGTATGTGACGATCTCGACGCGTCGCGCGCCGGGTCTGCTGGGCTGGCTGGGTCTGGAGCGCGAAGGCGTGGTGGCGTTTCGCAACGGCCAGCATCGCGCGCGCTATCTGGCCGACGCGGGGGCGCGCTGGTTTCCGGTGGAAGTGCATGAGCGCGAGGCGGCGCTATTGCGCGAAATCTGCGGCGCCGCGGACGACGCCCGCACCGCGCTCCGCCCGACCACGCTGACGAGCGAAGGCGGAGATTGAGGTTGGTGCTTGGGGTTGCTGCTTAGGGCTCGCGCCTTGGAGTTCGCGATCTCGGCTCGCTTGAAGCTGCTGCCTGAACTGGCAGCTCAACCAACCGGGCGCACCACATTGCGCGGCGTGCCGGCTCGCCATGCCGCGACGTTGCCGAGCGTGGTCTGCGCGATCTCGCTCATCGCCTCGCGCGTGAAGAACGCCTGGTGCGCCGTGACGATCACGTTCGGGAACATCAACAGACGCGCGAGCTCGTCGTCCTGCAACGGCAGGTTCGAGTGGTCCTCGAAAAAGAGGCCGCCTTCCTCCTCGTACACGTCGAGCCCGAGATGGCCGAGCTGGCCGTCCTTCAACGCGCCGATCAGCGCATTGCTTTCGACGAGACCGCCCCGGCCCGTGTTGATCAGCATCGCGCCGCGTTTCATCCGCGCGAGCGCGCGGCTGTCGATCATATGGTAGGTGGCCGGCACCAGCGGGCAATGCAGACTGACGACGTCCGACTCGGCGAGCAGCGTGTCGAGCGGCACGTAGCGCGCGCCGAGCGCGAGCAGATCGTCGGCCGGCGTGCCTGGGTCGTAGGCGAGCACCTGCATGCCGAAGCCCGCCATGATGCGTCCGAACACGCGGCCGATCATGCCGGTGCCGATCACCCCGACGGTCTTGCCGTGCAGATCGAAACCGAGCAGCCCATGCAGCGAGAAATCGCCTTCACGTGTGCGCGCGACGGCGCGCGGCAAGCGCCGATTGAGCGCGAGGATGAGACCGACCGCGTGTTCGGCGACCGCGTGCGGCGAATAGGCCGGCACGCGCGCGACCGTCATGCCGAGACCCTCGGCCGCGGCCAGGTCGACGTGATTGAAGCCGGCGGAGCGCAGCGCGATCAGGCGGGTGCCGCCGGCATGGAGACGTTCGAGCACGGCCGCGTCGACGGTGTCGTTGACGAACGGGCAGACCACGTCGTAGCCCTGCGCGAGCACGGCGGTTTCCAGGTCGAGATGCGACTCCTGAAAGCGCAGTTCATAAGCGTGCGCGGCATTGGCTTCGGTGAATGTGTCGCCGTCGTACTGGCGGCTGCTGAACAGGATCATGCGCATGAGCGGCTCCGTGAATTGCGTGCCGGCGCTGAACAGGCGGATCAGGGCGAACTGAGGGGCGCGGCATATAGGCGGTGGGCTAGCCAGTATACGGTAGCCAATGCATGGCGCGGAGGGCTGACCAACCCGTCGATTCGTGAGCCAGCACGATCGCTCGATTGCTGAGGTCATTCGTCTGGAGCGCGCGAGGCGCAGGCCTGGAGTCGGCTCATTGCATCGGCTATGGCATCCGCTCATTGCGCGTGGCGCCAATTGCGCCTGGCGGCGTTTGCGGCACGTCGATCATTGCGGCGCCTGGCGGCAAAGCACGGTCAAAAAACTTGCGCAATCAACTTGCGCAATCGCGCGGTTCAGTGAATGATCGGACCGACGGCCTCGCCGGCGGTATTGCCGGCGAGGCCGCTTGCTCCTTCGTCCTGACATTCACGTATCGATCATGCCGACTTCATCCTCCACCTCCGTTTCCTCCGCAGTGCCCTGTCCGGTTGTCGAATCGCTCGACGCGATTCTTCCCGAAGAACCGCTCCTGATGATGGGCGCCGGCCCCGTGCCGATTCCCGCGGCCGTCGCCAAGGCCAACACGGTCGTGATCAATCACCTGGGCGGCACGATGGTGAAGGTGATCGGCCAGGTCAAGACGATGGCGCGCTACGTGTTCCAGACGAAATCCAAATGGGTGCTGGGCGTGGCGGGACCGGGATCGGCCGCGATGGAAATGGCGATCTGCAATCTCGCGTGGGAAGGCACGCGTGTGCTGAGCATCAGGAACGGCTTTTTCAGCGAGCGGATGGCGGAAATGGGCCGCCGCGTCGGCGCGCGGGTGAGCACGCTGGACGTCGACGACCGTTCCGTCGCGAGTCTCGATCAGGTCGCCGAGGCGATTCGCCGCGAGCGCCCCGAGATCGTGACGGTGGTGCAGGGCGAGACATCGAATACGGTGTGGAACCACCATCTGAAGGACATTGCCGCGCTGGCGAAAGCGGCTGGCGCGCTGGTCATCGTGGACGCGGTGTGCACGCTGAGCACGATGCCGTTGGAGATGGACGCTTGGGGCATCGACGCTGTGATCACGGGCGGGCAGAAGGGGCTGTCGTCGATTCCGGGCGTGTCGCTGATTGCGTTTTCCGACGCCGCGTGGGAGCGGGTGAAAGGGCGCACGGCGCCGAATGCGCATTGGTGTCTGGATGCGTCGCTGGCGGAGAACTTCTGGCATAACGCCGGGTATCACTACACCGCGCCGGTGTCGGGCGTGCTGGCATTGCACGAGGCGTTGCGTCTCGTGTGCGCCGAGACGTTGGAAAAGCGTTTTGCGCGGCATTTGAAATGCTCGCTGGCGTTGCAGCAAGGCGTGACGGCCTTGGGCTTGCAACTGTACACGCCGGCGGCGTGCCGGTTGAATTCGGTGGTGGGAATCGAGGTGCCTGCCGGGCTCAGTCCAGGCGATGTCTGCGCGCATATTTCGCGGATGCATCAGGTGGAGATTTCCGGCTCCTTCGGTTTGCCGATCGTGCGGATTGGGCAGATGGGGGAACAGTGCCGCGAGCACAATCTTTTCCGCACGGTGCACGCCCTTGGGAGAACGATGGTTGACCTCGGCGTCAAGGTCGACTTGCCGGCCGGCGTAGCGGCGCTCGAGCGGGGCTTGTCGGAGGGAAAGTAGTGGTCGCGCCTCTCGGCGCACCTCGACTACCCAAACGCCCCACTGTTTGTCAGGCAGACCCTTCCGACGAGCGCACAGCGCGAGTCGGGAAGCATGACTGCCTTGTCACTAACATTGAATGCGCGAGGGCACGGATTCCAGATGGACCACTGCCCCCTCCAAGCCAGGGGACCCGCTTCAGAACTAGCGGTGTGAGCCGCTTTCTTTGCTTACTTTCTTTGCGGCGGCAAAGAAAGTAAGTGCCGCCCCGCACAGGGGCAACGCTAATAGACCACTAACAAAGCAAGAAAAGGCCAACCCCGCAAGCAAACAACCGAAGCGCCGCGCAGGCAAAAAAAAGCAAAACCCTTAGAGCGCCGCAGGCAAATCAGTCACCTTAACATTCCGCAAATAAAGCAAACAACAAAGCCCCCCAGCCGCAGCCGCCGCGACCGCGGCAAACAGAAACACCGACCCATACCCAAACTCCCCGGCGATATACCCGGCCAACGGCCCGGTAATCCCAAGCGAGAGATCGAGAAACACGGAATAAGCCGACAAAGCCGCCCCGCGGCTAGCAGGCGGCACAAGCCCGACGGCCTCCACCCCAAGCGAGGGAAACACCAACGCGAATCCGAACCCGGTCAACGCCGCCCCGGCCAGCGCGATATGCGGCTCAGGCGCCAGCCACAGCATCAACAAGCCGACGCATTCAAACGAGAACGAAACAATCGCCACACGAAACCCGCCGTAGGTCTTGATCGTGTTGGCGAACAACAAACGCGCGCCGATGAACAGCGTGCCGAACACCGTCAGCGATAAAGCCGCGTTCGGCCAATTCTTCGCGGCATAGAACAGCGTGATGAAAGTGGCGATCGAGCCGAAGCCGACGGACCCGAGCGCCAACCCGATACCGTGCGGCAACACCCGCGTGAACACGCTGCGGTACGACATCCGCTCGCCATGCACGACGGGGACCGGCGCCATCGGCCGGGCCAGATAGAAGCCGAGCGCCGCCAGCGCGATCACCAGAATGCCCAGCGCGGCAAAGCCGACCGTATGCGCAATCGCGACCCCGAGCGGCGCGCCGACCGCGAGCGCGCCATACGTCGCGATGCCGTTCCACGAAATCACCCGGGCATTGTTGGTCGTGCCCACCCGGCCGATGCCCCATAGAATCGCGCCCGTGCCGCAGAGGCTTTCGCCGAATCCGAGCACGAGGCGGCTGCACACCAGCAGCCCCAGGCTCAGCACGGGCCAGCCCTCGCACAACACCGCCAGCAACAACAGAATCCCGCTCGCGCCGCAGCCTAGCAAACCGATCGACACCGTGCGCTTCGGCCCCAGCGTATCCGCCGAACGGCCGGCCAACGGCCGCGAGGCCAGCGTCGCCAGGTATTGCACGCTGATCGCCGCGCCCGCGAGCACGGCGCTGTAACCCAGGTCGTCGTGGACGTAGCCGGGCAGCACCGCCAGCGGAATGCCGATCGTCAGGTAGCAAAGAAACGTGAAAAAGACGACTGGAATGATCTGCAGGGTCGTCGCAAATTCGCTGCGAGGTGTCGCTGAGTCGGTGGACATGGGGAAAACGAGACTTGAAAACGGCGGGAAGGCGTGATTTTCCCATGGAACCGATTCTCTTGCAGGAGTTGCTTAATAATTCGTCGGACCAAAGGCTGGCGCAAGATCCACATAGTGATCGGTTTTGGCTCTATGAAACGTCCTTTTCCCGCCTTCGGCATGGGCGAATGATGGCCGGTTAGCCGCGTAAACAGCAAAAGAGCGGCAAAACCACCCCTGCTACATAAGCCAATCGTCACTCGAACCCGTCTCTTTATCGTCTCGCGGATATGTCCCGCATGCGGCCCCCGCTATGGGTTGCCTTTATTGACGGTGATAGTTTTCGAACCGTCACCTTCGAGAGCAACGAGACATGACTGAGCCGATTCGCTTCTACCACCGCAACGCGATCCGCGAGATCGAGGACGCCCCCGTCACGCGCACGGTCCTGCAGTATCTGCGTGAGGACGCCCATTGCACCGGCACCAAGGAAGGCTGCGCCGAAGGCGACTGCGGCGCCTGCACGGTCGTGATCGGCGAACGCAACGAGGCGGGCGGCGTCGACTTCAAGGCGGTCAACGCGTGCATCCAGTTCCTGCCGACGCTCGACGGCCGCGCGCTCTTCACCGTCGAAGACCTGCGCCAGCCGGACGGCTCGCTGCATCCGGTACAGCAGGCGCTGGTCGAGTGCCACGGCTCGCAGTGCGGTTTCTGCACGCCGGGCTTCGTCATGTCGATGTGGTCGCTGTACGAAAAGCACGGCCACGAACACGGCTGCGCGAACAAAACCGTGCCGTCGCGCGAAGCGATCGGCAACGCGCTCACCGGCAACCTGTGCCGCTGCACGGGCTACCGTCCGATCGTCGACGCGGCCGTGCGCATGTTCGAAGCGCCCGCGCCGAAAGCGCCGCTCGACATCGGCGCGCTCGCCAGAACGCTCGCCACGCTCGAGCGCGACGACACCTTCCACTATCAGCACGCCGGCCAGCAGTTCAATGCGCCGCGCACCGTCGAAGCGCTCGCGAAGATCAAGCAAGCCGAACCGGCCGCGCGCATTCTCGCGGGCAGCACGGACATCGGCCTGTGGGTCACCAAGCAGATGCGCGAACTCGGCAACGTTGTCTACGTGGGCCAGATCGCCGCATTGCAGAAGCTCGAAACGAACGACGACTGGATCGCGATCGGCGCGGGCGTCACCGTCGAAAAGGCGTATGCGGAACTCGCGAGGCACTACCCCGAGCTCACCGAAATGTGGCTGCGCTTCGCGTCGCTGCCGATCCGCAATGCGGGCACGCTCGGCGGCAACATCGCGAATGGTTCGCCGATCGGCGATTCGATGCCCGGCCTGATCGCGCTCGGCGCGCGCGTGATCGTGCGCGGCGGCGAGATCGAACGCGAGATGCCGCTCGAAGACCTGTACCTCGCGTATCAGAAGAAGGCCATGGCGGAGCACGAATTCGTGGTCGGGCTGAAGGTGCCGACGCGCACCGGCGCGCGCAAGAACCTGCACTTTCGCACCTACAAACTCTCGAAGCGTTTCGATTCCGACATCTCGGCCGTCTGCGCCGCGTTTTCGTTCATCGCGGACGGCAACGTGATCCGCGAGCCGCGCATCGCGTTCGGCGGCATGGCCGCCACGCCCAAACGCGCGACGCACGCCGAAGCCGTTTTGCGCGACGCCGACTGGCACGAGGCCACCGCGCAGGCCGCGATGCTCGCGCTCGGCAACGACTACGCGCCGCTGTCCGACATGCGCGCGACCAGCCACTACCGCCTCGAAGCGGCGAAGAACACGCTGTATCGCTTCTGGCTCGAAACGCGTCCGAACGATCCGCTGCCGAAAAGCGCGCTGGATGTGCGCGCGGTCGCCGCGGCGTGCGAGAACGCCTGATACGCCGCGAGCCTACGGAGAACACGACAATGAACCAGCATGCCGAGCCGTTCCTGAAAGATCTTCAGGATCAGGAAAACTTCACTCAGGTCCACGTCTCGCGTCCGCACGAATCCGCGCATTTGCATGTGAGCGGCCGCGCCACTTACACCGACGACATACCGACGCTCGCCGGCACGTTGCACGCCGCGCTCGGCCTGTCGTCGAAAGCGCACGCGAGGCTCGTGTCGATGTCGTTCGACGCAGTGCGCACCACGCCCGGCGTGGTCGCGATCTTCACCGCCGGCGACATTCCCGGCGCCAACGACGTCGGCCCGATCATCCACGGCGACGATCCGATTCTCGCGGACGGCGTCGTGCAATACGTCGGTCAGCCGATCTTCATCGTGGTCGCGACGTCGCATGAAACCGCGCGTCTCGCGGCGCGCCGGGCGGAAGTCGTCTACGAGGAATTGCCCGCGATTCTCACCGCGCAGCAGGCGCGCGCCGCCAACCAGTCCGTGCTGCCGCCGATGAAACTCGCGCGCGGCGCGGCAGCCGCGAAGATCGCCCGCGCCGCGCATCGCGATGCCGGCGAGATGCTGCTCGGCGGTCAGGAGCAGTTCTATCTGGAAGGCCAGATTGCCTACGCGGTGCCGAAGGACGACGACGGCATGCACGTCTACTGTTCGACCCAGCATCCCACCGAGATGCAGCACCTGGTCGCGCACGCCCTGGGCGTGGCGTCGCATAACGTGCTGATCGAATGCCGGCGGATGGGCGGCGCGTTCGGCGGCAAGGAATCGCAATCGGGTCTGTTCGCGTGCTGCGCGGCGCTCGCCGCGTGGAAGCTGCTGTGCCCCGTGAAGCTGCGCCCCGATCGCGACGACGACATGATGGTCACCGGCAAGCGGCACGACTTTCACTACACGTACGAAGTGGGCTACGACGAGCACGGCGTGATCGACGGCGTGAGCGTCGACATGACCTCGCGCTGCGGTTTTTCCGCCGACCTGTCGGGTCCGGTGATGACGCGCGCGCTGTGCCACTTCGATAACGCGTACTGGCTGTCGGACGTGACCATCGACGGCTTCTGCGGCAAGACCAACACGCAGTCGAACACCGCGTTCCGCGGCTTTGGCGGTCCGCAAGGCGCGTTCGCGATCGAATACATCATGGACAACGTCGCGCGTTCGCTCGGCGCGGACGCGCTCGACGTGCGCCGCCGCAATCTGTACGGCAAGACCGAGCGCAATCAGACGCCGTATGGCCAGATCGTCGAGGACAACGTGATTCACGAACTGATCGACGAACTCGAAACGACCAGCGAATACCGCGCGCGCCGCACGGCGATCGACGACTTCAATGCGAACAACGACGTGCTGAAAAAGGGGCTCGCGCTCACGCCGGTCAAGTTCGGCATCGCGTTCAACGTGACGCACTTCAACCAGGCCGGCGCGCTCGTGCACATCTACACCGATGGCTCGGTGCTGGTGAATCACGGCGGCACCGAGATGGGCCAAGGCTTGAACACGAAGGTCGCGCAGGTGGTCGCGCATGAACTGGGCGTCGGCTTCAAGCGCATTCGCGTCACGGCGACCGACACCAGCAAGGTCGCCAATACATCGGCGACGGCCGCATCGACCGGTTCCGATCTGAACGGCAAGGCCGCTCAGGATGCGGCGCGCCAGTTGCGCGAGCGTTTGTCGGCATTCGCCGCCGAGCGTTTCGGCGCGGGGCGGGTGAGCGCAGCGCAGGTGCGGTTCGCTCACGATCGCGTGATCGTCGGCGAGACGGTGGTGCCGTTCGAGGAAGTGATCGCCAACGCGTATCTCGCGCGCATCCAGTTGTGGTCGGACGGCTTCTACGCGACGCCGAAGCTCCATTGGGACCAGGCGAAGCTGCAAGGCCGGCCGTTCTACTACTACTCGTACGGCGCGGCCGTCTCCGAAGTGGCGATCGACACGCTGACCGGCGAAATGCGCGTGCTGCGCGCGGACGCGCTGCATGACGTGGGCGCGTCGCTGAACCCCGCGCTCGATGTCGGCCAGGTGGAAGGCGCGTTCATTCAGGGCATGGGCTGGCTCACCACCGAGGAACTGTGGTGGAACGCGGAAGGCAAGCTGATGACGCACGCGCCGTCCACTTACAAGATTCCGACCGTGAACGATACGCCGCCGGTCTTCAATGTGCGGTTGTTCGCTAACCGCAATGCGGAGGACAGCATCCATCGTTCGAAGGCGACCGGCGAGCCGCCGCTGCTGCTGCCGTTCTCGGTGTTCTTTGCGATTCGCGACGCTATTTCGGCGGTCGGCGATCACACGGTCAATCCGCCGCTGAACGCGCCCGCGACGAGCGAGGAAATCCTCAAGGCAGTCGGCGTGGTGCGGGCGGCGCGCGCGGCGGCGCGGCAGTAAACTTTGAACGCAAGCGCGGCCATGATGCACGACTCGAACCCAACTGGAATGATCGCCATGAACGAGTTGCCGTCTGTTCGGACCGGCCGGCGCGGCGCACTGCAAGCGCCGCGTCCGGCGCCGCTGCATATCGTGCTGTTCGGCGCGGGGCATGTCGGCCATGCGCTCATCACGTTGCTCGGCAGCCTGCCGTGCGTCGTGCAGTGGGTCGACGAGCGCGACGAACTGTTTCCCGACGAAACGCCCGCCAACGTGCAGATCGAAGCGACGGACACGCCCGATGCAATCGTCGACACCGCGCCGCCCGGTGCCTACTTCCTCGTGATGACGCATCACCACGCGCTCGATTTTTCGCTGGCCGAACGCATCATGCGGCGGCGCGACTTCAGCTACTTCGGCATGATCGGTTCGAAGACCAAGCGCGTGAAATTCGAGCGGCGTTTGCTCGAGCGCGGCGTGGCTCGCGAGCGGCTCGTGGAGATGACGTGTCCGATCGGCGTGGCCGGCATCGTCGATAAGGCACCCCCGGCGATCGCGGTGGCGGTGTGCGCGGAGCTGTTGCAGGTGCGGGCGCGGCGGGCCGCGGCACAAGCGGTGACGCGGGTGCTTTGCGTGAGCGGGTGAGCGCGCTGGGGCCACGCGTCATGCAAGGCGGTCGAAGCAAGGCAGTCGAAGCAACGCGCCCGACATCGAGCGCCTACCTCCGAACCAAAACGTCGGCCCTATCCGCCTGACGTTGCCTTCGTGCCCGCCCGCTTCACGCGCCGCACCTTCTGCGCGACCAGCCCATCGGACACCTGCGACATCAGCGCGCGCAACCAGCCGATGTCGCTCGGCCTGTCCGGCTGCGGATGCCACATCTGATAGCACTTGATGCGCGGAAACGGAATCGGCACCTCCACAACAGCAAGCGGCAGGATGCTTGCATAGTGCGTCGCGAAACGCCGCGTGGTCGTGAAGATCAGATCCGATTGCAGCAGGGTTTGCGGCACGAGGCCGAAGTAGGGCAGCGTGGCGACGATGCGCCGCTCGGCGCGCGCCCGCGCGAAACCAATGTCGATGGCGCCGCCGCGCGCGCCGCTGTAGGGCGTGGGCGCAAGATGCGGCGCCGCGAGATACGCTTCGCGCGTCAACGGCGCGCGGGTCAGCGGATGATCGGCGCGCATCAGGCACACCACCGTATCCGAGAACAGATCGCTGCGCTCGAAACGCGGATCGGGCTTCGGCCAGTTGCCGATCACTAGGTCGAGTTCGCCGGCCTCGAGCGCCGCGGAATGATCGAGCATCGGGCTCAGCGAATCGATTTCGAGCCGCGCATGCGGCGCGGACTCGCGAAACCGCGCGATCACCGTCGGCATGAAAAAGTCGTTCAGATAGTCCGGCGCGGCCACGCGAAAGGTGCGGCGCGAACGGCCGGGATCGAAATCGCCGTGCGGCGTCGCGACGAAATCCACTTCGCGCAGCACGCGTTGCGCGGAAGCCAGCAGCGATTCGCCGTATTCGGTCGGCACCATGCCCGATTTGCCGCGCACGAGGATCGGGTCGTTCAGCGTCTCGCGCAGTTTGCGCAGCGCGGTGCTGATGGCGGGCTGGGTCTGATTCAGACGCAGCGCGGTCTGCGTGACGCTGCGCTCGACCAGCAGCGTGCGCAGCACGCGCACGAGCCAGATATCGAGGGAGGCGGCGGTGTCGTCCATGGTTCAGGCGAGGCGGTGCGAGCGGATCGGGCGCGGACAAAGCGTGCTTACGGAACCGCTCGCGCACCATTCGCGTAGCGGGGCGCAAAGATTACTACCTTAGGCCCGTTTGCGGTGTGGCGGCCATAGCAGGCGCGGTATGGCCGGCATCAGCCGCGCCTTTGCGACGCCACGGCCGCACACATTAGCTCGCGCGGATCGCGGAAATTCCACGGCGGGGCACGCGGATCGCCGCAGTCTGTTGCGCACCGCGTGGCGCGCAAGTGCGTGTTCGGCGCGCCGCCTCGAACCAGGGCCGACCTCTGCCCCGCGCTCAGTTATTCGGGAGGCCCGAGGGCAGCAAACTGATCCGCTTCACCTCCGCCGAGTCGAGCCAGTTCGGCGTGCGCGCGCAGTACAGCACCATCGGCAACGCGTCCTCACCCCAGAACAACTGCTCGTTCAGACGGAAGGTGGGCACGCCGTAGACGCCCAGGCTGATCGCATCCGCCGTGTTGCGCTGCAATTGCGCCTTCACTTCCTCGCTCTTGATGAGTTCGGGCCCGTCGGGAACGCCGACGCGCTCGCACAACTCGGCGAATGCCTCGTCGCTCGACGGATCACGCCCTTCACGCCAGATGAAGCGGAAAATCTCGCGCACGAAGGCGATGTCGCCGTTCGCCGCGGTGGCGAGCAGCAGCGGCTTGGTGGAATCGAATGGATGAGCCGGCGGCATCTTGTAGGGAATGCCGAGTTGCTCCGCGCGAAACAGCGCGTGGCGATACATGAAGATGCGCTTGGCGGGCACGCTGTAGGCCGGCAGCTGGCCCCAGTGGCGATACAGGTCGTTCAGCACGATCGGCGTGAACACGAAGTCGAAGCCCGGCCATTTATCGTGTTGCTCGAGCAACAGATAGGTAAACGGCGAGACAAAATCGTAGAACCACAGCGGCTGCCTGGCGTCGATGCCAACGGTCATGAATGTCTCCCGGATTGCTTTTCAGAACGGTGCGTCTGCTGGATTGTCGGAATTGTAATGATCTTACGCGGTGCGCTCGCTGCTTGCACCGGTCACTAGGGTTTGCGACCGGTGTCTTCGGGCGTCTCGCCGATTTCGGCCGCTTCGTTCGCCGCGGACGGCGTGGGCGGTGTCGGCGGCGGCGATCCGGCGTCTTTCTCGTCCGGCGCGTCGCGCTGAATATCGCGGCTTTGCGTGAGCCGCGCGCGCACGAAGCCGATATGCTCGCGCAGCACATAGAACTGATCGGCGTAAGCGAGCGGCATCTTCAGACCATTGACCGACTCCTCGATCGCGTCCAGCCGTTCGATCAGCGACGCGCGCTCGGCGGCCGAATATTCGCTGAGCGCGCTGCGTTCGATCGCGATGAGCGCGCCGTACCACCGATAGATCCGCGACTTGACCCGCCATGCATACAGCGACGGCACGAGCCGCAGCGCCGGAATCAGCAGCACGATCAGCGGCACCACGACCACCAGCAGACGGTCGGCGAGACTCGCGAGCCAGAACGGCAAGATCCGGTAGAGGAAGCTCTTGCCCGACTTGTAGTAGCGCGCGGCGTCGTCGCTGATCGGGAAGTCGTGCGCGAGCGGCGCGGGAAATTCGCCGGTGCGCTGCATGATGTTGGCCTTGCCGTGCACCTCGCGCGCCGCTTCGATCAGAAGATCCGAGAGCGCGGGGTGCAGCGAGTCGCGCGCCACCAGTTCGGCGGTCGGCGCCACCAGATGAATCGGCGCGGACGGCAGGTTCTTGCCCAGGTCGAACGCGCCCATCGGCATCGTGAGTTCGGTCAGATAGGGAAAGCGGCGCGTGTAGGCAGTGGCCTGCGTGAAGTCGTAGAACTGCACGTTCGGCGTGCGGTAGAGCTTGCCCATCACCGCCGGTTGCGCCGAGTCGCCAGCCAGAAATGCCGCGTCGACCTTGCCGGAGACGAGCGCCTCGGCGGCGTCGTCGCCCGAGAGCGGCAGCAGTTTGGTCGAGCCGCCCGGCACGATGCCGTTGGCCTTGAGCAGCGCGAGCGCGAGCTCACGCGTGCCGCTCCCCTCGGCGCCGACGGCGAGCCGCTGGCCCTTGAATTCGGCGAGCCGCGCGATCGTCGGACCGTGATAGAAGATCGCCAGCGGCACGTATGCCACGCTGCCGAGCGACATCAGGCCGCCGCTCGCCTGGGCCGGCGCGACGCCGTCCTGCACGAAGCCGACGTCGACATCCGAGTTCGGGTCCGAAAGCCGCTTGAGATTCTGCAGCGAGCCTTCCGAAGGCAGCACGTTCAGCGTGATGCGGTTGCGCGCCAGGATCTCTTTGTACTTTTGCGCCGCGGTCCAGAAGGTGCTGCCTTCGGGGCCGGCGCTGATCGTCAGCGTGCTGGGCGGGGCGGGCTGGATCAGCCGCACGGCGACCCAGATGGCCGCGACGGCGATCAGCAGAATCGGCCCGAACGAGACGGCCAGATCGCGCCAGGAGATCGCGACGAAACGGGCAACGAGACGGGGAGGGCCTTTGCGGCCGGTGGCGGGCTTCATCGGATGACGTGACGGCTACGCTCGAAAGGACACAGGTTGACGGCGCTTCGTGGCGCACGACTGAACGAAAACGCACGCGCCATGCCAGGGCCGGCTGCCGCGAACGCCGGGCAAACCACGCGGCGTCGCGCGTCGCGCCCGATGGTACCCGAGATTCATGCGGCGGCGAAAAGCGCGGCGTCGATGCCGCCGAGAAACCCGTAACAAAACGTGAATGGCGCATGTACGGCGCATGAATGCCGCGTGAACGATTGCTCGAATCGTGGGTAAGCGAGGCTGAATCGACGGACAATCGGCCCGCGAGCCGCACCCGCCGCGCGTCTCGCGCATGACTAAACCCTTTGCGCTTCTCGCCCGCCTGGATTAAATTGTCGTTCGCTGCCGCGAACACACGTTTGCGCGGCGCGACCCGGCACGACACACAAGAACCGGGCGCGTCGGCGGACTTCGCGGCTTGCCGGCGTCCGTACCGCATCCCATGCAGCCGTCGCATGCGGTAACGGCAGCCGGCCTCTCTCGCCTCTCGCACACCGTGTCGCCGCCTCAGTCGGCCGTCGCCGCGCCGCGCCTTGTCGCGCCGCGCGAACGGTCGCCGGTAGTCGTAACGAAGCCGCTTGTATAGGCGGTCCAATGTGAAGCTAAGGAGAAGAGAGCTATGAAATCGGTCGGTTTTCTGAAAACGCTGGGCTCGGTGGTGGCGATGGTGGTGGCGTGCAACGTGTACGCTCAGGCAAGCGATGCATCGGCAACCGGCACGACCGCGGCACCGGCTGCCAGCGCCAAGTCCACCAAGAAGGCGAATAGCCAGCTCGGCCGCAAGGTGCGCGCCGCGATTGGCAAGGTGCAAGGCGTCGACGTGTCGAGCATCTCCGTGCGTGCTCGCGGCGGCGCCGTGACGCTGACGGGCTCGGTGCCCGACCAAGGCCAGATCGACGCCGCCGGCGAAGCCGCCAAGAGCGTCCCCGGCGTGACGTCGGTATCGAACAAGCTGAACGTCATGCAGCAGTAAGCGGGCCGCGTCGGCGCGCGAGCATCACGCGGGAGCATCGAGCGGGCGCGATGACAGCCGCATTCGTGCGGGCTTGAACCGCGCGGGCATCGTATGCGGCATGCGTGTATCGGCTGCCGCGCACGCGGTTTCATCCCGTCGTGCGCCAGCGTGATGCGCGGCAAGACCAGGGCTCCGGCGAAAAATGCCGGGGCCTTTTTTATTTTCCCGCGCGGATTTTTGAAGCGGTGATGATGGGTCACACGGCATGAATCGCGGCCGCCGCGAGCGGGCGTCGCCGCCGTCGTCCGTGCGCTATGACACACAATTGACGCGGCTTGAAGCGTAGTGTGATGGATGGGAACCGGAGTCAACGCCATGGAATCCACGCTTTTGCGCTACACCGATTTGCCGATCGGCGATCGGGCGGCTTTCGAACTGGTGTGCGCCCGGCACGGTTTTGCGCCGGCGCACTTCGACATCAGCGTCTGCATGGACCCGGCCGATGCCGCGCACGAGCGACTCATCACGGTGCGGCGCGGCGGCTGGGCGCAGTCCTATCACGACCGTCATGGTCAATGGATCCGGCAGTTCGAGGCCGATCTGAACTGCAGGTTCTTCAAGTAGCCGTAGCCGCGCTGAAGGCGCCGGCAGGGGCAGTCGTATCGACTGTGCTTTGGTGCGCTCGCAACCTCAGTAGATGAGGCGCGCTATCCCGCCGGCCGCATCGACCATCAAGCCAGCACGAGCCGCACGCCGACCAGCGTCAGCGTGGCGGCGAGCAGATTGCGCAGCAGCGCATCCGGCGCGCGCGCCGACAGGTAGCTGCCGATCGCGATGCCCGGCAGTGAGCCCACCAGCAGCGACAGCAGCATCGACCAGTCGACCGAACCCAGCAGCCAATGGCCCGTGCCCGCCAGCAGCGTGAGCGGCACCGCATGCGCGATGTCGGAGCCGACGATGCGCGTGGTCGGCAGCAACGGATACAGCAGCAGCAACACCGTCACGCCGATGGCCCCCGCGCCCACCGAAGTCAGCGACACCAGCACGCCGAGCACCGCGCCCGTCACCATCGTGAGGACGAGGGTGCGCCCCTGGGTGGGTGCGCGCTGGCGGAGCGCGCCGAGCGCCGCGAGTTGCGGACGGAACACCAGCGCCACCGCCGTGATCAGCAGCGCCACGCCGAGCACGATCTGGATCAGCCGGCTTGCGCCCGGCGTATCCATGCCATAGCGATGCAGCAGGATCAGCGTGAGCGTGGCGGCGGGCACGCTGCCGGCCGCGAGGCGCAGCGTGACCTGCCAGTCGATCGAGCCTTTCAGGCCGTGCACCAGCGTGCCGGTCGCCTTGGTGGCGGACGCGTACAGCAAGTCGGTGCCGACCGCGGTGGCCGGATGCACGTTGAACAGCAGAACGAGGATCGGCGTCATCAGCGAGCCGCCGCCGACGCCCGTCAGTCCGACCAGAAAGCCGACGAACAGGCCGGAGACGGAGTACAGCAGATCGATATGGGGAAGAGCCATTGAGCGGACCGCGGACGGTCGGGTGGGTTGGACAGTTAGGCGCCAGGGCCGGCGCGTGCATGCCTTGCACGCTCGGCGGATGCCGGCGGAAGGCCCGCCGCGGCGCGGCGAAAGGCGCTATTGTCGCAAAACCGCCGCGCTTGCGTGTGGAAACACCGTGACGGCTATGCCGGGTGTGTGTACGAAGCGCCGTCACGGCCCATGCCGGACTCGCACGAGGCGTGCAAGGAGCGCGATGGCGCGTCGTCTTGCGCCGCTAACGTCGGCGGCGCATCCGCACGCGCTCCGCTCAAAGCGCGCGGCGAATCTCGACGATGCCGAAGGCCGCGAGCGTGAGCCCGACCGCCTTGTCGATCGCGACGCGCAGCTTGCTGCCGATCGCATGGCGCGCGAACGACACCACGGTCACGAGGAAACACCACCACGCGATCGAGCCGCAAAACACGCCGCCCACCGTGGTGAGCGCGATGCTCGATGAAAACGCGCCGCGCGGCGCGAGCGTGGTGAACAGCGCGGCGAACATGATGACGGTTTGCGGATTGGTCAGCGTGAGCAGCAGCGAACTTGCATAGGCGCGCGGCGCGCCGGCGCGGCCGATCTGCGCGAGCTGGCCGGTGCCGCCGTTGCTGCTCTCGCCGTTGCCGTTTGCCGCGTCGACGGGTGATTTTTGCAGCAGCGTGCGCACGCCGAGATAAAGCAGAAAGAGACCCGCGAGCAGATGCAGAGGCCGGTCATAGGCGAGCATGAACTGCGAGATGCCGACGAGGCCGAGCGCCGCGATCAAGCCGTAGACCGCATCGCCGGTTGCGATGCCGAAGCCGATCGCAAGCCCCGCGCGCGGACCGCCGGTCAGCGTGCGGCGGATGCACAGCATGCCCATCGGGCCGACCGGCGCTGCAATCGCGAGGCCGACGCCCGCGGCGGTGAGAAAAAGACTGGTGGTGGACATGGGCAATCCTGCCTGGTTGTTCTGATTTGCCGTGCTTCGGCCGCGGTTCGCGCCGGAGTGCGGGCGCGTGCGCCATTGTGAGCGAAGCTGCGTCCCTGGTCGACGAACGCAAAATGGAAGTGAAAGTGGAAGCAGATGCCGGCTGACGGCGAGAGCCCGCCCTGCGGGGCGGGCTTGCGCGTTTTTAGTGTTTCTTCTGAGTGGCCGACGTGCTAGGCGCCACGCGGATCGGCGGCGCGCCCGAAGGCGACGTGGCGGGTTGGGGTTTCTTCGGTTGCTTCGGTTTCTTGACTTCCCGGTTACTACGCATTTGACCTTTTGCCATGATGGACTCCCAATTGGCTTATTTTCGCTCCACGTGGAAGCAATTAGGTAGTGTGCGCTGATTTTGTCGTGTGTGCCGGGGTTTTTGCCTTTTCGCCGATGCGTTCACCGCCCCGCGTGCGCGACCCCGGAAAAAACGTCAGCCGGCCCTGGAGCCGGCTGACGTTTTTGCGTCCGCTGAAGCGAAGCGCGGGGTTAAATCCCGACGTACCCCACCGGAACCGTTGCGTTGGCCTTCGCAACCGACGCATTGTTCGACACCACATACACCGGCGATTCGGTCAGGTTCAGCGTGAGCACACCGTTGCTGTAGTTCGCGCTCGTCGCATTGCCCATCATGTCGACCACCTTCACGGTGCCGCTCGTGCCCGGCGCGTCCACGTTGAGGCTGTACGACACGCTATAGGTCGAGCTGAAACCCGCGCTCGCGTTCCAGACGTTGTTGTTGTGCGCCCATAAGGCGGTGATCACCGCGCCGTTGCCCACTTGCTGGAACGCGTAGGCGTAGACGCCGGTCGGCGTGCCGTTCACGGGACCGAGCGTGGTGGTGCCGTCGAGCGTATGCGTCATCGCGCTGATCGCCATCGCGACCGGCTTCGGGCTGATGTTCGACGCGCCGAATGCGCCCTGCGCATCGGCCAGATCGAAGAACGTGCCGTAGCCGACCTCGTTCGGATAATCCGCGCCATAGAACACGTAGGTCTGATCCGCGCCTTCGCCGAGCGTGATGATGTGCATGCGCGCGGCCACCGCGGCTTGCGCGTACAGCACGTTCGCGCTCGGATAGTTCGGGCCATACGCGCTGCCGAGGTCGTAGCTGATGCCGGCTTCCGTCGAGAACAGCTTCATGCCCGTGCGATAGTCGCTGGCCATTTCCGCGCGCAGATTGCGCATCTGGCCGCGCAGCGAACCGTCGGCGGTGGCGGGATCGGCGTCGTAGCGCTCGGGCGGATGCGACGGCGAGGTGCCCGCGTCGTAGTAGCCGTGCGTGGCCACCGCGTCGATGTACTGACCGAAGCCGAGCGACGCGAGGCGCTTCAGGCGCGTCGTGGTCAGGCTCGGGAACGCATCGGTCGGACCCATCACCACGGCGTGCGGATCGGTCGAGTGAATGCCCTCGTGGACCGCCTTGTACAGCGCGACGAAGTTCGCGTCGGTGTCGGTCCACATCTGGTTCGGCTCCCACGTCACCTGATAGTAGTTCGCCGACTGGCTCGGGAAGTACGCCGCGCGAATCGCGTTCGACTCGGTGCCGACGCGGCCCATGTAGCTCTGGTAGTACGACAGGTCGGTCGGCAGTCGCGTGTCGTCCTGGAACGCGCCGGTGCTGCTCGCCCACGCGGGAATCCCATCGAGACGGATCAGGCGCATCACGTTGCCGGACTTGTAGAACGCATCGAGGTTGCCGGCCGACGGGTTGAACGTGTTCGGCCCGTTCGGCTCCATCGTCGAGAGCTGGCGATCGTCGATGGTCGACGAAATGCCCAGGGCGGCAAGCAGCGGACCGTTGCCGTTCGCGCCCTGCATGCCGAAACGATGCTGCTCCTGGCGCGCATAGTTGACCGTGGGAACGATGCCGGAAAGATTCGGCGTCACGCCGAAGGTCGCGATGCCGACCGGACGCGTGCCGGCTTGCGGCAACTGCCCGCCGTTTTGCGCGAGCGTGCCGGTCGCCGCGAAATAGCCGGCCAGCGTCGACGTGCAATTGAACGTGATGGTTTTCTGGCCGCTCGCCACGCCCGTGCTGCCGCTTGCCGCGACCTTGCCGAGCGTGTCCGTGACGGCCCAGTTCAGCGTGTCCGCGCTCGGCGCGTTAGTGGTGAAGGCAAGCTGGAAAGTGGCGCCTTGGGCGAAGATGCGCGTGCCGTCCGCGCTGGGCGTATCCGCGGCGATCGTCGCGCTGCCCGAGCCCGCCGACGTGACCGGCGACGCGCAACTCAGCTTCGCGGTGGATTTGCCCGCGGCGTTCAGCGCGGTCGAGCCGCTGCTCGTGCTGCCGCTGGTGCCGTTGGTGCCATTCGCCTGCGTGGCCGCGGCGCCGCTGGCGCTGTCGCCGCCACCGCCGCCGCATGCGGCGAGCGCGAGGGAAAGCGTGGAGAGAAGGAATAAGCGAGGTTTCATCGATCTGTCAGCCATGCGTTGGTGGACACCCGTCCGGCTCTTCGCGCGAGGCGCGTGGGGAGACGGAGCGAACGTCGCGGTCATTTGCGAGCCGGCCGGCGCGCGAAGCGTCGGCACTGGCAGTCCTGGTTGCGCAACGATTCAATTGCGCGAACGTGATGTCTTCCCGGGTTGTCGGCCAGAAAGCGTCCCTTCAGAGAACCTCACGTCATACGAAACGGCTCTTCAAACGAAATGAATCTGGCGGAATCCGACGATCAGGAGGTACGACGAAAAGACTCGCTGCTCAGAGGAATAGCGCGATGAGCGCTGGAGTACTTCGCCTCATTCACTTTCAGCGAATGAAGTTCTTTCCTTCTGTCTGTGATTAAACGCACGAATGGGAAGAATCGATCGCCACGATACGCATTAGTCTGCTTAAAAGAAGTAACGACTCGTAACGTATGAACATTCAATCAGCACTATTTGCATCGATCGGATGAAAGGCGATGTCTGTTGAAAACCGTCTTTATCCGCCAATGAAAATTGGGCATGCGAATAGCCGAGCCGGATACCTAACTATCCGCTCCGGCGACAATCACCCGCGAAATGGGCGCTGGCGCTCATTGCGCAGCCGCTCGAATCTTGGAGTTGGCGTAAAAGCGCTGGGCCTTGGGTGTAACTTGTCCGGGCGACAGTGACTTCGCAGCGGAACTGTCGCTGTTCTCGGAGACGGTCGCCTTTCGAGGAAAGGCGCCAAATACACACAAGAATGGATGCTGAAGTCGGTGAGGGCCGGTGCAGGGCTTCGGCGTGTCCATCCGCTGCGCAAAAAAGGCGGTTATCCAGAGAGATAAATCGTGAGAATTCTTCAATTGGTTCACGCACCGCGGTTGTCCGGGGCAGAAGTACTCGTCAAAGGTCTCGCCATTCACCATCAGCGCGCCGGCCATGAAGTTTGTGTGGCTTCGCTGCTTCCGCAACAGGACGATTTCGCCGGCATTCGTGCGGAGCTTCAGGCCGCCGGCGTCACGTGTCTGTTTCCTCGGGCTCGCCACGGCAGAGTGGGCAAACTGCTGCATCTATATCGTGTGGTGCGCCAGTTTCGGCCCGACTTCATCGTGGCTCACGCCACGCTCGCCGCGTTGTATGTGCGGCTGCTGCCTGTGCATACGCCCATCGCATGGGTGATGCATTCCGGCGTCAACGATTTCGAAAACGGCGCGCTCAAGCGAGCGGAGCGCCTGTTGTCGCGCCGGGCGAGGGCGATCATCGGCGTGTCGCAACAAAATATCGACGACTATCTGCGCGAAATCGGCACGCATCCGTCTTTGGTCGTGATTCCGAACGGCGTGGACGCCTCCCAGTTCGCGGAGCACGACGACGCCCCCGCGCCGGGTCTCGCGGCGCCCGCGAAGCAGATCGTTCAGTTGGGCCGCTATATCGAGGGCAAGAGCCAGCTCGATACCGTTCGCGCATTCGAACGCGTGGTGCAAAGCGAGCCCGACGCGCGGCTGCTGTTGTGCGGTGTCGTGGAAGACCCCGCCTATCACGAGGCGGTGTTGTCGCTCGTGACTCGGCTCGGGTTGGAGAGCAAGGTGACGGTATGCGGCCCGCGAACCGATGTCGCGGCGATTCTCGGCGCCTCGCGTGTGTTCGCGATGCCGTCGCGCTTCGAGGCGCAGAGCATCGGTTTTCTGGAGGCGCTCGCGTCGGGCATTCCGGTTGTCGCGAGCCGGATTCCGTCGTTCGGTTTTGCGAGCGGATTCGCGGGTGTGAGCCTCGTCGATACGACGGATTGCGAAGCCTACGGTCGCGCGTTGCTGAATGCGCTCGACATGCCGCGAGCGAAAAGGCAACTCGCGGGCTATACGCTGCACGACACCGCGGATCGCTACATGACGATCGCGCGCAAGTTCGTTCATCCGCTGCACGTGTCCGCCTGAGTCGAATCCGAACGACCGGCTTTCGCTACCGCGCGAGCCGGTCGATTCGCACTGTCTCCGAAAAAAGCCCAGGCAGTTCGCCGAGTTCCTGCGCGGCGCCCAACGCGAAATCCTCCGTCACCGCGTAGCGCGTCAGCGCCACTGAGCCGCCCGTGAAATAAAAATCTCCAAGCGTCGCATCGACTCTCCGATACAGCACGAGCGCCGCATGGCCGTTCTCGCGCACGAATGCCGGGAAAACATCCGACCACGACATGCCGCTCAATGTCGCCGCCTGAATCGGCGTGCTCGTGGCGTCGTGCGGGTTCACCGTGGCGATATCGATCATGGCGTCGCCGTTGCTCCCGTCGAGGTGCGGTGTCAGCAGAATCAGCGCATGGCTGTCTTTGCCCTGTGTCGCGCCTGCCGTTACTTTCACGAAGTCCGGCGCGAAACGAGGCGGCAATAGCTTGCGCTCGCCGAGCGTCAGGCGCGCGCCGTCGTTGGCGATTCGGGTGAGTGCGAGCCGCCCGTCGACGTTCTCCACCGCGACGAGTGACGCGCGCGATCCCGCCATCTTGAGCGGCACAAAGTTGGCGTTTTGCCGCAGGTTTCTGGCTTGCGCCCAAAGCGCCGGTGCGGAGCCGGAAGATCCCGCGGACGACGCCATCCACAGATCGAGCCCGCTATCGGCGCGCTTCTGCGCGATCAGCACGCCGGCTCGCCCCGTTCTCGTGAAGTCCGCCGCCACATATTGCTGCGTGAGTTCGGGCTTGAACGCGCTGCTGGTTTGCAGCCAGAGACGGGGCGCCTCGAAGCGCGCGCCGGTGCTCCGCAGCAACCAGAAAGCGGTGCCCGCTTGACGTGCGGTGACGACCATCAAATCCGCCTTGCCGTCGCCGTCGAAATCGCCGAGCAGGAAGCGCGCGCTGTCGAAGCACAGCTTGTCGTTCGCGCAACTCGGCGAGAGCGCGCGGGGATCGAAAGGCACGGCGCTGGCATGCCAGAGCGCGGGGCGCGACGCCTTCGCCAGCGCCACGGCATACACGTTGAAGCCCGGTCCGTCGGGCTGCCGTTGAACATACACCGCCGCTTGCTCGCCGCTGCCCGCGAGGTCGCCGTACATGGCGGTGGCGAGCCTCGGATCGTTTGCCTGCGTGCGTTGCGTGGCGGCCCATCGAAAGCGGGTGGTGAGCGCGGTGCAGCCGCGCATGACGAGTTCGCCGGCGTTCTCGCCGAGGCAATGCCGTTGCGGCGTGTAGACGAGGCCGAAGTCCCACGGCGTCCAGCGCTGCGCCATGTCCGATTGATCGCAGGTTTCGGAGACCAGATACCCGTCGCGCTCGGCGATGCATTGCGAAGTGAGCACGCTGACGAGCGCGGCGTTGCGCGTGTTGCCGGGATAAACCGTCAGCGGCTCCCATCGCCATTGCTGCGCGGCCGAGCCGTCGCACGCGGCCAGCGTCGGCGCATGGCCCGCGCCCGCGGAACTCAGGCAACGGCTCGCCGCCGCATTGAATAGCTGCACGGGACGGGACTGAAAATCCGCCGCGCGCCGATCGCTGCGATCGGCAAACGCATAGCGGCGCGCAATCCAGTTGCCGTCCCATTGAAACTCGCCGAACACATGCGAGGACTCGCCGCCGTCGATCGAAAAGTAGCTGGCGACGATGTCGCGCTTGCGTTGCACTTCAGCGGCGGGAAGATTGCCGGGCCAGCCACCGGTGGGATAGGTGACGTGATATTCGATCGGCACGCTCTTGCCGAGCGTCTGCGCGACATGGCGCGTGATGCGCGCGGCGTAAATGTGGTCGGGATGCTCGATGAACGGCACGGTATCGGGATTCAGCGTGAAGATCTCCGACGCCGGCGCGAGGATCGCTTGCAGCGTCGCCGAAAGCGAGTCGCGGTCGTACTTCACGCGCGCGGAGCCGTCCGCGTTCATCGGATAGGTCGACAGCGTGGCGTGCTGTTCCCACAGCAAGCCGAGCGGCTCGCGCCCGCCGCGCACGCCGCCGCCCGGCAAGCGGAATTCGAGCAGGCGGACTTGCGGCTTGTCCTTCAACACCATCTGATGCACGAGCTTGCCGGCAATCGCGATAGTGGATTCGAGCCAGTCGTCGCGCACGCCGGCCATGCGTGCATACGCGAGCCGCGAGGCGCGCTCGCGGGTCTGCACATAGGCGAAGTCCGCGCCGTTGGCGCCGCCGATCAGATGAACGGTGGTGATGCACCAGCCGGCGTCGAGACGCTCGCTGATGGCGGGGTCCACGAAGAGCAGATCGTCATCGAGATGCGCGACCACCGTGATCAGCGTGCCGGGGCTGCAATCGGCCGCGCGCGCGGCAGCCGGAAGGACGGCGAGCAATAGAAGCGCAAGAAGCGCGAGCAAGGCGGTGAATGAATCGCGAACGAACCGGGTTGCCGATAATCGCATGATGATTCGAGTCCTGACGGTGGGCTCGATCTTACTGTAGGGGCCTGGCCCGCCACGTTGCCGAACTCGCGGTGGGACTCGCATTCGCGGCCGCCGCGCAGAATGCCGTGCTAGCGGAAATAGGCCTTGGTGTTCTCGTGAACGTCCGCGCGCGCGAGCAGGTCCGACGGCGCGAGCCAGAGATAACCGCTGTGCTGATCGGGCCGGCCGATCGGCACGGCGCTGCTGAACGTCAGCGAGTAAGCGAGCACGATGTAATGGGTCGACACGTCCGGCTCGTCGGCGAAGTTGTCGTGGTAGTGATGTTCATAGACGCCCTCGAAGCGCGCGCTGGAACGCGCCAGGCTGCCGATGCCCAGTTCGGCTTCGGCGACGCGCGCGAACGCCGCGTCGAGGGTCTCGTCCTTGAGAATGCGCCCGCCGGGCACGAACCAGGTGCCGCGCGCGGGGCGGTTGCGGCGATGCCCGATCAGCACGCGCCCGTCGGCGTCCCTGACGATCAGGTCGATCGAGACCAGAGGCGTTAGGCGGACCACGTCCAGGAAGTCGATCCCCGTCAGCATGTCATCTCCAGTGAGGCATGAGTCTCTTTCATTTCCGCGTGCGCCGTGGTGGTCGCGAATTCGCTACGGATCGCGACGGTCGTCGTCGTGCCGGGCGAGGTGGCCTGAAACGTTCGCCAGCAGCAGCACCAGCGCGACGGCGCCGATCGTCGCGAAGAGAAACGCGCCGATCATCGCCGCCAGCACCAGCATCGTCCATGCAAGGCCGCTCATGTTTTCGGCTCCAGCGTGTTGATTTTCATGCTAACCGCCCGCGCCCGGACTCTCTGTGCGCCAGCACCCGCGGGGACTGTCGCCTGACGCCGAAGTATCGCCAGCTCGCGCCGCTAGCGTGCGACATAGCCTTCCGGCGTCGTGACCGCGTCGTTGAACACGTCGGCGTTGCCGGAGACCACGTAGAGCGGCGCCGGCGACAGCTTCAGGTTCGCCACGCCGTCGCGGTACGGCACGCGCGTGGCGTTGCCCATCATGTCGAACGCGGTCACTTCGCCGGCACTGCCCGGCGCGTCGACCCGCAGCCGATAGTCCGCGCCGCGGCTCGCGTCGAAGCCTGTTCTCGCGTTCCACCTGGCGTTGTCGTGCGTCCATAGCGCGGTCACGATCTTGCCGCCGCCGAGCCGGCGGAACGCATAGGCATGGACGCCTTTCGGCAACTCTTTGAGCGGCCCGAGCGTGCTGGTTCCGTCGACGATGCGCGTCATCGCCGCCACCGCGAGCGCGGCCGGCTTCGGACTGATGTTGGACGGACCATAGGCGCCCTTCGGATGATCGAGCTCGAAGAAAATCCCGTAGCCGGGCGCGGCGTCCGGCATGTCCGCGAGATAGAACACATAGGTCATGTCCGCGCCTTCGCCGAGCAGGATCAGATGCGTGCGCGCGACGACCGCGGCTTGCGCGTACAGCACGTTCGCGCCCGGATAGTGCTTGCCATACGACTCGCCGATGTCGTAGCTGATGCCGGTTTCGGTCACGAAGAGCGGCGCGCCGGGTTTCAGGTACTGACGAAGTTCGTGGCGCAGCGCCCGCATCGAGGCGGGCAGCGCGCCCGGCACGGTGCCTTGATTGCCGGTGTCGGCGACGCGCTCGGGCGGATGCGACGGCGTCGTGCCGATGTCGTAATAGCCGTGCACGGTCATGCCGTCCATGTAGCGGCCGATGCCGAGCGGGCCGAGTCGGCGCATCCACGTCACGTTGCCCTGCACCGACGAATAGGTCGGGCCCATCACCACCGCGCGCGGATCGGTCTGATGGATGCCTTCCCACACGGCCTTGTACATCGCGACGAAATTGACGTCGGTGTCGCGCCACGGCAGCCCGCCGTCCGCGTCCGGCTCCCACGTCACCTGATAGTAGTTGTCGCGCTGCCTGGGGAACCAGGTCGTGCGAACGCGGTTCGACTCGGCGCCGACCTTCGCCATGTAGTCCTTCATCTGCGCGAGCGAGGTCGGCGCATAGCTGTGCGTTTGCTTGCCGTTCGGGCTCGCCCACTGCGGAATGCCGTCGAGCTGGATCAGGCGCATGATGTCGCCGCCCTTGAAGAAGGGCGTGAGCGGCTTCGCGGCGGGATCGAAGGTGCCGGGTTGTTTCGGCTCTTCCATGTACCAGTTGCGGTTGTCGTTGGCCCACGCAAGCCCGAGCGCGGTGTACACCGGCCGATAGCCGTCGCCGTCGCAGCAGTGTTGCCCCGGCGCGAGATACGCGGTTCCCTGTCCGCCGAATCGATGCAGATCCTGGTACGGAAAGCGTACGGCGGGTAATGCGGCCGACGTGTCCTGCAGCACGCCGAAAGTGGCGATGCCCGCGGGACGCGTGCCGCGCGATTCGAGCTGGCCCTGGGCGCGTTCCAGCGAGGCGGAGACGGCGAAGTACCCGGCCACGCTCGACGCGCAACTGAGCGTGGAGGAGGTCGAGCCCGCCGCGACGCTGAAGCGTCCGCTCGCGCGCACGGTGTTCCAGCTATCGCGTATCTGCCAGTCGAGCGTGTCGCCTTGCGTCGGGCGCGTGGTGAAGACGAGCGCGAACGGTTGGCCGGCCGCGAAAAGGCGCGTGCCGTCGCCTGGCGTGTCGGCTTCGAGCAGATCGCCGTTCGCGGCCGCGCGTGCTTGCGACGAGGGCGCGGCGCAACGCAGGCCCTGGCCGGGCGGCGCCTTCAATTCATTGGACGCGGCCGCCGATTGCGCTGATTGCGCCGATTGCGTTTTGAGCGATGCGTCATTCGCCGTGGCGATCGCCGCCGACGCCACGCTCGCCGCGGCATTGGCATTGGCATTGGCATTGGCATTGGCATTGGCCTTGGCCTTGGCATCGCCCTTCGCCGCGCCAGCCGCGCCGGCCGCAACCATGCAGCGCTTCTCCACACCCGGCGCCGGATCGCCGAACACGCCGTTGTTGCATTCGGCGCCGTTCGTGAACGCCTTGACGACATGCTGTTCGACCGTGCCATACAGCACGTCGCGCGTGCCGCTGAAACGACAGGTGCCGTATTCCGCCGCGCACGGTGTCCACTTTGCGCCGTCGACGGCGATCTCGGCACGGCTCGCGGCCTGCTGGTCCGCACCGGCCGCGCCGCCCCGAACGGCGGCGAGCCCGAGCGCGAACAAGACCGTCGCCGCGATGGCGACGCGCCGCATGGGCCCGCGCTCGACCGACCCGCCGATGCGCGTGCGCGGCGCGCGATGTTCGCATGGATTCGACATATGTTTCCCGCGTCTTTGCTGCAGTTGCTCGCGACGATGCGTCGCCCAATTGCTAGTTCACCAGGCCGGAGCCGCCTTGCCTCGCCCCGGTATCGCAAACTGTTGCGGAAATCGCATAGCGTATTTCCGCAATCCCCTGGCGGAATTCGACCGGCCTTCAGCCGACGGCATCCGCCATTGCCCCGTCTATTGCACAGCGGGCTCAGGTTGTCTTATTACCGTGTTTCACGTCTGAAACATTAATCGACTTGTTTATATTCTTCAGTTCCAATTACAACAAATTAATTAATCTTGCCGCGCCGGGAATTGCTTATATTAGAGACTCGCTTTGCTAATTGTCCGTCCTGGATTGTATCGTCGGAACAAAGCCGAAGCGGCGCCGCTTGCAGAAAATCCCGCACAGATAGGCAAATCATGCTTGCCACGACCGCCTGGCCGGGAACAATCACCCGCGGCGAACGAAATAGCGGGCTGAACGATTAGCAACTTCCACGTTTCGAGTAGCTGCCGTGTGTGTGCTGGCGTACTAAATGGCTTTTCTGTTTGCATTAAGATTCGCAAACTGCAAATCGATTCATATGTTGAATCGGCAATTAATTCAATGAAAAACAGGTCGGCGGAAAGATTGATCCGAAATCGACTGACTGGTCGCCTGTTCGATACGCCAGCCTGTCTCTCCTTTCAGACATGGCGATTAAATGCTGGATTGGCGGTGGCCATGATGCGCCGCACAGGCGGCCGCTCCGTGGCCGTCCAGGGTGAAAGTAGATCCGTTTTCTGGTGAGAGGATGACTATGACCTGCGCGAGTCTCGAGTCTGCAATGCTGCGTTGGGTGCACGCTCCGAACAAGGGTATGCGGCGCATCGCGATATTGATGTTCAACGACTGCTCGTTGCAGGGCGCCGGCGTCGTTGCCGAGGTTTTCCAGGCAGCGAACGAACTGGCTTCGTCCGGCACCGGCGGTTGGACCTACGACGTTTCTTTCCTGTCCGCCGACGGCGGCATGGTGACTTCCTCGTCCGCGTTGCGGGTCTGGACAGACGGACTCGACGCGCGCCACTACGGCGGCTTCGACGCGCTCTACGTGGCGGGCGGCAAGGGCGCGGCGGCCGCGGCCGGCGACGAGCGGCTGATCGCGTGGCTGCGTCGCATTCGGCGCAACACCGGCATGATCCGCCCGATCGCGGAAGGCCGCGCGCTGCTCGAGGCGGCCTACGTGCCGGACGGCAAGGAGAGCGCCGAATTCCGCGCGCAGCCGATCCCGCCGCGCCAGTCCGAACCGAGTGCCGACGCGGGCGACCGGCTCGAATCGATGAGAAGCGCGCTCGCCATGATCAAGCGCGATCTCGGCAGCGCGACCGCCCGCACGGTGGCCGAACGGCTGCTTGCCGATTCCTGCTCGAACCTCGCGCCGCTGCTCGGCGAGGACGGCGGCCTGAGTCCCGGCGACAAGGTGCGCGCGGCGGCGCGCTGGTTGCAGGAAAACTGCCAGCAGGCGATTTCGATCGCCGACGCGGCGCAGTTCGCCGCGATGAGCGAACGCAACTTCCTGCGCCGCTTCAAGATGGAAATGGGCATCACGCCCTCGAGCTTTCTGTTGCACGAACGCCTTGCGGTGACGTGCAGCCTGTTGACCGAATCCGAATTGCCCGTCGACAAGATTGCCCGGCGCACGGGCATGGGCAACGGTGACCGGCTCGCGAAAGTGTTCCGCAAGCGGATGAGAATTTCTCCCACCGAATTCCGCATTCAAAGCCGGCGCATGGTCGGCGAATAACGCAGACGGGGCCAACTGGAAGGCCGCGCGCGAATGCGCGCCGCCAGTCACTGTTTTCGTGGACTTCTGGAAAGACAAGGAATGCGGATATGTCGATTGAGCGAGCTGTGAGCGGTGCTTGCACCCAACCCGGCGATGCGGATGCCGCAACGAGCCGCGCGCGTTGCGCGCGCATCGTTCCGGTGATCCTCGCCGGGGGCTCGGGCACGCGGCTATGGCCGGTATCGCGGGAAAACTATCCGAAGCAACTGATCGACGTGGTCGGCTGCGACTCACTGTTGCAGGCCACCGCGCGGCGCATGGACGGCTTCCCCGCCGGCTGGAACGTGGATGCGGCGCCGATCGTCGTGTGCGGCGAGGAACATCGCTTCGTGATCGCGGAGCAGCTTCATGAAAACGGCGTCGAGGCTCGTCTGATCGTCGAACCGGCGCGCCGCGATACGGCGCCGGCGTTGACGCTCGCGGCCTCGCTCGCCTGCGCGGACGGCAGCGACGCGATTCTGATCGTGATGCCCGCGGACCATTCGATCGCGGACCTGCACGCGTTGCAAGCCGCGTTCGACAGCGCCGCGCGCTACGCGGAACGCGGCGCGATCGTGACGCTCGGCGTGCCGCCCACGCGTCCCGACACGGGCTTCGGTTATATCCGCATCGGCGCGGAACTGTCCGACGGCGCGCATGCGATCGGCGGCTTCGTCGAAAAGCCCGCCGAGGAAATCGCGGCGCAGTACGTCGCGGCGGGCACGTATTGGTGGAACAGCGGCATCTTCATCGTGCGCGCGAGCGTGTGGCTCGACACGCTCAAGCGTCTGCAGCCGGAGATGCATGCGGCGTGCGAGCTTGCCTTCAGCGGCGGCCGCAGCGAGGGCGCGTACTTCCGTCCGCTGGTGGCCGCGTTTCTCAGCGCGCCCGCGGATTCGATCGACTATGCGGTGATGGAGCGCCTCACCGAAACGGACGAGGCCGCAGCCGCAGCCGAAGCCGAGGCCGAAACCACGCAACGCGCCGACGCAAGCGCGTTCGTCGTCAATCCGCCGGGTGTCGTCATTCGGCTGGAAGCGGGCTGGTCGGATCTGGGTTCGTGGGACGCCGTGTGGGCCGCGATGGACAAGGACGCGAGCGGCAACGCCGGGCGCGGCCGCGTGACCTTCGAAGGCGCCGTGTCGAGCTATGCCTATTCGGAAGGGCGGCTCGTCGCCTGTGTGGGCACGACCAATGTGGTGGTGGTCGAAACCGCCGACGCCGTGCTGGTGGTCGACCGCTCACGCGTGCAGGACGTGAAGGGGCTCGTGTCGCGCATCAAGGCGCAGCACGCGCCCGAGGCCGACGCGCATCGCAAGGTGCGCCGCCCCTGGGGTTTCTACGATTCGATCGACCACGGCGAGCGCTTCCAGGTCAAGCGCATCGTCGTGACGCCGGGCGCGCAACTCTCGCTGCAACTGCATCACCACCGGGCCGAACACTGGGTGGTCGTGCGCGGCACCGCGCTCGTCACGCGCGGCGACGAGCAGTTCCTGCTGAGCGAGAACGAATCGACCTACATTCCGATCGGCACGCGGCACCGGCTAGAGAACCCCGGAAAAGTGCCGCTCGAAATCATTGAAATCCAGTCAGGCGTCTATCTCGGCGAAGACGACATCGTGAGGTTCAACGACAACTACGGCCGCTGCTCGTAGGCGGCTCGCCGGCACGGCTTCGCGGACAAGAACGGCAAGAACGGCAAGAACGAGGGAAGCAAAATGCGCAGGTTCCAGGATTTGCTGGCGCGAGTTTTCGATGTCGCGCTGGTGCTCGCGGGTGCGGCGGTGGCGTCGCAGATCCGCTTCGACTATCTCGCTCAATCCGGGTTCTATTGGGCGCTGGTGATGTTTTCCGCCGCCTTCGCGCTGGCCATCTTTCCGGCGTTCGGCGTCTACGAATCATGGCGCGGCCGCTCCAAGCTCGCGCTCGCGGGCCAGGTCTCGCTCGCGTGGCTGATGGTGCAGGCGTGCGCGCTCGTGCTGATGTATTCGCTGCATCGCATCGACTTCGTGTCGCGCTTGTGGTTTTCGTACTGGACGGCGGTGACCGGCGGCCTGCTGATCTCATGGCGGCTCATCACGCATGCCGTGCTGGCGCGCGCGCGTCAACACGGCATGAACCTGCACCAGGTCGCGATCGTCGGCAGCGGCTCGCAATGCGACGCCATTATCCGCCGCATCGAATCCGCGCCGACCACCGGCTTTCGCGCCGCCGCCGTCTACAACACGCGCCCCGATACCGCGCCCGTCACCAGTTCGCGCGTGCCCGTTTTCGGCACCGTCGACGCGCTTGCCGACTACATCCGAAGCAACGACGTGCACGAACTCTGGCTGATGCTCTCGCTCACCGAGGAGCCGCTGATCTGCTCGCTCGTCGGCGAGTTCCGCGACGACCTGGTGAACATCCGTTTCATGCCGGACGTGCGCAGTCTCGCGCTTTTCGAAGGCAGCGGCGTGATCGATCTGCTCGGCGTGCCGGCGATCAACCTGGTCGCGTCGCCGCTCTCGGCGAGTTCGATGCTGAAGAAGGAAATCTTCGACCGCCTGTTCGCCGCGGTCGTGTTGATCTGTCTTGCGCCGATCCTGCTCGCGATCGCGATCGCCGTGAAGCTCTCGTCGCGCGGCCCGGTTTTCTTCAGGCAGAAGCGCAAGGGCGCGGACGGCCGCGTCTTCACGATCTACAAGTTCCGCTCGATGCGTGTGCATACCGAGCAGAAAGGCACGCTCAAACAGGCCACGCGCGACGATCCGCGCGTCACGAAGGTGGGCGCTTTCCTGCGCCGCACGAGCCTCGACGAACTGCCGCAATTCTTCAACGTGTTGCGTGGCGATATGTCGGTCGTCGGACCGCGTCCCCATGCGCTCGAGCACGACGACCTCTATCAGAAGGTGGTCGCGGGCTATATCAATCGCTACCGGATCAAGCCGGGCATCACGGGCTGGGCGCAGATAAACGGCTTTCGTGGCGAAACCGACCGCATCGAAAAAATGGAGCGGCGCGTGGAGCATGACCTGTATTACCTGGGGCATTGGTCGTTCGCGCTCGATATGCGGATCATCGGCGCGACGATCATTGCCGGACTAGTGCATCGAAACGCTTACTAAGCAGTCAACAAGCACGCCTGACGCTGCCTCCATCGAGGACAGCCGCCGTGGCGCAAGGAGGAAACATCATGAGCTCGCTTGTCATACGCACGGGAAGTCTTCTGGTTTGCGCAGTGGCGACACTGCTTTCGGCCTGTTCGCTGGCGCCGGGCCAGCACCTGGTCACGCCTGCCGCCCTACAGGACACGGGCGGTGAATACAGCACCGAGGCCTCGCAGCAGGTGCAGATTCCGATCACCGACATCAACCTCGCGCTGCTGCGCAAGATGAACGCGGCGCGCCAGGCGGCCGGGGTGGCGCCGGAGACGGCCGGGCTGTTCGGCAAGCCGCCGTCGTACAAGGTCGGCCCCGGCGACGTGCTGCAGATCGTCGTATGGGATCACCCCGAACTCGCCGCCGCGCTCGGTCAGCCGCCGGCGAACGCGAAGACGTCGGATGCCGCGCCGGGTTTTCTGATCGATGAAAACGGCGACGTGCAGTTTCCGTACGCGGGCACGGTGCACGTGGCGGGCAAGGACGTCGGCACGATTCAGAAAGAGCTGCACAGGAAGCTGAGCGTCGTGTACCAGAAGCCCGAAGTGACGGTGCGGGTCGCGTCGTTCCGTGCCGCGCAGGTGTACGTCGACGGTGAAGTGCGCCTGCCGGGCGCGCAGTCGATCAACGACATTCCGATGTCGCTCACGAGCGCGATCAACCTGGGCGGCGGCTTCAGCGCCAATGCGGACCGCAGCCGCGTGGAACTGATCCGCAAGGGCGTGACGTATCCGCTGAACATCGACGATCTGATCAAGCGCGGCCGCAATCCGTCGGACATCTACCTGCAACCGGGCGACCTGGTGCGGGTGGCCTCGCGCGAGGACAGCGCCGTGTTCGTGATGGGCGAGGTCAACAAGCCGGCCACCATCACGCCGATGCGCAACGGCACGCTGTCCTTGTCGCAGGCGCTGTCGGACAGCGGCAGTTTCAATTCGAATACGGCCGAGACCAAGCAGCTCTTCGTGATCCGCAATTCGACGAGCGACCAGCCGCAGGTCTACCACCTCGACGCGAGGTCGCCGGTGTCGATGGTGCTCGCGAACCAGTTCGAGCTTCAGCCGAAAGACGTGGTCTACGTCGACAACGGCGGCCTCGTTCGCTTCAACCGCGTGCTGAACCTGTTGCTGCCGGCGATCAATGCCGCGGTGACCGGGGTCATCGTCGCCAAATAACGATACGAATCTGGACCTTGAACCGCCGGGCTTTGTTGGGTGAACACTATGGCAATCAACTTCGAAAACCGCTATACGGATGTGTCCGGGCAGGATGAGCTTCACCTGTCCGACTATCTGCGCACGATCGTGCGAGGCTGGCGCACGATCGTCACGGTGACGCTCATCGCGCTCGCGCTGGGGTGCGCGTACGCGTTCCTCGCGCCGCCGACGTATCGCGCCGACGTGCTGTTCCACGTCGAGGACAAGACGGGCAACAACAACGGCAACGGCAAGGATTCGCTGCCGCCGCTCACCGGCATGTTCGACACCAAGCCTTCCACGGCGGCCGAGATCGAGTTGCTGAAGTCGCGTCTCGTCACCGAGGAAACCGTCAAGAAGCTGCATCTCGACATTACGGCCACGCCGCGCTATCTGCCGCTGGTCGGCGGCATGATCGCGGGGCTGGTGAACGGGCAATGGGGTTTCAGGCTGCCGTCGTTCATCAATCTGTCGGGCTATGCGTGGGGCGACGAGCGCATCGCGGTATCGCGCTTCGACACGTCGAAGGAGATGTACGACACCACCTTCACGCTGATCGCGGGCAACGAAGGCGCATACGTGCTGCGCGACCGGAACGGCATCGCGATTCTGTCGGGCCGGGTCGGCGAGACCGTGGAAACCGATACCGCCGACGGTCCGATCGCGCTGCGCGTCGATTCGCTGGTCGGCGCGCCCGGCGCGCGTTTCGAATTGCAGCGCGCCTCGACGCTGAGCACGGTGGACCGCCTGCAAAAAGCGCTGGTGGTGGCCGAAACCACGCTGCAGTCCGGCGTGATTCGCGCGAGTCTCGAAGGCGGCGACAGCGCGTTGACCGCGGCGATCGTCAACAGCATGGCGCGCGAATTCGTGCGCCAGGACGTCGCGAGCCGTTCGACCGAAGCGGAGCACATGCTCGCGTTTCTCGATCAGCAACTGCCGGGGCTGCGCAAGGAACTCGACGAGGCGGAGCAACGCTACAACAAGTTCCGCAACACGCACGGCACGGTCGACCTCGGCGAGGAAAGCCGGCTGCTGCTGCAGCAGATCGTCGACAACAAGACCAAGCTGCTCGATCTGCAGCAGCAACGCGCGGAGATGTCGCAGCGCTTCACGGCGAATCACCCGTCGGTGGCCGCGCTCGACGCGCAGATCGCGGCCTTGCAGGGCGCGCAGGCCGCCATGAACCGCAGCGTCGCCGTGATGCCGGATACCGAACAGACCGCGTTGCGCCTGTTGCGCGACGTGCACGTCGACACGGAGCTGTACACCAACCTGCTCAACAGCGCGCAGCAACTGCGCGTGGCGAAGGCCGGCCAGGTGGGCAGCGTGCGCGTGGTGGACTTCGCCGAAGCGCCCGACGAGCCCGTGCGCCCGAAGCGCGTGCTGGCGATCCTGATCGCGCTCGGCGGCGGCCTCGTGCTCGGCATCCTGCTGACCTTCTTCAGGCGCGCGATGTACGGCGGCGTGGAACGTCCCGACGAACTCGAAGCCGTGCTCGGCGTGCCGGTGTTCGCGGTGGTGCCGCGCAGTCAGACGCAATTGCGCTTGCAGGAAAACGTCATGCTGCGCCGTCGCGGGCTTCACGTGCTCGCGCAGCAGGCGCCGGAGGACATCGCCGTGGAAGGCGTGCGCAATCTGCGCACCTCGCTGCAACTGTCGCTCGATCATGCCGAGAACAACGTCGTGATGATCACCGGTTCGCGGCCCGACACCGGCAAGTCGTTCCTCTCGGTGAATCTCGCGGCGCTGGTGGCGTCGGCGAACAAGCGCGTGCTGATCATCGACGGCGACATGCGGCGCGGCGACGTGCATTCGCATTTCGGCATCGGCCATCAGCCGGGTTTGTCCGACGTGCTGAGCGGCGGCGATCTGGCCGCGATGATCCAGCGCAACGTGCTGCCCGGCCTCGACGTGCTCGCCAAGGGCACGCTGCCCTCGCATCCGTCCGAACTGCTGATGAGCAAGCGCTTCCAGACCCTGCTCGACGAACTGAAGCCGCATTACGACCTCGTGATCGTCGATACGCCGCCGGTGCTGGCGGTGACCGACTCGACGCTGATCGGCAAGTACGCCGGCACGACGCTGCTGGTGGTGCGCCACGGCCGCCATCCGCTGAACGAGATCACCGAAACCGCCAAGCGGCTGCGCAACGGCGGCGTCGCGCTCAGGGGCGTGCTGCTCACCGACGTGCCGCAGGAAGGCGCGTTCCTCGGCTCGGGCTATCAAGGCGGCTACTACGGGTACGACAGCATCGCGGGGTGAGGCGGCCCACGGTCGGGGGTCGGGGTCGGGGTCGGCCGTGTCGCGGTATGGGCATGGGGCATGGGGCATGGGTATTGGCATTACAACAAGCTCAACGAGGAGAACACTCAATGAAACGCAAGGTCGCGCTGATCACCGGCGTCACGGGACAGGATGGCTCGTACCTGGCCGAGCTGCTGCTCGCCAAGGATTACGACGTGCATGGCATCAAACGCAGGTCATCGCTGTTCAATACCGACCGGATCGATCACCTGTATCGCGATTCCCACGACCCGGAGCAGAGACTTTTTCTGCACCACGCGGATCTGACCGACTCGACCAGCCTGCTGCGCGTAATCCAGCGCGTCGAGCCCGACGAGATCTACAACCTCGCGGCGCAGAGCCACGTCGCGGTGTCGTTCGAGGAGCCGGAATACACGGCCAACGCCGACGGTCTCGGCGCCTTGCGGATTCTCGAGGCGATCCGCATTCTCGGGCTTCAGCAGAAGACGCGTTTTTACCAGGCGTCCACCTCGGAGCTGTACGGCCTCGTGCAGCAGGTGCCGCAATCGGAGACCACGCCGTTCTATCCGCGCAGCCCCTATGCGGTCGCCAAGCTGTTCGCGTACTGGACCACGGTCAATTACCGCGAAGCCTATGGCCTCTATGCGTGCAACGGCATTCTGTTCAATCACGAATCGCCCGTGCGCGGCGAGACCTTCGTGACGCGCAAGATCACCCGCGCGGTGGCGCGCATCGCGGTGGGCATGCAGAAGACGCTGTATCTCGGCAATCTGTCGGCGCTGCGCGACTGGGGTCATGCGCGCGACTACGTGGAGATGCAGTGGCGCATGCTGCAACAGGAGCAGCCCGAGGATTACGTGATCGCGACCGGCGTGCAGTACAGCGTGCGTCAGTTCGTGCAGCATGCGGCCGCCGAACTGGGCGTCACCGTGCGGTTCGAAGGAACCGGCGTGGATGAGGTGGGCATCGTCGAAAAGGTGGAGGGGCGCGAGGTCAAGATGTCGCCGGGCGACGTGATCGTGCGTGTCGATCCGCGCTATTTCCGGCCCGCCGAAGTGGAGACGCTGCTGGGCGACCCGTCGAAGGCGCACGCCAGGCTCGGCTGGCGGCCCATCACGCCGTTCGGCACGCTCGTCAAGGAAATGGTGCGCGCCGATTATCAGATTGCACGACGTGACGCGCTCGTCACGCTGGCCGGATTCACGGCGCTGGAACATCACGAGTGAGCGCGATGAACAAACAGGCACGCATCTTCGTCGCGGGGCACCGCGGCATGGTCGGCTCCGCGCTCGTCAGGCGGCTCGCCGCCGAGGGTTATCCCAACGTCGTCACGCGTTCGCGGGCGGAACTCGATCTGATGGATCAGGCCGCCGTGAACCGCTTCTTCGAGGCGGAGCGGATCGACGTGGTGCTGCTCGCGGCGGCGCGCGTGGGCGGCATTCTCGCCAATGCGTCGCGGCCCGGCGAATTCATCTACGAAAACCTCGTGATCGAAACCAACGTGATCCACGCCGCGTATCGCGCCCGCGTGGAGCGGCTGGTGTTCTTCGGCTCGTCGTGCATCTATCCGAAGCAATGCCCGCAGCCGATTCGCGAGGAGTATCTGCTGACCTCGCCGCTCGAGCCCACCAACGACGCCTATGCGATCGCGAAGATCGCCGGCCTCAAGCTGTGCGAGGCGTACAACCGCGAATACAACACGCAATACGTCGCGTTGATGCCGACCAACCTGTACGGCCCCAACGACAACTACGACCTGAACAGCAGCCACGTGCTGCCCGCGCTGCTGCGCAAGGCGCACGAAGCCAGGCTGAACGGCGCGGCCAGTTTGACGGTATGGGGCTCGGGCACGCCGCGCCGCGAATTCCTCCACGTCGACGACCTCGCCGCGGCCACGCTGTTCGTGCTCGAACACAACGTGACGGACGGGCTCTTCAACGTCGGCGTCGGCGAGGACCTGTCGATTCGTGAGCTGGCCGAAGGCATCTGCAAGGTGGTCGGCTTCGAGGGCGAACTCGCGTTCGACGCCTCGAAACCCGACGGCACGCCGCGCAAGCTGCTCGACGTCTCGCGGCTTGCGCAAATGGGTTGGCGCGCGCGAATCGGCCTCGCGGAAGGCCTCGCATCGACGTATCGGCAATTCGTCGCAGCGCATGCCGGTTCGCTGCCCGCGGCGCTGCAAGCCTAGGTGCGCGCCGTGCGAAGCGAGCTCAATTTCCGGCTGAGGACGCGCCTCGCGACGCTGTGGGGGCGCGGCGCGCGCACCGCGCGGAGAGACGATCTTTCGAGGAGCGGCATAAAAATGACAGCGTCAGTCACGATCTTTCACAACGTCGTGTGGTCGCGCCACAAGGGTGTCGTGTTTTCCGCCCTGCATAACATTTCGGCATCCGGGGCGATCCGCTATTCGATGGTGCAGATCGCGGACACGGAGCACGACCGCGTGGGTTTTTCCGATGTCGACTATTCGTACCACCGCTATCCGATGCAAAAGCTGTTCGACGGCTGCTACGAAGACGTGCCGACGCTGAAGATGATCGCGCGGCTCACGTGGGAAGTGTTGCGGGCCAAGTCCGATCTGATCGTGCTGCCCGGCTATCATCGCCCCGAGTACTGGGCGATGCTGGCGGCGTGCATCGTCACCGGCAAGCGGCGCGCGGTGTTTTGCGATTCGACCGCGCGCGACCGGCCCAAGAAGCTGCTCACGTCGATCCCCAAGCGCGTGTTCTTTTCGCTCTGCGACGGCTATTTCGGTTTCGGCGAGCGCAGCCGCGAGTATCTGCTGTCGCTCGGCGCGAAACGCGACAAGATTTTCGTGCCCTGCCAGGCCGCCGCGCTGCCGGGTTCGTTTTCGCCGGAGCGCGCGCTGGTCGAACGGGTCGCCGCGCGTGCCGGCAATCCGCCCGTGTTCCTGTACGTCGGCCGTCTTTCGGAAGAGAAGGGCATCGGCACGCTGATCGAGGCGTTCGCCGGTTTGCGGCGGCGCGTTCCGGCGGCGCAACTGCGCATTGTCGGCACCGGGCCGATGGCCGACGCGCTGCACGCGAAGGTGGGCGAACTCGGGATCGGCGAAGCGGTGATCTTCGCCGGCAGTTTGCAGGACGAGCCGCTCACGCAGGAGTATTACCGCGCCACCTGCATGGTGCTGCCGAGCCACAGCGAGCCGTGGGGCCTCGTCGTCAACGAGGCGCTCGCGCACGGCTGCCCGGCGGTGGTCAGCGAGAGTTGCGGTTGCGTGCCGGAACTGGTGATCGACGGCGTGAGCGGCTACGCGTTCATGGCGGGCGACGTCGCCGGCTTGCAACGCACGCTGTTGAAGTCGATGGAAGCCTTCGCCGACGCCGCGGGCACCGCCCATCGTTGCATGGATGTGATTCGCCGTTTCGATCCGCCTTCCGCCGCCGCCAATATCGCCCGCGGCTGCGCCTTGATGTTGCGCGATTGACGTTGCGCGACGGATGGCACGCATGACCGCAAGACGCGAGCATTGCGCCCGCGGAGCCCTAACACGTTCTGGCAGTCACAATGAAGATCCTCATCTACGGTCTCAACTACGCGCCTGAGCTGACGGGAACGGGCAAGTACACGGCGGAAATGGCCGCGCTTCTGACGAGCCGCGGCCATGAGGTCCGCGTGGTGTGCGCGCCGCCTTACTACCCGGAGTGGCGTGTCGCGGAGGGCTATGCAGGGTGGCGCTATCGGCGCGAAACGCGCGACGGCGTCGAACTGTGGCGCGCGCCGCTGTGGGTGCCGTCGCGCCCGAGCGGCGTCAAGCGGATGCTGCACCTCGCCACCTTCGCGGCGAGTTCGCTGCCGCTGCTCGCCTGGCAGGCGCTGTGGCGCCCCGACGCGGTGATGCTGATCGCGCCGACCTTGATGTGCGCGCCGGGCGCGCTGGCGCTTGCGCGCATGACGGGTGCGAGCGCGTGGCTGCATATCCAGGACTACGAGGTCGACGCGGCCTTCGAACTGGGCCTGCTGAAAAGCTCGCGCGCCGCGCGCGTGGCGCGCTGGGTCGAACGCGCGTTGCTGCGGCGCTTCGATGCGGTGTCGTCGATCACGCGGCAGATGAGTTCGCGCGCGGCGGCCAAGGGCGTGGATCGCTCGCGGGTGGTGTGCCTGCCCAACTGGGTCGACGTGTCCGCCGTTTTTCCGCTTGCGCGAGCGAGCGAATACCGAAGCTTGCTGGGCATTCCGGCCGGGCAGAAGGTGGTGCTGTACTCCGGCAACATGGGCGCGAAGCAGGGCATCGAAACGCTCGCCGACGCCGCCGCGTCGCTGGCCCGGCGCACCGATATCACGTTTGTTTTCTGCGGCAGCGGGGCCGCGAAAGAAAGTCTGTTCGAGCGTTGCGCGGGCTTGACCAACTGCATCTTCATGCCGCTGCAACCGGCGGAGCGTCTGAACGAACTGCTCAATCTCGCCGACATTCACGTGCTGCCGCAACGCGCGGACGCCGCCGATCTGATGATGCCGTCCAAGCTCACCGGCATGCTGGCGAGCGGCCGCGCGACGGTGGCGATGGCGCGCCGCGGCACCGCGCTTTATGAAGCGGTCGCGCCGCGCGGCGTGGTCGTGCCGCCCGATAACGTGAAGGCGCTGGCCACCGCGATCATGGCGCTGGCGAGCGACCCCGCACGCCGCGCCGCGCTCGGCAAGGCGGCGCGCAGTTATGCGGAGCGCGCGCTGTCGCCGGAGTCGACCCTACGCACCTTCGAGGAGCGGCTCGCGATGCTGTCGCGCAAGTCACGCGGCAGGCGTGTGAAACGCGCCGCGCCGTCGTTCGCAGCGGGTCCGTCGAGCGCGGCGGTGCTGCGTCACGGCAAGCCCGCCACAGCGGAGGACGCCGCGCCGGAATGATCCGGCACGCGGCCCTGTCATGAAAGGCATATCACCACGGCGAACGATAGACGGGACGCTTGCCCGTCGCATACGGATCGGCGTAAGCGTTTCTCGCCGCGCCTTCGGGCAGCAGCGCTTCGGCGGCCTTCGCACGTCCCGGTTTGGCGGCGACGGGCACCTGGCCGGCCCGAGGCTTGCCCTTGCCGGGCGCGGGCTTGCCGCCTCCCAGCACGGTCATGCGTCGTTCGTCGAGCAAGGTTTGTTGCGCATCGCCGGCCTTGCCGAGCGGCGCGTCGTCGAGGCTGTATTGGCGCGGCGCGCCGAGCAGCTTCTGCTCGCGGTCCTGGTGCTTCGCGCGCCGGTTCGCCGGGGCTTGCGCGGCGCCGCCGTAGCCGGCGGCGGCTGCCGCGGGAGCGGGTCCGGCGGCGGGCGCGGCGTTCTGCGCGAAGGCCGGCATGGCCGGCGTTGCAATGGCGAGAAGCATCGAGATGACAGTGCGTCGAAGCATAAGGTCCATCGTATTCCCCAGCAGCAGGCAGTCGCGATACAGCTATCGTGCGCCAGGCGGCAGGCGGGCAACCGCCAAAACGCTTGCCCGCACGGCCAGCGTGCCGAGCCGGGTAACGAGCCGCAACATAATGCAGGCAATCCGGCGGCAAGCATGCACATGCGCGCCACCGCTGCCGACGGGGAGACAACTCATGGGTAAGGTCGCCGACGATCCGCGCATCGGCCGCAGGCCGCAAGCAGAAGCCGCGCGCGAGCCGGACCGCGTGATCGATCTGAGCCTCGCGGGCAAGGGCAACTATCGCGCGAAGCGCGGCGTTCTGATCGAGCTGGTCTGGTTTGTCGTCGAAGCCTGCGTGATCAACAACAAGCTGCTGCCTTTCTCATTCGTGCGCGTTGCGTTGCTGCGCCTGTTCGGCGCGAGAATCGGAACGGGTTGCCGGTTCGTGCATCCGTTGCGCGTGAAAGCGCCGTGGAATCTGCAAGTGGGCGACCAATGCTGGTTCGGCGTCGACGTGTGGATCTACAACCAGGCGCCGATTCGCATCGGATCGAACGTCTGCATTTCGCAGGGCACGTTCCTCAGCGCCGGCTCTCACGACATGAGCACGACGATGGATCTGCGCGTCGCGCCGATCGTGATCGAGGACGGCGTCTGGATCACGTCGAAATGCGTGGTGCAAATGGGTGTGACGATCGGCCGTTCAGCGGTGGTCACGCCGTTGTCGGTCGTGCACCGTTCGCTGGAACCGGAAGGCGTCTATGGAGGCAATCCTTGCCGCTTCATCCGCAAGCGTTTCGATTCCGTGAGCTGAACCACAGACTTAAAACCGCAGCGTCGATACGCTGAGGAGACCCAGGACGTGATCGCGGACAAGCCGTGCCCGGTCACGACATACACGTGATTGACTTGCAGTCGCCGGCCGGCGAGAGCCAGTCACGCACTCCAGAAACGCATGCATAAAGATCGGGAGCCGTGGATGTTCATCGATACTCGCACAGTCGAACCAAACACAGTCATTGAAACGACGGTCTGCATCATCGGCGCGGGGGTGGCCGGCATCACGCTTGCGCGTGAAATGTCGAAGGCCGGTGTGGATACCTGCATGCTCGAGAGCGGCGGATTCGGACCCGACGACGAAACCCGCGACCTGTATCGCGGGGAGAGCGTCGGGCTTCCCTATGCGTTCGCCGACGGTTCGCGCAGCCGCTACTTCGGCGGCAGCAGCAACTGCTGGGGCGGATGGTGCCGTCCGCTCGACCCGTGGGACTTTGAAAAGCGCGACTGGATCGCGCATAGCGGCTGGCCGTTCCGCCTCGACGAACTGGCGCCGTATTACGCGCGCACGCATGAACTGCTGAAACTCGGTCCGCAAAATTTCGACCCGGCGTACTGGGAGCGCGAGATCGGGCGCGATGACGTGCGGCGCATGCCGCTCGCCACCGGCGACATGCGCGATACCGTCGCGCAATTCAGTCCGCCCGTGCGCTTCGGCAAGGCGTATCGCGAGGAATTGTCGCGCTCGAAGCGGGTGCGCGTGTTTCTCTACGCGAACGTGCTGAATATCGACGCCGACGCTCAGGGCACGACGATTTCGCGGGTGCGCGTGGGCACCGTCAGCGGCCGCAGGATGACGGTGTCGGCGAGAATTTTCGTGCTGGCGACGGGCGGCATCGAGAATGCGCGCCTGCTGCTCGCCTCGAACAACGTGCAAGCCGCGGGCCTCGGCAACGCCAACGATCTGGTGGGCCGCTATTTCATGGATCATCCGCGAATGATGTCGGGCAAGGTGCGCTTTCGTCCGGGCATCGCGCGCAACAAGCTCTACGACATCAAGTATCACTATCAGAACGCGGCGGTCTCGGCGCACGGCACGAAGATCTCCTCGCAGTTCGCGCCGAAGCAGGAACTGATGGAGCGCGAGAAGCTGTTGAATTCGCGCGTGTGGCTCTATTCGCGCTGGTACGGCGAAGGCAGCGCGGGTTCCGAGGCGCTGATCCGCTGCAAGGAAGCGCTGCTGCAGAAAGATCAGCCGGGCCGCAGCCTGAAGGCGGACATCGCGACCATGGCGATGCACCCGATGCAAACGGTCGGTTACGGCCTGACGCGACTTTTGCAGTGGCCGGCGCTGATCACCGGCGTGACGCTGCAGGCGATCGTCGAGGCGGTGCCCGATCCCGATAGCCGGGTCACGTTATCGGCCGATCAACGCGACTGCTTCGGCATGCCGCGCGTGAGAGTGGCGTGGCGTCTCGGCGAACAGGTGCAGCGCACCTTCGACAGAACCTTCGCGCTGCTCGCGCAGGAGTTGCAGATGGCCGGCATCGCGGACGTCGAGCTCGACGCGCCGCTCGAAGGCCGGCCGTGGCCCGCGAAGCTGGAGGGCACCTGGCATCACATGGGCACGACGCGCATGCACGATTCGCCGCGCGAGGGCGTGGTCGATCGCGATTGCAAGGTGCACGGCATCAGCAATCTGTATGTGGGCGGCAGTTCGGTGTTTCCGACCGTGGGCGCGAATTTCCCGACCATCACGATTGCCGCGCTGGCGCTGCGTCTCGCGGGGCATCTGGTGCGGCAGCTCGATGTGCCGGACGTCATCGGCACGACGCGGGCCGAAGCCGCGAACAGCATCTTGACGTCGGTTCACGCAGCACCGGAAGTCGACACGCTGCCGATCGCGGCCGCCACGTTGACGCCGTTGATGAAGGAGCAGTGAGGCGCGAAGGAAGCCGTTGATGGCGCGTCATCGACGCGCCATCAACGTTTCCGGGGGACTGCTGCGAGATTCGATGAGGCGAGGCAAGCTCGCGTGAATTAGCGGATCAGCGGATTAGCGGCTCGGCTGCGTGGCTTCGTGCAGCGCCGCGAGCGGGTTGTCGCGCACGTCCTCGGGGCCGCCGCGGGTTTCGAGCAGGGCGGTCAACGCGCTGACCATCGTTTCGATCCTGAAGCGCGCATTGAACGTGCGGACCGCCTGGGCGCGCATGGCCTCGCGCGCCGCGTCGTCGAGTTCGAGCCAGCGCAGCAGATTCTTTTCCGTTCCCGCCGCCGTGTCGGCGGCGACCATGCCGGCGCCGTCCGCCTCGATTTCGCGCCATACGTTGACCTTGTCGGAGATCAGCGCCGGCAGTCCGCAGCCGAGCGCCTCCGCCACCGCCACGCCGAAGTTCTCCTGATGCGACGGCAGCGCGAACACGTCGCTTGCGTGAAAAGCGCCCCACTTCAGATCGCCTTGCAGCATGCCGGGAAGACTCACGCGCTGCGCGATGCCCGCCGCCTCGGCCTGGGCGCGCAGCGTCGCGACCCAGCCGGTTTCGTCCGGGCCGGCGATCACGAGGTGCAAGGCCTGATCGCGGCTGGCGATGCGCGCGAACGCGTCGATCAGCAGATCGCAGCCTTTCTTCGCATGCACGCGGCCGAGAAACA
>Ga0182007_10000156_pt1 | contig 46595 bp, 39 predicted proteins | sample Sormic07211113_1_FD_123023 | JGI IMG/M metagenome (GOLD analysis project Ga0182007, IMG submission 123023) | Rhizosphere microbial communities from Sorghum bicolor, Mead, Nebraska, USA - 072115-113_1 MetaG | ecosystem: Host-associated > Plants > Roots > Rhizosphere | place: USA: Nebraska...
ACGCCAAGGGCATGCCTGCGCGCCATCTGGCTGATCTGTTGATCGAACAGGTGGAGTACGCCAACGTCATTCTGGTCAACAAGCTGGACCTTATCGGTGAGGCTGGCTACCTGGCCTTGCGCGCGATCCTCGAAAGCCTGAACCCAACCGCACGGATCCTGCCGATGGCTTACGGTAACGTGGCGTTGACCAGCGTCCTCGGCACCCACCTTTTCGACTTGCCCAGCCTTGCGGCGTCACCGGGCTGGATGAGAACAATGGAGTCGATCGATGCGCCGGCCTCCGAATCGGACACCTATGGCGTGGCCTCCTGGGTGTACCGGGAGCGCGCTCCGTTCCACCCGCAACGATTGCTCGATTTTCTTCGGCGGCCTTGGCGCAATGGTCGGCTGTTGCGCAGCAAAGGTTACTTCTGGGTCGCCAGCCGGCACCTGGAAACCGGCGTACTGGCGCAAAGCGGCAGGCAGTTCCAGTGGGACTATGCCGGGCGCTGGTGGAACTTCATCGAGCCGTCGCAATGGCCGCGGGATGAATATCGGCTGCAGGGCATCATGGCCAAGTGGGACAGCGTCGTCGGCGACTGCCGGCAGGAACTGGTCTTTATCGGCCAGGATCTCGATACCGACGTGTTACAGCGCGAACTCGACAACTGCCTGCTGAGTGCTCAGGAAATAGCCGCTGGTCCGTTGGCCTGGCAGGCCCTGCCGGGGGCGACGGCCTTTGACGCCGGAGCCTTGTCGGCATGCCCCACGCAATCCTTGTCGGTTGAGTCCATTTGACCGAGGTAGAGGTGTTCCATGCTTTTTTTCAGTCGAACCACCCGCTGGGTATTGACGCTGCTCGCCGACAGACTGGAGCAGCCTGATCAGGCAAGCACGCCGTTGGCGTCGAGCAATCCTTTGCTGCGACGCCTCCTGGCAGGCGTCGAACAGTTGTTGCATGAGCGGCGAGGGCTACAGGAACAAGCGCGTGCGCTGACGTTGGAAGTCGCCGACCTGGGCGTGAGCCTGGCGGCCCGCGACAAGCTTCTACAGCAATTGGAGGCACGCTGGGCACTGATCACTCAAGGCGCAGGCGAGCTGTTTTGGGCGCTGGAGTTGGATGGCACCGCAGTACCTGCGCTGGACTGTGCGCTGGAGTGGATGGGGGCTGCGTCGACCCGGCCCCAAGCCATCGACCAGCTCGGTCATTGGAGTGAACAGTTGCACCCGGCTGACCGTCAACGGCATTTGGACGCTCTCACCAGGCATCTTGCCGATCGTAGCGGGCGGACGCCCTTTGTGTTGGACGTGCGAATGAGGGCCGCAGCGGACGGTAACTATCGCTGGTGCAGGATCAGCGGTGACGCGCACCGTGATGCGCAGGGCGTACCTGTCGCCATCGGTGGAAGCTTGCGTGACATTCACGAACAGCACCTGCACGACGAGGAACTCGAATTGGCGGCTACTCGTTTCGACATTTCTCGGGAAATGCTCCATGACGGACTCTGGGATATCGAGGTCATGGCGGGCGACCCGGCGAATCCGAAAAATACCATTTGGTGGTCTTCGCAGATGCGTCGGCTGTTGGGATACACCACGGTTGAGGAGTTTCCCAACACACTGGAAAGCTGGACCTCGCGCCTGCATCCCGACGACAGCGCCCGGGCGATCGGTGCCTTTGTCGCACATGTGGAAGACCGCAGCGGGCAAACGCCGTTTGATGTCGATTATCGGCTCAAGCACAAAAGTGGCAGTTACCGCTGGTTTCGCGGCCGTGGTCAAACACGACGGGCAGCGGACGGCTCGGCGCAAAGGGTGGTGGGCGCCATCACCGATATCCATGCCAGTCACGAAGAAAGCGCGATGCGCGAGGCTCAGGAGCAACAGCACCGGGTGATGCAGGAAACCCTCAACAAGCTGACGCAAATCGTCGCGACCATCCAGGGGATTGCCAGCCAGACCAACCTGCTGGCGTTGAACGCAGCCATCGAGGCGGCGCGAGCGGGGGAGGCGGGGCGGGGATTTGCGGTGGTCGCCGATGAAGTGCGCAAGCTGGCCACCCGCACCAGCCAGGCGACCCAGCAGGCGGCCGATATGATGGACGGCTAGACAGAGGAAAGCGCCCGGGCGCGAGGCTAGAAAAACGACGAACAGTGACTATTCGCTACCGGACCCGCAACGCACCGAGCCGATGCATGAAAACATGGCCGAGCATTTTAAGCTGGCCGTCATGGACATCAGCCGTCTCGGCGCGTCGATGGACTAAAGCCGCGCCTCTGTCGGCTTTACGACGCTGCGGATCAGCGAAGCGAATGTTTCTATGACCTCGTCCTCGCCATGCCGCCCTCGTACCAACGCGCCGGACAGGGCTTCCCCCGCGCCAACCAGGCCAATGCAGCATCGTTCGAGTTCATCCGCTGACCACGTCGTATGAGGTTCGAGCACAGACATGAACATCTGCACACAGTTATCCAGGAGCTCCTGGAACACCGCTGCCTTCTCTTCGCTGCCTGCCAGGGCGGCACCCACGGCATGGAATTCGTCGGTGTTATCGGCCGCGCAATGAATGTAGGCGCTGGCCAGTACCCGGGCCGTCTCCTCCAGGTTCCGCGCAGTCTTGGACATGGCGTCACGGAAAGCGCTGACCCGCTCGGTATCGATCCACTTGTAGAGCTCGATCAACAGACCCGAACGGGTGCCGAAATGATCGTAGACAACCGGTTTGGACACGCCGGCGCGAATGGCCAGATGCCCCAGGGTCAGCCGATCCGCGTCTTCTTCGCGCACGATCAGCAGCGCCGTATCCAGCAACTGTCGCCGCCGTTCGGCTTTCGCAAGCCGGCGAGGAGGGGAACCGGCAGGGCTGTGCTCAATGTTTTTCTGCACGTTTTTTTGCTCCTGGTCGCCAAAAACCTACCAATGGTAGGTTGAAGTGCATGATGTTGTGTTAGCTTACCTACTGAAAGTAGGTTTAAACCAGAGACAAGGAGAACACACCATGTCACTTGATCCTATCTTGTTAATGGGCGGTTCCGGCGCCATTGGCCACCACACTGCCCGGGCGCTACGCGCCGCTCATCCCGACGTACCACTGCTGATCGGTGGTCGCGACCTTGCCAAGGCTCAGCGCGCCGCGGAGCACATTGGCGGAGCGCAGGGCGTGGCGATTGACTCTGCCGCAGACGACCTGGGCCTCGGCGATCGCCCGGTCAGCGCCGTCGTGGTCTTTTATATGGACCACGCCCTTGCCGGATTGCGGTTTGCGCAAAAACGCGGCGTGCCACACCTCAGCATTTCCTCCGGCGTTTTCGAGATCGCGCCGGAAATCGCGACCTACATGCACACGCCTGACGCCTCACCCATTGTCCTCGGTTACGAATGGATGGCCGGCGCGACGACCGTGTCGACGCTGAGCGTTGCCCGGGCATTTGGCCGGGTCCAGGACATCCGTATCAACGCGCTGGTCGATGAGCAGGACACCGGCGGCCCGACCGTCGCCACTGACTTTGAACACCTGAACAAAATGCTCCCCGCCGCGCTGACACGACGCGACGGTGTGTTCGTCTGGCGCGAAGGGGAGGACTCCAAGGCACGATTCCGCGCGGTGGATGGTACGGAAATCGAGGCTTCCGGCTTTTCGTCCATTGATGTCGTCGGCCTGGCGGCGGCGACGGGGGCGCCGAATGTTCAATTCAACTTGGGCACTGCGGTGAGTTCGACCCGGCGCCAGGGCAGGCCGATGTCTACCGAGATCATCATCGAACTCGTTGGTGAGGACCTCAAGGGCGAACCCCTGCATACACGTCATGCGGTCATCCACCCGGCAGGCGCTGCGCCATTGACCGGCCTCAGCGTCGCAATGACGCTTGAACGACTGCTCGGGTTGGACGGCCAGCCACCGACGCCGCCAGGGCTTTATTTCCCTTATCAACTGTTGGACGCCAGCGCGTATCTGGAACGTTTGAAGGAGGAGGGCGGTGAGTTGCGCACGCTGCCGGAGTAATGAGCGACGCAATTGCGTGTGCCGAGCGTTTCCTCCCTTTAGTCAGTGCTAGCCGGCTACCGGCTAGCAGACCTGACGATGAGAGGTGCCGACCGGGCTATAGCTTTCCGGCCCAAACCTCAGGTTTGCGTGCCGTCCAAGGCAACGCACGTTCTAGCTGACCGGCCAGCCGCAGCAGCATGTCCTCTCGGCCAACGCCCGCTGAGAACTGCATGCCTATAGGCAGGCCACTTTCTGGATCAAACGCCAATGGCATGGACATAGACGGGGATCCAGTCACATTCGCTAACGCGGTGAAGGGGGAGTGGGTGAATACCCGATCCATCCAGCCCCTGCCATCCAGATGCGTCTGACCCTCGTTATAGCTGCCGATGGCAGGAGGCAGCGCTGGCAGCGTCGGGCTCAACAGGACGTCATATTTGCAGAAGAAGTGCCCCATGCTGCGGGAAACAAGATTTCTCGAATGCATGGCCTCAAGCAAATCGATGGCGGTGAGTTGGCTCCCCATCCGATGCAGCGAAAGCGTGGCCGGTTCAAGCGTACTGGCATCAATAGAGCGGCCTGTACCCGCAGCGATGGCATTGATCCAGGCAGCGGTATTGGCTGACCAGAATCGCGCGTTCATTTCAACAAAGCCGTCCCAGCTCAGCCCGATGTCCAGACAGACTTCTTCCACGCTATGACCCATGCCTTGGAGCTGGAGCGCCACATGACCGGTCGCTTCTGCGATTGGCGCAACAGAGCGAGTCGCGTTCAGTGGATGCAGGAGAAGGCCAATCCGTAGTGAACCAGGCTCGCGAGTCGTTTCCGACAGATAGGCATGTTGCGGCTTAGCGATCTCAAAGGGATCCCCAACAGCCGCCCCTTCGATTGCGTCCAGTAACGCGGCACTGTCGCGCACCGTTCGACTGACCACACCGTGCACGGCAAGCCCGGCCCACACCTCGTCAACTCCAGGCCCCATTGAAACTCTGCCTCGACTGGACTTGAGCCCGAACAGTCCGGTAGAGGCTGAAGGCACGCGGATAGAGCCACCGCCATCGGTGGCGTGCGCCGCGGGTACCAGGCCGGCGGCTACCGCAGCAGCCGAACCACCGCTTGATCCACCGGCGCTGCGGCTGAGATCCCAGGGGTTGCGCGTCGGCCCCGAAAATACCGATTCAGTGGTGGTACTGGCAGCCAACTCGGGGGTGGTGGTCCTGCCAAGGGTAACCAGACCTGCCTGGCGCAAACGGGTCATCAGGTTGGAGTCCGCGTCAGCGATGCATCCGGCTGCCAAGCGACTGCCCAGTTCGTTCAGATGCCCCTTGGCAGTAAGGCCCAAGTCCTTGACCAGAAAGGGCACCCCCATGAACGGCCCGGTAGCTGCCTGAGGTTCATTCTCCCAAATCTCAACCACCGCATTGATCTTTGGATTGAGCTGCTCGATGGCGGACAGTGCCGCAGCACTGACCTCGGCTTGGGTGACTTGACCGCTGGCGATCAGCTCAGCAAGGCCCAGCGCATCGTATTCGGCGTATTCAGCGGTTCTCATCGCGTTCTCCGAGCCATCTACCTGGCAAAAGCGGTATGATTACTTATCAGTATCGAGCGATACTTCTGGGTATAGTACGATACCAAAAAGTATCGCTGTCAAGCGGAGAACACCATGCGCCCCGAACGAGTCCCACAGTTGGCCCCCAGAGAGAGGATTCTCGACGCAGCCGAGGAGCTGTTTTTCAATGAAGGCATCAGTCGGGTAACGGTGGACGCCATCGCGGCAAAGGCCAAGTCGACCAAAATGACCGTCTACCGGCATTTCGATTCGAAAGACGCACTGGTGCTGGAGTGGTTGCGGTTGCTCGTCGAGAAATACTCCGAGGTCTTCGAAGCGCTTTCGGCACAGTACGCCGGCGATCCCAAGGCGCAGATTCTCGGGTTTGCCAAGTTCATCGCCCAGGATCTTTCGGCGGCGTCTTATCGAGGCTGTCCGTTTACCAACTCACTGGCGGAGATACCCGAGCCAGGAAATCCTGCCCGTCGTCTCATCGAAGCACATAAAAAGCGTCAGTTCCTCCGGCTGGTGGATCTCTGTGTCGAGGCTGATTTGCCCGAGCCGGAACAAGCGGCGATGGAGCTCTCGTACCTGATGGAGGGGGCTCAGGTCGTTTCGCAGAACAAGAGCATCGAGGGCGTGGGTGAAAACCTGATGCAGATGGTTCGGAAAAAAATCAGCGGCTAGGTCAAGGGCAATTGGCTGCGCTGTTTCGTGTTCGGGCATCTTCGGCCGATCCCTCAACAGGCGGTTTCTGCAACGTGCTCTCGTCTGATCATCACAGGACGTCTACTGAAAGATAGTCATTGTGTTGCTTCGAAATCGAATGTTACTCTAGTAACAAGAATTGAAATAATGACAAAACAATAACACCTGGCGCTCGGGGGCTTTGAAATCCATGGAAAAAAACAGCTTCCTGCAACGGCTGGAGCAAGAGTTCTCCAACCTGACCCCGACGGGCAAGCGGATCGCCAGCTATTTGTTGGGTAATCCTGAACAGCTTCCGTTCGAGTCGGCTGATAGCATCGCGCAGCAGACCTCCACCACTGGGATTTCCGTAGGGCGCTTTTTTCGATCCCTTGGTTACCAGAACATCGATGAAGTCAAACAAAGCCTGCGCGTTGAAACGCCAGCGTCGTGGCTTATCACCGATCGTATCGGCGCCTTTCGTGCCGAAAGCAATCAGCAGGATGCGCTGGATCGCTCCCTGAGTCGCGAGATCGAGGCCATCCGGTATGTCTACGGTTTAGCGCGCAGCGATGCTTTCGCCAATATCGTGCAACGCATCCATGAAGCCGATGCCGTGTTCATTCTCGGCATTCAGTCCACTCGAGGGATTCTCACAGCGTTCCATAGCCACCTTGAGTACATCCGGCCCAAGGTCTACTACGTCGATGGCCTATCCGGCATTTACGCAGAAACCCTGAATTCCGGCTTCGCCAACCCCTACGCGATCATTGCGGATTTTCGTGCTTATTCCAGCGTGACTCAGACCTTCTGCAACACGGCCATAGACAACAACCTCCCATTGGCGCTGATCACCGACCTGCAATGCCCCTGGGCTCGAGACTACCCACTTGACCTCCTGCAGCTGAAAACCGACGTCGGGCAGTTCTGGGATTCTCCCGCGCCATTGGCCTGCCTGTTAAATCTCATCGTCTCGGCCGTCGCTGAAAAATACGGCGATCGGCTCGATGAGCGCTTGGCCAGGAACCGTCAATTGCAAAAAGCTTTCGGTCAGTTCGAAGGCTGACCCTCATCGTCCCACCGAACCCAACTGGAGTATTGGCGTGAACAACAGCCCCCTTGTAGAGATCGATGCCCAGCGCCATCAGGTGCAAATCGATTTGATCTACGCCGGTGCAGACAACCTGGCAGGAAGAGTGATTTATCCAGATGCGCGTTGCCTGTTACATCACCAGGCTGCCGACTGCCTGTACAAGGCCAGTCAGCTTGCGCGTCAGGCCGGATTTACCCTTCGCATCTATGACGCCTATCGGCCGCCTTATGCTCAGTACCTGCTGTGGGACGCGCTGCCCAACAACGACTATGTCCGTGACCCGCATTTGGGCTCCCACCACAGCCGTGGCGTGGCGGTGGACCTGACCCTGGTCGGTGCTGATGGCGAGCCGTTGAATATGGGGACCGAATTCGACGCAATGGAAGAAAAATCCCACCAGTTCTATCCCGACTTGCCAGTAGACGTGCAACGCAATCGACTGTTGTTGGTGGGGATCATGCTCGCCGCCGGCTTCCAGACGATTGCCACCGAGTGGTGGCATTACGAACTTCCGAATGCCGATGACTACCCATTACTGGAGGTCGTTTAAATCACGGATTGATAGTCCTGCAACGCCGTGCAGCCCACGTTCAGTGCGGCTGATAACAAAATAACAAGACAGCGTTACTTACGTTTCACCTGCAACTGCCCGGTTATAGCTTTTATAAAAAACCTGACGTACTTCCCTCTATCGAATGATCAAGGAAACCGGCATGAACCCAATGAACACCGTGACCAGCAAAACCTTTCCCGGCGCTGGCAAGCTATTGCTGAGTGTTTTGTGCAGCGCACTGAGCCTCGGTGCCTGGCAGGCCGCGACAGCGGCTGTACCGCAAGACACCCTGGTCATCGGCAAACCCGCTGATCCCCAGACCCTCGACCCGGCCGTGACCTTCGATAACAACGACTGGACCATCACCTACCCGTCGTATCAGCGCCTGGTCGGCTACAAGGTCGAAGGCGACAAAAGCAGCACCGAAGTTCAGGGTGACCTGGCCGAGAGCTGGACCGTTTCCGCGGATAATCTGGTCTGGGAATTCAAGATCAAACCCGGCAACAAATTTGATGACGGCGCCCCGGTAGATGCCGCCGCGGTGAAGTTTTCCTTTGATCGCTTGATGACCCTCAAGCAGGGACCTTCCGGTGCATTTCCAGAGGACATGGTGGTCGCGGTTGTCGACCCGCAGACCATTCGGTTCACCCTGAAGACGCCTTTCGCGCCGTTCCTGTTTACCCTGGCCCACAATGGTGCTTCGATCATCAACCCCGCTGTGGTCAATAAAAGCGCGGACGTCAATGCCTGGCTGTCGAGCCATACCGCAGGCTCCGGTCCCTTCCGCTTGAGCAACTGGCAAAAAGGCCAGTCGTTGACCATGGAGCCGAACACCTACTTCGCCGGTCCCAAACCTGCGCTGAAAACCGTGGTGATCAAGATCATCGGTGAACCCTCCGTGCGTCGCCTGCAATTGGAACGGGGTGACCTGGACATCATCGAAGACATGCCCGAAGACCAGCTCGGCGTTCTTGCCAGCAAGCCCGGCGTGGCGGTGAGGGAGTTCCCGTCGCTACGGGTCACCTATCTCTACCTGAACAACAAGAAGGGTCCACTGACCAGCGTCGATGCTCGTCGTGCGATCACCGAAGCGGTGGACTACAACGGCATCGTCAAAGGCATTCTCAGGGACAAGGCCAAGCTCCTGAACGGGCCAATCCCGGACGGCATGTGGGCGTATGACAGCTCGTTGCCGCCGATGAAACAGGACATGGCAGCCGCCAAGGACAGCCTTGCCAAAGCACCGCAGAAAATCACCAACCTCAGCTACATGTATTCGGACAAGGATCCTAACTGGGAACCGATCGGCCTGACCCTGCAAGCTGCATTGGCGCCGCTGGGCATCAACCTCAAGCTGGAAAAGCTTGCCAATGCCACGCTGCGTGAGCGCGTCGGCCAGGCGGACTACGACATCGCGGTCGGTGCCTGGAGCCCGGACTTTGCCGACCCGTACATGTTCATGAACTTCTGGTTCGACTCCAAGATGCAGGGCCTGCAAGGCAACCGCTCGTTCTATAGCAACCCGCAAGTCGACAAGCTGATCCGAGAAGCAGCCGCCGTTAGCGACACCGCGAAGCGCGTAGAGCTGTACCAGACCGCGCAGAAAATGGTGCTCAAGGACAGCGTCTACGCCTACCTCTATCAGAAGAGCTACACCTTGCCGATGCGTGATTCGGTCAAGGGTTACGTGTTCAACCCCATGCTCGAACAGGTGTTCAATCTGGGCAGTATGAGCAAGTAAACCGGCTCCCTCGCGCCGGCCATTCGTGGCTGGCGCGGCTTCTGATTTTCGTCGTGGGTGTGACTGAGGTGCCAAAATGGCCTTCCTGACTTTGTTGCGCAAGCGTCTGCTCGGCCTGTTGCTGGTCGTGTTCGGCGTTTCGCTGATTACTTTTGCAATTTCGCACCTGATCCCCGGTGATCCTGCTCGATTGATCGCTGGCGACCGTGCCAGTGATGCGTTGGTGGCCGGCATACGTCATCAGTTGGGATTGGATCTGCCGTTGTATCAACAATACGGTCGTTACCTGATGGACCTGGTGCAGGGTGACCTGGGAACCTCGATACGCACCAGCCGTCCCGTTCTGGAAGACTTGCAGACGTTCTTCCCGGCGACACTGGAGCTGGCGCTGGTAGCGCTGGTGCTCGCGATCCTGGCCGGCGTGCCGCTTGGCGTGCTATCGGCGGTTTACCACAATCGGGCGATAGACCAGATCGCCCGTACCCTGGCAGTCACCGGTATTTCAACGCCGGCCTTTTGGCTCGGTCTGGGTGCAATCGTTCTGTTCTACGGGCATCTGGGTTGGTTGCCCGGAGGCGGGCGGCTGTCCGAAGGGCTTGCTCCGCCGCCGACAATCAGCGGTTTTTATCTGCTCGACTCGCTGCTCGCCGGTGAGGGCACGCTGTTTCTCGATGCCGTGGAGCATCTGATTCTGCCGGCGGCGACCCTGGGTTTCGTGACCTTGGGCGTCGTCGCACGGCAGATTCGTTCAGCCATGCTTGATCAACTCGGCGAAGACTATATCCGCACCGCCCGCGCCTACGGCTTGTCCCGATGGACTGTGATCCTGCGCCATGCACTGCCTAACGCGCTCATCCCTTCGGTGACGGTACTCGGACTGACCCTTGGGGATTTGCTGTATGGCGCGGTGCTGACCGAAACGGTATTTGCCTGGCCCGGCATGGGGGCCTATGTCGTCAAGTCGATCCAGTCGCTGGACTTCCCGGCGGTGATGGGCTTCGCCATTCTGGTTTCGTTCATCTATGTGCTGCTGAACATGGCCATCGATATTGTGTACCGCGTGATCGATCCACGCATCGGCGAGGTGAGTTGAAATGTCCGCTACCCTGATGGCCACGCGCCGCCCGCGCTGGAACGAAAAACTCGCCTATCTGACCTACCGCATCCGCCGCAGCCCGCTGACCATGGCGGGTCTGGCGATCACTTTTATCGTCTTGCTGTGCATGATCTTCGCCCCTTGGCTCGCCAGTCACGATCCCAACGCGCTGAACTTGGCCGAACGCCTGGTACCGCCATCCAGCACCCATTGGTTCGGTACCGACGAAGTCGGCCGCGACCTGTTCAGCCGCGTGCTGTTCGGTAGCCAGCAGTCGGTGGGTGTCGGTCTATTCGTGGCTTTTGCATCCTGCTTTATCGGCGGGTTGCTGGGGTGCTTTTCCGGGGTCGTCGGTGGTCGTTTCGACGCATTGATCATGCGCCTGATGGACATCATGTTGTCGGTGCCATCGCTGGTGCTGATCATGGCCTTGGCGGCTGCGTTGGGCGCGAGCCTGTTCAACGCGATGCTGGCGATTACGCTTGTACGAATTCCTTCCTACGTCCGACTAGCCCGCGGCCAAGCCTTGAGCATCCGCGAGATGGGCTATGTCAAGGCCGCCCAAACCTTCGGGGCAGGGCGCTGGCACGTCGTGCATTGGCACGTGGCACGCAACGCAATGCCGCCATTGCTGGTGCAACTGAGCCTGGATATCGGCAGCGCGATCCTCATGGCCTCGGCCCTGGGCTTTATCGGCCTGGGGGCGCAGCAGCCTACGGCCGAGTGGGGCGCGATGGTTGCCACCGGGCGCAACTACATTCTCGATAACTGGTGGTACTCGACCTTTCCGGGCCTGGCGATTCTGATCACGGCCACCGGGTTCAACTTGCTGGGCGATGGCGTACGCGATCTGCTCGACCCACGGCAACAGGGGAAATGACCATGCATGCATCGAGTCCAGTATTGTCCATCGACAACCTGAGCCTGGAGTTTCCGGCTTACAAAAACAACGTCAAAGCCCTGAACGGTGTGTCGCTACACGTCAATCCCGGCGAAATCGTCGGTATCGTCGGCGAGTCCGGGTCGGGCAAGTCGGTCACGGCCATGCTCAGCATGCGATTGTTGCCCGAGCGCAGCTATCGCATCACCGCCGGCAGCCTGAGCATGCTCGGTCGCGACATGCTGGCAGCGCCTGAAAAGGAGTTACTGACGATTCGTGGACGCGATGCCGCGATGATTTTCCAGGAGCCGATGACAGCCTTGAACCCGACGCGGCGTATCGGTAGGCAAATGCTCGATGTGATCATTCATCACCAGAAGATCAGCGTCGCCCAAGCCCGTCTCAAGGCGATCGCACTGTTGCGCGACATGCACATAGCCAGTCCGGAACAGGTATTGGACAGCTATCCTTTTGAACTGTCTGGCGGCATGCGTCAGCGGGTGATGATCGCGCTGGCGTTCTCCTGCGAACCTCAATTGCTGATCGCCGACGAGCCGACAACGGCCCTCGACGTGACCGTGCAACGCCAGGTGCTGTTGCTGTTACGAGAAAAAGCCAGGCAGCGGGGCACGGCCATCTTGCTCATCACCCATGACATGGCATTGGTTTCGCAGTTCTGCGACCGGGTGTACGTCATGTACACCGGGGCTGTGGTCGAGGAAGGGCGCACGGCTGACGTCATGGGGAGTCCGCAGCATCCCTATACGCAAGGGTTGCTCAGTGGTCTGCCGGAAATGGTCGAGCCGGGCCAGCCGCTACTGACCATTCCCGGTCAGGTGCCGAACCTGGCTTCTTTGCCCGTAGGTTGCACTTTTCAGGAGCGGTGTACGTACGCTATGCCGGTGTGTGCCAAACGTCCGAATCTCAACACTATCAACGGTAATGACCAACGTAAAAGCGCGTGCTGGTTACCGGTCAAGGAGCTTTCGTGATGAACAGTGCAGTCTTTCAACCCATCACCCCAATGGCACCCACGATTCTTCAACTGAACGATGTTCACGTGCGTTTCCCCGTAAGTAATGACTGGTTGGGGCGGCCGCGCGGGTATGCCCACGCCCTGAACGGTATTGATCTTCAGGTGCGGGCAGGGGAGACCCTGGGTATTGTCGGCGAGTCAGGTTGCGGTAAGAGCACTTTGGCTCAATTGCTGATGGGCCTGGTGCCGCCCAGCAGCGGTGGACTGAACTGGGCCAATCGCAGCGGCGAGGGCAGTAGCAACGTTCAGATTGTTTTCCAGGATCCACAGTCTTCGCTTGATCCGCGCCTGCCTATCTGGAGAATAATCACTGAGCCGTTATACGCCCGAGGCCATGTCAGCCATGCGCAGATGCGCGATGTGGCCGCCAGGGTCGCGGCCCAAGTCGGCATCCGCCCGGAGTACCTGGACCGTTTCCCGCACCAGTTTTCCGGGGGGCAGCGTCAGCGCATCGCCATCGCCCGAGCCCTTTCGTCAGACCCGGATATCATTGTCCTGGACGAGCCCACATCGGCGCTGGATATCTCGGTTCAGGCGCAGATTCTCAACTTGCTGGCAGAGCTGCAAAGTGCCCGCAATCTGACGTACATCCTGATTTCTCACAACGTATCAGTGGTGCGTCATATGGCTGATCGGGTAGCGGTCATGTACTTGGGGCAAATCGTTGAACTGGGCAGCGCTGCTCAAGTGCTTGATGAGCCACGTCATCCCTATACTCGCTTATTGCTCGAAGCGGTACCACGACTGGGCGTGCCACTCCATGACGAGCAAGTTGCGGCACCTACCGAATTACCGGGGAACCGCCGACTACCCAATGGCTGCTTCTTCCGCGAACGCTGCAATCTATGCACGGTTGGCTGCGAGAAGCCGCAGGCCTTGTTGGGCGATGAGCAGCAGTGTGTGCGATGTCATTTACAGGATTGAGTCACTGGTTTCGCCAATCCTCCCACCTTAGAGACGGAAAGAGCCGAAAGACACAATAAGCGTTGGGGCAGGCAAGGCGAAAATGAACGAGGCCGCAAATGCGGCCTCATTCTGTGCTTATTCCTTACGCAACAGCACCCTGGTCACCCGACGCTCTTCGACCTCCATCACGGTCATGCTCCATCCTTGCCAACTGAGCGTGTCTCCAATCATCGGCAAGCGATCCAACAGGCTCATCACTAAGCCTGCAAGCGTCTGGTAATCTTCCGTCGCTTTCGCCTGGAAACCGATGTGCTCACAGACCTGACTGAGGGGCAGGGCGCCGCTGACGAGAAAGCCTCCATCCTGGGCGACAATATTCGGGCCTTCAATTTCACTGGCATCCGGCAGTTCACCTGCAATGGATTCCAGGATGTCAGTCATAGTGAGAAGGCCGACGAAGTCACCGAACTCGTTCACCACGAACGCGATGTGGGTCGACTCCTTACGCATTTGCTCCAGTGCGTTGAGGATCGTGAAACTGTCGAGCAGGTTGATGGCTTTGCGCGCCATGACTTCCAGATTGGGCTGATTGCCCGCCAATATTTCCTTGAGCAGTTCTTTCTTATGGACAAAGCCTAGCGGCTCATCCACGCGTCCTTCCCGGATCAACGGCAAGCGTGAGTAAGCAGAATGCATCAGCGCCGTACGGATTTCTTGCGCAGTATCTGCCAAGTCGAGGTGATCGATTTGCGCGCGAGGTGTCATCACGCTGCGTATCGGGCGCTCGGCCAATTGCAGTACGCCACTGATCATGACCCGTTCGCGTCGATGGAAAACCTGCTCCGGTTCGTCACCTTCCAGCATGTCCGCGATTTCCTCACCGACTTCATCGGCCCCCAGCTTTTGGCCGCCCAGCAGGCGCAACACCGCATGGGCGGTACGCTCGCGCATCGGCCGAAGACCTTGCAGGCTTTTCTTGCGGCGGGAGCGCGCCAGCTGGTTGAACAACTCAATCAGGATCGAGAAACCAATCGCGGCGTACAAGTAGCCTTTCGGAATGTGGAAACCCAGGCCTTCAGCCGTGAGACTGAAGCCGATCATCATCAAAAAGCCCAGGCACAGCATGATGACAGTAGGGTGGCCGTTGACGAATTTTGTCAGCGGCTTGCTCGCGATCATCATCAAGCCGATAGAGAACATCACCGCGATCATCATGACCGACAGATGCTCCACCATACCCACGGCCGTGATCACCGCATCCAGGGAAAAGACTGCGTCCAGTACCACAATCTGCGCAACGATCGGCCAGAACATCGCGTAGGCGGCATTGCCGGACCGTTGTGCCACGTGGCCCTCGAGCCGCTCATGCAACTCCATGGTTGCCTTGAACAACAGGAATACACCACCGAACAGCATGATCAAATCCCGGCCCGAGAACGTCTTGCCGAAGACCTCGAACAACGGATTGGTCAACGTCACCATCCAGGAGATGCTGGCAAGGAGGCCAAGGCGCATCAACAACGCCAGGGACAAGCCGATGATGCGGGCGCGGTCGCGCTGCTCGGGCGGAAGTTTGTCAGCCAGGATGGCGATGAATACAAGGTTATCGATGCCGAGCACCAGCTCCAGCACGATCAAGGTCAGCAGGCCGAGCCAGGCCGTGGGGTCAACGATCCATTCCATGGGTTATTCGCTCCCTCGGACGATCAATGCGAGGGAAGAAGGCTGCAACGAACGCAGGCAGAGCGCGAGAGCGCTGAAGGGGATGTTCTTTGGAAAGCTACTGGGAGGTTCCTGGAGCGTGTTCATACTGACCTGGAAATAATTGGGGAAGAAATCCTACAACGGTTTCCAATACTTCATACGAGACGATTTATTACAGGATCTGACAGGACGGCGATCGGCCATCATTCACGATGGTGACTTCCGAGTTCGCTCCCATTGATTTGTTATCGCAGATAGCATCAGCCTGGTGTATCTATTCGGGATCGAGGATGGGATCGGCTTCATGAAGCGCGAGCAAGAGGGGGCTGTCTGACATGGCGGTCGCTCAAGATTGCCGACTGCAATAGCGGTCGGCAATGCTCTGCTCAAAGTGAGGGGAGGGGCACGACACGGCGCGGGTCAATCAACCACGTTGCGCCGCAGCCAAATGTTCCACCACGTATTGCGCGTCCCGTGCGATCCCCGAGAACCGACCAGAGCCCCAGGTGTGCAGCCACGGAAGACCAAGGAAATACAAACCTTGTCGAGCGGTGACGCCGCGGGTATGGCCAGGGTAGCCGCGGCCGTTGAAAACCGGTACATCGACCCAACTGAAATCAGGCTGAAAACCGATGCACCAGATAATGCTGGTGATGCCGCTGCCTGTCAGGTCCAGTTCGCTTCTTTCGGCTTGCGGTGCCCAGAGCGGGGTGTAAGGTGTGCCGACCGGTGCATCGATGGCGTGTTCGGCGATGTATTTGTCGATACTGGCGTTGATGCGGTTGTACACCGCATCGGCGGCATCCAGGTTGGCCCCAAGGTCCGTGGCAAATTTCAGTGTGCTGCCGTCCAGGTTATCCAGTCGTCCAAACAGTTCCATACCTTCGCTGGCAAAACGACGCAAGTCGATATCGCGACCGCCGTCACGCCCGGTGACGTAGTGGTTGGTGTTATCGCGCACGCCCTCACGTAGCGGATGAGCATCGACACCGATGTCGTAGTAGCCCATCTCTGCCAACCAGTCGACCACGTCTTTGCCGCGATAGAAACGTGCGCAACGCGGTGCATCGCCAACTGCAAGAAACACCTTGCGCCCGGCCAGGTGCAAGTCCTCGGCGATCTGCGCGCCGGACTGCCCGGAGCCGACCACCAGCACGGCGCCTTCGGGCAAGGCCTGTGGGCTACGGTATTGCTCGGAGTGAATCTGGGTGATCTCGGCCGACAAACGTTCGGCAAGGCGCGGGATGATCGGGGTGTGATAGCCACCGCTGGCGACAATCACCTGGTCGGCCGTGAAGTCCCCCGCCGAGGTACTGAGCCGGTAACCGCCCTCGGGGCGTGCGGTCATGCGCTGAACGGCAACGCCTTCTTTGACCGGTGCGTTGACCTTGGCGATAAAGCCGTCAAGGTAATTGATGATCTGGTCTTTTCTCATGAAGCCATGGGGATCGTCACCCGTATAGGGGTAGCCAGGCAGGGCGCACTGCCAGTTTGGCGTCACCAGACAAAAGGCATCCCAACGCTGGTTGCGCCAGGTGTGTGTCAAGGTGTGCTTTTCCAGGACCAGGTGATCGATGTCCTGTTGTTGCAGGTAGTAACTGGCGGAAAGTCCAGCCTGACCGCCGCCGACGACGATTGCGTTGTAGTGAGTCATGTTGAAATCCTCTCGGAGTATAAACAGGGCGGTCAGATGTCGCCGAAGCCTGAATAGTGAACCTTGCCGGCTCCCTGGTTCTTGATTTCCAATACTTCGACTCGCGCGTCCGGGTCGGCGAAGGCGCGGGCCATCAAACGCAGGCCTCCCAGGCTGTCCATGGCCGAACTGCAGTAGAACCCCTTGACCTGCCTGACCCGTTCCGAGGCTGCGTTCAGGCCGGTTTCTGCCCGTCGCAGAAACTCGGCCATGACGTAGGATCGGCCTTCTTCGAGGTGCTCGTAGATGGTGGTCGACGGTGAGTAGGCGTTGCTTTCCTGGCCATCGGGCCAGCGCAGGCGGATATTGACGGCGGGCATGTCAGTGTTCCTTTGAAACGACGGAGTGAAGGTGTTCGGGGTAGCTGAATCCGGTAAAAGCCTGATCCGCCAGGTTCCAGAACTCGTGATGTTCATGACCCTGGCTGACGCGCAGTCGGGCGCTGTCATCGACTTCGCCGATGCAGGCGCAGTGCACCCCTTCAAAGGCAAACGCGGCCTCGACGGTAGCCAGATCCTTGCGGTCCAGAGTGAGCAGGAAGCCATAGCTGGGGAAGGCTTGCAGCCAGCGCTCCATCGCCGCGCCGGCGGGTAGGGGCAGGGCGTCCAGGTCAATCTGCGCGCCACAGCGGGTGGGCTCCAGCAGCATCAGTAATGTGCCGAGAATCCCGGCATTACTGATGTCCTTGGCGGCCAATAACAGGCCGGCTTCGGCCAGGCGCGGGATGACTTCGAGTTTTTCCTGCAGGCGGGTGCCTGGCACGTTTTCGAAGGCTTTCCAATAAGGCGCATTGCCGTGCCAGTGGCCGTCGAGGTCCACGGCCATGGCGATGACCTGGCCCGGTTCGACGTGCAGGGTCGAGAGTAAATTGCGCGCCCAGCCAGTGATCGCCACCGCCAGTGCCGCGGGATTGCCCGGTGCCTGGCTGGTGTGGCCGCCGGCCATGATCAAACCATAGGCCTTGCAGGCGTCACGGATACCGGCCAGCACATGGTCGGCGGCCTGGCTGTCATGGTGCCAATAGGCATTGACCACTGCGCTGGCGCGACCGCCCATGGCGGTGATGTCACTGACGTTGGCCATGACGGCCGACCAACCGGCGAACCATGGAGCCTGTTCGACAAAGGCCGGGATCATGCCCTCGATGGCGAGCAACTGATACTGGTCACCGCAGCGGATGGCCGCCGTGTCGTCGCCCGGCAACGCATAAAGATCGTCACGGCTGGCCGCGTGCATCGGCAGCGCCCGCGCCGGGTTCTGGATCGCTTGCTTGGCGTGCATCGCTGGCGTGTCGCGCAGCCTTGCGAGCATGCCTTGCAGCTGTGTTGGCGCGAGTATCGGGTTAGTCATGACCACGCACCTTGCGTGGCAATAGCGCAACTTGCCGGGGCATGAAGGGATAACGATCCAGTTGTGCTTGCATCAGGCAGTGCGGGTGACCGAGCAGGTCGATGGGCTGTAAGGTTTGCCAGTGAAGGCTGTGGAAATAGCTCTCGTTGGCTTGTTGCACAGTAGCCAGAAAGGTCCGGCAGCCGAGATCGATGGCCCGCGACACGGCTTCGTTGACCAGCGCCTTGCCGATCATCCCGTGACGGCGATAGGCCCGCTCGACACACAGGCGTCCGCCATACCAGACACCCGGTTCGGTCTCGTAGATGCGCACTGCGCCGACCACGTGTTCGGGCATGCCGCAGTGATGCGCCACGGCCACGATCGGGATCGCCTGAAAATCTTTTTCGTCTTTGTCCTGAGCCAGCAACTGCTGCTCATCGGAGAACACGGCACGGCGCAACGCGTAATAGTCCTGACGCTCCCAGGCATCGGCAGCGGGCTTGACCAGCAGGTCATCGGCGAGAAAGTCGGCAAAGGTGCCGTCGATCAGAGCAAAGGCATGTTCGGCCATGGCGTGTACTCCCGTTATTCATGGTGCTTGAGGGCCGAGCAAGCGCCGCATTTGGCGCAACCGGCGTTGATGTTGGTCGAGTGCAGACCATGCTTGCGCAGGCTGGCGCCGATGCGCGGATAGAGCCGTTGCATGAAGGCACTGTCGGGCTTGGGGTGATGGGCCAGAGGCGTGCCGTCGATGGGTACGAACGGCACGACGAAGGGGTACACGCCGATGCTGGCCAGCCGTTCACTCATCTGCGCGATGGCGTCTTCGCTGTCGCCCAGGCCGGCGAGAATGTAGGTGCTGACCTGGCCGCGACCGAACACCTGGACGGCCGCATCGAAAGCACTGAAATAGCGCTCCAGCGGCACCTCGGCCTTGCCCGGCATGATGCGTTGACGCACGGCATCGGTGACCGCTTCCAAGTGCATGCCCAGCGATACCACGCCACTGTCTTTGAGGCGCTGGAACCAGGCATCGTCATCCGGCGGCTCGCACTGGGCCTGGATCGGCAGGTCGACGGCGGCGGTCACGGCCGCCGCGGACTCACAGAGAATGGCGGCGCCGCGGTCGGACGTCTGCGGGGTTCCGGTGGTCATCACCATGTGCTTGACGCCGTCCAGCTCCACAGCGGCCTTGGCGACTTGAGCGAGCTGTGCCGGGCGCTTGCGGGCGATGGTTTTACCGGCCGCCAGAGACTGGCCGATTGCACAAAACTGGCAGGAGGTGACGGCCTCGTTCATGCGGATGCAGTGCTGCAGAATCGTCGTCGCCAGTACGTCCTTGCTGTGCAGGGTGGCAATCTTCCAGTATGGCGTACCGTCTTCGGTACTCAGGCCATAGAAGTTCGGCACCCCGGGCAACTGCACCTGGCCGATCTGAAGACCTTCGCGAAAGATCAGCGCCTGTTCGCCGGTCGCATCCGGGATGGCGGAGTAGGGCGAGTCCAATGAGGCGCGATTGAGCATCGGCACCATGGCGGTGTATTCGCCCAGGCTCAGTGCCTTGTGGTCCGATGGGCCGGCGCCGCCTTTGCGCGACAGGCCGTCGGCGCCTTGCCAGCGCACGCCGTGACATTGCAGGTCTGCCAGCAGATCACTGCGAGATGAAGACGCGATCAGGTTATTCATGGGCTTGCCCCTCGAAGCTTTCGTGCCGCTCGTGCAGGTGAGCAGCGGGGCGCCGATCAATCAGCAGACTGAGCAGTTCGGGACGGCTGTAATGGCCCACCGAGTCCATCATTCGCTTGCGTTTATTGATCAGGTTGAAGTCGAGGTCGGCAATCACCACGCCTTCGCCAGTGCGCAGCGGCTCACCGAGCAATTTGCCTTCTGGCGAGACGATGGCGGTGAAGCAGCCACCGGAAATGGGCTCGATGGCACAACCTGTGTCGGCCATGATCCGAGCCTGTTGTTCGGCATCCAGCCACGCCGTGGCGTTGACCACGAAGCATCCGGATTCCAGGGCATGGTGGCGGATAGTGACTTCAATCTGGTCGGCGAAGATCTGCCCGACCAGCGAGCCTGGGAACATCGCCGCGTGAATGTGTTCGCCATCGGCCATCAGGGCATAGCGCGCCAGCGGGTTGTAATGTTCCCAGCAGGCGAGTGCACCAATGCGGCCGACGGCGCTGTCAGTGGCGCGCAGACCCGAGCCGTCGCCTTGCCCCCAGACCATGCGTTCGTGGTAAGTGGGCGTGATTTTGCGGCGATGTTGGATCAACGTACCGTCGGCATCGAACAGCAGTTGGGCGTTGTAGATCGTGCCGCCATCGCGTTCGTTGACGCCGATGCAGGCGACGATTCCGGCTTCGCGGCAGGCTTCGCCCAGTTGCCGGGTTACATCGGACGGTACGGTGACCGATTGTTCAAGCAACTGCAGGTGTTCTTTGCCCATCGCGAAGGGCGGCTGGACGAAAGAGAAATAGGGGTAGTAAGGAACGACTGTTTCCGGGAACACAGCAAACTGAACGCCATTGCGACCCAAGTCCAGGAGCGTGTTGCAGAGCTTGGCCACCGTGGCTTCACGGGAATACAGCACCGGACTGAACTGGACGGCGGCAGCGCGGATGGTAGGCATGTCAGGGGTTCCTGTCAGGATGATCGACTGAGCTTTCGGTGCCTGCGATGACGCGATCGAGGTCGTCATCGCAGGCCAATCAGGCTCCTTGCACGAACTCGTATGCCGCTATTACGCCGTCCAGGTATCGATGATCATTGCGCCTTCACGGCGCATCAGCAGGCGCAGGTCCATCACATCCAACGGGTTGATTGGGCGGATACCTTCGATCAAGGCTTTTTCGGTCTGGCCATACAGGGCTTGCAAGGCGAAGCGACAGGCGTACACCTCACCGCCTTCGGCCATGAATGCCTTGATCTGGTTGTTGACGGCCAAATGACCAGGGAAAGCTTCGGCGCCGAGGGTCGGAAAGCCTCGCTGTACGCCCAATTGGACGCCGGGTCCGTAGAGCAGGATTTTGGTTTCGAAGCCTTTGCGCAGCAGGCGTTTGGCTTGCAGCATGTTGACCAGGCCGATAGACCCTTCGAAGGCGATGGTGTGGAAGGTCAGCAGGGCTTTGGCGCCCGGTTCGGCTTTGACATCCTCGAAAACTTTCTCTTCGTAATTGACCAGAAAGTCGCCGTCTTGGTAATGGGCAATTTCCACGCTTGGCATGTCGTCGTCTCCGTTATGGTTGCTGTTATCGATGGCCGGGATCGGCTGATCGTTGCAAGGCATAGAGCGAAGGACGTGCCAGTGTTTGATAGCTGGCTGTAGATGTTTTTATCTTTTTGAAAAATATAGCTATTTTATTTTTTAAGGTCTGTGTGAGATCACTCGGGGCCTGAGGAAAAGCTACGTAATTACGTAGAAATACGATTATTCGTAGTGGATTTAACGAGAGTTCGTATGGCTAGAGTGGCGGGGCGCCTATGCAGCCTAGATGTTCGCAAGGTGTGGTACTGGATATTTGGTATGGTTTTTTTAGAGCGATCTGGTCCTATCGAGACATTACGAACTTCCGTATAAATATGTTTCTTCGATACCTGATCGTTACGAGATTTCGTAGGCATGAGCGATATTGATTTCCTCAAAGGCTGGGCCGATCTGGCCTATTCCTCTCGGCATATGGTGTTCGAGCATTGCGCCGAAGCCATCGCCTTGCTCAACCCTTATGGCGACCGGTTCGGGGACTTGAACATTGCCACGTGTCAACTGTTGGGCTACCCCCGTCAGGAGCTGCTGGAGCTACCGGTCAGCAAGCTGTTCGGCCATCAGTTGGCGGACTTGATCGTCTTTACTCAGGCCGTGATGGACAAGGGCCGCAGTTGGACCGACGAGCTCAGTTGCAACTGCAAGAGCGGCGAGCGTATCGAACTCGAAATATCCGCCACGGTTCTCAAAATCAAAGGTGAGCAGCAACTGATTCTGGTGCTGCGGGAACAAAGCAAGCAACGCTACCAGCGCGACCAGGCGGAAACCGAGCGCACGATGCGGGGCGGCCTCATTGAGTGGCGCAACATCATGAACTTGTTCCAGGAAACTGAACGAGATAAGCAGTTGCTACTCAGTTCGGTGGGGGACGGTATCTACAGCATCGACAGTGAAGGGCTGGCCACCTTCGTCAATCCGGCCGGCGCCCGCATGCTGGGCTGGGCCCCCGAGGAGATGATCGGTAAAAACATCCACCGTATCCACCACCATACCCATGCCGATGGCAGTCACTATCCGGTAGAAGATTGTCCAATCTACAAAGCGGTGCATGACGGCCTGGTGCACGAGGGGCGACAGGAGGTGTTCTGGCGGCGAGATGGCAGCTCCTTTGCCGTCGAATTCACCAGCACGCCGGTGATCAGAGATAGCCGGATCGTCGGGGCTGTGGTGGTGTTTCGCGACATCACAGAGCGGCGCACGACAGAGTTGCAGCTGCAAAACGCCCTGGCTGAATTACAGGCGCTGAAGCAGCGGCTCGAAGAGCAGAACGCCTATCTGCAGGAAGAGATTCATATCGAGCACAACTACCGCGACATCGTCGGTCAGAGCGAACCGATTCTGAAGATCGTCCGGCAGATAGACGTGGTCGGTCCAACCGACGCCAACGTGCTGATCCATGGTGACTCCGGCACGGGTAAAGAACTGATCGCCCGGGCCATTCACCAGGCCAGCAAGCGTCGGGAACAGCCGCTGATTCGAGTCAATTGCGCGGCGATTCCAGCGGAGCTGTTCGAAAGTGAGTTTTTTGGCCATTTGCGTGGCGCCTTCACCGGTGCTGTGCGCGACCGGATCGGTCGTTTCGAATTGGCCAACGGTGGAACCTTGTTTCTCGATGAGATTGGCGAGATTCCCCTGGAGCTGCAGAGCAAACTGCTGCGCGTGCTTCAGGAGGGACAATTCGAACGGGTAGGCGAAGAACGTACTCGCAGTGTAGATGTGCGCATCATTGCTGCCACCAATCGCGATTTACGCGCTGAAGTGCAGTCCAGGCGCTTTCGCGAAGACCTGTTTTTCCGGCTGAATGTCTTTCCTGTCCATTCGCCGAGTCTACGTGAGCGTCGCTCCGATATTCCCTTGCTGGCCTCGCATTTTCTCCAGCTTATCGGCGCGCGCTTGAATATGCCTGGACACCGCCTGAGCAAGGGTGACATGGCGCGCCTGCAGGCCTATGACTGGCCGGGCAATATCCGCGAACTGCAGAATGTCATCGAGCGCGCGCTGATTACCGCAACCGGCGCGGAATTGAACATCGACTTGCCCAATGCAGCGACGTCCAGCCATGTCGACGTGGTCGAGGTCAATTCGCGAATCATGACCGAACAGGAATTGCGTACACTCGAACGGGATAACTTGTGTGCGGCAATGTCTGCCTGCGGTGGCAAGCTGTTTGGCAAGGACGGGGCTGCCGAGCTTCTGGGGATCAAGCCCACGACGCTGGCGTCGCGCCTGAAGAAGCTAGGGATCGTGACAGCCGTTTGAGAGTGGCCGCACAGGATAACCAGGCAGAATCTGAAATATATTGTTACGTGTAATGTATATTATGTTAAACAGCCTATGTCATATATGCTCATGACCTGCCTAAGCCACTGATTCGACAAACCCGCTTCTGGCGTCCACTCTCTCAACGGGCCATGTCACTGCATGTTCATGGCGACTCATTGCATGAGGTGGCTGCCGATTCAGAGTTGTCCTGTTTGATCACCACTCCCGCCCAGCAAAGCCGCCATGCACGCGCGCCGTACTATGAATGTGAGATCAGAGATGTCGTTTCCGCGCCGGAAGAACAATGGCCCGGCACTCACCGAAGCCGATCGAGCCAACCCCCTCACGTTCGCAGCGTGCTTTGAGGATGATCTCGTCGCCGTCCTCCAGGAAGATGCGCGTCTCACCGTTTGGCAGTGTAACCGGGTGCTTGCCTCCCTCGGTCATTTCAAGCAACGAACCCAGCGACTCCGGTGTTGACCCCGATAGCGTTCCCGTGCCGAAAAAATCACCGGGATTGAGCTGGCATCCATTCACTGTGTGATGCGCGACCAACTGAGCGAATGTGAAGTACATGTTCAATGTGTTGCTGAGACCGAGACGAAACGGTGCAGCGTCCTCCTCCCTCATTCGAGAGGTGAGCATCAATACTTCGAGCTTGATATCGAAGGCACCGCTGTTTTGGTCTTCCTCGTCATACAAATAAGGTAATGGGCTGGGGTCCCCCAACGGTCTCAAAGGCTGGGCACAGCGGAATGGCTCCAATGCTTCAGCCATTACGACCCAAGGTGAAATGGTCGATGCGAAGCTTTTCGACAAGAATGGTCCCAGTGGCTGATATTCCCAAGCCTGGATGTCACGTGCCGACCAGTCATTGAGCAGGCATAGCCCGGCAATGTGCTCGCGTGCATCACGAATATCGATGGGCTCGCCCATCTCATTTCCGGACCCGATCCAAAGTCCGACTTCAAGCTCGTAGTCCAAGCGCCGGCTTGGCGAATAAATCGGCAGCTCGCTATCGGGGAGTTTGATCTGCCCGGATGGGCGCACGAACGCCTGGCCAGAGGCAATGATTGTCGAAGCACGGCCGTGGTAACCGATGGGTACGTGTTTGTAGTTGGGCATCAGCGGGCTGTCAGGTCGAAACAGCTTGCCCACGTTCTCGGCGTGATGGATGCCGACGTAGAAATCGGTGTAATCCTGAATACGGGCCGGCACGTGCAACTGGCAGTTGGAGGTCGGCACCAGCAGCGCCTCGCCGAGCCTCTGTTGTTCCTGAATCTGCGTCGAACCTTCAGCAAGCAGCGCCGTCAGACAATCGCGCAATGCTTTGCGCTCGTGCCTTGAGCGCGCGAAAAACCCGTTGAGAGAGCCGCCCACTGCCGCCGTTGCAACCTCCTCGGCTACACCGGTGAACAGGCCTGCCTGTAGCGCGACCTGAAGGTCGTAGATCTGATCACCGATCGCGACGCCCGTACGGCGTTTACCTCCGGCGACACTGAATACACCTAATGGCAGGTTGCCAATTGAAAAATCAGGATGGCCGTTGGCCGAGGATACCCAGCTATTCATGTGCATCTTTCTCCATAAAAAATCGTGTTTGAGAATGGGCGCAGCCGCCCTTCTCCATCCGGATTATGTTTTCGACCGGCGCGCTCGCAAGCGCCCGCCAATGCTGACCATCAGATAGAGCAGTAAAATCCCTCCGGCAATACCCAGAGTGGCCGGAGCTCCAAATCGCGCGGCGACCAAGCCCGCCAACATCCCGCCTACCGCTTCAAATCCGAATCGCATGGCGATGTAGAACGCGACCACTCGCCCCCGAAGCGCACCTGGTGCACTGCTCTGCAGTTGCATATTCGTACTGACGTTGCTCAGCGTGATGCCGAAACCGAGTAACACCAAACCAGTAAGTGCCATCGGAAGGTTCGCGGCGAGGAACACTCCAAGCAGCGCGAGGCCGCACACCAGAGCGCCGCCCTCCATGAAGTATCGCAACCGTGACAGCGTTCCATTGAAAGCTAAAGCCAGGGTGGCCACGAAGGCACCGGCACCGGCGGCTCCCCATAACCAACCGAGAATCCTGGCATCACCGGCATATACGGTCTTGGCGAGAATGGGTAAAAGCGAGGCATAGCAGGACGCCAGCAGGTTCACCATGATCACGCTGATCATCAGTTGACGGACGCTCACCGTATGCCAGAGGTAGGCCAGCCCCTCTCGAAAAACCTGAGAGGTGGAACCGCTCGCCTTGGGTGACGCTGTTGCCCTGACCTTGATCAGCCCGAACATCAGCGCCAGATAGGCAAATGCTGTCAGAAGAAAACAGCCCGCTTCACTGGTCATCGCTATAAGAGTGCCCGCCAGAGGTGGACCTACAAATCTCGCCGCGTTGATCAACATCGCATTCAGCACTAACGCATTGGGCAAATCGGCCGGATCATCAACGAAGGTACCGATAAGGGACTGCCGCAACGGCGTCTCTACAGCATTCAGCAACCCCAGTAGCAATGCCATGCATGCAATGGAAGTCCCATCGATCCAGCTGAACTGAGTCATGACGGTGAGTGTAAGTGACTGGGTAATCAGCACCGTCTGGACGCCGATCAGTAATCGTCGTTTGTCATGCCGATCTATCCAGGCACCCGCAAGTGGTCCGATGAGGAGTTGAGGTGCGAGGGAGAGAAACGTGATCAGGCCGAGCAAGATGGCTGAGCCGGTCAAATGATAGGCCAGCCAGGCCAAAGCGACCTGTTGCACCCATTTGCCCAGCGTAGAGATACCTTGGCCAGCGAAATAGATCTGGAAATTGCGATTGGCCAGTGCCCGAACCGGAGCAGGCCAACGTGTAGAGCGGGAAGAATGCGGTTTGGACAAGAGTGCGATTCCTTAAAAGACCCCGTCACTCCTGATCGACCCATGGTGTACCGCGCATCGTAGGGCTCGGTGCGCGGTATTTGCGAGGATCAGAGCGGCAGTTGGCAGCCTTTCTGTTTCAAAGATTCCAGTACCCAAGATCGATCGTTTTTGCCTTGGGCGATTTGCTCCATCTGTTTGTGCTCGGCCGCGTATTTCGCCGTCGCGCGTTCATAGACTTCATCGACATGGTCAAACGGTACGCACAGCAAGCCATCGTCATCACCAATGATCAGATCGCCTGGTTCGATCACCATACCATCGATGGCAATCGGCACGTTGATCTCGCCAGGGCCATCCTTATAGGGGCCTCGGTGCGATACGCCGGCAGCGAACAGCGGGAAATCACCGCTACCAATGTTGGCTGCATCACGAATGGCACCATTGACGACGATCCCTGCAACGCCGCGCTTTACCGCGTAGGCGACCATCATTTCACCGATCAGCGCATTGGTTAAGTCGCCACCCGCATCCACCACAATCACGTCGCCTGGCTCAGCGATATCGATTGCGTAATGCAGCATCAGGTTGTCACCCGGACGTGCCTTGACAGTCACAGCGGGACCTGCGAGCACACCTTCACGGTGCATGGGACGCAAGCGAGAACCGCCTGCCGTCATGCGATTCATGGAGTCGCTGACGTTGGCTACCGGAAGCTCACGATAGCGTGCAACCCATACTGCGCTGACTTTGCGTGCGCGCTCCAGCACCTGAAATCCAATGCTCATGTGACATACCTCTGTTTGATTTTATTCGATCACATCGACTGCCGTTGATGCGTATTTTTAGAATTGCATTTCATTTTAATAAGTGCAACGGCGTTTTTTATCGGAACAGCAAATATTCGATGAGCGTTTCAAGGCACGTATTGCAACGTCGTTTCATTATGGTAGGGTTGTCACGTCGCAGTCGCTGCACGCGCCAGCGTTTGTCTCCACGATAAAAACAAGGTAACGACGATGCCCCTGACCCTTCTGTTGACCGGCCCTGAACTTGCCCCGGAAGCCATGAAACTGGCCGCCTCCTCCGGCGTGCGGGTTATTCCAACCACGCCCTATCTGCCGGCCGAAGAGCTGGAAGCCATCATTCGTGAGCAGCAGCCTGATGCGATCATCGTCCGTCAGGGTCAACTGACCGGGCCGATGATCAAAGCCTCGAAGAATTTGAAAGCGATCGCTAAACACGGCGTCGGCTACAACACCATCGATATCGAAACCGCTGCTGCTTGCGGTATTCCAGTCAGCATTGCCGTCGGCGCCAATGCCCAGTCAGTGGCCGAGCATGCTTTCGCCTTGATGTTCAGTGTCGCGAGACAAACCGCCCTGCTGGATGCACGCATGCGTGACGGTCATTGGGACAAGGCCGAGGCGAACGGTATTGAGTTGTCTGGCAAGACACTCGGCCTTGTCGGGCTGGGTTCGATCGGCAGCATCCTGATGGATCTGGTCGCGCCCCTGCGTATGAAGGTGAAGGTCTTTGACCCCTATCTCAAAGAGCTGCCGGCGCGCGCGCACGTGGAACGAGAAGAGGACTTAAATCGTTTACTGGCCGAGAGCGATGTCATCAGCCTGCACTGCCCACTGACTGAGACCAATCACAATCTGATCGGCGCAGCACAGCTCGAACTCATGCGTCCGGGCAGTATCCTTATCAATACCGCACGGGGCGAACTGATTGATACCCAGGCACTGGTGCAAGCACTGAGCGAGCGTAAAATTGCCGGTGCCGGACTGGATACTTTCAATCCCGAGCCACCACCTGCAGATAGCCCTTTGTGGGGCCTGCCTACACTGGTGGCGACTCCCCATGTCGGCGCCAACACCTCAGAGGCCCGTGATCGCGTGGGTGTTGTCGCGTTGCGCCAGATTCTGGATGTCTGCGCAGGTCAGCCATTGGAGCCACGCTGCGTGGTCAACCGACACCTGCTCAACTGCTGATTGCCTGATTGCATGCTCCTTTGCAGCAAGAAGGAGCCCATCCGTAACGCGACACTCCACAAAAAAAACAATTGGAGAGCCTTATGACTTCCCCTACTTCCACCGTCAGCGAACTCGAACGCAAAACGATGCATCGGGTTGCATGGCGTTTAATGCCATTTCTGATCATCTGCTATCTGATCGCGATCATTGATCGTGGCAATATTGGCATGGCCTCGCTGCAGATGAATGAAGACCTCGGCCTGACTGCGAAAGTGTTCGGTTTTGCCAGCAGCCTGTTTTTCTTCGCCTACTTCCTTGTGGAAGTACCCAGCAACCTGGCCATGCAAAAATTTGGTGCCCGGATCTGGATCGCTAGAATCATGATCACCTGGGGCATCATTTCGGCGGGTACCGCTTTCGTCACAGGGGCCAACTCTCTGTACGTCATGCGTTTTCTGCTGGGTGCGGCGGAAGCCGGCTTCTTTCCAGGCGTACTCTTGTACCTCACCTACTGGTTGCCGTCGGCCTATCGTGCTCGCATGGTCGCCCTCTTCATGGTGGCCATTCCGGCGGCCAACTTCATCGGTTCTCCGCTGTCCGGGCTTCTGCTCAGTCTTGATGGGTGGATGGGCATGCGCGGCTGGCACTGGCTATTCATCATTGAGGGTATCCCGGCAGTGATGTTGGGCATCGTTTGCCTGTTCGTACTCACCGATCGTCCCGAGCATGCCAAATGGCTGACCGATGAACAGCGCAACTGGCTGACCCTGCGTCTGGCTGAGGAATCCTCGAAGAAAACCGCCATCGGTCATATCTCGTTGTGGAAACTGCTGCGCCACAAGGATATCTGGGTGCTGGCACTCATTTACTCCGGAGCCTCTGCTGCCGGGAGCACCATGAGCGTGTGGGCGCCTCAACTGCTCAAAACCTTCGGTCTCAACTCCATGGAGATCGGTCTGGTCAACGCCATCCCGTACGGCGTTGCGTCGGTGCTGATGATTCTTTGGGGGCGTAGCTCCGATCGCACAGGCGAGCGTCGCTGGCACACGGCAATGACGTTGTTGCTGATTGCGGCTGGCCTGCTCATGACCTTGTTCACTTCATCTTTGCCAGCCACGATCGTCATGCTGACCATGGTTTTGGTGGGGGCTTATTCGATGAAAGGGCCGTTCTGGGCACTGGTGTCCGGCTGGCTGTCATCTTCTACTGCAGCTGCAGGGCTGGCAGCCGTTGGCGCCATGGCCAATCTGATCGGTGGCGGGCTGATGGTGAACGCCTACGGTGCGATCCACGATGCAACGGGCAGCTATGCATTGGCGTTGATGCCGCTGGCAACGCTGTGCACATTGGCCGGCGTCATGGTTCTGGTGATCGGTCGCAAACGTCAGCGTGAGCAAGGTGATCTGGCGGTCAGCGTCAAATAGAGACTGTCTCACCTGAAGACGATGCCCATTTTTCCTTAGTGGAACATGGGCATCGTTGTATTCGAACAACAACAAAGAGAATTCATGATGGATCTGTCTCGACGCGGTTTCTTACAAGCGGGAGGGACACTGGCTGCCCTCACCTCCATGAGCGTGATCGCCAAAGTGCCGTACAGCCAAGGTGACTCAGTCGCAAGGCTGACGCCTCCGGCCGGCAGTGTAGATTGTCATATGCATTTGTATGATCACCGCTGCCCTGCCGCGCCCACCGCCACCTTGTTTCCGCCCGATGCGTCGCTGGAAGACTACCGACAACTGCAGAAACGCCTTGGCATATCGCGGATGGTGATCGTCACGCCATCCACTTATGGCACGGATAATCGCATCCTGCTGGATGGGCTCTTGCGCAGTCGTGGTGATGCGCGGGGTGTCGCCGTTGTCGATGGCTCAATCAGCGATCAAGAACTGGCCGGACTGCATGACGCAGGGGTACGCGGCATTCGCTTCAATATGAGCGTGGGCAGCACAGCACTGGATGATCTTGAGCGGCTGGCCGCCCGGGTCGACTCGCTGGGTTGGAATGTGCAAGTTGCGCCCGGGCCTTTCCTCGTGGAGGTAGAGGGGCGTCTGGCGAAATTGCCGTCACGGGTGGTGATCGATCACATGGGACACGTGCCACAACCGGAAGGGCTGACATCGGCGGCCTTCGCGTCGTTGTCCCGACTGATGGATAACGGCAAAACCTGGATCAAACTATCGGCGCCATACCTGCGGTCACAGGTAGGCGAGCCGACCTATGATGACGCGGGCAAGGTTGCAAGCGCGCTGATCAGCAGGAATGCCGAACGAGTCCTGTGGGGAAGCGACTGGCCGCACCCCACGCTGGCAGCCAATCGAAAACCAGACGACGCCGCCCTGCTGGATCTGCTTGCGGTTTGGGCACCGGAGGAGAACAAACGCACCTTGATCCTTCGCGACAACCCCGTCTCACTTTACGGTTTCTGACTGGTCGCTGGCGGGCGTCCCGTCCGCCGGCTTGAGGCCCAGGCTGCGCATCAGCTCACGGGCGGTATCGAAAAAGATCGCCCTGATGCTGTCGGCGGCCTCTTCAGTCAATCGGCTCACAGGCCCGGAAATGACCAGCGCGCCCATCAACTCTTTCTGAGCACCATAAATCGGCAAAGCAATGGAAGCGGCATGGGGGTCCGTTGCGCCCCGCGAGTAGTACGGCTTTTCCAGCGCGATGCCAACCTGGAACGGTGCACGCAACGCCTGGGCTCCTGCTGCTTCGTCCATAGGACGCATATCACCCGGCTGCATGTTGAGTCGCAGCCGGTGTGGGGAGTTCACCCGGTACTGGCACATCCGATAGGCGCCATGGCGAACATAAAATGATGCGGTTTCGCCGGACTGCTCGGAAAGATACTGGAGCCGCGGCATCACATGACGCTCAAGATCCAGGGCCTCCTGGTAAACAGCATTAAGCCTCATGACTTCGCTGGCCAACTGGTAGCGTCCATCGGCCATTCGGTTGATCAGCCCATGATTTTCAAGCGAGACCATTAAACGCATGACCGTGCTTTTAATCAGCCCGGTACGCTCCACCAGTTCCACCAGGCTCAATGCCGTATCGCCAACCTGGAAAGCCGTGAGCACGGTCAAGACCCGATCAGCCGAAGCCACACCATTTACCGCTGGACGCGGCCGCGCATTTGCCATCAGAAAAAAACCTCAACTGTTGGGCCCGTTATACAAATCATCGTCAGGGCCGGAAATTCGATTATCCGACAAGGACGGTGTCCTCGCCATCGTTGTGGTGATCAACTGGTTGCAAGCAGTTTGATCAGGCTTTCGATTCAGAAAATTTAGAGGGACGGATGCGTACCGGTGACTACCTGCGAAGGCGAATTCGTGTGAGGAAGATAAAGTCTATGAACATTAATGGCCACCGTTGTCTCGCCATCTTGCATCGATGAAGTCTGTACACCGCCATTTCGCAACAGCATAGGTTCGAAAGGTACTCTGGTGTTCCGCCTGATTGTTAGCCCCCCCTGCACAGACCATTCAATTCTCCTGTCTTTATGATCGGAGCGCCCGACTTGTAAGCTTCGTCTCAATCCCTATGCCCCCAACAGCATTGCGGCCATCCGTTAACCATGATCGACAGTAACCGAGCCGAGTGCGGCCTGCTGCCTGTCATAGCGGATCTTTGCGGTCGCAAACAGGAGTTAACGATGAAGCTACAGGTCAATGGACAAGAACTAGAAGTGGACGCACCAACCGACATGCCGCTGTTGTGGGTACTGCGTGATCTCATGCACATGACCGGCACCAAGTTCGGCTGCGGGATGGCCCTATGTGGCGCCTGCACCGTGCATATCGATGGTTCGCCACAGCGTAGTTGTGTCATGCCGGTCGGTGCCGTGACTGGCAAAAAGATCACCACGATCGAAGGTCTATCGGCAGATGTCAGCCATCCGGTACAGCGTGCCTGGGCCGAACTTGATGTAGTCCAGTGCGGTTACTGCCAGTCTGGCCAAATCATGAGCGCCGCAGCGTTGTTAGCGAGCAACCCCACCCCCACCGATGCCGATATCGATCAGGCCATGGCCGGGAACATATGCCGTTGCGGTACTTACCAGCGTATTCGTAACGCGATTCATCGCGCTGCCGAGTTAAGCAAGGCCTGACGCTCCGCCCTCTCTTCCATCGGCCCTATTCCAGCTAAGGAGTTCTCTGATGAACCCCGTTCTTGTCCCCTCTCGTCGCGGTTTTCTCAAGTCTGGTGCGGTGCTCGGCAGTGGGCTGATCGTCGGCTTCTCGGTTCCCGGCGCCAAACGCCTGATGGCTCAGACCACAGACTCCGAATTTGCGCCCAATGCCTTTCTGCGAATCGCGCCGGACGACAGCGTTACCATCCTGCTGGCTCACTCTGAAATGGGCCAGGGAGTCTGGACAACCCTGACGATGCTCATCGCCGAAGAGCTGGATGCCGATTGGAGTCGACTCAAGGTCGAACATGCGCCAGCGGCTGCGGCGTACGCCAGCCCTCAACGAGGGCTTCAAGCAACCGTCGGTTCATCCAGCATTCGCGAAGAGTTCGAACGCTACCGTCGGGCCGGTGCAATGGCCCGCACCCTGCTGATCCAGGCCGCGGCCATTCGCCTTGGGCAAGCGCCCAGTGCATTGCGTACCGAAAATGGTGTGGTCATCACCGGTAATACCCGTTTGCGCTATGGTGAGCTGGCCGAACAGGCCGCCCTCCTTCCGGCACCGGCCCCAGCCACCCTCACCTTGAAAGAACCTGGTGCCTGGACGCTGATTGGCAAAGGCGCCTTGCGTCTGGACTCGCCAGAGAAAATCAGCGGTCGTGCGCAGTACGGTATCGACATTCAACTCGATGGTTTGCTATGCGCGGTGGTAGCACGTGCGCCGATGTTAGGCGGCACTCTGCGTGCCTTCGATGCGACTCAGGCCCGAGCGCTCCCCGGAGTGCGCAACGTGGTTCAGATCCCCAGCGGTATCGCGGTGATCGCTGATCACTACTGGGCGGCCAAGAGAGGTTGCGATGTGCTGCAGGTGGAATGGGAAGCTGCGAGCGGTGCCGTCATTCTCGACAGCGATCGGCAACGCGAGGATCTCGTCAGGCTGACTCATACCCCCGGACTGGTCGCGACACAGAGCGGTGACGTCCAGACAGCCCAAAAGGCTGCGCATAAAGTGGTCGAGATGCAGTATTGCGTGCCCTACCTCGCGCACGCGGCCATGGAGCCGCTGAACTGCACGGTGAGGCTCAGTGCCGACGGTTGCGACATCTGGGTTGGTAGCCAGATGCAAACCTTCAATCAACGAACCGCCGCAAAAATCACCGGCCTGGCCCCGGAACAGATACGCATCCACACCACCTTCCTGGGCGGTGGTTTCGGCAGACGCGCCGTACAGGACTTCGTGGCGGAGGCGGTACAGGTCGCCAAGGCCGCGGGAGTGCCGGTGAAAACCCTCTGGAGTCGCGAAAATGATATGCAGGGCGGCTATTACCGCTCAGCCTTCGCGCAACGTCTCAAGGTAGGTCTGGGTCGTGACGGCCGACCGCTGTCTTGGTCGCAGACCAGTGCCGGACAGTCGATATTCCCCGATGTCGAGGGTATTCACCCGACATCAATCGAAGGGATGAGCGACTCGCCCTACATCAAGCACACCCCTGCCTATCGAGTCGAAGCGCACTCGCCCCGCTCCAACGTTCCCGTGTGGTACTGGCGCTCGGTTGGACACAGCCATAATGCGTTTGTCATGGAAAGCGCGGTTGATGAACTGGCGCACGCAGCCGGTCAAGACCCATTGGCCTATCGACGCTTGCTGCTCAAGACTGAACCCCGTCACCTGGGAGTGCTGAACCTCGCCGCTGAACGCTTTGGCTGGGGGCGTAAGGCAGCGGCTGGTCGGGGCCAGGGTATTGCCGTGCACCAGTCCTTCGGAAGTTTCTGCGCTCAGGCGGTGGAGATATCCATTGAGCGTGACGAGATCCGTGTCCACCGTGTGGTCTGTGCGATCGATTGCGGAATCCCGGTCAACCCGGACAACATCAAGGCGCAGATGGAAGGCGCTATCGTCTTCGGACTGAGCGCGGCGCTGTTCGGGCAGATAAGTATCAAGGAGGGACGCGTCCAGCAGTCCAACTTCCACGATTATCGGGTACTGCGCATGAATGAGATGCCGCAGATCGAGGTGCATGTCCTCCCCAGCACCGAGGGGCCCGGCGGAGTGGGCGAACCGGCGACGCCGCCAGTGGCACCGGCGGTGGCCAATGCGCTGTTCGCCCTGACGGGCCAGCGCTTGCGAGAGTTGCCGTTACGCCTCTCAAGCCATGCATAAAGCAGAATCTGGAAAGCAGGCCCTGCTCTTCTCAGGTCAAGGGCCCGAAGTGCTGGGCATACAACCCGCTCACCCACTCGACAAAGACCTTCAACCTGGGGGAAAGCTGGCGATGATAGGGATACAGCACCGAGACCGGCAGTCCGGCGCTGGGCCAGTCGCCCAGGACCTCCACCAACTGCCCTGTTGCCAGGTATTGCTCCACGCGAAACCGCGGAACCTGGATCAGGCCACAACCGCTGAGCGCGCAACTCCTGTAGCACTCGGCATCATTCACCGATATCCAGCCACCCAGTTCCTGATCGACGACCTGGCCGTCGATGAGAAAACTGAAGGGATAACGAATGTCGTGATTACTGGCAAAAAAACCCACCGCCTGGTGCTCGCCTAGCTGTTCGGGGGATGTCGGTGTGCCGTGCTCCGCCAGATAGCCGGGACTTGCACAAACGACCTCCGGCATCAACGCCAGGCGCTTGGCTACCAGTGACGAATCGCGCGGGTTACCTGCACGCACTACACAATCGACGCCTTCGCTCACCAAGTCCACCAGCCGATCACCACTGCTGATCGCCAGGTTGATTTCGGGATAGCGCTGATGGAAGTCCTGGATGTTCGGCAAGATGATCTGGGTCGCATGCGAGCCGTGCAGATCCAGGCGCAACGTGCCACGTGGATTTGCCAGTACCGTGCTGAGCGAAGACTCGGCATCTTCCAGATCCCCAAGAATACGCTTGCAACGCTCATAGAATGCCTGGCCATCCAGCGTTGGCCGAACCTGCCGCGTCGTACGCTCGAGCAGGCGTGCACCGAGCTGTCGTTCCAGCTCCTTGATAGCCAGGGTAGCAGTGGCTCGTGGGATGTTCAGGGCATTGGCGGCACGGGTGAAACTGCCCTGCTCGATGATACGGATGAAGAGTTGCAAGGCGTCGAATTTGTCCACCGTATAGCGCCCTATTGTTGGTGAGAGGTAAATAGTCTTGCCAGTTATTCCGCATTTATCCATCCCCCGGAAGCAATCAGAATTACTTTTGTGGTGAGGATGGTGCCTCGCTAAATGCCCAGGTCGTTCGTGCCGGCGGTGGTTTCGCCTGAGGCGCGCCATGGCGGCGCACATGTCATTTCGAATCCGTCTTGTGAGAGGCAGCGATGAAGGCCAATCATTATCAAATCAGCATCCAGCCCTTGGATGAGCAGAGCGAGGGCGCTCCCCCTGCCCTGCAGTTCGAATTCGTCAACCATGACGACCTGTTGCATATCGTCGAGCTGCTCCAGGCTGGCCTGAGCTATGCACCTGCCTCGACCGCCGCGCTGGCGATCGGGGTGAAACTGTTCAGCGCGGTGATGCTGGCAAACCGTTACGATCCACTGTTCGCGGATATCGACCCGGCCATGCGCGCGTTCATTCGCAAGCTCAAGCAGCGAGTGTCAGCGGTTGGTCCGACGTCTGGAGCGACGCAGCCATGAAGCGTTTTCTAGCGGAACAAGGCAGGCATCTACGCAGGCTGGGCGCAACCACACTTTCCACCATCACAGCCTTTTTGTTCATGGCCAGCCCGGTCTCTTCGGCGATCGAACCCTACAGGGGTATCGCTTACGACGAACGCGTGGATCCGTCGCTGCACAAACGCAAATCCACCGGCGTCAGTACGCGAGCGATCGCCGAGGCCACCACCCACCTGCTGGATGGCTTGAGCGCGCCGCAGAGACAGCAGGCGAGTTTCGCGGTGGACAGTGAACAATGGCGGGTATGGAGCAACTTCCACCGCTCCAGTGGGCGCCTTGGCCTACGCCTGGGAGATCTGTCTGTGACCAGCCGCGCCGATGTCTTTGAGTTGCTGCGCCAGTCGCTCAGCGCCAAGGGGCTGAAACTCAGCGAGGACATCATCAAGTTGAACCATGTGCTGGGCGTCATCACCGGCGACACCCGCAGTTTCAACGAGGACGAGTACTACTTGGCGCTGTTCGGCCGCCCTTCGGATAACGAACCCTGGGGGTTTCAGTTCGAAGGACACCATCTGGTCATCAACTACTTCATTCTCGGCGATCAAGTGGTGATGAGTCCGACTTTCTGGGGCTCGGAGCCCATGTACAGTCCGCCTGACGCGGCACTACCGCCACGTTATCAGGGGTTGTCCGTGCTAGAGGTTGAACGTAGTGGCGCCAAGGACTTTCTCGCCTCTCTGAACCCGGAGCAGGCTAAGAAGGCCCGCCTGCGCGGTTGGCAGTCGTTCATCTCGGGAGCCGGCAACGACAATGCCAAGGTTCCACAAGAAGGCATACGCGGCAATGAGTTGCAGGGCAGCCAGCGTCAGGCGCTGGCCGCCTTGATCGAAAACTTTGTCGGCAATCTGCGTGAAGGCCACGCGGACATTGCCATGGATGAGGTCCGGGCACATCTCGACGACACATGGTTTGTCGCCCGGGAGCGTGATGATGGTCGAATCTACTATCGGATTTTCAGCCCTGTGATCCTCATTGAGTTCGACGAGATCCACGGCACATTCACCGATCATCAGCATGTACATGCGGTAGTGCGCACGCCCAATGGCAACGACTACGGCCAGAGCCTGTTGCGCCAGCACCTGGAGGAGCATCCGCACTGAAAGAGGTCACTCTCTACGGACAGTCGATGCTCGTTGCCTAGCCGTTTGTCGCGAAATATCACACACAGCTCAATGGGCACAGATTGATAAGAAATAGTTGAAAACCCGCCGGGCCGGGGACTTTCGCAGGTGCGCGAAATACTCAAGAATCTGCGCATACCCTGCCTGCACGGTTTATGGCACATGGAGTTTCCGATGGAGTCGTCCCCCCACATCATTGTTGTCGACGACCATCGCGATATCCGCGATCTGGTCGGCAAGTACCTCGGGCAACATGGTTATCGGATCAGCATGGCTGAAAGTTCGGCGGCGCTGCGAAGGTTGATGGAACGCAGTGCACCGGACCTGATTATTCTCGACGTCATGATGCCTGGAGAAGACGGGCTGACAGTCTGCCGCCAACTGCGTAGCAGCACCGACATCCCGATCATCTTCCTCACCGCGATGACCGAAGAGCTGGACCGTATCATCGGCTTGGAGCTGGGAGCGGACGATTACCTCTCCAAGCCCTTCAATCCCAGAGAGTTGCTGGCACGAATCAAGGCCGTGCTGCGCAGGGTCAACAGCCTGCCTCCGCAGCGCGGTATTTCCAAGTCGAAGGTGCTGCGCTTCGATCATTGGGTGCTCAATGTCGGCCGCCGGGAGTTGCTGGGAACCGATGGTGTCGCCATTCCTTTAAGCACTGCAGAGTTTCGGTTGCTGAACGTGTTTCTCGATCACTCGGGCATCGTGCTCAGTCGCGACCAGTTGCTGGATCTGACAGTTGGCCGTACCTCGGACTACTTTGACCGAAGCATCGATAACCAGGTCAGCCGTCTGCGCAAGAAAATCGAAGTCGATCCGCGCAACCCGGCCTTGATCAAAACACACTGGGGTGGAGGCTACAGCTTCACGGCCCAGATTGAGCGGGCATGATGGGTATCTGGCAACGCAGCCTCGCCGCGCGTTTCATCCTGTTGCTATTGCTGGCCCTGGCGCTGTCCCAAGGCGCGGGTTTCCTGATCTCCTGGGATGAGCGTGGGCAGGCACTGCGTAGCGCTGCCAAAAGCGAATTTTTCAGCCGCACCGCCTCACTGACACTCCTGCTGGAGAGCACACCGTCGGCGTTGCACAGCGATATCCTGAATGTCAGCGGGACCAACTACAGCCGGTTCTGGATCTCGACCGAAGCCCCCAGGGACGCCTCGTCCTGGTGGCAGGACGCCCGTGCGCAACTGCTCAAGCCATTACCCAACCGCACGGCGGCGCCGGGGGATGCCGAGGAACGGGAAGCATCAACAAAACTGACCGCAGTGCCTTCGCAGGCGATCGAATCAGGCTTGGTCTGGAGCCAACTGCCCTCCACCTCCTGGCCGCTCTCCCGTCCTGCCCTGTACCTGCCCCTGGAGGCCGCGAACGGATCAGGACTGGCCGTACGGCTCGCCGACGACGTCTGGCTGAATGCGGTGTATGCCAAATCGATACCCAATTCACCGCTGACCCTGCAATCGTTGTTGTCATTGGCGATCACCGCACTTGCACTCTCCCTGATAGCGATTGTGGTCGCGCGGGGCATTACCCGTCCGATGCGGCACCTGGCGGCGGCGGCCGAGTTGTTGGGACGTGGCGAATCAGTTCCGCATCTGCCGGAGTCGGGCCCCGATGACATCCGGCAAACAGTAGAAGCCTTTAACCGCATGCAGGCACGCATCCAACGCTTCGTTGACGACCGGACCCGGATGCTGGCGGCCATCGGTCACGATTTGCGCACACCGATCACATCACTGCGCTTGCGCGCGGAGTTCGTCACCGACCCCGAGGTCCAGGAGAAAATGCTCGCGACCATCGAGGAGATCCGCAGCATGACCGAGGCTGCCATCGCCTATGCACGTGAAGAAGCGACGGTTGAAGCGACCCGTGCGGTAGATGTTTCGGCGCTGGTTGAAAGCCTGTGTGACGATCTTGCGGAGCTGGGTATGCAGGTCAGCTATATGGGCGGTCCGAAGATCATCTACCGCTGCCGACCCGACGCCCTGCGCAGAGCGCTGCGTAACCTCATCGAAAATGCCGTCAGGTATGGCGAACAGGCTCGGGTCAGTATCCACCACGCCATGGAAGGTATCGACATCATCATCGAGGATGACGGACCGGGCATCCCGAACCATGCCCGTGAACAAGTGTTCGCCCCGTTCTTCCGGCTGGAGGACTCCCGCAGTCGCGATACGGGAGGCATTGGCCTGGGCCTGTCCATCGCCCGGGCCATAGTGCGTCACCATGGAGGTGACATCAGCTTGAACAATCTGGATGCGGGCATGCGTGCCCTGATTAATCTTCCACTGACCCGCTAACCCCTTTCTTCTTTGCTCCAAGCACGGAGCAATGCCTCAGCGCTTGCGCAAAATGTCACCCAGGCCCCCTTCCCGACATTTTGCGACAAAGCGCCCTCCTCTCGACAAAGTCTGCATACAAGCGCTGGGCAAGCTCTGAATCAGGCCCCGCCACCTGGCTGTCTAGCTTGTTGGTCACGGTTATAGCGCCCTACGCCACCCAACGATTGTTTATCCGAGATGAATAGCCATGGCAGTTTATGCGGATTTATCCACTGGCAAACAGCGACCCACAATACCGGGTCGGTGCGCGCTTCCTTGTAACAGCGGTTCGACGCACTTGCACCGGCCCCATTGAACAATGCCAGGACAACCTCAGATGAAATCGACCTCTCATTCCTCAGATGCGCAATTGCAACCGAAACTGCTGATCCCGGCCCTGGGCACTTTTTATCAATGGGGCGAACCCCTCGCCTACGCGTTGCTGAGGTTATGCCTGGGCATCGTCATGCTGACCCATGGCCTGCCCAAGCTGTTGGGAACCTCACACGGCTCCATGGCCGACCCCATGGCGGGTTCGATCCGCTTGATCGAAAGCATCTTGCATCTCCCTGTGCCCGAACTCTTCGGCCTGTTCGTCGCCTGGCTTGAAGGTCTCGGCGGATTGTTACTGGCGCTGGGGCTGGCAACCCGGGTACTCGCGGTGGCCATGGCCCTGCAGATGGCGGCAATCGCCTACATCCTTGGTCCGACCTGGCCATGGATCGATCGCGGCATCGAGTACCCGGTCCTGATGGCGTTTCTCTTCATCTACATCGCCTTCAGGGGCGCCGGCCGTCACTCGCTGGACCGCCTGCTCGGGCGCGAACTCTAAATCCTTCAGGGAAGTTGCTGTCATGTCGCAATCCAAGATATCCAGAACCTTTTTCAGTGTATCTCTGACACTCGGCAGCCTGTTGACCCTGGGTGGCTGGACTTACTGGTTGTGGCCGGGCCAGTCCGCGGCAGCCGTGACCACGACCCCGCCGTCCGTACCAGTCAGTGCGTTCGAGGTACAACATCAAGACGTCCCGGTGTTGATTCACGCGATCGGCAACGTACGTTCCCTGCACAGCGTGGAAATCCGCTCGCAGGTCGACGGTTTATTGCTCGAGTTGCCGGTCAAAGAGGGGCAACGGGTCAAGCGTGGCGATCTTCTGGCTCGGATTGATGATCGCGCCATAGTCGCCGCCCTGGAGCAAGCCAAGGCCCAACTGGCCGTGGCCCAGGCCCAGCTGGCTTCGGCAAACGTTGACCTCAAGCGCTATCGGGCCCTAGCCACGACCCAAGCGGTTTCCGCACAGACCCTCGACCAGCAGCAGGCACTGGTCGCCCAACTGCATGCAACGGTGCAGAGCCAGCAGGCGACTGTCTCCGCCAACCAGGTACAACTGTCCTACACACGGATTCTGTCCCCTACCGATGGTCGGGTCGGTATCCGTAACTTCCATGAAGGCAGCTACGTCCGGGCGAGTGACGCGCTGGCATTGTTCTCCGTGGTGCAACTGGACCCGATCAGTATCGAGGCCGCCCTTCCCCAGGCGCTCCTGCCACAGTTACAAGCACTGGTTGCTGGCTCGGGACAAGCACCGGTGATCCTGCGCGCTTACTCGGGCGACGGTGGTGCGCTGCTGGGCGAGGGTCGCCTGGGCCTGATCGACAACCGGGTTTCCGACGCCACAGGAACGGTACGGATCAAAGGCAATTTCGCCAACGCACAAGGGCGTCTGTGGCCGGACCAATCGGTGGTGGTCAACCTGCAGGCAGCGACCTTGCGCGAAGCACTGGTGGTGCCACAGCGCGCCTTGCGCCAAGGTGCGCAATCCACTTTTGTCTGGCGCGTCCGGGACGGCAAGGCATCCCCGCAACCGGTACGGGTCACCTATGCAGACTCGGAGATCGCAGTGGTCGAGGGCATCGTAGCGGGTGACCGGATCGTCGACGACGGTTACTCGCGGCTGCGCCCCGGAACCGAGGTGCACATACTCGAGCCTGGCGATGCGGTTCACTCCACTGTCGCCAGCGGAGGTGTCTTGTAATGGCCCGCCGCAATGTCTACGCCTGGTGCATGGACCATCCCATCGGCACCATCCTGTTGAGCTTCGCCTTGGTATTGCTCGGGGTGATTGCCTATCCGCGTCTGTCCATTGCACCACTGCCGGAAGCTGATTTTCCGACGATCCAGATCACCGCGACACTGCCTGGCGCCAGTGCCGAGACCATGGCCTCTTCAGTGGCGACACCGTTGGAAGTTGAACTGAGCTCGATCCCCGGTATTACCGAGATGACCTCGGCTAGCTCGTTGAGCATGTTGACCCTGACGCTGCAGTTCACGCTGGATAAAAACATCGACGCCGCCGCCCAGGAAGTCCAGGCGGCGATCAATACGGCGTCGGCGCGTTTGCCCAGCGACATGCCGAGCCTGCCGGTGTGGCGCAAGGTCAATCCAGCTGACAGCCCGATCCTGATTCTCAGCGCCTATTCGGCCAACCTGCCGCTGATTGAGGTCAGCGACCTGGCCGATACCGTGCTCTCGCGTCAGCTCAGTCAACTCGAAGGGGTGGGCCTGATCAACGTAGTGGGTGAACGTCGTCCGGCGATCCGTATCCAGGCCCGCCCGGAAGTCCTCGCCGCGGCCGGGGTTACACTGGCGGACATCCGCTCGGCAGTGCAGACGGCCAGCGTCAACCTGCCCAAGGGCGCTCTGTTCGGTGGGCACCGGGTTTCCAATCTGGAGGTCAATGATCAACTGTTCGAGCCCCGGGAATATGACAATGTCATCGTCACTTATCGCAATGGTTCGGCTGTGCGGGTACGCGACCTGGCCCGGGTTACCCTCGGGTCGGAGGACGACTACACGCAAAGCTGGCCCAATGGCGAGTCCGGCGTGGCGCTGGTGATCCGGCGTCAGCCGGGGGCCAATATCGTTGCCACTGCGGATCGCATCCTGCAAGCCCTTCCCCGCCTCAAGGCGTCCTTGCCGGCGGACATGACGGTCGAAGTGCTGAACGACCGCACCCGCACCATTCGCTCCTCCTTGCATGAAGTGGAGTTGACGCTGGGCATCGCGATCGTCCTGGTCATAGGGGTGATGGCGCTGTTCCTGCGGCAGTGGTCGGCCACGTTAATCGTTACCACCGTGCTTGGTGTCTCTCTGGTGTCGACGTGCGCGGTGATGTACCTGGCCGGGTTCAGCCTGAACAATTTGACGTTGGTGGCCATTGTGATTGCAGTCGGTTTCATCGTCGATGACGCCATCGTAGTGATCGAAAACATCCACCGTCACCTGGAACTGGGCGAGAACAAGCGTACCGCGGCGCTCAAGGGCATCAGCGAAATCGGCTTCACCGTGGTGTCCATCAGCGTGTCGCTGATTGCCGCCTTTATCCCCCTGCTCTTCATGGGCGGCGTGATCGGACGGTTGTTCCGCGAATTCGCCTTGACCGCCACTGCTGCCATCGTGATTTCAGTCCTGGTCTGCCTGACCCTGGCCCCTACCCTGGCCTCTCTGTTCATGAAAGCCCCCAACCATCACGACGAGTCCGACAAAGGTTTCTTCGGCAGCTTGCTCAAGGTCTACGATCGCGCCTTGAGTTGGGCACTTGGGCAACAGCGCATCATGCTCGGCGTGTTTTTTGCCAGTGTGATGCTCAGCGTGGCCAGCTTCATCATGATCCCCAAAGGCTTCTTTCCTCTGCAGGACACTGCCTTCATCCAGGGCTTCACCCAGGCATCTGCCGATATCTCCTACGATGAGATGGTTGAAAAGCACAAGCAACTGGAAGCGATCTTCAGCAAGGATCCGGCGGTCATCAGCTATAACCACGCCGTCGGTGGCAGCACTACGGACTCGATCGGCAATGGCCGGGTCTGGCTGGTATTGAACGATCCCGGGGAGCGTGACGCGACGGTCAGCCAGGTCATTGATCGGTTACGTCCACAACTGGCACAGGTTCCCGGGATCCAGGTGTTCCTGCGCGCCGTGCAAGACATCAACCTCAGTGCTGGCCAGCCCCGGGCCCAGTATCAATACGTGTTGCGCGCGCAGAGCAGTGCCGAACTGGCGACCTGGGCCACCACACTGGCCGATCGCCTGCGGGCCAACCCACTGTTTCGCGATGTCTCGCATGACCTGCAACTGGATGCCAACATCACCCGCATCACCCTGGGTCGTGACGAGGCTGCACGTTATGGCTTCACCGCCCAGGACCTGGACAACGCACTTTACGATGCCTTCGGGCAACGACAGATCAGCGAATACCAGACCGAGGTCAACCAGTACCAGGTGGTGCTCGAACTGAGTACGGCACAGCGTGGCAATGCCGAAAGCCTTAGCTACTTCCACCTGCGTTCGCCGCAGACCGGCCAGATGGTCCCGCTCCTGACATTTGCCCGGATCGAGCCGCCGGCAAGTGGTCCGGTGGTGATCAACCATAACGGCATGCTGCCAGCGGCCAACCTGTCCTTCAATCTCGCTCCCGGCGTTGCCCTGGGGCAGGCGGTGAGCGCACTGCAGGACATAGAACGGGACATCGGCATGCCAATCTCGGTGAGCGGTACCTTCCAGGGGTCGGCCCAGGCGTTCCAGTCGTCCCTGGCCAGCCAACCGTTTCTGATTCTGGCCGCGCTGGTGGCGGTCTACATCATTCTTGGCGTTCTCTATGAAAGCCTGGTGCATCCGCTGACTATTCTTTCGACCCTGCCGTCGGCAGGTATTGGCGCCATCGTGCTGCTGTGGGCCTGGCAGTTGGACTTTTCGATCATGGCCCTGATTGGCCTGATCCTGTTGATCGGCATCGTCAAGAAAAACGGCATTCTGCTGATTGATTTCGCCATCCACGCCCAGCGTGAACGCAACCTGTCCGCCCGAGACGCCATCCATCAAGCATGTCTGGCGCGTTTCCGGCCGATTCTCATGACAACTCTGGCAGCCCTGCTCGGTGCCGTGCCCCTGATGATGGCCTTCGGTACCGGCGCCGAGCTGCGTGAGCCGCTCGGGGTTGCCATCGTCGGTGGCCTGATGCTCAGCCAGGTGTTGACGCTGCTCACCACACCGGTGGTGTTCCTGACACTCGACAATCTGTTCCACCGACGCAAAGGTCAGCCGGTTGCCGGCCTGGAGCACAGCGCATGATAAACCGAACCTCGCTCATGACCTTGGCCCTGCTGTCCGCGCTGGCAGGGTGCAGCATTCCCATGCAGGAGGGTTCCCCGACAGCAGGAGACCAGATGCATGGCCAAGACCTCGCGCCCTCTCTTGCCACTCAGTTGCCGCGCTGGTGGGAAGGCTTCAACGATCCTGCACTCAATAGCCTCATGGAGTCGGCGTTGCGCAACAACCTGGATCTGGCCAGCGCCGTGGAACGAGTTCGGAAGGTCCGGGCTCAGCGGCGCTTGGCTGCGGCCCAACGGTATCCCGATATTGGCTTGGCGGCGAACTACGATCGCTCACGCACAGCACTGAACGGCACCAATGAGGACTACTTCTACGGCATGGACCTGAGCTGGGAAGTGGATCTGTTTGGTCGTCTCAAGGCTCTGCGTAATGAAGCCGATGCGCAGTTGAAGGCCACGCAACAGGAGTACTTGAGCCTGCGTATCAGCCTGATGGCCGAGGTGGCCAACAATTACTTGCAATACCGTCTGGCGCGGCGAGTGGAACAGATTGCCAGCGAGGCCAGCACCGCACAGAAACAAACCGCGGATGTCACCCGGGCTCGCTTGGAACAGGGCACCAGCAACCGTCTGGATTTGGAGCGCATCGAGTCCCAAGTGGCTGTCACCCTGGCCGAGGTACCGGTCGCTCGGCAACAGGCGGAGACCGCTCGTTACAACCTCGCTTATCTGCTGGCCAGTGAGCAGCCCGTGGTCGATCGGCTGCTGGCTGGTGAGGATCCGGCGGCAGTACCACCATCCCCCTCCGCCCTTTCGTTGTCCTCGGTACCTGTGGAGGTACTGCGTGAACGACCGGACGTGCGTGCGGCCGAGCAACGCTTGCAGGCGGCCGGTGAATTTCTGGCAGCGGAAAAGGCAGCGCGTTACCCGCAACTGACATTGGGGCTGCTGTCCGGTTTCGAGCAAGGCGCCGGCGCTTCGACTTGGGCGCTGAGCAGTCAACTGTTTCAGCCGTTGTTCGACTTCGGCCGCATCAGCTCACGCATCGAAGCCGGCGACGCTCGACACGAACAGGCCAGGCTCGCCTACAAGTCGAGCCTGCTGCAGGCGTTGCGAGAGGTGCACACCGCGTTCCAGGCTTACAACCAGGGTGTCGAGCGACAGGGCAATCTCGACCAGGCGACGGCTGCTGCCGTACGCGCTGTCGACCTCGCCAAGCAGCAGTATGCCGCTGGCACGGTTTCCATGCTGGAAGTACTGGATGCCGAACGCAGCCTGTTCGACGTGCAGCGCAGCCAGGTACAGGCCAGGGCGGACGTGGCGCTGCGCTGGGTCGAGATCAACCGCACCCTGGGTATCGCCCCACCGGGGCCGGCCATTGCGACGCTATAGAGATTTCAGCAGCAACGACGCGGTACATTTTTTCTACGCGCCGAATACCGTCATCAGCCCTATCGAATGTCGAGGCCTGCCGCTCGCTCGGGGTGGTCGAGTCCGCGTTGCGTCGCTGGGTGAACCAACTCCAACAGGAGCGCAGCGGTGTTACTCCACAGACAAAAACGCTGACGCCCGAGCAGCAGAAGATCCAGGAGTTGGAAGCCCGGATCATTCGTCTTGGACGGGATAAATCCA